>Ga0213828_1000840_pt1 | contig 27809 bp, 21 predicted proteins | sample MC6MC0897MG_FD_180664 | JGI IMG/M metagenome (GOLD analysis project Ga0213828, IMG submission 180664) | Enriched soil aggregate microbial communities from Iowa State University, Ames, United States - MC6-MC0897-MG | ecosystem: Environmental > Terrestrial > Soil > Unclassified | place: USA: Iowa... | reverse complement strand
ATGAAGCGTCTTTTACATCACCAGCTTTGTCACCGAAGATTGCTCTAAGAAGTTTTTCTTCAGGAGTCGGGTCAGATTCACCTTTTGGAGTGATTTTACCAATCATAATATCTCCTGGCTTCACTTCAGCACCGATTCTGATCATACCATTCTCGTCAAGATCTTTCGTAGCTTCTTCAGAAACGTTAGGAATATCTGCCGTCAATTCTTCCATACCTAATTTGGTATCACGAACTTCAAGAGAATATTCATCTACGTGGATTGAAGTAAACCAGTCTTCACGTACAACTTTTTCGTTGATTACGATCGCATCCTCGAAGTTATAACCTTTCCAAGGCATGAACGCAACCACTAAGTTTCTACCAAGAGCCAATTCTCCGTTTTCTGTGGCATAACCGTCGCAAAGCACCTGTCCTTTTTCCACTGTATCCCCTACTCTTACGTTTGGTCTTAGGGTAATGGTTGTACTTTGATTGGTTTTTCTGAACTTAGTAAGGTTATATGTTTTCGTAGCAGATTCGAATGACACTAAATCTTCGTCTTCGCTTCTTTCATATTTGATAACAATTTTATCAGCATCTACATATTCTACAGTACCTGTACCTTCAGCATTGATCAAAATTCTAGAATCTTTTGCCACCTGCTGTTCCAGACCAGTACCTACAATCGGAGCCTGTGGCTTCAACAATGGTACAGCCTGACGCATCATGTTTGATCCCATCAACGCACGGTTCGCATCATCATGTTCCAAGAAAGGAATCAATGAAGCTGAAATACCGGAAATCTGATTCGGAGCAACATCAATAAGGTTTACCTGAGTAGGCTCTACTACAGGATAATCACCATCAAGTCTTGCAATAATTCTGTCTGTTTCGAAGTCACCGCTATCGCTCAATTCAACGTTTGCCTGAGCAATTACTTTATCTTCTTCGTCTTCTGCATTTAAGTAAATCGGATCAGCATTTAAATCAACTTTACCTTCATTTACTTGTCTGTAAGGAGTTTCGATGAAACCTAAAGTATTGATTTTAGCATAAATTCCTAAAGATGAAATCAAACCGATATTTGGTCCTTCCGGAGTTTCAATCGGACAAATTCTTCCGTAGTGCGTATGGTGAACGTCACGAACCTCGAAACCTGCTCTTTCTCTTGATAAACCACCAGGTCCTAGTGCAGAAAGTCTACGCTTGTGCGTGATTTCTGATAGCGGGTTGGTTTGGTCCATGAACTGAGAAAGCTGGTTGGTACCGAAGAACGAGTTGATTACTGATGTTAACGTTTTAGCATTAACAAGATCAAGCGGAGTAAAGATTTCGTTATCCCTAACGTTCATTCTTTCCTTAATTGTTCTTGCAATTCTTGAAAGACCTACACCGAACTGTCCTGCCAATTGCTCACCAACAGTCTTAATTCTTCTGTTTGATAAGTGATCGATATCATCAACATCTGTTTTTGAGTTTACCAACTCAATCAAATGTCTTACGATAGCAATAATATCTTCTTTTGTAAGAACTTCGGTAGTTGTAGGAATCTTAAGATTTAACTTTTTGTTTAGTCTGTAACGTCCAACTTCACCTAATGAATATCTTTGCTCAGAGAAGAATAATTTTTCAATGATTCCTCTTGCAGTTTCCTCATCGGGTGGATCTGCATTTCTTAACTGACGATAGATATATTCTACAGCTTCTTTTTCAGAGTTTGTAGGGTCTTTCTGTAATGTATTCTGAATGATAGAGAACTCGTTGCTGTTTTCTTTGTGAATCAGGATAGATTTCACACCAGCATCAAGAATTAGATCCAAATGTTCTTTTTCAAGAACTGTTTCTCTATCTAAGATGATTTCGTTTCTTTCGATAGAAACTACTTCACCGGTATCTTCGTCTACGAAATCTTCGAACCAAGTGTTCAATACTCTCGCAGCCAATACTCTTCCTTCTACTTTTTTAAGGGCAGCTTTAGAAACTTTCACTTCTTCAGCAAGATCGAAGATCTGAAGGATATCCTTATCAGATTCAAAACCGATTGCTCTTAATAGAGTTGTTAATGGTAATTTTTTCTTACGGTCGATATACGCGTACATTACGCTGTTGATATCGGTTGTAAATTCCATCCAAGATCCTTTGAAAGGAATAATTCTTGAATAATAAAGTTTAGTTCCGTTGGCGTGGTAAGTCTGTCCGAAGAATACACCCGGAGATCTGTGTAACTGAGTTACGATAACACGCTCTGCTCCATTGATAATGAATGAACCAGAAGGAGTCATGTAAGGAACCGGACCTAAATAAACATCTTGCACAACCGTCTGAAAATCTTCATGTTCAGGATCTGTACAATACAATTTAAGTCTCGCTTTTAGAGGAACTGAATACGTTAAACCTCTTTCCACACACTCGTCGATCGAATAACGTGGAGAATCTACCAGATAATCTAAAAACTCAAGTACAAACTGGTTTCTAGAATCGGTAATTGGAAAGTTTTCCTGGAAGGTTTTGTGCAAACCTTCTTTCTTTCTGTCTTCAGGAAGTGTATCTAACTGGAAAAAATCTTTAAATGACTCCAACTGGATATCCAAGAAATCCGGAGTAATGATTTTTCCTTTAGCCGAAGAGAAATTAATTCTCTCCACTCCCCTAGTTGTTGATGTTGTTTTACTCATAAAACTTTTAAGAAAGGGTTAAAAAATATTTTGTTTTTATTCAAAAATATCAGATAATCAAGAGCCAAGAAAAAAGTAAAAAGATTAAAGGAATATATAACTTTGGCGCCGTTATGTATGTTTCTTTTACCTTGTTTCTTTTGTCTTTCGATATCTAACTGCAACACTGGTATATCTTTTCACAGTGTAGTGCAAAATATTTTTATTTTTATCTAATGGAGTTAAAAAGACGATAATACAACAAAAACAAGAAACACTCTTTCAAATTTATGAAAGAGTTGATTTTCAATAGATTACTGTATTATGTTTAATTTTAGCGCCAAAAGAGAATGCAAATTTACATAATTTTAATTTTATATGCAATAAAAAACCACTTCATTTTGAAGTGGTTATGAATTTATTTTTAAATCTGTTTTAAAATCCAGTCAGGATCACAGCAATACTCAGGAATTATTTCCAGTAGTTCCATTTTACACCATCATACACTGCAAGTGAGTTGCTTTGTGTATCATAGCACATCATCCCCGGATAAGGACTTTTCACTGTTGTATGAGGATTTCTTACGTGTGGCAAAACCATTGCTTTATCGGCAGATTCTAAAACCAGTACGCCGGAAGCAGCCGTCGTGTTTGAACCGATGATCACACCTCCATTCAAACCTGTACTCGGGTTATTAAGATCAGCAGGAATATCGTTCCCAGCAGCATCAGACAAATTTACCCAAGCTCCATTTGTAAACATTCTTACCATTTTTAATGCACGATCAAAAACAAAAGTCCCATTATTCGGATTGTTTGTAGTTGGTATAGTAGCTCCATATGTAGGTGAAGCAGTTACTGCAGGAAGAATGATCCCATTTTCATTGGTTGTTGCAGGATCTGTGGAAGCTTCCGTAGCAGTTGCTCCGGCAAAATCTAAAATCGTATTAACTCCGTTAACCGACTGTTTCCCAATAGCAATTTGTGCATTGAAAAGACATCCACCAAAAATTAAAAAACCTACAAGTATATTATTTAGTTTCATTTTTTTTAAGTTTAAATTAATAATCATTACAGCTTTTTTTCAGACATCTCCAGAATGATCCGTTGTATAATTTCACACACTGATCCGCTATATCATATATCAGCATTCCTTTTTTAGGTTCAGTAATTACTCCTGAATTTGCAACACGAGTAATAACAAACCCTTTATCTTTTGATTCCAAAGCGACGAAACCGTTCGGTACAGCTTCCGGCCATATCGACAATTTATTTAGCGTCGTAATTCCAAATTTTGTTGGCGCACCACCGGTTATTGTAGACCCATCTTTCGTACATGTACAATTGTTGGCATAAGCACCTGCGGCATCATAGTAAGCAACAGTAATTACAGATCCTACAACTCTACACTTTCCTGAGGCTACCGTGAAAAAGCCATAATAAGCTCCCGGGCCAACCGCTGTAACATTGGTAATAACAGGACTGGTTACATCATTTGTAGCATGCCATTCTACTTCACTAGGGTTCGCTTCCTGAACAGCATTATTTAAGTTAGCCGTTGTACCCTGACAGATATTTAAATTCTGAATTCTCGGACCTGCATCTGCACCACAAACTATCAAAATAGCAGTTGAGTAGCTGTAAGTATTAGGATTACCAGAACCGTTTGTTCCATCTCCCATACTACCACCGGTTTTATGCCCCACATAACCAAAATACTGTGAACATTTTTTCACATTAACAGTGGTATGACCTCCCGTTTCCACAGCAACAACCTCATCAGTTAAGTTTAAACCGTTAGCAGCAGTCGTTTGTCCAGGCATATAAATTGGATCATATACTGCTCCATTCGACGCACCCCCAATCATATTTCCAGAATTAGATCCCCATGCCCAAAGTTTGTTAGTCGTGGTTAAAACATTAATGGCTGCAGCACTAGAATTATCATGCTCATTAGCAGAGAACCATACAATATTTTCTAAAACACCCAATCCCTGACCTGACTGATCGGTAATTTTTTGTGGCTGAATCCAAGTCGTTCTTGTCGTTGTACCACCATCTCCAAGTTGTTTTTGGCTATTATCTCCCATTCCATAGAGCTTATTATTAGTTCCCAAAAGATAATATGTCTGCAAAGTACCATTTTGAGTCATCCCTATCATTTTAGGAGTAACTCCAGCAGGAACCGTAACCTCAGTTGCAAAAGTTCTGTTTGCAGCAGCACTACCATTCACATAAGTACCCGTACCCCAAGTATAAAGCTTTCCTGTTGAAGTCAAAGCAAATAAAGCATTTGGAGTTCCTCTCATCACCACAACATTAGCCAAATCAGGATTACTTGCATCAGCTGTTCTCACACGATGCCATACATTATTTGCAATTACCTGAGCTGATCCATCACCATTCTTATTTCCATTAAAAGATAAAACCCAAGCAGCTCCTGTACATGTAACAATCGCCAAAGTACCATAAGAACCAAACATCATTTTTACGTCTGTCGGCGCTACTCCGGCAGGAAGACCATCAGTTTTTCCGTTCACAGAAATCTTACCAAAAGCAGTAGTAGACTTAATTGTTGCATCAACCAAAGTCCCTGTAGTTCCCCACACATAAAGTCCATCTGTAGTAAGAAGAGCAAATTGTCGTATACCAGAATAATTACTTCCAGCCGCCACTTTTAACGGACTACCCGCATACACAAAATTTTGAGTCGCTGTAGCGGACGGTCCGATCACTGTTGGTGAAAACAAATTCCCCGTACCATTGGAAGCCGTTCCTTCACCCCATATTTTAAAGGTTCCATCTTTTTCTTTAGCCAAAGAAGAATGGAAAGTGCTTATCAGGTTATCATACTCTAAAGTATTCGGATCGGTACTGTACACAAACGTATTTGAATTACAACCCGAGACGCAATATTGCGCTTTTACGCCGGACAAAATCCCGGTTATAAAAAGCGAAAATACCGTTAAGACATATATATTTTTCATCATTTTATTTTATTTTTTCAGTTAATGTATATGACTGTACTTGTCCGTTAACATCTTTAAAGTCCAGCATTATATAATTTCCTTTTTCTGCTACCCCATCAAGCAAAAAAGCAAGTTTATTGACTCCGGGTTTTAAAATTGTTTTTTTATCCTTCAACGTTCCTACGATAGAAGTACCTACACCTGCAGTTTTAAAACCATGCTCGTAAACTGCGTTTTCATTTTCAGCAGAAGAATAAAGTACATCTACTGTTACTGTTATTCCTTTTGACGACTGTCCACCTGCAATATTTTTTGAAAATTTCAGTGTAGACCAGTCAAAATCCATTTTAGTATTACTTACCTTAATGTTTAATTTTGAAGGATATTGATCATGGTCACATGACTCTTCATTGTGTGCGTGTTTTTGTTGGATAGACAAAACATAGTTTCCGGGAACAGTAAACGCTTTATTTACAAAATCGCCTTTACCTTGATTGATCAGATTCTCAGTTGAATTTTTAAGTTCCCAGCTTACATTCGGATTAAGCGAATAGGAAAATGGTGTGTTGTAAGAAATTACAACATCTTCTTTCGTTTCTTTTTCTTGTTCAACACTTTGTTGTGCCAAAACGAAACCTGCAGTAAAAAGCAATGCAAATAATTGCAGCTTACTCACTATCAAATTTGAGTAACATTTTTTCATTTGAATAATTATTGTTTTTAATATTGTTGGGTAAGAGCAATAGAAATCCTCAACTATAAAAACTTGATCTTTATAGCTGTAAAGAATTACCATTACTTGATTGATGAACTTTTAGAAGCTCTAAATATAATAACCTGTAAAGAATACAGGCGGAGGCCTTACAGAAAAGGCATTTGCATAAAAGAAATTAACAGCCTGCTCGCTGTAATTTGTAATTTTTTGTCTTTGCTCCTGATTGAATGCAACTTTGTCTTGATAAAGCTTATCTGAGATAAAAAATTTATTCAGATCATGATGTTGCTGACCCGGCGATAAATATTCAAGATTTACACCTGAAAGAGAAATAATATCCTGTTGAGAAGGAAATACCTGAAGTTGTTTAACTGGAAAACTTTTTTGGCGAGTTTCAAAATCCTGAATCTTTTTACGAATTTTTTGTAGCTCCTCCTTTTGGTTCTTACTTTCCGCAATTTTAGCTTTATTATCAAAGTTCTTCGATTGCTTAACCCCAGCAACTAAAACATCTTTCTGAACATCATACGAAACAGATCCATTGTCTAAAGTGATTTTGCCTGAGCTTATTTGCTTGTTGAATTCCGCATCTGCACTATAAACCACTGCTCCCTGACTCAAAACGATTGTTGCATTATGGCTATTCCCATTCTCAACTTGAGCACGCAAAGTCTGATTAAAAGAAATAAATACCAAAAAGCTGCAAATACAAAGAAATATCAGGCTTTTTCGAAAGCTTGAATTTTTAAATTCAAAATTCAGATTTAGTAAATCTCTTTTCAATCACGTTCAGTTAGGGAATTGCAAAAATAACAATAATATTTGATTATAAAATGAAAATCAATATTAAATTTAAGTTTAATTGCCTGAAAATAGGACATAATCGTTTATGTGCGATAAATATATTTCACTCTGTATGGTCTTATAATTAATCAAAAGCACAACGATTTTAATCAATACTTGCCTATAATGAAATTTCTATTCGAAATAAAACAGAAAAATTGAAAAAGAACAATGAAATCATATAAAATCAAAAGAGAAAATCCCCAGTTTATCATAAAACTATGGGGATTTTAAAATTAATATAGTGATGATTTGGTTTAGGTATGTTGTGTATTTTGCAAACAATTTCTATGCCTAAAATAAGTTTAATTAAAATTACCTATAAAACGATAATCTCATATAAGCTTAAAATAAAATTCCTCAACACATGTTGGGGAATTTTATAATCTGAAAGATATATAATAAATGATTTAATGGTTGAACACAGCTTTCAAAGTCTGTGCCACAACTCAATTTCAAAACAATATTAACAGTAATTCATCGTAAATTTACTGTTTAGGAAAAAATAAGATATTTTCTTTTTATCTTTTTTTGCAGGCTCTTCTTTTTTCTTTTCTTTCGCTGAATCTTTTGTAACATGACCACTCCCTGTTTTTGGAGCGGTCATTTCTAAATTTTTGCCTTCTTCTTTATTTTTCTGATAAGCAACAGTCGCTTTATCGCGAATAATTTTTTTCCCTGAAATCTGACGGTTGAAAGATTCATCAGCGGAAAAAAGAGTTGCACCATCTTTCAGACTAATACTTGCCTTCGGACTCACTTTTGCAGAATCTTTAGACTGAGCATTCAGTAACGAACAAAACAGACAAAATACGATTGGTAATATAGCAGCATAACCCGCAAATGTTCTTGATTTAAATAGTTTTCTCAATTTGATTTGATTTGATTTTAATAGACAGTCAAATAATGATTACAAATATATGCATATTATGCGTTCAATCATAAATAATTTTCATTAATAATAGGTTAATCATAAATAATAATTAAAATATTACACAAAAAGATTAAAAAAATTCATATATAATTCACAATTTTTAGAAATTACAATTCGTCTTAATTACTTTCTGTCAATAACAATTCCGTTGATTGAATATATTATTGAAATAAAACAAGCAGCCGGATTTATCACATCCGGTCTGCTATTAGAATATTAAAGAATTTATGAACGCCAGTACGACCAAACACTTCCATTAAATACGGCAAGAAGTTTTTTTGTAGTATCGTACACCATCATTCCGGGTGAAGGATTCACAATATTACGATTAGGGTCTGCAACTTTTGGCAATATCATTGCTTTATCGGTATCTTCCAAAACCAGAATTCCAGGTGTAGATGAAGCCGTACCGATAGAGACTTTTGCAGTAGAATTTTCATCAGTCGTATTCTGAATTGCAGTTCCATCCACAAATGTTACAGGATCAATCGTTGTTCCTTCCGTATTTACTGAAAGATCCTTCCACCCACTTGCATATTTTACTTTTACTTTTTTATCATTAAGAGTGTAAACCATGGTTCCGTTTACCGCTCCTACAACATCATCTGTTTTGTCTACCCAAGGTAGAAGAAGACCACGATGCTGATCTCCAAACTCAAGAGAAACCGCATTACTTGAGACCGATGACTTTCCTATTGCAACTTGCGAAAAAACAGTCATGGAGAATACTGAGAAAATAATTATAGCTAAATTTTTCATTTTAAAATTAATTAATTGTTGTACATGTTTGTGTAGTGAAGCATTTCCAGCCGGATGCTGTTCCGGTTGTATTAACCTGAAGGCAATCATCTGTAATATTGTATACCATCATTCCCTCTCTCAGGTCACTTTCAGGAATCAAACTGATTTGAGCTGCAGTTAATCTATTAGGCACGAATCCTTTAGTTTTAGATTCTAAGGCTGTCCATGCACCTTTTCTTACTCCTGGCCACTTTTCTGAAGCAGAATCTGCTCTGTTTAAAGATGTAATGCCATGCTGAGTTTTTAGGACAGGAGCTCCCGAAGTATTTGCAGGATTATAACATATACATGCGTTTACGGTAAAATTCTGACTTGATCCAATCCCTTGACCTGCTTCCGAAGTAGGTATTTCATCCGTATTATCTGTAATACCGTTATTTCCTGAAGTATTATCTGCTGCTGGATTCACCAATTCCGGAACTCCGTTGGCAAGTGGTGATTTACTTATAATCTGACCCGGATTCCCTGTCGTAATACCATCTGCTAAAACCTTGATCTGCCCTCGGTATTTATAGTCAGGATTATCAGCTAATAGATTTAGCGAATGTACCTGGTCATATTTTACAAGTTCTGACCCTTCGATGGCATCAGGACATCCATCACCATCGCTGTCTGTATCAAACTGATTGGAAATACCGTCGCCATCAGGATCACAAAAACCATTCTTAACTCCTCTTCCGTTTCCTGTAATGTAAGTTATACTGACAACATGTTGTTTTAAAACAACAGTATTACTACCCGTTCTATGCCAATTGATTGTATTAAAATGATTTCCATTGTAAAGTTGTAAAGGATATAAATGTCCGTTTGTAGACTTACTTCCGTACATTTCGACACTTCCGTTTTTATGAATAATTATTCTGACCAGAGGATTAGAAGCATTTCCGGTCATCTGGTAAATCTGTGGAACACCTCCGCTTCCATAATGAGAACCATCTTTGAATCTGATGTTATCTGTCTGATCGGGCTGAAATTCTATTTCGTTTAAAGCTAAATTAACTCCATTAATATTCAGATTAAAAGAATTATCGAGCGTATAAACATCAAATACAAACCCGAGATTTGCAGCGGGCGCATCGAAAGTCACGGTAGTCCCATTAGTAGAATTAAAATCTTTATTAACAACAAGATCAGGACACTCATTGATATCTAATATCCCGTCATTATCAGAATCCATATCTAAATCATCAGCAATGCCATCACCATCTGTGTCAGCAATAACTGAATTTATCGGACATGTAAATGTGAAATCCGATGTAATCGGTTGCACAGATAATTTTTTGACAGCAATATCATCTATGTAATAATCATTTCCTGTGCCTCCCTGGAAAATATTTTGTAAGGATAATTTAGCAACAGTATTCTCACAACCTGTCGCCGGAGTTTTGAAATTAAGCTTAAACTCTTGCCAATTAGCAGACTGAGAAGCAATTGCTCCGGTAGAAACTCCACCAAGTTCAACTCCTGAAACAGGATCCTTCATTGATAATTTCACCTGTGTTGTAGGATTTACGACATATATCCAAAAAGAAACTTCATAATATGAATCTGCCGTAAAGCTAAAATTCCTTTCATAAAAAGCAGTGTTTGGAGTTTGTGCATTGATCGCCAGAACTGCACCATGACTGTCTCCCAGAGTATGATCTTCTGCATATCGATTTGCCCCTTCAAATGGAGGTGTAGAAGGATCTGCTAAAGTCCAGAAATAAAATCCCGGAATTACTCCGGAGTAGATAAATTCAGGAGCTACAACAGCATAATAAGAATTATCTATATTGCTGGTTTCAAAATTAGCTGTGTTGGCTTTAGAAGTTCCGTAGCTGAAATTTCCTGTCGGAACATAGTCTGATTTTTTTCTTCCATAATCATTGGCTGCAGTAGGAGTCTGGCTTACACCAAAGTCTTCAAAAAATACTGTTTGTGCATGATGGTTTTTACTTAAAAGACAAAAAAGAAATAGGGTAATACTTCTTAAAGTCATTTTGAATGTTTTCTCTTTCATAGAGTTAAAGTGTTTTTGTTATTCAGAGTTTCAAAAAATAAATTCCAATCCCTACCTGTACGTAATTTTTAAAATGAACACAAAAATATACATCCCTTTAGAATACTAAAAGGTTATAATTTTTCTGTAGATTATTAGTAGGGAGTGTGAAAAGAATTTTTCGAATGCAAATATACAACAATGCAATCGATTACACATTGATCTATGATAAGAAATACTATATGTTACATAAAAAAAGCAACTACAAAATGTAGTTGCTTCTTATATTTAAAAATTGAAAAATTATTTCAATTCTACTTCAGCACCAGCTTCTTCTAATTGCTTCTTAAGAGCTTCAGCTTCGTCTTTAGAGATACCTTGCTTCAATGGAGCAGGAGCACCGTCTACGATATCTTTAGCTTCTTTAAGACCAGCACCAGTTAAATCTTTTACCAATTTAACGATAGCTAATTTAGAAGCACCTGCAGACTTAAGAATTACGTCGAATTCAGTCTTTTCTTCAGCAGCTTCACCAGCACCAGGACCAGCCATTACTACTGCAGCAGCAGCAGGCTCGATACCGTACTCATCCTTAAGGATAGTTGCTAATTCGTTTACGTCTTTTACTGTTAAGTTTACTAGCGTTTCAGCTAAATTTTTTAAATCTGACATTGTTGTAATGTTTTTGTTGATTGTTTTATTTAATTTTTTGAGAGTCTATTATTCAGCAGCTGGAGCTTCTCCTTCAGCAGCCGGAGTTTCTGGAGTTTCAGCAACCGGAGCTTCTTCTACTGCAGGTGCAGCTTCTTCAGCGCTAGCTTCTGATGCTTCAGATTTGTTTTGAAGAGCAGAAACAACTCTTTGGATTGGAGACTGAAGTAATCCGATGATTTCACCGATCATTTCTTCTCTAGACTTAATGCTTACTAAAGCATCAAGGTTGTTGTCACCAACATAGAAAGTTTCTTGTACGAAAGCTGATTTTAAAGCAGGCTTCTCATCTTTCTTTCTAAAGTCTTTGATTAATTTTGCTGGAGCGTTTGCTGTTTCAGCAATCATTAATGCAGAGTTACCTTTGAAAGTCTGGAACATTTCAGAGAAATCTACTCCGTCAATTTGCTCCATTGCTTTTTGCAAAAGTGTATTTTTTACAACTTTTACTTTGATATTTTGCTTGAAAGCCTGTCTTCTGAAGTCTGAAGCTTTACCAGCATTCAATCCTTCAAGATCTGCAACATATACTACTTTAGCATCCTGAAGCAAGTCTTTGATCTCTTGTATCGCTACAACTTTTTGGTCTTTTGTCATTGTCTTAAGGATTTAATATTAGTTAACAGATTTAGTATCGATTGCAATACCAGGGCTCATTGTAGAAGACAAGTAGATCGACTTCACGTAAGTTCCTTTAGCAGCAGTTGGCTTCATTTTGATCAAAGTAGAGATCAATTCCTGAGCATTTTCCTTGATTTTAGCAGCATCGAAAGATACTTTACCAATACCAGCGTGGATAATACCGTATTTGTCTACTTTGAAGTCAATTTTACCAGCTTTTACTTCAGTTACTGCTTTACCAATTTCCATAGTTACAGTACCTGATTTAGGATTTGGCATTAAACCTCTTGGTCCTAATACTCTACCCAATGGTCCTAATTTACCCATCACAGCCGGCATTGTAACGATCACGTCAACATCTGTCCAACCTTCTTTGATTTTTTGTAAATATTCATCAAGACCTACATAATCAGCACCAGCTTCTTTAGCTTCAGCTTCTTTATCCGGAGTTACTAAAGCCAAAACTTTAACATCTTTACCAGTTCCGTGAGGAAGAGATACAACACCTCTTACCATTTGGTTTGCTTTTCTTGGATCTACACCCAATCTTACAGCGATATCTACAGAAGCATCAAACTTTGCAGTGTTCACTTCTTTTACAAGAGCTGAACCTTCTTCAAGGTTATAGATTCTTCCTTTTTCTACTTTGCTAGCAGCTTCCTTTTGCTTTTTAGTCAATTTTGCCATTTCTAATAGTATTAAGCGTTAAAAGTTGGTTTAGTTCCTGTCACTCTTAATCCCATAGATCTTGCAGTACCTGCAACCATAGAAACAGCAGAATCCATTGTAAAGCAGTTAAGGTCAGTCATTTTGTCTTCAGCGATCTTCTGAACCTGAGCCCAAGATACAGCACCTACTTTGTTTCTGTTTGGTTCTCCGGAACCACCTTTGATTTTAGCCGCATCCATCAACTGGATTGCTGCAGGAGGAGTTTTGATTACGAATTCAAAAGATTTGTCTTCGTACACTGTAATTACTACAGGTAAAACTTGTCCTGGCTTATCTTGGGTTCTCCCGTTAAATTGCTTACAAAACTCCATGATGTTCACACCTGCAGAACCCAAAGCTGGACCTACCGGTGGAGAAGGGTTAGCAGCGCCACCTTTCACCTGAAGTTTTACCATTTTAAAGACTTTTTTAGCCATTTTTTATTTTTTAAATTTGAATAATTAATGAGTTTGGAAGCATTATTATTCAGCAGGTTATCCATTCTCACATTAGATAAGCCTACTTTTCGGACTGCAAAATTATGAAATATTTTTTAAATAGCAAATTAATTATTTGAGTTTTAATCAGATAATTAAAATTTTCAATAAGATCATTTTTGACACTAAGAAAAGAATACTGTATAAATTACATATTATATCTAAGATCAGAAGAATCGAGAGAAATAATATTCTTTTACATTTTGCAATGAAAATCCTCGCCCATCATATTGTATATGAATGAAAAAAAAGATGAAAAACAAAATATTAAAAATAAGAAACCTCTTTAAAAACGGATTTTGATTAAATGAAATTTTATTGTTTTCATTATTCTGCAACATACATACTACGATAATAAATAAAAGCATAGAATAAATATGATCCCATCGATACCAATCAATTCCTAAAACATATAGAGGACTTGCCCAGATTAAACTTATTAAAACAAATTTAAGAAGTGTATAAAATTTATTTCTGTAAAAGGTATATGCATAATATAGAAACATTGAGATCTCAATGATGAGTTCTAAAATGAATAACAGGTAAGAGCTAATTTCATTTTTTATAATTTCTATGCTATTCCAATATTTAAAAAAGAAAATATTATTCTCGCCAAAAACAACTCCTCTATTTTTAATAATTTCTAAACTTTTACCACAATTAATATCTGCACCCAATAAATATATACTTCCTACGGTAATTGTGGACACTGCAAAAAAAAGCAGCCAAAAGGCATATTTGTTTTTTCCGGTTTTGAGAATATGGATGAATATGAAAAATGGCAAGAAGAAATAAAACATTTCATGAAAAAACAGACTTATAGAAAATAAAACTAAAAATATTCTTTCTTTAAAAACAGTCATTTTACCTAATGCAAAATATGCGACAAGTGCGAATAAAATTATTTCTCTCTTTCCTGAATATGATAAATTGATTGGAAAGTACATAAAACAAAGAGGCGAGCACAATAGTATTAAAATGTTCCAGTCAATTTTTTTTGAAATTAAGAGCTTAAAATAGGCAAAAAAAACGAGAGCATAGAAAACAACCTGAATAAAAAAAACCTGAATAGGTAATGATATCCCGAAAAGATCCTGCATTGCAAAAAAAACAGTTCCACTAATTCCTCTACGTTTGAAACCACCGTCTTCGTAGTTGACGAGCCAGTCAGACATCGTCCATTCATGAACAGGCAACGTTGCCTTTCCGTATAATTTTAAGATGACATATAAGAAGATTGCCGTTAAAAAAAAGCAATACAATAAAAAAATGCTGTTCTTTTTCGCAAATGGAATCATACGATCTATTATTATGAACAAAAAAAGGTTACCTATTAAAAGTAACCTTCATATATTTTAGAATAATATCTTAAACTTTTTCTACCTGCATGTAGCTCAATTCCATTGGAGTTTTTCTTCCGAAGATCAAAACTGAAACTTCGATTTTCTTTTTATCTTCAAGAATTTTCTCAACAGTTCCGTTGAATCCGTTGAAAGGACCGTCGATCACTTTTACATTTTCACCAACAATGAACGGGATTTCTGCATCGGTAGCAAATTCTGAAAGCTCATCCATTCTACCTAACATTCTGTTCACTTCTGATTTTCTCATTGGAACAGGATCTCCGCCTTTAGTTAAACTTAAGAAAGAAATTACCCCGGGAATGTTTTTAATAACGTGAGGAATCTCTCCCATTAAATCAGCTTCTACCATAAGGTAACCAGGATAGTATGGTCTTTCTTTCGGAACTTTTTTTCCGTTCCTAAGCTGAATCACCTTTTCCATAGGAATAACTACCTGAGTAACGTACTGCTCAAACCCTAAACGTTTGATTTCCGTCTCAATATAGTTTTTCACTTTATTTTCCTGTCCGCTGATTGCTTTCAGCACATACCATTTTAATTCGCTCATTACGGGAAATTACTTTTTGTTAATTGAAGCTGTTAATCAATATTCCTAAGATATTGCTGATTGCTTTAGAAAACAATTCATCAACACCAAAAGTGAATAACGCTAAAATAACAGTTGCAACAGTTACTACAATTGTAGAAGACTGTAGATCTGACCATTTTGGCCATTCAACTTTATGTCTGAATTCGTTATAAGAACCTTTTAAAAAATCAACAAATGAACTCATAATTTTTATTTGCACGGGCACAAGGATTCGAACCCTGATCAACGGTTTTGGAGACCGGTATCCTACCATTGGACGATGCCCGTAGATTAAAAAAGTTCCGTAAGCTTCCTTACGGAACTTTAATTATATTAAGATGATTAGTCTAAGATTTCAGTAACCTGACCTGAACCAACTGTTCTACCACCTTCTCTGATCGCAAATCTAAGACCTACGTTAAGAGCGATTGGTTGTAACAATTCTACAGTGATCTCTAAGTTATCACCAGGCATTACCATTTCTACACCTTCTGGTAAGAAGATCTCACCTGTAACGTCAGTAGTTCTTACGTAGAACTGAGGACGATACTTGTTGTGGAATGGAGTGTGACGTCCACCTTCTTCTTTAGAAAGGATATAAACAGATGCTTTGAATTTTTTGTGTGGCTTCACAGAATCTTTCTTAGCGATTACCATACCTCTCTTGATGTCAGTTTTTTCAATACCTCTCAACAATAGACCTACGTTATCACCAGCTTCACCTCTGTCTAGGATTTTTCTGAACATCTCAACCCCTGTAATTGTAGAAGTTAATTTTTCATCACCCATACCAACGATATCAACAGGATCACCTGTATTGATGATACCAGCCTCGATTCTACCAGTTGCTACAGTACCTCTACCTGTAATAGAGAATACGTCTTCGATTGGCATCAAGAATGGCTTTTCAGTATCTCTTACTGGCTCTTCGATCCAAGTATCAACAGCATCCATTAACGCTTCAACACTCTTAAACCACTGATCGTCAGTGTTTACCGGGCTAGAAGTAGCAGCCGTAAGTGCACCAAGTGCAGAACCTTGAATTACTGGAGAGTTATCACCGTCGAAATCGTAAGTAGACAATAAGTCTCTCAATTCCATTTCAACAAGCTCTAATAACTCAGCATCGTCTACCATGTCAACTTTGTTCATGAAAACAACGATTCTAGGTACGTTTACCTGACGGCAAAGTAGAATGTGCTCTCTAGTCTGAGGCATAGGTCCGTCAGTAGCAGCACATACAACGATAGCTCCATCCATCTGAGCAGCACCAGTTACCATGTTCTTTACGTAATCCGCGTGACCTGGACAGTCAACGTGAGCATAGTGTCTTTTTTCAGTTTCGTATTCGATGTGAGCAGTATTGATAGTAATACCTCTTTCTTTTTCTTCTGGAGCAGAGTCAATCGCAGAGAAGTCTTTTTTCTCAGCAAGACCTTTGCTAGCTAATACAGCAGAAATAGCAGCTGTAAGAGTAGTTTTACCATGGTCAACGTGACCAATAGTACCAATGTTCAAGTGTGGTTTGTTACGATTAAACGTTTCCTTTGCCATGATTTAAATTATTTATTTATTGTTTTATTCAAATTTTCGGTGTGCAAATATAATGAATTTTTATATACCAAAATCTTTTTATGAAAAAAAGTTTCATCTTCAAACCCAGAAAGTCACAAACCGTATTATTTTCTGTAAACAGAGATGCAAATTTAAACAAAAAAATGAATTAAAAAAAAGTGTTGGTGAAAATCCGGAGATAATTTTTTCTCGTAGATAGATTAATAAAATCCTATTAAATAAATTATTATGAAAAAACTATCTTACATCTGTTTAGCTGCATTAGCATTCGTCTCGGTATTATCTTGTGACGACGACTATATGGAAATGCCACCAGAAGTTATTCCTGCGCCCGACATGATGGTCTATGGCTTGACCGACAATAATCAATTGGTCGCTTTCAACTCCAAAAATTCGGCTTCTTTTTCTTCCACAAAAACAATCATGGGAGTACCTTCCGGGGAAAAATTATTAAGCATAGACTTCAGACCTGCTACAGGTGAGCTTTATGCAGTTTCGAATGCAAGCAAATTTTATATTATCAATACCTCAACGGGAAATACAAGACCTGTAAGTACAACCTCTTTTACACCGGCAATTTCGGGAACGATTGCGTCAATCGATTTTAATCCAACAGTAGATCGTATCAGATTGGTAACCAATACCGGGCAAAACCTTCGTTTACATCCTGAAACCGGTGCTCTGGCTGCTACAGATACAGGAATTGCAACCTCCTCATCCATTACAGGAATTGCCTATACCAACAGTGTTTCCGGAGCCAGTTCAACTATTTTATATGATCTTGATGCAACTTCAGGGAAATTATTTAAACAAGATCCTCCAAATAACGGAACTTTAGTTGAAGTCGGAAGTTTAGGAATAACCTTTACAGGACAAGCTGCATTCGACATCAATCCTGATAACTCTGTTGCATTAATGGCAGCAACAACAGGAAGCCAAAACAGTCTTTATAAAGTTGATTTATCAAACGGAAAAGCAACAAACATTGGAAATCTTTCACAAAAAATTTTAGATTTAGCCATTCCAACAAATCCGGTTGCTTATGCTGTAAACGATGCAAATGCCTTACAAATTTTCAATCCTGAAAATCCACAGCCTGTAACCAAGACAATAACCGGGCTTCAAACCGGAGAAAATATTTTGGGTATCGATTTCAGACCATTAAACGGACAGTTGTATGCTCTGGGAAGCTCAAGCAGAATTTATACAATCAATTTAGGGACAGGTGCAGCTACGGTTGTAGGAACTCAACTTCCTACTTTGCTTTCAGGAACTGAATTTGGTTTTGACTTTAATCCGGTTGTGGATAAAATCAGAGTGGTGAGCAACACCGGACAGAATTTAAGACTAGATCCTGTTACGGGAGGAATTACTGGGACCGATACTAATCTTAGCCCTACTCCAGTTGCGGTAAGTGCTGCAGCGTATACCAATAACTTCGCAGGGACAACGGCGACTGAACTTTTTGTAATCGACCACAATACGGATAAACTCTACTTGCAAAACCCGCCAAACGGAGGTATTTTGGTAGAAAGAGGTTCATTAGGAATCAATATTTCACAGGCAAACGGATTTGATATTGGTAGTACAAGCCAAAAAGCATATCTGATGGCAACTGTAGGTACAGAAACAAAACTGTACACCGTAAATACAACTACAGGAGCTGCTGCTTCATTAGGAACTTATCCTAATCTTGTAAAAGGATTTACAATCGGTTTAGGATTCTAAAAACAGACTTGATTTTCATATATAAAGAAGCCCGGAATAGATTTTCTATTCCGGGCTTCAACTATATAATGATAAATGAAAGAGAATTTTAAATAATTTCTTCGGTCTTCTTTGTTCGATTGAAAATCCAGAAGATGATTGGGAAAATTAATAAGGTTAAAACCGTCGCTGTGATTAATCCTCCAATGATAACGATTGCTAAAGGTTTTTGAGATTCAGAACCAATTCCTGTAGATAGAGCAGCAGGTAAAAGTCCGATGGATGCCATCAAAGCCGTCATAATTACAGGTCTTGTCCTGGATTTTACTCCGTTAAGAACAGCTTCATCCAGTTTGAACCCATCTTTTATGTTTTGATGAAACTCTGTGATGAGAATTACTCCATTCTGAATACAGATTCCGAGCAAAGCAATCATTCCGACTCCGGCAGAAATTCCGAAATTCATGTTGGTTACATGCAGTGCGATAATTCCGCCAATCAGCGCAAAAGGGACGTTTGCCAATACCAGGAATGAATCTTTCATGTTTCCAAAAAGAATAAACAACAGGAAGAATATTCCTAAAATACTGATAGGTACAATTTCCGTCAGTCTTGCGGTTGCTCTTTGCTGGTTTTCAAACTGACCAGTCCACCCTACTTTATAGCCTTCGGGAATATCAATTTTTGCTACTTCTTTTTGCGCATCCGAAATCGTTCCACCCAAGTCACGGTCACGAATCGAGAATTTAATTCCGATATAACGTTTAATATCATCTCGGTAAATAAACGCAGCGCCGTTATTTTTTTCAATAGTAGCAACTTCTTTCAACGGAATCATTGTTCCATCCTGTGTAGGGATCATCAGTGAAGCCATGTCATTCTCATCTTTTCTATATTCGTGAGAATATCTTAAACGTATCGGAAATTTTCTTTCGCCATCGTACATTTCGGAAGCCGTTTTTCCTCCGAATGCCATTTCCAGAACGGTTTGTGCATCTTCAGGCATTACGCCATACGCTGCCATTTTATTTCTGTCCCAGACGACATTTACTTCGGGCTGACCGATATTTTTGATAATTCCGGCATCACGAACTCCGTCTACATCTTTGATTGATTTTAAAACTTTTTCTGCCAATTCATCCAAAGTCTGAAGATTGTCGCCATAAATTTTAATACCATTTTCAGCCTTAAAACCTGCTACAGCTTCGGCAACGTTATCAGAAATCGGCTGAGAATAATTGAACGTAATTCCTTGATATTTGCTCAGTTTTTTATCAATTTCTTCGGTTAACTGTTCGTAAGTGATTTTTCGGGTCCACTCATCTTTAGCTTTAAGATTGACAGCGAACTGCACAAATCCGAATCCGTTCGGGTCGGTTCCGTCATTGCTTCGTCCGGTTTGCGCCAAAACATCGGTTACTTCGGGAACGCTCATAATATCTTTCTTTAAAATATCTGCAGTTTTTAAAGATTCTTTTAAAGAAGAACTCATTGGCATTTCGGCGGTAATCCAGAGTGAACCTTCATTAAGTTGTGGTAAAAATTCTGTTCCTAAAAATTTCCCTGAGAATAAAGTAACGACAACAATTGAAACAGAACCAATTAAGCTTATCTTCTTATTTTTAAAAGTAAATCTGAATCCTTTTAAAACAATTCTGTCCCAGAAATTCACAAACGGATTGTTTTTCTCTCTTACATTTTTATTTAAAAGCAAATGCGTTAAGACTGGAACTAAAGTCAACGTAAAAATTAAAGCTCCTAACAAGGCAAAGCCTAAAGTAAATGCTAATGGTGAAAACATCTTTCCCTCTACTTTTTGGAATGCAAAAATGGGAATCAGGGAAGTAATGATGATTAATTTAGAAAAGAAAATCGCTTTTCCTAAGCCTGTTCCTGTTTGTTTAATCCAGCCCGCTTTTGCCATTTTATTGAATCTTTCATCGCCATATTTCTTGGCTTTATGATCGAGCATTACAAAAATCCCTTCGACCATGACGACGGCTCCGTCAATGATAATTCCGAAATCGACTGCTCCGAGTGACAGCAAATTGGCACTCATCCCGCAAAGTTTTAGACATAAAAAAGCAAACAGTAGCGACAACGGAATAATAATGGAAACCGTAAGTGTCGTTCGCCAGTCTGCCATGAATATTAAAACAATAACCGTAACTAGAATAATTCCTTCCAGTAAATTGTGCATTACCGTTTCTGTGGTAAAATCCATTAAGTTATCACGGTCGTAGAAAGTGACCATTTTGACATCTTTGGGAAGAATTTTTTCGTTCAGCTCTGCAATTTTAGCTTTTACACCCACCAAAACTTCACGCGGATTTTCGCCTTTTCGCATCACAACAATTCCTTCCACCGTATCATCCTGATTGTTTAATCCAGCCTGCCCCACTCTCGGTCTTGAACTTTCATGTACCTCAGCAACATTTTTTACCAAAACCGGATTTCCATTATCATTGTGAATGGTAATATTGGCAATATCATCAGTCGACTGTACCAAACCAATTCCTCGAACGACATACGCTTGTCCGTTTTTTTCGATAACATCTCCACCGACATTTAAGTTGCTTTTCGTCACGGCTTCATAAACCTGAAGCGGAGTCAAATTATATTTATCTAAAGCTCTCGGATCAATACTCAACTCAAAAACCTTATCCTGACCTCCGAAAACATTGATATCTGCAACTCCGGGAACTCCACGAAGCGCTCTGTCGATCACCCAGTTTTGTATTGTTAAAAGTTCACGCGAATCTTTTTTCTTGCTTTCTAAAGTGTATCTGAAAATTTCTCCGGTTGGTCCGTAAGGTGGCTGAACTTCGGGATCAATTCCTTCGGGAAGACTTACGTTTCGAAGCTGGTTATTCACCATATTTCGGGCAAACATATCATCTACGCCGTCATCAAAAAGAATTTTGACAATGGAAAGACCAAACATCGTCGTACTCCTCACACTTGTTTTTTTCTGAACCGGGCTCATTGCCAATTCAATCGGTGTGGTTACAAAACGTTCTACTTCTTCGGCACTTCTTCCGTCCCACTGAGTAATGATAACGATTTGGGTATTGGTAACATCGGGAAATGCCTCAATCGGCATATTTTTAAAGCTGATAAATCCCGCCACTGCTAAAACAGCCACCCAAATAAAGGTAAAAGCTTTGTTTTTCAGTGAAAATGAGATTATATTTTTTATGAATTTGTTCATGATAGAAATCAGATGTTAGACTTTAGATATTAATTTAATATCTAAGTGTTTAATTTTATCTAAAGAAATTAAAACCATTAAGAGTCTGAAGCTCTCTGTTTTTGAAGTCAATATCGACAGGATAATAGCCAGAAAGTAATTAGCAAAACTTCTATTTCACCTCAAACTTCTTAATGGTTTGGAAAAAATTTAGTTGTTCAAAGAACGGTAGATTAATAATTGGTTATTGGTAATCACATTCTCTCCTTCTTTAAGACCTTCCGAAAGGTAAGTCACGTCTCCAAGCTGTTTTAAAACCTGAATTTCTTTAATTTTCACATCTGTTCTCGATTTAAAAACCACCACATAACTTCTGTTGTCATCAAAAATCACAGCTTTTGAAGGAATCGAAAGAGCAGATTTACCCTCAGATTTTGAGACTTTTATCGTTGCTTTACTGTCCGGAATCAACAATCCGTTTGCATTATCCAAAACTACTCTTGCCTGCATTGCGTTGGTTTGAGGATCGATAATTTTAAATATCTTATCGATTTTACCATCAAAAACTTTATCCGGATAAGACAATGTGGAAACCTGAGCAGGCATTCCAAGGCTTATTTTATTGATATCAGATTCGTTGATATTCATAATTGCCCAAACGTTGGTCGTATTGGCGACATCGAAAATATTTTCGCTTCGGTCACTTCTTAGCTGCATATCTTTATTAATGTCTTTATGTACAATATAACCGCTGATTGGTGCTAAAACACTGTAAATATTTCCATTTTTCACATTATAAACCGTGCTTACTGCACTTGCTCTCTGGAGCTGGTCTTCTGCTTTCTGGAGCTGACTTTTTGCTTCGAGAACATCTCTTTCTGTGTTCAGTTTTCCTTCATACATTTCTCTGGCAACACGAAGATTGTTTTTGGCAACCAGCAAATCTGTTTTAGCATCACTTACATCTTTTTGAATTTCCGCCAATTCGGTGCTGCGGATGGTGGCTAAAACCTGTCCTTTTTTTACGTAATCTCCGAGCTCTACATTTACACTCATCACATTTCCGCCAACCAAAGGGAAAACGTCAATGTATGAATTGGCATCTGCAGCTATTTTGCCGTAAAAGCTGTAAGAATCTTCTATTAATCTGTTTTCAACTTTTGCCGTGGAAATCGATTCAAGCATCGTATTGCTCAATTCAAAACCTTTTGGTTCGGGAGTTTTTGCAATTTCAGGCTTTGAACAAGACCATAAAAGGAAAGCTGAAAATAAGGGTATAATTATTTTTTTCATTTTAGAATTTTTTTAATCCCGAAATTTCGGGACAAAGATTTTTTAAATAACATGCTGTTTTTAAGTTCGCAAAGGCGTTTCACTTAGCAAAGACCGCAACATTTTTTACTTTAATAGAAGATTTTAGTTTGTACCAACTGATTAAGCCGTTCGGCAGACTGCATCAGTTCGTTTTTCATATCATAGATCTGAAGTGCTGTCTGACGGTAACTTTCCATGAAATCGGTAAATTCGATTAAACTGATATTTCCGTTTCTGAAGTTTTTAAGCATTCCGTTGTAGACCAAATCGAGATTGCTTAGATCGGTCGCTTTTATTTCGGCTAATTGTTCGTATTGCGATTTCCAGATTTGAAAAGCCGATTCTACTTTGGTTTCCAAATCAAATTTCTGGAATTCTGCATTTTTCTGATTTTGCTTAATTGCATGATTGGCTTTCTCGACATTTCCTCTATTGTTTTTCCACAAAGGAATCGGGATTCCCACTTTTAAATTGATTTCATTATTAAAAGTTCCTGAAGCCTGATCATATTCCATTCCCACATTCAAATCGGGAACATTCAACGATTTTTGCCATTGCGAATATAATTTGGAATTTTCAATCAGTTTTAGAATGAATAAATAATCGGCATTGTTTTCAAGCGCTTTTCTTTTCAATTCGGTTTCATCTCCGAAAGGTTGCGCAGCCAAAATGTCTTTCGCTTCTTCCTCTGAAATCTGAGGTTCTACTCCTTCTGAAATTCCTGTCAAAACTTTCAAAGCCTGTTTAAACTCCAGGAGATTCTTATTAATTTCAACCTTATCATTATTAAGTTGAATCACGATGCTCTGAAGTCTTACTTCATCCTTCAATGAAACATTTCCTTTTGCAGACTGTACTTTATATGCCTTTAAAAGGTCATTCATGTAACCCAATTGTTTGTTGACATTTTCAAGCTTGAGTTTTTCGTAGTAAAGATTGTAGTAATTGGTGTGAAGCTGCGTTCTCAATTCAACCAAAAGTTGCGAAAACTGAAGTTGTGCCAGTTCTTTATTTGATTTAGCAAAGGCGATTTCATTTTTCTTTTTACCGCCCATGTAAATCAGTTGGGTAACTTCCAAACCTTTTGCTCTTCCTGCATCAAGAAATCTTTTATCTTCCGGATTATAGCCGTTGATATATCCGCTCATCTGCGGAAGCTCCCAGATTTTAGCCTGCAAAATATCTGCATCTGCCATATTGATGCTGTATTGCTCGGCAAGAAGCTGAAGATTGTTTTGCTGAAAGGCGTTTTCGCACTCCAAAAGCGACATTTGCTGCTGCGCTGAAATTACCGAAGAAATTACAACGAACAGTCCTGCAATTTTGTTCATTCTCTCAAATTTTGATGACAAAAGTGCGTTTGCTCGATTAAAACGAACTTAAATGAGGCTTAAAATAAAATTAAATTCTTGATTTGTCAATTGAAAACAAAATAATACTGATGAAAAACTCTCACTGATTTTGGAGATTACGCTGATTTTAAATATGTGCAAAATCAGCGTAATCTGCGAGAAATTAAATTAAATTCACTTATCAAAAGTAATGCTGAATTTATTTAAATTTTTTGAAAGTGAAGCGTAAGAAATTTCTGCACCGTGATATTCTAAGATTCTTTTGACGATTCTCAAGCCTAAACCGGAACCGGAAATATTCTGAGAGTTATTTCCACGCATAAAAGCTTCGAAAAGTTTGGGTTGCTCTTCTTCGGAAATCGTTTTACCTTCTGAAAGAATGTCAACCAAAAGATTTTTTTCAGTCTCTGTGATTAAAATTTTTGCATCGGCATTGTCTGAATAAACTGCTGCATTTTTAAGTAAATTAATAAAGACAATATCTAAAAGCGACTGAACTCCATTGATTGTAAGAAAAGCGTTTTCCTGGGTTTCTTCGGAAATGCCAAAATCCATTTTTAAATTAGGGTAACTTTTCTGTACCCTGTCGAAAGACTCAAAAATCACTTCATCGATTCGTACTTCTTCGTAAATAGTCTGAATATTTTCTTTGTCGAATTTTGTGAGAAGCAGAAGTGAATTTGTAAGATCAGATAACTGATAAACATCTTTCAACATCTGTTGTAATGCCGAAAGCGTATCGGGAGAGTGCTGCTCGAGTTTAATTAAATTTTCAAGCTGAAAAGCCATCCTTGTAATCGGTGTTCTGATTTCATGTGATGCACTTGCCGTAAAATCTTTTTGTGACTGGAAAACGTCATTTAACCTTGAAATCATCGTATTGAACGAATTGGCTAAAATACTGATTTCATCATTCGACTGCTCCACCGGAATTTGTGTCGTGAGTTTATGAGCCGTAACCTCAGAAATTTCTTTATTCAGATCTTCTAAAGGCCGTAGAAATTTACCCATAAAATAATAGGAGAAAAATCCAATCAATAAAGTACAGGTAATAAAAGCAGTAATTAAAAGATATTTCAGATAGGCGAGTTTCGATCTTCCGTTGGTATCATAGGCGCTTGTAAGGATATAATAATTGTCACCGTTAATATTTTTTAATGAAGCATACACTTCCGGAATTGCTTCTTCTTTATAAACATCTTTTTTTTTGTCTAATTCTGACAATAAATTTTTGTCCCAGGTTACTTTTTGGTCTTTTAAGGTGCTGTAAATAAGTTCTTTTTGACCATTAAATATTAAAATGGTTTCATTGAGAAGAAAATTATCTGAGTTTTCATTGAAAAAAATAGGTGCTTCTTCCTCAAAATTTTTAGATTTTGAAATAAAATTGGTCGTAAATCCTAATCGTCTTATAAACCGGTCTTTAAATTCTTCACGCCGGAAATCATCAAACGAAATATAAATGATGATGAGAACAATACCAAACAGCAAGGAAAACGAAACGCTCAAAGTAAGCGCAATCTTTCTTTTTAAAGACATTTACAAAGGATTTAAATAATATCCGAAACCTGATCTTGTATGAATTAACTTCACTTTATATTCTTTATCAATCTTTTTTCTCAGGAAATTAATATACACTTCAACCGTATTGGTATTGGTATTAAAATTATGTTCCCAAACATTTTCGGTAATCTGTTGCTTAGAAACCGTTCTTCCCTGAGCTTCTGCCAGATAAACCAAAAGCTGGAATTCTTTCAGTGTTAAAGCAATTTCGTTTCCTGCACGGAAAACTTTCTGTTCAGTTTTATTGATAATTAAATCATCAATTCTGATAATATCCAGATCCACGCTTTCAGAAGGTGCTTTTCTTCTTAAAAGAGAATTCATTCTCAATAACAATTCTTCAAACTGGAAAGGTTTCACCAAATAATCATCTGCCAATCTTGTGAATGCATCTTTCTTATCGGAAATATCGCCATAAGCCGAAATGATAATAATCGGCGTATTTTTATCAAACGAACGGATGGTTTGACAAACATCAAGCCCATTAATCTTCGGAACATTTATGTCTAAAAGATACAAATCATAAGAACTGTTTTTAATTTGGCGAAGAAAAGTTTCGCCATCATAAATCTTGTCACAATTGAAATTATTTGATTCTAAAAATTTACTCAGTTCGGCAGAAAGAATTAAATCATCTTCCAATAAAAGAATATTCATTTGGGAAATTATTTATTACGAATTTAATGAAAATTTCAAAATTCTTCGTCGGAATTATTTTGAAGAAGTGGGCACGTTTAATTATAAGAATTTCTAAAGACTTATCATTAAAGTAATTTGAAGGCGATATTATGATTGATTAAAATAATATTAAACTTTGAAAGACTTGGGCTTAGGTTAATATTTAAGAGTAAATGTCTGAAAATGTTGAACAAAAACACGATTTAACATATTTATGTAAATCCAGCTTTAAGAAAGCATTTTGGAGAATTAGTAGAAATAAAAAAACTTACTGTTTATCAGTAAGTTCTATAATAATTCTGAGCCAACTACGGGACTTGAACCCGTGACCTCTTCCTTACCAAGGAAGCACTCTACCGCTGAGCTAAGTCGGCTTAAACAAGAAAATCATACTAAAAAGCATGATTTCTGTTGAGCGGAAGACGAGGGTCGAACTCGCGACATTCAGCTTGGAAGGCTGACGCTCTACCAACTGAGCTACTTCCGCAATTTTGTTTCCAAAACTATTGGTAACGTTGTGCAAACTTAGGAAAAATCCTTTATTTATGCAACTTTTTCTAATATAAAATGTGGGGAGAGCAGGATTCGAACCTACGAAGCCGAAGCAACTGAGTTACAGTCAGTCCCATTTAGCCACTCTGGAATCTCCCCAGATATTTTATATTAAATTGAGCTTCCAGAGGGATTCGAACCCACGACCCCGAGATTACAAATCACGTGCTCTGGCCAACTGAGCTATGGAAGCAATTTAAACATTTCAACTGAGAGCTGTAAGAGAAAATCTACTCTTTGCTACATCAGTAGTAAAAAAAATCACGCCTTGAAGGTGTGAAATTTGAGCGGAAGACGAGGGTCGAACTCGCGACATTCAGCTTGGAAGGCTGACGCTCTACCAACTGAGCTACTTCCGCAATTTTGTTTCCAAAATCATTGGTAACGGTCTGCAAATCTAAAAAAATTCTTTTAAACTCGCAAGACTTTTTTTTAATATAAAATGTGGGGAGAGCAGGATTCGAACCTACGAAGCCGAAGCAACTGAGTTACAGTCAGTCCCATTTAGCCACTCTGGAATCTCCCCAGATAT
>Ga0213828_1000839_pt1 | contig 27817 bp, 25 predicted proteins | sample MC6MC0897MG_FD_180664 | JGI IMG/M metagenome (GOLD analysis project Ga0213828, IMG submission 180664) | Enriched soil aggregate microbial communities from Iowa State University, Ames, United States - MC6-MC0897-MG | ecosystem: Environmental > Terrestrial > Soil > Unclassified | place: USA: Iowa... | reverse complement strand
GAGTGTGGGCTGATCGGTGATCTGGGCGACTGGGCGTTGCGCGAGGCCTGCTCGCAATTGGCGATCTGGCGCAATAACGGTCTGCGAGTGCCTTCGGTGTCGGTGAACCTGTCGGCGACGAATTTCCACAATCTGAACCTGCCGCGGATGATTGCGGCGACGTTGGCTGAGTTCGGGTTGGCGCCTGCGGATTTGATGCTGGAGATTACCGAGGGCGTGGTTCTGGATGCCACGGCTGGGACGTTGCGCACGATTGCTGAACTGCATCGTCTGGGTGTACGGCTGTCGATGGATGACTTCGGGACTGGGTATTCCAGCCTGGGGCATTTGCGGCGCCTGATCGTTGACGAACTGAAGCTGGATCGCAGTTTCGTGCAAGGGTTGGAGAGCGATGATGCGGCTCGGGCGTTGACCAGTGCCGTGATCCGGATTGGGGAAAGCTTGAGTCTGCCGGTTGTGGCTGAAGGCGTTGAGAACGAAGAGCAGCGGCGGTTTCTGATCGAGCAAGGGTGTGCTGCGGGGCAGGGGTTTCTGTTTTCGCCGCCGTTGCCTGCGGGGGATCTTGAGGAGTGGTTGCGGGCTCGGGGGTGATTGGTTCGCTTCGTTTGCCGGGTTGAGTTCTTGAGACGTCCGGCACGGTGGCGTCCCGGGGCGCGCGGGGCCACGATTGCGGTCCGGAGCCTTCGCTCCGGACTTCCCCGTCGTCATCTTCGTCCGCCTTCGGCTCCCTTCAGATTCCCTCGGGCTTATCGACGCCCCGCGCACCCCGGGACGCCACCGCACCGGACTCTGGCAATTCAAGTTTTCAGGCAGCTGGGGCGGTCGACGTGCTTGGCATTCTTGCGCAGTTCCTTTCGGGCTCGGAGCATCTTGCGATGCCCGTCTCCGTTCGGCCGCGCGGGCGGCCTCCGGAGACTTACGCGGCGTCTTGCGGCGTGGTGATGACGCTTCGCGAGTAGGTAGCGTTTGGGTGTCAGACACCAAGAAGCACTCCGGCCGCCATTCATCGTCACTTGAACTCACGTGCCCGATGGGCGGCGCGAACCGGTCGGCAGGCTGTGGCGAACCGTCGCCGCGCCGCCCATCACGGCTCTCCCCACGGTGATGCTGGAGCTTTAGAACCCCATTCCCCGCAAGCGCGCAAGCGACTACCTCCACGACGACCCACAGCGCGTATGCCGATCGTGGCCGCCCGCGCGGCCGCGACTCGGCGGGCCCCGCAAGACTCGTCCCTGACCACGGCTCTAGCAGCGCCCCGAATCATGCACACCGCAGCTCCTCGGTGCGGGCGACAGGGGGCCGAGCGCCGTCGATGCGCCCGAGGGAATCTGAAGGGAGCCGAAGGCGGACGAAGATGACGACGGGGCAGTCCGGAGCGGAGGCTCCGGACCGCAATCGTGGGCGCTCGGCCCCCTGTTGCCCGTGCCGAGGGGCGGGAGAAGAACGCAGCAACCGCCAACCCAGAACCAACGGTCAAAGCGGCCTCAACGACACCCCGTACGCACCTCTGCACCCACACCTATACCCCGCCTCTACACCCGACCTCCAATCGTCCCCCATTTCCCCTCCCCTCCAGCATCACTAAATACTTTCCCTCATTTGCACACCCACCACTTCCGATATATATTTCAAGCCTAAACTATCCAGACCTAAATATCTGCGGCTTCCGCTCCAGCACCACAGAGCGACTGTCGCGTACTTGGAGCGTATACGGCAATGAAGATAGTCTGCATCGGCGGCGGTCCCGCCGGCCTGTATTTCGGTCTGCTCATGAAACTGCAGAACCCCGCCAACGAAGTCACCGTCATCGAACGCAACCGTCCGTATGACACTTTTGGCTGGGGCGTGGTCTTCTCCGACGCCACCATGCAGAATTTGCGTGAGGCCGATCCCGTCTCGGCGCAAACCATTGGCGATGCGTTCAACCATTGGGATGACATCGACATCCATTTCAAGGGACGCAGCATCCGCAGCAGCGGCCACGGCTTCGTCGGCATTGGGCGCAAGAAGCTTCTGAACATCCTGCAGGCGCGTTGCGAAGACGTGGGCGTGAAGCTCGTGTTCGAGAACTTCGTCCAGGACGACCAGGCCATCGCCCGCGAGTACGACGCCGATCTCGTCATTGCCTCGGACGGCATCAACAGCCAGATTCGCACCCGGTACGCCGATACGTTCCATCCCGACATCGACCAGCGCCGCTGCCGCTTCGTCTGGCTGGGCACCAAGAAGGTGTTCGATGCCTTTACCTTTGCGTTCGTGCAGACCGAGCACGGCTGGTTCCAGGCGCATGCTTACCGGTACGAGGACGGCATGTCGACGTTTATCGTCGAGACGCCGGAGGAAACCTGGCAGGCTGCGGGCATCGAGCAGATGAGCCAGGAAGAGGGCATCGCCTATTGCGAGAAGTTATTTGCGCCCTGGCTGGACGGCAATCCGCTGATCAGCAATGCGTCGCACCTGCGTGGTTCGGCGATCTGGATCCGTTTCCCGCGCGTCATCTGCAATACGTGGGTCCACTGGAACAAGCTGGACACCGCCCGTGGCGAGCGCCGCGTGCCGGTCGTGCTGATGGGCGATGCCGCGCACACGGCGCACTTTTCCATCGGGTCGGGCACGAAGCTGGCACTGGAAGACGCGATCGAGTTGGCGCGTTGCCTGAGCGGCGCGGAAGGCAGTGTCGAAGCCGGACTGCATCATTACGAGGAAGTGCGCAGCGTTGAGGTGCTGAAGATCCAGAACGCCGCGCGCAACTCCACCGAATGGTTTGAGAATGTCGAGCGCTACGCCGACCTGGAGCCCGAGCAGTTCGCGTATTCGTTGCTGACCCGTTCGCAGCGCATTTCGCACGAGAACCTGCGCCTGCGCGATCCGGCCTGGCTGGAAGGCTTTGAGCGCTGGATCGCGGAACGCGCGGGCGCGGCCACGCCCGAGGGCCGGCGTCCGGCGATTCCGATGCTGACGCCTTATCAGGTGCGCGGCGTTCGGCTGAAGAATCGCATCCTGGTGTCGCCGATGGCCATGTATTCGTGCACGGACGGCGTGCCGGGGGATTTCCATCTGGTTCACCTGGGCGCGCGCGCCATGGGTGGCGCCGGGTTGGTGATGGTGGAAATGACCTGCGTGTCGCCCGATGGCCGCATCACGCCGGGGTGCCCAGGACTGTGGAACGACGAGCAGCAGCAGGCGTTTGCCCGCATCGTCAACTTTGTGCACGGCAACAGCGATGCGCGCATCGGCATGCAGTTGGGTCATGCGGGCCGCAAGGGGTCGACGCAGCTCGGCTGGCAGAAGATCGATCATCCGCTGGCAGAGGGCAATTGGCCGCTGGTGTCGGCGTCGGCCCTGCCGTACATCGAAGGCGTGTCGCAGACGCCGCGCGCCATGACGCGCGCGGATATGGACGAAGTGCGCGACAACTTCGTGGCGGCGGCGCGCCGCGCGGCGGCTGCGGGCTTCGACTGGCTGGAGCTGCACTGCGCGCACGGCTATCTGTTGTCCAGCTTTATTTCGCCGCTGACCAATCGGCGTGAGGATGAATACGGCGGCAGTCTGGAAAACCGGCTGCGCTTCCCGCTGGAGGTGTTCCATGCGGTGCGCGCGGTGTGGCCCGAGGACAAGCCGATGTCGGTGCGGATCTCGGCCAGCGATTGGGTGGAAGGCGGCATCACCGCGGACGATGCGGTCGAGATCGCGCGTCACTTCAAGGCGGCGGGCGCCGACATGATCGATTGCTCGTCCGGTCAGGTCAGCAAGGAAGAAAAGCCGGTGTACGGCCGCATGTTCCAGACGCCGTTTGCTGATCGCGTCCGCAACGAAGCCGGCATCCCCACGATTGCGGTGGGCGCCATTTTCGAGGCCGACCACGCCAACGGCATCATCGCCTCGGGCCGTGCGGACCTGTGCGCGTTGGCACGTCCCCATTTGGCTGACGCCTCCTGGACGCTGCGCGAAGCGGCGCGTGTGGGCTATGTTGATGTGTCGTGGCCGAGCCAGTATTTCGCCGGCAAGCGCCAGCTTGAGACCAACTTCGAACGCGCCGCCGCGATGGCGCAACTGGATATCAAATGAACGCACAATCGCTACCGCTCGCCGGGCGTCACGCCCTGGTGACGGGCGGCGCCCGCGGCATCGGCCTGGCCGCCGCCCGGTCGCTGCTGCAGCGCGGCGCCCGCGTCACGCTGCTGGGCCGCGATGGCGGCGCGCTGGACGCGGCCGCCGACGAGCTGGCCCGATTGGGTCAGGTGCAGGCGGTCAGCGCGGACATTGCCGACGAAGCCTCGGTGCGCGCCGCCTTCGCGCAGGCCGAAGCCGAGTTCGGCCCGGTGCTGATCCTGGTGAACAACGCGGGGCAGGCGGTCAGTCAGCGCTTTGACCGCACGGACGCCGCGCTGTGGAACCAGATGCTGGCCGTCAACCTGACGGGCACCTTCCATTGCATCCAGGCGGCGTTGCCGGGAATGCTGCAGGAAAAGTGGGGCCGGGTGATCAACGTGGCCAGCACCGCAGGGCTGATCGGTTATGGGTATGTAAGCGCCTACTGCACTGCAAAGCACGGCGTGATAGGGCTGACCCGATCGCTGGCGCTGGAAACGGCGCAGAAGGGCGTGACGGTCAACGCGGTGTGTCCCGGCTATACCGAGACCGACATCGTGCGCGGCGCCGTCGCCAACATTGTCGAGAAGACCGGCATGACGCCGGAAGCCGCCCGCCTGAAACTGGCGGAGCGCAACCCGCAGGGCCGCCTGGTGCAGCCCGAGGAAGTGGCCGAGACGGTCGCGTGGCTGGCGCTGCCGGCCTCCGCTTCGATCAACGGCCAGGCGATCGCCGTCGACGGCGGCGAAGTGATGACCGGCTGAGGCCGGCGTTCCATCCACCCAGCATTCATGAACGGAGACACCATGAGCACCCAGCCCGAAGAGCACACCATGAAGCATCACAAGCGTCCCATCGCCGGCTACCAGGCGAAGACGTTCCTGTGGCAGGTGTCGGACGACGGCAAGGTCGGCACCATTACGCTGAACCGTCCCGAGCGCAAGAATCCGCTGACGTTTGATTCGTACGCGGAACTGCGCGATTTCTTCCGGTCGCTGGTGTATGCCACCGACATCAAGGTGGTGGTGGTGACGGGCGCGGGCGGGAATTTCTGCTCGGGCGGCGACGTGCACGAGATCATCGGCCCGCTCACGAAGATGAGCATGCCGGAACTGCTGGATTTCACGCGCATGACGGGTGATCTGGTCAAGGCCATGCGCGCTTGCCCGCAACCCATCGTGGCGGCCGTGGACGGCGTGTGCGCGGGCGCGGGGGCGATGGTGGCGCTGGCGTCGGATATGCGCTTGGGCACGCCCGCCGCTCGGACCGCGTTCCTCTTTACCCGCGTGGGGCTGGCGGGGGCCGACATGGGCGCGTGCACGTTGCTGCCGCGCATGATCGGTCAGGGCCGTGCTTCGGAACTGCTGTACACCGGCCGCGCGATGACGGCCGACGAGGGCGCGAGCTGGGGGTTTTTCAATGCGCTGCACGAGTCCGGCAAGCTGCTGGAAGCGGCGCAGACGCTGGCGGCGCAACTGGCCGCAGGTCCGACCTTCGCACACGGCGTGACCAAGAAGCTGCTGCACCAGGAATGGAACATGGGTGTGGACGAGGCCATCGAGGCCGAAGCCGAGGCGCAGGCCATCTGCATGCAGACGCGCGATTTCCATCGCGCCTACGAGGCCTTCGTGGCCAAGCAGAAGCCTGTCTTTGAGGGGAACTGATGATGCGCGACGCAAGCTGGCTGGACTGGCCCTTTTTCGACGACGCGCATCGCAAGCTGGCGCATGACGTGGACGCCTGGTGCGAGCAGTCGCTGGGCGACGTGGACCATCACGACGCAGATGCGGCATGCAAGAAGCTGGTCAAGGCCATGGGCCAGGCCGGGTGGCTGCGTTACGCGGTGGCAGGAGGCCCGGGCGGGGCTTGGGGCGGCGCGCTGCCGGAGGTGGACTCCCGCGCGGTATGCATCCTGCGAGAGACGTTTGCCCGGCATGAAGGATTGGCGGACTTTGCGTTTGCGATGCAGGGCCTGGGCAGCGGCGCGATTTCGCTGATGGGCTCGGATGCGCTGCGCCAGCATTACCTGCCGCGCGTGGCGCGCGGCGAGGCGATTGCGGCTTTTGCGCTGTCGGAGCCCGACGCGGGCTCGGACGTGGCGGCGCTGGCCTGCGAGGCGACGCTGGACGGCGATCACTATGTGCTGAATGGTGCCAAGACGTGGATTTCGAACGGCGGCATTGCGGACTTCTATGTGGTGTTCGCGCGCACAGGCGAAGCGCCGGGCGCGCGGGGCATCAGCGCGTTCGTGGTGGATGCGGACACGCCGGGGTTCGAGGTGGCCGAGCGCATCGACCTGATCGCGCCGCATCCGCTGGCGACCATTACGTTCGACAACTGCCGCATCCCGGTGACGCACCGGTTGGGCGACGCGGGGCAAGGTTTCAAGCTGGCCATGATGACGCTGGACATCTTCCGCGCGTCGGTGGCGGCGGCGGCGCTGGGGTTTGCGCGCCGGGCGCTGGATGAAGGATTGGCGCGCGCCAAGTCGCGCCGCATGTTCGGCCAGACGCTGGCCGACCTGCAACTGACGCAAGCCGCGTTGGGCGACATGGCAACCGCCATCGACGCCTCGGCGCTGCTGACGTACCGCGCCGCGTGGATGCGCGACGTGCAGAAGCTACGCACCACGCGCGAAGCGGCGATGGCCAAGATGACGGCGACGGAGTCGGCGCAGACGGTGATCGACCGGGCGTTGCAGATGTTCGGCGGCGCTGGCGTGGTGTCGGGGATGCCGGTGGAGAAGCTTTACAGGGAAATCAGAGCGCTGCGTATCTACGAAGGCGCCACGGAAGTGCAGAAGTTGATCATCGCCCGTGAATTGCTGAAGGCATAAAGGGCCATCGAGCGCCTGCTTTTTGCAACGTAAACCGCATCGCACAGCCAAGGGGAAATTTCATGGAAGTATCCGCCCACATCGACACATTTGCCCGGGACAACCTGCCCCCGGGCGAACAATGGCCTGAGTTCCTGCTGGACGGCCCCGACGTGGCCTATCCAAAGCGTTTCAATTGCGCGGTGGAATTGGTGGACGCGATGGTCGGCCAAGGCCACGGCGATCGCGTGGCGCTGCGCTGGCGCCAGGACGGCAAGCCGGCGACGATGACCTACGGCGAACTGGCCGCGCTGACGAACCGCATCGCGCGCGTGCTGACCGAGGACATGAAGCTGGTGCCCGGAAACCGCCTGCTGCTGCGCGGCCCGAACAATCCGATGATGGCGGCCTCGTGGCTGGCGGCGATCAAGGCGGGCCTGGTGACGGTGCCGACGATGCCGCTGCTGCGTTCGAAGGAACTGAAGCAGATCATCGAGAAGGCGCAGATCCAGGCGGTGCTGTGCGACGTGCGCCTGAAGGACGAGGCGCAGTTCTGCGCGCAGCCGGATCACGAGAACCACTGCCCGGGTCTGGCGCAGGTGATGTACTTCAACGATTCGGCGCCGGATGCGCTGGACGCGCTGGCGGCCGGCAAGCCTGACACGTTCGAGGCGTGCGATACGGCGGCGGACGATGTGTGCCTGATCGCGTTCACCAGCGGCACGACGGGCTCGCCGAAGGGCTGCATGCACTTTCATCGCGATGTGCTGGCGATGTGCGACCTTTTCCCGAAGCATGTGATCAAGCCGGGGCCGGACGACATTTTCTGCGGCACGCCGCCGCTGGCGTTCACGTTCGGGTTGGGCGGGTTGTTGTGCTTCCCGCTGCGAGTGGGCGCGAGCACGGTGCTGGCCGAGAAGCTGTCGCCGGAAAGCCTCTTGGAACTGATCCAGGAGTTCCGCGCGACGATCGTGTTCACGGCCCCGACCTTCTACCGCCAGATGGCGGCGCTGGTGGGCAAGTTCGATCTGTCGTCGCTGAAGAAGAGCGTGTCGGCGGGCGAAGCGCTGCCGGATGCGACGCGTCAGCTCTGGAAGGACGCAACGGGGATCGAGATGATCGACGGCATCGGCGGCACGGAGATGATCCACGTGTTCGTGTCGAGCCCGCCGGAGTCGGTGCGCCGCGGTGCGATTGGCCGCGTGGTGCCGGGGTATGTGGCGCAGATCGTTGACGATGAGATGAAGCCGGTGCCGAACGGGACGGTGGGCCGGTTGGCGATCAAGGGGCCGACGGGCTGCCGCTATCTGGCGGACGAGCGCCAGCGCCGGTTCGTGCAAGACGGCTGGAATCTGCCGGGCGATACGTTCGTGCAGGATGACGACGGCTATCTGTTCTACCAAGCGCGCAACGACGACATGATCGTGTCGGCGGGCTACAACATCGCGGGTCCGGAAGTCGAGGACGCGCTGCTGCGCCATGAGGCGGTGGCGGAGTGCGGGGTGGTGGGCGCGATGGACGACGAGCGCGGTCAGGTGGTGAAGGCGTTTGTGGTGCTGAAGCCGGGGTTTGCGCCAAGCGCAGAGCTGGTGACGGCGATGCAGACGTTCGTGAAGGCGAATATTGCGCCCTACAAATATCCGCGCGCGATCGAGTTCGTGGATACGTTGCCGCGGACCGAGACGGGCAAGTTGCAGCGGTTTGCGCTGCGCAAGATGGCATAGGCATCGCAAGCATCAAGGAAACATCATGGCAGCACCCATCACGACGGCTCCTTTCGTGAGCCAGGTAGAAGTCCGATTCCGTCATTGCGATCCGGCGGGCATCGTGTTCTATCCGCGCTATTTCGAGATGATCAATGATTTCGTCGAGGAGTGGTTCGACAAGGGAATGGGGTTGCCGTTTCATGCGCTACATGTGGAGCGGCATATCGGTACGCCGATGGCGTCGGTGACGTGCGATTTCAGCGCACCGAGCCGGTGGCACGAGAAGCTGCACCAGACGCTGTCGGTGCAGCGCATCGGTGGGGCGTCGTTCAAGGCGCTGGTGCGGTTTGAAGGGCCGGAGGGGCAGTTGCGGTTGTCGGCGACGCTGACGATTGTGACGGTGGATCTGCGGACGATGAAGTCGATGCCGCTGCCTGCGGATCTGCGGGAACGCATGCAGCATTTTCTGGCAACCGCGGCATAAGCGGGCGCCACCCTGTGGTTTGTTTATTTGATCAATAGGATGAGACGTTATGAAGATTCTGCAACCGCCGGATTGGATGGCGCCCCGGGGCTATTCGAATGGTGTGCTGACCGAGATGCAGGTGGGCAGCAAGATCGTGTTTGTGGGCGGACAGGTGGGATGGAACGGGCAGCAGCAGTTCGAGTCCGATGACTTCGCGGACCAGGTGCGTCAAGCGCTGCTGAACATCGTGCAGATTCTTGCCGAGGGTGGGGCGAAGCCTGAGCATATCGTGCGGATGACTTGGTATGTGACGGACAGGAAGGAGTACGTCGCTGCTTATCCGGGCATTGGTAAACACTACCGGGAGTTGATCGGTCGGCATTTTCCGGCGATGACGGCGGTGGAAGTGGCCGCTCTGGTGGAGGATCGCGCGAAGGTGGAGATCGAGGTCACCGCGGTTGTGCCTGCGCAGTAGTTTTTATGGTTTGACGGTGTATCGAAGGTTCGCCGCTTTTGCTTCCCGGCCGGCACCGGGCGGCGAGGGCGGCGGGCCTTCGGTGCTTGTGGGGCGGATTTTCTTGTGAGCATGCCGCTGAAGTCAGGTGTCTGACACCCGCATGAGAAAGTCGTCATTGCGCGGCGGTATTCGCCGGGTGTCTGACACCGTGCGCGATGCGTAGGACTGATTCGGGTGTCTGACACCCTGCGCAGTGCATAGGTCCGTTTGCTAGATGTCTGGCCGTCGTCGATGATTCGCCGGTCGCGGTTCTTAAGACGCCCGGCGCGTCGTCGGTCTGGGGCGCGCGGGGCTACGATTGCGGTCCGGAGCCTTCGCTCCGGACTGCCCCGTCGTCATCGTCGTTGTCGCCTGCGGCGACTGCCTTCCGATTCCCTCGGGCGCATCTACACGCCCCGCGCGCCCCAGACCGCCGCCACGCCGGGCTGGGGCGGTTTCAGCTCGTCGGACGGCGGGGGGGATTGAGTTCTTGAGGTTCTTGGCTGCGGTTGCACGGGCATGAAGCGTCTTGCGGGGCCCGCCCCACGTCGGCCGCGCGGGCGGCCTGGTGGGGCTTACGCAGCGTCTCGCGTCACGGGCCTGCGCTGCGCGCTTGCGGCGCGAGGGCTGATGCCGGTGTCGGACGCCTATCGCAGGCACGTAGGACAGATTCGGGTGTCATACACCGCAATCCGGGATCAGTTGCCCGCGCGTCGCGTCTCTTTCGGCAGTTCCCCGAACCGTTCCCGGTAATACTCCGAGAACCTCCCCAGATGCCCAAACCCCACGCTCAGCGCCACCTCCGTGACGCTCGCATCCGGCTGCGTCTTCAGCCGGCTCCTCGCCGCATCCAGCCTGAATGCGCGTAGCGCATTCATCGGCGTCGTATTCCGGTGTTCCTGAAAAAGCCGGGTCAGCGCGGTGGCACTGGCACCAGCGTGGCGCGCGATGGTGTTCAGCGTCAGAGGAGCCCCCAGGCGTTCTCGCATGAAGGCCTCGGCGACGCTCAAGCGGCGCGGGACCGTGTTGGGCTGGCCCGCGTGGTTTTGCCAAGTATTGGGCTGGTTGTAGAGCAGGTGCAAAACCAGCGTGTCTTCCAGATGCTCCAGCCACGCCGCGGGCGGGCGGCGGGCGCCGTCGTCCAAGGTGGGCAGCAAGTGGATCAGGCTGCCCATCATGCTGCGCCAGGCGGCGCCGATGGGGGTGTCCAGGCGCAGGGCGGGGCTGAAGTCCAGGGGGCGGGTGGCGGCTTCGCCGAAGGCGCGTTGGCCCATGGCTTCCAGTTTGCCTCTTGGGATCTTTAGCAGCAGTTGTTCGCAGCCGGCTTCCCAGTGCAGCCGAAGGCGGCGGTTGGGGGCGATGACGGCGGCGCAGTCGGGGTCGGCGTTGACGCCTTCGTCGCCGCATTCGATGCGGGCGCGGCCGCGTAGGGGGACCTGCACCAGCATGAAGTCCTGGAGGCGGTCGGGTTCGATGTGGACTTCGGCGCCGTAGCGCAACGTACAGACGGTGAGGGAGCCGAAGCGGCCGCGGTTCAGTTCGGCGTCGACACGGCCGCCTTTCCAGGTGAGGCGGTGGTCCTTGAGGGCTTCGGACACGCGGGCGCGGGTCTCATCCTGTTGCGTGGAGCTGAAGACGCGCCGTTTCAGCAAGGGCGCCAGCTCTAGTCGGGACCAGCCGTGCATGGAAGCCTCCGGGACGGGACCGATCCCGTATCTGGGGGCAGCGTAATGGAATCGCGCGTCATTGGGAATTAAGTGAATCCCGGATAAGCCTGGCGGAATTCGGATAGAGCGGGGGGGGGCGCGGGCCTAATCTTGCCGGGAGGCGCGTGCACGGTGGGCGGGCCTGTTGGAATGGAGGCGCCGCGGCGCGTAAGCTGGGCGACTTGGATCGGCGGCATGCGTGTACCGACGGCAGACGGGTTCTGTCAGCTTTCCGCCAGCGTGACTGGCGGCGAATACGGGGTGGCACATGAATCGAAATGGATGGAGCCGGCGCGCGCTGGCGGCATTGGTTTGCATGGGCGCTGCGGTGGGCGCGCCGGGTGTGGCGTCGGCGGCCGACAAGGTGAAGGTGGGGCTGCTGACGACGTTGTCGGGGCCGGGCGCGGCGCTGGGCAACGAGATCCGGGACGGCTTCAATCTGGCGCTGCAGCATACGGGCGGCAAGCTGGGCGGGTTGGCGGCGGAAGTGGTGGTGGCCGATGACCAGCAGAAGGCGGATACCGGGCGTCAGGCGGTGGAACGTCTTCTTAAGCGTGACCGCGTGAACGTGATGACGGGCATCGTGTTTTCGAATGTGCTGCTGCCGGTGATGCCGGCGATTCTGCAGTCGGACACGATTTATCTCAGCACCAATACTGGCCCGGAAAACTATGCGGGCGCGGGCTGTAATCCGAATTTCTTTGCGGTGGCCTGGCAGAACGAGGACATTCCGGCGGCGATGGGCAAGTACGCGGCCGATCAGGGGTACAAGCGCGTGGCGTTGATCGCGCCGGATTACCCGGGCGGGCGCGAGTCGCTGAACGGCTTCAAGCGTCTGTACAAGGGCGGCGTGGCCGAGGAGATCTACACGCAGCTCGGCCAGTTGGACTATGGCGTGGAGATTACGCAGCTGCGCGCGAGCAAGCCGGACGCGGTGTTTTTCTTTTTGCCGGGCGGGATGGGCGTGAATTTCATCAAGCAGTTCAACGGCGCGGGGCTGTCCAAGGACATCGCGCTGCTGGCGCCGGGATTTTCCGGGGATGAAGACACGATCGCGGCAGTGGGCGCGCCGATCAAGGGCCTGCGCAATACGGCGCAATGGGCGGCCGAACTCGACAACCCGGCCAACCGCAAGTTCGTCGAGGATTTCAAGAAGACCTACAACCGCAGCCCGTCGCTGTATGCGTCGCAGGGGTATGACGCGGCGATGCTGCTGGACAGCGCGGTGCGCCAGACGGGCGGCAAGCTGGATGCCGAGGCGCTGCGTCCGGCGTTGCGGCGTGCGGACTTCAAGTCGGTGCGTGGCGATTTCAAGTTCAACCGCAATCAGTACCCGGTGCAGAACTATTACCTGCGCGTGGTCGAGGCGGACGCCAGCGGCAAGCTGTCGAACAAGCTGTCGGGCACGGTGCTGACGCAATACCAGGATCCCTTCGCCGCCGCATGCCAGATGAAGTAGGCCGCCGCGGCTTTGCAAAACAGGAGATACGCATGACTGAACGCATTACGACGCGCGAGGTGACGATCGCCTCGCACGATGGCAAGTCCTTCGGCGCCTATCTGGCGGTGCCAGCCTCGGGCCGCGGCCCGGGCCTGGTGTTGTGCCAGGAGATTTTCGGCGTCAACGATTTCATGCGGCGCAGCGCGCAACTGCTGGCCGAGGAAGGCTATGTGGTGCTGGTGCCGGATCTGTTCTGGCGTCAGCAGCCGGGCATCCAGCTGACGGACGGGCCGGCGGACATGCCGCGCGCGTTCGAGCTGTACAAGGGCTTTGACGTGGATCTGGGCATCAAGGACATTGCGTCGACGCTGGCGGTGCTGCGCGAGCTGCCCGAACAGGAAGGCGGCGCTGGCGTGCTGGGCTATTGCCTGGGCGGCAAGCTGGCTTATCTGGCGGCGTGCCGCACGGACGCGGATGTGGCGGTGGGGTATTACGGCGTGGGCATCGAGGACAGCCTTGAGGAAGCCGGCAACCTGCGTGGCCGCCTGGTGCTGCACATTGCCGAGCAGGACGGGTTCTGTCCGCCCGAGGCTCGCAAGCGCATCCTGGAAGCGCTGGGCGGCAAGCCGGGCGTGGAGCTGTACGTGTATCCCGGCGTGGACCATGCGTTTGCACGCACGGGCGGCGATCACTACGACAAGCCGTCGGCGTTGATGGCGCACCAGCGCAGCATGGCGGCGCTGCAGCGCACGATCGGGCCGGAGTTCGATTATTCGTATCTGTGGGACAAGCACTGCGAATATGAATTCGGCACGCGCGACGTGGCGGCGACGATGGCGACGATGGTGGCCGAGCCTTACGTCAACCACATTCCGACGATGACGGGCGGTGTGGGGCACAAGGAGCTGTCGCGCTTCTATCAGCATCATTTCGTGAACAGCAACCCGCCGGACACGCGGCTGGTGCCGCTGTCGCGCACGGTGGGCGCGACGCAGATCGTGGACGAACTGCTGTTCTGCTTTACCCACACGACCGAGATCGACTGGATGCTGCCGGGCGTAGCGCCGACGGGCAAGTATGTGGAGATCCCGCTGGTGGCCATCGTGAAGTTCCGCGGCGACAAGCTTTATCACGAGCACATCTATTGGGATCAGGCGAGCGTGCTGGTTCAGGTGGGCCTGCTGAATCCGGCCGGCCTGCCCACTGCGGGCCGCGAGACGGCGGCCAAGCTGCTGGACGAAACCCTGCCTTCCAACACGCTGATGGCGCGCTGGAAGGACAGCGCGAACAAGTAGGGAGACGACATGCCATATACCGACGAACAACTGGCGGGGCTGGTGCGCGGCGACAGCGTGCACCGGGCCCTGTACACCGATCCGGCGATCTTCGACATCGAGATGCAGCGCATCTACGGCCGCGCGTGGATCTACGTGGGCCACGAAAGCCAGGTGCCCAAGACGGGCGACTATCACACGACGCGCCTGGGCGATCAGGACGTGCTGATGGTGCGCGCGGCCGATGGGCGCGTGCACGTGCTGTACAACCGCTGCCCGCACAAGGGCGCGAAGGTGGTGGCCGACGGCGAAGGCTGTGCGGGCAAGTTTTTCCGTTGCCCGTACCACGCGTGGACGTTCAAGCTGGACGGCAGCCATCTGGGCGTGCCGCTCAAGCAAGGGCTGGAAGGCACGTCGTACGATCCCACGGATCCGTCGTTTTCGATGCGGCGATTGCCGCGCGTCGAGAGCTACCGCGGCTTCGTGTTCGCGAGCCAATCCGCTGAAGGGCAGCCGCTTGTGGATTTTCTGGGCGGCGTGCGCTCGTCCATCGACAACCTGTGCGACCGTTCGCCGGTGGGCGAGGTGGAAGTCGCGGGCGGCATCTTCCGCGTGATGCAGCGGTCGAACTGGAAGGTGTTCTACGAGAACCTGCATGACACGATGCACGCGCGCGTTACGCATGAATCGTCGTATGCCGCGGCGCGCGACGAGGCCGAGGAAATGGGCGAGATGCCGCTCGAGCTGCACATCATGGATGGCAACGGCGAGCCCTACGAGTTCTGGGAGAAGCTGGAGCTGCGCGCCTACGACAACGGCCACGGCTACATGGAAGGCATCTTCAATCCGGGCGCCGCCGAACGCGATCCGGTGTCGCGCGCGCACTTCGAGTCGCTGACCGGCGCTTATGGCGAGCAGCGCGCTCGCGAGATCCTGGGGATGAACCGCCACAACACCGTGATCTACGGCAGCGGCTCGCCGCACACGGTGTTCCAGCAGTTCCGCGTGATCCGGCCGGTGGCGGTGGATCGCACCTTGATCGAGATCCAGACGTTTCGCTGCAAGGGCGCGCCGGAAGGCGTGTTCAAGCGCGCGATGCTGTACGCCAACGTCATCAATTCGCCGTCGTCCAACGTGATGCCGGACGATATCGAGCTCTACAACCGTTGCCAGGAAGGCAACGCGACGCGGGGCGGCGACTGGGTCAGCATGCACCGCTATCACGGCACGGACCGCGTCGAGCCCGACGGCATGGTGTCCGTGAACGGCACCAGCGAATTGCCCATGCGCAATCAGTTCCGCGCGTGGAAGGCTTACATGGAGGCGGGCGCCGGGACCAGCGCAGACGCCACGGCCAAGGGAGACGGCGCATGCTGCTAGATCTGGATTTCGACGTCGGCACCGCGAATCTTGCGCCGGCCGACGTGCCCGCCGACGCCTACCATCGCATTGCGCAGTTCCTGTACCGCGAGGCGCGGTTGCTGGACGAGCGGCGCTATGACGAGTGGCAGGCGTTGTGGACCGAGGACGGCATGTACTGGATGCCGCGCAAGCATGGTCAGGAAAGTCCGTACGACTTCATCTCGATCTTCTGGGAAGACCGCATGCTGCGCGACGTGCGCATCCGGCGCCTGGAGCATCCGCGCAACTGGTCGCAGCAACCGCCGACGCGCAGCGTGCGGCTGGTGGGCGGCGTGCAGGTCGAGGGTGTGGATGCGGCCGGCAACCTCGTGGTGCACTCGGTCTTTCAGATGACCGAATGGCGCAAGCGGCAGCCGCGCCAGCTTGCAGGCCGTTATACGCACAAGCTGGCCGCCGAGGGCGATGGCTGGCGCATCCGCATGAAGCGCGTGGACCTCGTGAACTGCGACGATGCGCACGATGCGTTCGAGGTGTTTGTGTGATGAACGCGGACGTGGCGGTGCTGGCGCTGCACTATCAGAACGATGTGCTGCATCCAGATGGCAAGATCCGCGTCGGGCTGGATGCCGACAGCGGGGCGCGCCAGCGCCTGCTGGACAACGCCGCGGCATTGCTAGAGGGCGCGCGGTCGCACGCGCTGCCCATCGTGCACGTGCGCATCGCGTTTCGTCCGGACTACGCGGACCTGCTGCCCAATTGCGAGATCTTCCGCAACGTGGCCACGATCGGCGCGGTGCCGGAAGGGCAGTGGGGCAGCGCGTTCTACGATGGCCTGCATCCGCTGGCGGGCAGCGCGCGCGAGTTCGTCGTCAAGCACACGCGCATCAGCGCGTTCTACGGCACGCCGCTGGAGGAAACCCTGCGGCTGCTGGGCGCGCGGCGGCTGGTGGTGGCGGGCGTGGCGACGCATTCGGTGGTCGAGGGCACGGTGCGCCATGCCGCGGATATCGGCTTCTCGGTGATGGTGGCCGAAGATGCCTGCGCGTCGGCCGATCCGGCGGTGCACGAGGCGTCGCTGGCCAGCATGCGGCTGATCGCGCAGACGGGCTCGGTGCACGATGCGGTACGCTGGGCCGCCGCGCCAAACTGACAAGGAATACACATGGATTTCTCAGGCTTTCCCGGCCTGGCGGGCAAGACCGCCATCGTCACCGGCAGTACGCAAGGCCTGGGCGCGGATATCGCGCGCGGCCTGGCGGCGGCGGGCGCCAACGTCGTGCTGGTCGGCCGCAACGCCGAGGCAGGCGAGGCGCTGGCCAAGGCGTTGGGCGAACGCGCGCTGTTCTGCGAAACCGATATCGGTGAGGACGCCCAGATCCAGGCCTGCATCGACGCCGCGCTGGCGCGCTTTGGCCGGCTGGATTTCCTGGTCAACAACGCCTGCCAGTACGCGGACCGCGGGCTGGCATCGTCGCGGGAAGAATGGCATCGGACGCTGGACACGAACCTCGTGTCGGCGGCGATCTTCACACAGCTGGCGGCTGCGCATCTGCCCCGCGGCGGCGTGGTCGTGAATCTGGGCAGCACGGGCGGCAAGTTCGGCGCGGCCGGACGCGCGCTGTATCCGGCGTCCAAGGCGGCGCTGCTGCAGATCACGAAGAATTTCGCGGTGGAATTGGCGCCGGCCGGTGTGCGTGTGCTGGCCGTGTCGCCGGCGTGGACCTGGTCGCCGTCGGTGGAACAGCTGTCGGGCGGATCGCGCCAGGCAGCCGATGCGGTGGGCGCGCATTTTCATCCGCTTGGCCGCGTGGGTTCCGGCGAGGAGATCGCGGCTGCTGTGTGCTTTGCGTGCTCCGACGCGGCATCGTGGATGACGGGCGTCGACATTCCCGTGGACGGCGGCTTCTCGATCCTGGGCCCGGACCGCGGCATCTCGCCGCGCGTGTGGTTCAAGGAATTGATGCCGGACGACGGCGCCTGAGAGGGGCGCCTGAGAGGGCCGCCTGAGAGGGTGTCAGACACCCGACTTAGTCCTAAGCCGGTCGGAGGGGTAAGCCGCAGGGGGGGCAGCCCCCCGATTGGGTGCTATGTCCGATCCGCACGAGGGCTGCGCGGCTGCCAACGCCTTCGCGCGCCCATCAGCGAATCACGATCTCGCCTTCTTCCAGGCCAGCCTTGCCGCCCACCTGGTCTTCCAGGAACTCCTGCATCTTGTTGCCCAGCTGAATCTTGGTGCCGCTACAGAACCGCCGCGTGGCGGCGATGGTGGCGTTCTGCTGGGGCAGCAGGTCGCGGGCCAGTTGCGCTTCCTCGGTTTCCAGCCCGGCCAGGTCGCCGATGAGCTTGGTGTGCGTGTTGCGCGCGCGTTCGACCACGTCGCCCGTGGCCCGTTGCGGGTTCGCCTGCAGGAACATCAGCAGTTGTTCCAGCTTGGCCTTTTCCTCGTTCATCTTCAGGCGCTTGCGCGTGAGCGCCGAGCGTTTGATGTCTGCGTGCGGGTCCAGGCCTGCCTGCACCAGCGTCGGAATGCCCGCGGGCGAGCCGATGGTGCCGGCGCGCACCGCGAGCAGCGCGCGGGTCTCGCCGCCCGTGATGGCGCTTTGCTGCGTGTTGGGCGGGCCGACGTTCACGCTGCCGCCGGCGGCGATGCTGCACTGGCGGATTTCACGTTCGACGTCGATGTCCTGGCCCGCACTGATGACGGCGTTCTCGATGAACTTGGCCCGCAGCGTGCCGCCGCAGACGATGTGCGCGGTGCGCGGCGTTCCCGAGGCGTCGTGCACGGTTTCGGCCATGCCGATGATGCCGCCTTTGACGGTGACGCTGCCGCCGGCCTCGACCAGCGCGGCCTCGATCGTGCCGTTGACGACCACGTCACCGGTCACGCGCACTTCCATGGTGGCGGCGATGTCGCCGCGCACCTGCAGGGAGCCTTCAAAGTTGATGTTGCCGGTGGACAGGTTGACGGCGTCCACCTCCACCATGGGGTTGACCTGCACGCCGTGGGTGATGAGCGTCGGCGTGCCGGAAATGGCCGCGCGCAGCAGCAGCGGATCTTCCGGATCGATCTCGACGCCGGACAGTTCCTTGGAAAACGGGGTGTCCGGCAACTCGTCGGGCAGCACGGCCTCGCCCAGCACGTTGGTGCCGTCCACGCCGGGCAGCGGCGGAAAGCGGCGCATGAGCGGCGTGCCGGGCGACACAAGCAGCAGGCTGCCGAGATCGCGGTAATCCACCTGCGCCAATTCGTCGATGTCCTCGGCGCGAGGCTTCAGGCGGTCCAGCAGGCTTTCAAAGCGGGTGGGCGTGCCGCGCGTGGGCGGCGTGCCTTGCGCGGCCAGGATGGTTTCGGCGCGTCCCAACGCCACGGCCTCGGCCAGCGCGCCGTCCAGCACGCCATGCACGATGCCCTGATCCGCCAGGGCCTGGCGCACCGCTTCCAGCGTGATGGGCTTGCCGCCCCTGGGCGGGTGCAGCGTCAGCGTTGCCGCCATGAGGGTGGCGTTCAGCTCGATGTCGAAGCTGCCGTCCACGACCTTGCCGACGGGGCTCTGGACGGGCTCGGTGGCCGTGCGGCACAGGTCGATGAAGGCGACGATGGCGTGATTGTCGAGCGCATCGGGGCCCCAGCCTTGCGCGGCCGCGGCGGCGACCAGCACGTCCCACGTCGGAAGGTCGGTGTTAACCGGCAGGGCGTCGGCTTCGTCGGCAACCGCAACGTCGGAATCCTCGTCGGCGGTCTGGGCATCGGTCTGGGAGGCGGACGGTGAACCAGCCGGTGCATCGGCTGGGTCGCCGCTTTCCGCGTTTACTGTGCCGGGTGCGCCGTCGGCGACGGCGGATTCGGGACGAGGTGGCGGCGTATACACCGCCGTCAGGACGTTGGTGTCGGCATCCAGTATCAACTGGAGCAAGTTTTCTGCGCCCATTTCACCCTCTCTCCGATTCCGGCACGAGCGGCCGGTTCAATCATTTGGTAATTGAACGAAATATTACGTCATATTCTTTGCCGGGACGATCTTTACCGGCGGTAACAGCCAAAATTTATCGGCCGCATGGCCTAGTCGCGTCCCCGATTTTCCCTGGGAAACGTGCGCGCCATCGCGATCTAGATCATCGGCAGGAAAGACAGGACCGGGATGGCGCAAGCAGCATAAGGGCTCGCCAACGCGTCTCAGGACGCCGCCGGAGCCCCGTCCCATGTCCCAACCACCTTCCTCCATTCTTTCGGCCACGCGCGCCATCCTGGCGCGCGCCGGCGGGATGGCGGCGCTGGCGACGGGTGCTCTGGCGCTGGCGGCCGCCGCGCCCGTGCAGGCCGCCGACACCTACCGCTACAAGGATCCGTTCGGCGTCTGGCGCACGATGAAGGTGCCAACCGGCACCGGTAAATACTACAAGCGCGCGCAGGCAAGAACCGCGCTCCGCGGCGGCGCCGAGAAATTGTGCCTGACCTGTGAGCCGGAAGCCGGTGACGGCGCCCGCCGCGTGACTCGCGCGCCCGCCGAACCGGCGTTGCGCTGGACCACCGTCAAACCCACGACCAAGCACGACAATTTGATCGCCCGCGCTGCGTTGGATTCCGGAGTCGACCAGGCGTTGCTGACGGCCGTCATCGCCATCGAATCGGGCTTTCGCAGCGATGCCCGCTCGCCCAAGGGTGCGTTGGGCCTGATGCAATTGATGCCGGCCACGGCGGCGCCGTTGCTGTCGGTGGATGACGTGGAACGCGCGCTGGTGGATCCGGCGACCAATGTGCAGGCCGGATCGCGCCACCTGCGCCGGCTGATCGACCGGTATCCGGGCCGCCTGGATCTTGCGCTGGCCGCGTACAACGCGGGCGAGGGCGCGGTGCGCAAGTACGACGCAGTACCGCCGTACGCGGAAACCCAGGCCTACGTGAAGAATGTGACGGCGCTGTACGAGCAGTACAAGGCGCCGTGACGCAAGCGGGCGCAAAGCCCGCTCCGGTCAACCGCTTAAAGCCCTGCGAACACCTTGTCCGCGATATCCAGCGTGGCCTGGATGACGGAGTCGTCGTGCGTGGCCGACACGAACCCTGCTTCGAACGCGGACGGCGCGAAGTGCACGCCGTTGTCCAGCATGGCATGGAAGAAGCGGTTGAATGCCGCCGTGTCGCAGGCCGAGACCTGCGCGAACGAGGCCGGGATGCTGTCGCTGAAGTAGATGCCGAACATGCCGCCCACCGAGTCCGCCGAGAAGGGCAGGCCGGCCTTGCGCGCGCGTTCCTGCAAGCCTTGCGCCAGCTTGGCGGTCTGCGCCGACAGATTCTCGTAGAAGCCCGGCGCGCCGATCAGTCGCAGCGTGGCCAGACCCGCTGCCACGGCCACCGGATTGCCGGACAGCGTGCCGGCCTGGTAGACGCCGCCCAGCGGGGCGATGTGCTTCATGACTTCGGCGCTGCCGCCGAAGGCGCCCACCGGCATGCCGCCGCCGATCACCTTGGCCAGCGTGGTGATGTCGGGCTTGACGCCCGTCAGGCCCTGCACGCCTTGCGGTCCCACGCGAAAGCCCGTCATGACTTCGTCGAAAATCAGCAGCGCGCCGTGCTGCGTGCAGACCTCGCGCAGACCTTCCAGGAAGCCGGGCGCCGGCTTGATGAGGTTCATGTTGCCGGCGACCGGCTCCACGATGATGCAGGCGATGTCGGCGCCGTGCTGCGCAAAGGCTTCGCGCACGGCATCCAGGTTGTTGTATTCCAGGGTCAGCGTGTGCGAGACGAACTCAGGCGGCACGCCGGCCGAGCTGGGATTGCCGAAGGTCAACAGTCCCGAGCCGGCCTTGACCAGCAGGCTGTCCGAATGGCCGTGATAGCAGCCTTCGAACTTCACGATCTTGGCGCGGCCGGTGGCGCCACGTGCCAGACGGATCGCCGTCATGGTGGCTTCGGTGCCCGAGCTGACCAGTCGCACCTGTTCCAGCGACGGCAGGCGCGAGATCAGCACTTCGGCCAGCTCGATTTCCGCTTCAGTCGGCGCGCCGAACGACAGGCCGTTGACGGCCGCTTCCTGCACCGCGCGCACCACTTCCGGGTGCGAGTGGCCCAGAATGGCCGGGCCCCACGAACCGACGTAGTCGATGTACTGCTTGTCTTCCGCATCCCACACGTACGGGCCTTGCGCGCGCTTGATAAAGCGCGGCGTGCCGCCCACAGAGCGGAAAGCGCGAACGGGCGAGTTGACGCCGCCGGGAATGCTGCGGCAGGCGCGGTCGAAGAGCTGAGCGTTACTGGACATGGCGATCAAGGCTTACGGTTGGAGTTGGCGGAATAGGGCGCGGAGCAGGCCACGGCGGCGGCCCGGACGCTGGGCGCCTCGAACAGCGCCGTGATGACGGCAATGGCGTCGGCGCCGGCCTGGGCCACGAGCGGCGCATTGGCGGGCGTGATGCCCCCGATGGCGACCACGGCGGGCCGGGGCGCGTCGCGCTCGTCGGCAAGGCGGCGGGCTTCGGTCAGGATGGATAGCGGCGCGCGCACCGTGTCGGGTTTGACGGTGGACGCGAACATGGCGCCGAACGCAATGTAATCGGCGCCCGCGTCGAGCAATTCACGTGCCCGCGTCAGGTCGTCGTAGCTGGAGCCGCCCAGGATCAAATCGGGGCCGGCTTCGCGGCGGATGTGCGCCAGGCTTTCGTCGTCGCGCCCCACGTGCGCGCCGTCTGCGCCGACGTCCAGCGCCAGGCGCCAGTCGTCATTGATGAGAAACACCACACCCAGTTCGCGGCACAGCGGCGCCAGGGCGCGGGCCTGCGCGGCGCGCACGGCATCAGGCACGTTCTTGCGGCGCAATTGCAGCGACCGCATGCCGCCCGCGGCCGCGTCGCGCACGGCCTTCAGCAGGCGGTCGGTGTCGTCCCATTCAGGCGTCACGCCATACAGGCCGGTGGGAAAACGCAGCGATTTCATTGGGGCAGGATCCGGTTGGGAATGCGCCGGCCCATGCCCGGCAGGAAGCTGGCGGCCACGGCGGCGTCGGCGTGGACCAGGCCCTGGCGCACGGCCTCCGGCATTTCCAGGCCCTGCGCCAGCATGGCGGTGATCGCGGTGGCGGCCAGGCCGCCGGCATCGCCGTTGCGGTCGGGGGGCGCCTGCCAGGGCCACGTATGGGTCTGGCCGCCGGGTCCGAGCAGTACGTTGGCGAAGTGGCCGGGGCGCTGGGGGCTGCCCAGCACCAGGACCCACGCCGCGCCGGCCGCCACGAGGGCGTGCATGGGAGTAGGTGCGTCCCCGATATCAATGTCGCCGTCGGCGTGCCACTGGGCGAGGCGCAGGTGTTCAATGACCAGCAGGTCGGTCTGCGGCAGCACCAGTTCGAGGGTCGCGGCCAGCAGGTCGTCGGCTTCGTCCTCGTCGGCGGCATTGGCGGGCACCTGCGCGCGCTGGCCCAGGTGCAGCACCAGCGGGACCTGGCTGTAGTCGGCGGCAACCTGCGCCGCCACGCTTGCCGTTTCCGCGGTGTATAGTCCGCCCACCTTGATGGCCTGAACCGACATGTCTTCGAGCAGGCAACGCGCCTGGTCGTCCAGCAGATCGGGGGAAACGGGGTGGATTTCTTCGATGCCGGCAGTGTCCTGCACGGTCAGCGCGGTCACGGCCGCCAGGCCATGACAGCCCAGACGGGCGCAGGTGACGGCATCCGCGGGCAAACCGTCTGATCCCGAGGGATCGAGCGGGCCGAAGACCAAAACGAGAGGGGGAGTAACGGGGGCCACGTGACAGTGCTTGATTGAGGGCGCCCCGGCTCATTTGGCATGAATCAGGGGAACCCCTATTGGGTTTCGGTAAGATTGTCCCCATTCTAATGGAAGCCCCTCACCTTTGCCCCACCGCGGGGACGCCGGTGGGGTTTTGATGTAAGAGAGAACTATGCGTACTTGGATGTGTCTGATTTGCGGCTGGGTCTATGACGAAGAGGCCGGCCTGCCCGACGAAGGCATTGCACCCGGCACCCGCTGGGAAGACGTGCCGCCAAACTGGGTCTGTCCCGAATGCGGCGCCCGCAAAGAGGACTTCGAACTGATGGAAATCTGAAACCGTCACGCCGACAACTTCCGCCAGGGCTCGTAAGATGGGGCATACCCCATTCTTCGTAACCGCCGGACTGCCGCCAGGCATGACGTTTGCGTCTGCGCAATCACTCCCAACGGTTTTCTCAGACTACCCATGAAGGGGTTGCCATGACGGAAAAACACCACGAAAACGCCAGCACCGAGGCGGCCAACTTCGCCAACCAGTTCCTGATCGCCATGCCGGGCATGGTCGAAGGAAGCCTGGCGGGTTCCGTCATCTACGTGTGCGAGCACACTGACCGCGGCGCGCTGGGACTGGTCATCAACCGTCCCACCGATCTCACGCTGGGCACGCTGTTCGAACGCATCGACCTGACGCTCGAGATCGGACCCGTCAAGGACACGTTCGTCTTCTTTGGCGGACCGGTCCAGACGGATCGCGGCTTTGTGCTGCACGCACCCGCCGGCGACTACAGTTCCAGCATCAAGCTGGGCGATATGGCGCTGACCACCTCGCGCGATGTGCTGCAGGCGGTGGCCGATGGCAACGGGCCGGCACGCATGCTGGTCACGCTGGGCTACGCCGGCTGGGGCGCAGGCCAGCTCGAAAGCGAAATGGGCCAGAACGCCTGGCTGAGCGTGAGCGCGGACGCGCACATCATCTTCGACGTGCCGCCCGAGGAACGCTACCCCGCCGCGCTCAAGCTGCTGGGCATCGACCCGGTCATGCTGGCGGGCGACGCTGGCCATGCCTGAAGAAACCCTGCTTGCCTTCGATTTCGGCGAAAAGAAGATCGGCATTGCCATCGGCAATACGCTGACGCGGCAGGCGCGTCCGCTCGAAATCATCTTCAGTGAAGTCCGCGACGCGCGCTTCGGCCGCATCGCGGCACTGCTGCAGGAATGGCAGCCGCACCGCGTCGTCGTCGGTCTGGCGCTGGACGCCGAAGGCGGCGAACAACCCGCCACGGCACGCTGCCGCCGCTTTGCCAACCAACTGAATGGCCGTTTCGGCATCGCCGTGGAACTGGTGGACGAACGCGGCTCCAGCATGGAGGCGCAACGCCTGCTCGGCACACATGCCGCGGACGACGCGATGGCGGCGGCGGTTATCCTGCAACGCTATCTGGACGCCTTGCCCGCGGTCTGACGGCCGCGGCCTGTCTTGCCCATGCTCAATCCGCAACTCGACCGCCGCGGCGAACTCACGCATCTGCTGACTACCGAAGGATTGCCGCGCCGGCACGTCGAGCGGCTGCTCGAGATGGCACGCGCGCCGTCGGCGTCCGACGATTCGCCGCCGTCCATCGCGCCGGATATGCCGGTATTTCTGTGTCTGCCCGACACGGACACTGCGGCCTGCGACGCCTACGCCGCTGCCGCGGCCAGCCTGTCGATGCTGCCGGTGCCGCTGGAAGCGCAAGCCATTGAGGCGCTTGCGGAAACGGCCGCTGCGTTGGCGCCGGGTGTGCTGATCCTGCGCCACGGCCAGAGCGGCGCGGCCCATTGCGCCGCGGCCCATGCCGCGCCCGGCCTGCACGTGCTCAATGCGGGCGACGGCCGGCATGCCGATCCCGTCCCCGCGTTGGCGCTGGTACAGGCCATCATCGAGATCAAACCTGACCTCACCAGCCTCGTCGTGACGCTGGTGGGCGACATCCGCCATTCGAGTGTGGCGCGTTCCGTCATCCATCTGCTCACCACTCTGGGCGTGCCCGAAGTGCGCGTCGCCGCGCCGCGCACGCTGCTGCCTGACGGCCTGGCCCAACTGGGCGTGCGCGCGTGCGCAACGCTGCAGGAAAGCCTGAGCGATGCGGACGTGGTGATCGCGCTGCCGCTGAATGTCGAAGAAATCAGCGGCGCGCAGCTTCCGTCGGCGCGCGAATATGCCTGCACCCACGGCATCACGCTCGCGGCGCTGGCGTTTGCCAAGCCGGATGTGCTGCTGCTGCCCGCGGGCGGGCTGGTGCCGGGCGTGGAAGTGGATGGCGACATCGCCGCCGCCCTCGAACCCGCCGAGGCACGCGTCGCGGCGCTTGAACAACCCCTGCGCACGGCGGTGCTGCGCGTGCTGGCCGGAGCGGCGCCATGAGACTGCACATAGCCAACGGCCGGCTGATCGATCCCGCAAACGGCGTGGATGGTCAGCACGATCTCTACATTGCCGCGGGCCGCATCGTCGCGGTGGGCGCGGCGCCCGACGCCTTCCAGGCGGATCGGCGTATTGATGCAACGGGCCTGGCCGTGTTGCCGGGCCTGATCGATCTGTCGGCGCGCGTGACGCAGCCGGGCAACGCGGGATTTGCGCCCGGCGAACTGCGCGCGGCCTTGGCCGGTGGCGTGACGCGCCTGGTGCTGCCGCCCGATGCCGAAAATCCGCCGGACGAACCGACCAAGCTCGAGGCGCTGCTGCGCCACACGCAGGCGGGGCAGTGCGCAATCCACCCGCTGGGCGCGATGACCGTGGGCCTGGCCGGCGAAACACTGACCGAAATGGCGCTGTTGGCGCGGGCAGGCTGCATCGCGTTCGCACAGGGCGAGTCGCTCGTGGCGGACACGCGGGTGCTTTGGGGCGCGATGCGTTACGCAAGCGGTCTGGGCCAGACGCTATGGCTGCGTGCGCAAGACCCCTGGCTTGCACGGGGCGCCTCGGCCGCCAGCGGCGCGTACGCGGAACGCCTGGGCCTGGAAGGCATGCCGGCGCAGGCAGAGACGGTGGCGCTGCAGACGATCTTCGAATTGCAGCGCGCGACCGGCGCGCGCGTGCACCTGTCGCGCCTGTCGACAGCGGCCGGCGTGGAACTGTTGCGCGCGGCCCGCCGGGAAGGGCTGCCGGTCACGGCGGATGTGTCCACGAACAACCTGCTGCTGACGGACGTGGACATCGGCTTCTTCGACACGAATCATCGCCTGTCGCCGCCGCTGCGCGGCCAGCGTGACCGCGACGCGCTTCAGTCGGCGCTGGCGGAGGGCGTGATCGACGCGCTGTGCTCAGATCACACGCCGGTGGACGCACGAGGCAAGGCCGCCCCGTTCGCGGCCGCCACACCGGGCGCAACCGGTCTTGAACTGCTGCTGTCGCTGGCTCTGAAGTGGGCGCGCGACAGCCGCCGTTCAGTCGGCGACGCGTTGGCACGCGTGACTTCGGGCCCGGCCGCCGTGCTGTCCGCCGTCGCGCCGCACGTGGGTCCATGCGGCCACCTGGGCGTGGACGCGCTGGCAGACCTGTGTCTGGCGGACCTGGACACCGAATGGATGGTGATGCCGGCAGCGCTGCAAAGCCGCAGCGCCCAGACACCTTTCGCAGGTATGATGCTGCCCGGTCGAGTACGAGCCACCGTGGTCGGTGGCCAACCGGCCTGGGAGACTCCAGTTTGAAGCTGCTGCGCTTTGTCCTACGGCTGAGCCTTGTCCTGCCCCTGATCATTTTCGGCCTGCTGAGCGTGGGCCTGGCCTACCCCCTGATGCGCCCCGCAGCCCGCGCCCGGCTGAACCGCCGGTGGTCGCGCTGGCTGATGGCAGCCTGTGGCATCAAGGTCATCCTCAAGGGCGAACCACGCCTGGAAGGACCGGTGCTGCTGGTGGCCAACCACGTGTCCTGGGTCGACATCTTTGTCCTGAACTCGGCCCGCGCGACGTCTTTCGTGGCCAAGAGCGAGATCCGCGCCTGGCCGGTGATCGGCTGGCTGGTGGCCGGCGCAGGCACGCTGTTCATTGAACGCGGCCAGCGCCACGCGGTGCACGCGATGGGCGAGTCGATGCAGGCGCGCTTCAAACAGGGCGACGCGGTCGGCCTGTTTCCGGAAGGCACGACGACCGAAGGCTTCGAGCTCCTCCCTTTCCACGCCAGCCTCTTCGAACCCGCCCGCGCGGCGGCGGTTGAAATCCAACCCGTGGCGTTGCGGTTCATGCAGCACGGCAAGCGCAGCGGATATGCGGCGTTTGTGGGCGAGGAGTCTTTGGTGGGTAACCTTTGGCGGGTGCTGGGCGTGACGGGTTTATCCGTCGAAGTGGTGTTTCTGCCGCCGCTGGCTGCGCGTCATCCGGATGGGAGTCTGCCGACGCGGTTGGAACTGTCGCATCAGGCTCGGGATGCGATCGCTTCGGTGCTTTGATTTGCGTGATTTCTGATTGGTTGTGAACTAGCATCGTAGGTCTTTGTACGTTGCTTGCCGGTGTTGCGGGTTTGGTTCTTAAGACGTCCGGCACGGTGGCGTCCCGGGGCGCGCGGGGCCACGATTGCGGTCCGGAGCCTTCGCTCCGGACTGCCCCGTCGTCATCTTCGTCCAGGCCTACGGCCTTCCCTCTCAAGAAACTCCTCCTAAGCTGTTGATATTTCATTGGCTTTTTCTGGGGTGGCCAACGGTACCAAGCTGTAGCCCATGGTCTCTGCGCGCTTTGTCAGGTGGTGCAGGACGCGTTGGCGGT
>Ga0213828_1000837_pt1 | contig 27845 bp, 27 predicted proteins | sample MC6MC0897MG_FD_180664 | JGI IMG/M metagenome (GOLD analysis project Ga0213828, IMG submission 180664) | Enriched soil aggregate microbial communities from Iowa State University, Ames, United States - MC6-MC0897-MG | ecosystem: Environmental > Terrestrial > Soil > Unclassified | place: USA: Iowa... | reverse complement strand
AAGCAGTTGGCACAGGGCGACCAGCTCGGCATAACTGCGTTCACTGAGCCATTGGCGGCGCGCTACAAATGCTTCACGAAAGTAACCCAGGTGCGCAATGGGGCCACCGAAAGACGTCAGCCCCAGGCGCAAGAACACCAGAAACACCGACCAGGCAGAGTCGCTGGGCTTCACGCCGCAGTGAGTGCGTTCTGACAAGGCAGGCTCCTTGGGTGAGTGATGCTGCAGTTTTTGGCGGGTAACAGCTAGCCTCGAGGATTGTTGTGGCGAGTAGACCCAGGGCCGCCCGGTTTCACAGGCACTGAAAATCTTCCGAAAAGCCCTCAGAACCCATACTCATCGTGCAAAGTTTGCTGTTCACCGCCTACGCTGTCCAGAGTCTTGGTTAGCAGGAGGCACCATGAGCAATTTCCCTATCGTTGCTACCGTCCTATCCATGGTTTTGGGCCTTTCTGTGACACGCCTGCTTCTAGGGGCGCTGACCGTCTTCCGAATCCGTCGCAACGCTGCTCCAGACTGGGTGGCTCTGGTCTGGGCGGTCATGCTCTTCACCACCCAGATGGATTTCTGGTGGGCGGTCAATTCGCTGCCGCAAGTCAGGGCGACCTTCTCGTTCCAGGAGTTTTTGCTGTTGGTGCTGCTGGCACTTGCGCTGTTCGTTTCCTCGGCGCTGATCTTGCCCAGCCGCAGCGAGGACGAGCGCGAAGGGCTTCGCGTGTACTTCGAGCAAGATGGCCGCTACGCGCTGTTATTCTTGTCGGGCTATTACCTGCTTGGGTTCATCGTCAACATTCTGTTGTTCGGCGTTTCGCCCATGGCGCTTTGGGGCGCGTTTGACGTGGTCATGATCGTGTTTCCGCTGTGTGTGTTTGCCGCCAGATCGCGCAAGGCCTATGCGCTGCTGACCGTGGCATTCGCGCCTCTCAATATTGCAGACCTGGTGATATCGCTAGTGACGTGACCGAGGTCTGGCGCTGCGCGGGATTGAAGAAGCATTGGTTAATTCAGCCGCGAAATCGCCGACCCGGTCTTTCCCAGGATGATTGATGGGCCGGCATTGGAGGGGATCCGTCAGTTGCTCACACTCTGCGGCAGTGGTGATAAAAGGTCGCGTGCCCGCTGGCTTTGGTAGGCGAGGGGAAGGCCGACGGGATCAGTTGGGCGCTTTGAACGTTGGGTTCATGGAGCGCTTACAGTCGTTCAATTTGGATGCAGAGCTGAACGCCATGGAGCAGGCGGGCAGGGGGTGTGTAATCTCCAACCCGCACGTGTTCACGACTGACCGGCATCAGGCGAAGATTATCAAAGGCTTCATTATTCGAAGGCAATGAACGGAGTGCCGCCGATAAATACCACGTCGCTTGCGTCTCGCGTGCTTTCGGGGTTCGGCAGGAATGTTGCTTTGGGAGGTGTATATTCGGACACCGATAGCACTGTGGTTCGCAGCGTGCCGTTTTTGGACAGATTCCGGGGCTGAAATGGTTGATCAGCAGCACGCCGACTGTGATGCCTGAAACCGAGCTAGTTTCGTTGCTTACACCGCGGCTGGTAGGTACGCCGATATAACTACACTAAATGACTATTTAGCATAGTTATATTATTTAGCTATTAGAGTGGAGTAGGGCAGACCTAAACTTTAAGAGGGTTTTCCTGCCTTTAAGAGAGCCTGGAAAGCTTCTGCAGTGGCTTGTTCCGCCTCTTTGATTTGGTTGAGAACCGCCATAAGGTGCTGGGAAATTTCTTCTTCTAACGCCGAGTCTGGTAGATCAGCTAGCAGGCTGGACATCTTTTTTAGGCGGTTCACTTGTGAGAATGCATTCGCAAGCCTGTTGTTGACTGTCTCGCTGAAGATGTCAGCTTTATCTAAGAATTGAGATGGTAGATCGATGGTGATTTTCGACGCTTGAGCAGCCAAATCTTTTCGGGCGCTTTCATCATTTCGCACGTCCAGTAAGTATGTTTGGTCGCTATCAGAAGGCACCACATAGCATCTGAATTTTGCGATTTCTATCTGGGTAGCTCCAACTGGTGTTGTCATGATCTGAGCTAGGAGCTTCGCGCTTGCGGCCCGTTCACGTTTTCTTTGAGCCTTGTCAAAGCTCCAGATAATAAGTGCGATGATTGCAGCAGCAGCCGTTGCGACAGCAGCCACAGCATCCCAGTCGATTTTCCATTCTGTGCAAAGCCACATGCAATTTCTCCGTCAATTGGTGAGGCAACGTTTGTCGGGCGGCAGTCAAGCACGCAGTGATCTCAGCATCGCCAAGCTGAAAGCAGGAGGCGCCGTCAGGCTTCAAATCTGACCACCAGAGCCCCCCAACTCCGTATAGTAAGGTTCGCATAATGTATATTATGTTAAATAGAGTATTGTTTTCTGCGCTGCGGGTATTGTGTCCACTTCCACTAATCCCCGGTCGGTTTTGCACAAAACCCCGGACGATGAAAAATCAGCCTCTTCCGTTACCACCCTCACATCCTTCCTTAGGTTTATCTGTCACGAATATCCGTTTCTACACCAGCCGCGCTGAAAACTGGCTAGCACCAGCCAGTACCTGATGGGCCATTAAAACTGGATCCGGCCCCATCAATTCAACCATGGACTGGCTCCGGCCAAAGCTGAAGAAAATATCAAACTATGTCCGGGATGAGTTGACCACTACCGATGACTGCTTTGGGTTGTTGCCACTCAGGGCGCCGCCCCAATCTCACGAGCACTCACGGTTACGTAACGGCTCTCTTAAAATCACTGAGCGCCTGGTTGACCTTGTATTGAAGCATCAGCGATGCAGAAAGCTTAACCATAGCTTCGAACAATACATGCCCTGATTCGATCTCACACTGACCAACGCAATGCGCCGCGTATTCGCCAGGTTCGTATGCGTAAAATGTGTAGTAAACCCTACCAGCGTTTCGGTTCAATCCCGCAGTGATATGTGTGACCGACCCTTTCCTCACACCTGATTCAAGATGTGAAAACTCCAAGACGTCTTCAAACGGAATGAACATCGCCGATGCGGACATCACAAAGAGACTCGCGATATCCAACGCTTCTTCAACGTTTCCAATCTCAGGAGTTATGTACTCATGCTCAAGAACATTTCGCATATCTACGACTTTTCGCAACAGACTCGGCGCGAGCAGTCCCAAAGCCCTAAGACGTTCAATCTTCTTCGGCACGTTCCATCTGAATGACGGATAGCCAAAAGAGGTCAACAACTGATCTAGCTGGCTGACAATGGCACGTTTTGCATTGGCTGTAGCGTTGACTCGTGCCGCCAGTCCGCCCCGCTCAAAATCATCCTCCGCCAGCGATAAAAACTCGACCGATGAGGTCTCAAGGTCAGCCAATCCAAAACTACCACCGCCTGACATGACCGAACACTTTCTCATATCAAATTTATGAGCGAGGCAAAATTCTCTGATATCCATTTCACTCCAGGCGATTGGCAATTGTCAGAACAAAAAGCAGTGTATCAGCGAGAACGCTCTATGAATTCCACCGACGCACAAGAGTAGTGCCAAACCACGTGGTTTTCGAAACGCACAAGACTGAGAGCCTGCCTGCCACTCGCAGCTCTCTCAACTTAATGCCGCCTCGGTGTGCCTAGCCATTGCAAATGTACTACGTGTTGGATAGCCGTCACGGTATTCGCCACGACCATCACCCTCTAAATACCCTTCTCCAAAGCTGCGAAAAACCGAGTTTGCTGTTGAGGGTTCACACCGCCCCCTGTGAGCCCTTCCCTATCGCCAATTCCCGCGTCAGCCACTCAAGATACCCGGCAATCATCACCTCATCACGCTTGCAGTAAGACCACTTGTGCCTCTTCGCCACCGTTACAAACCCGGCCTGCACAAGAATCTCCAAATGCCGGCTTGCAGTCGGCTGAGCGACACCCAGCGCCTTGGCAATAAGCGTCATGCAAACGCCGAGTTCAGCAGGATCGGCCGACCACTGATCTGCAAAGTGTTCATGAGGCTTCGCAAGCAATCGAAGTATCGTTACCCGAACCTCGCTGCTCATCGCTTTCATCTGTATTGATCTGTCCATGCCAGCATCATATAGTCATTTAGCTAAATGACAATATGAGGTAAGCCATGCTGGATCTACCCTACACGTCAATTATCGAAGGCAACGCCGTCAGGTGGGGAAAGATGGGATCAGGCGCGCCCTTGGTAGCCATCCACGGGACGCCTTTTTCCTCCCAAGTCTGGAGGCGCATCGTTCCCCTGCTAGCTGGCCATCGCACCGTGTACTACTTCGATCTGGTCGGGTACGGCCAGTCTGAGATGAGGGCGGATCAAGACGTTTCGCTGGCCGTTCAGAACAATGTGCTCACTGGCCTCTTTAAAGAATGGGGCTTGGACCGGCCAGACGTGCTCGCACATGACTTCGGCGGTGCTACTGCGCTGCGAGCGTACTACCTGAACGGCCTGCGCTACGCGTCTCTTACCCTGTTCGACGCAGTCGCTTTGGCTCCGTGGGGCTCGCCGTTCGTCCAGCATGTCCGCCAACACGAGGCAGTATTTGCTGGAATGCCCGATTACATGCACCGCGCGCTGCTGGCTGCTTACCTGCAAACCTCAGCAGCGACCCCGTTGAGTGAAGAAGCCCTGCGCATCTACAGTGCCCCTTGGGTGGGTGAAATTGGTCAGCCTGCGTTCTATCGGCAGATCGCGCAGATGGATCAAGCGTTCACTGACGAGATTCAGCCGCTGTACACAAGACTTGATTGCCCAGTGTCGGTTTTGTGGGGCGCTGAAGACGCCTGGATCCCGTATGCGCAGGGCGAGCGTCTTGCCGAGCTGATCGCCCAGCAGCCCTGTATTCGAGTCGAAAATTGCGGTCATCTCATGCAAGAAGACCGGCCCGAGGCCATTGTGGCTGCGCTGTTGAAACAAATCGGCGCACGCTGAAAAGTCGCTCCCACTGGATGCCGGCATGCCTGGAAGGCCGCCGAATACGATAAGCATTGTTAGTCCTTTACAGTGTTTCAGTGCGACATTGAGCGTGGTCAGTCATGTGGCAGTAGCTGCCACTGCTCACCCGGTGCGCTTCCTAAAGCGGCATGACACGGCTATCGCGGCGATGCTGAGTACGGTGACAATTCAGGCACCAGACAACACCTGTAACCAGCAGCGCAATTGCTGCAATTTCGTATGGATCAGGAAGCCGATGCTCCCATAAAAAGCCAATAAGCAGCGCCGCCAATGTCTCTATCACGAGCACTTGCCCACTCAGTGCCAAGGGCAGGAGCCGGCTCGCCTGGTTCCAGCACGCGCCGCCCACCACGGAAGACAGAAAAGCTACCCCGCCAGCTACCAGAAGAAAATCAAGCCATTCAGTGTTGCCGTACGTTCCGGCCTGCCACCCCAGCACAGGTAGCGCCAAGAGCAATGATTGAGCGCCCGTCATGACCCCTGTCAGCAGTGCCCAGTCATTGGAGGAAACGCTGGCGACCTGAACCAGACGTCGAGCGTTACTCACCGCGAACCAACTCCAGGTCACTAACGCGCCCGCCGCGCACAGAATCCCTGCGATGTTGGTGAGGATATCGGTCCGGTCGCCGTTGGTAATTGCATGCCAACTGATGAGCGTTACCCCGCCCACTGCACAGCACAGCGAAGGAACGAGCTTGCGCAGCGGAACGGCATTTTCGTCATGCCGACCTGCCAGTGTGATGAGCACCGGAATCAGCCCGACAATCAGCGATGTTGTAGCTATGCCAACCAACTGCACGCCGGTGCCCACCAGCGTGTAGTAGATGAGATTTCCTATCAGGCTGAGCCAGAACAGCGACTTCCAGTCTGCCTTGCTGAGCTTGGCGCACACGCGTTTCCAGCGAGGTGCGAGCAGCGCCCCGGAAATCACGCCATAGCAAAGAAACCTCAGCACGGCGAATTGCAGGCCGCTCAGTTCGGGGGTCAGTTGCGGGCCGAGGAAGATCACCCCCCAGCACACACCCGCACACCCCCCGTAGAAGATACCTTTCAGCAATGATCGATCTGCACCCATTTCACCCGCGCTCCAAAACCTGATGAGCGAAGTCTGGAGCAGCTGTTTCGGTGCGTATTGTCGGTAACTACGGAATGCTTTACCCAGGCTGTTGCTGCGCACGACGGTAGGCCGCCGGGGTCGTGGCTTTCAGGCGCTGCATGGTGCGTGTCAGCGATGCCTGGTCGCTGAAGCCCGCACGCAAGGCTATTTCAGCAATGGGCAAGGCAGTTCCACGTAACCATCGCTGCGCTTCCTGCACACGCAACTCGGTCAGCCAGGCCTGCGGACTCATGTTGAACACTTGCCGGAATCGCTGATGCAGCTGGCTCACGCTCATGTTGGCAAACCGAGCCATGGCTTCATTGTTCCAATGGGCTCCAGGGTTGCTCCGAAGACGACCAATCAACCGCTCCATAGGGTCGGTAAAACAGGTAGCGTCCGGGCTCAGGGAGGACAACAACAAGGGCCCCAGCTGGCACGTCGCGATGGAGAGTTGCGCATGACCTATCAACTCGGCGAACTCGATGAGCCGACGCGTTGCGGGGGAGATTGGCACATAGATGTTTCGAGCCAGGCGCTCGATGTGGAGCGTTTCCAGCGTGGAAGGCGCGCAGTCCAGAACCAAAAAACGGCTATCGATGTCGCAGTGTTGCGAGTGATCTGAGCCAGGTTCCACAAGTGCCGCCAATGACTGATCAATACATCCGCCGCGACCGTTTACGTCTATGTCCATTCGGCCGCGAATCGGCAGGACCAATTGAGCGTGATCGTGGTGATGGTGAGGGGTGTCCCGCTCATAGCTGCGCACTTCGAGGCTTAAAAACATTACTGCACCTTCCGCTCCGGCAGGTTATCCGACGTGTGTGTTACTGCCCTACTCCACAGCCGTTAACACTGTCAGCGCGAGCGGCCTTGGAACTCACCGGATCATATCCCTTTTGCTCATGGCCTGCTTTCCAGGAGGACAGAAGATTCCTCGCGGTGTGCTAACGGATAGTCCAGGGAGATGCGGAAACAATTGAGCCTCCAGCTAATCAGACGGAGGCCCAACAGTAGTACAGTTTGTGTTTAATTCTGGAGCTCGCAGAAGCTCAAGCAATGCCTCTCGCCTTCAACGGCTAACCGAGACAATTACTAGAGGCTCCTGCCTGGACTCAGCGGCGCAGAACGCGATCCAGCACCAACAGGGCAATCGCGCCAATAGCCATCGCAGTCACTGGCTTTTCTTTGACGAAGGTGGACACGCTGTTCATTGCATCGCCGTAGGCCTGGGTCACTTGACCGCATGCCTGGCGGCCCGCACCTTCTGCCTCGAGGCTAGAATCACCAAACAGTTTCCCGACAGCGCTCTGGGCTTTACCGGCAACTTGTTCTACTACGCCTTCAACCTGTTCACTCTTCATGTTCGTCAAACCTTCGTGTGTCAGTGGGGAGGCTCAGGGTCTGCCTGAGCCGGTAGATAGCTGCACAAGGTTAGGGTGACAGGCGTCATGAATAGTTCAACGTCGATGCGCACCGGTCATATCGCCAAACGACTAGCTACGCCGACACCTGCTCAAGGAAGATCAGCTGCAATGGCTCAGCCAGCAGAGCATCAGCGATGCCAGCAAAGTGCTGGAAATACGGCATGGCGAAATGCGCATCGAGCGCGGCCTGATCTGCGAATGCCTCGCGCATGTAGAACGTGCCACGCTCATCACGCAGCTCGAACAATACATAGTCCAGGTTGCCCGGCTCCGCACGGGTCGGTTCGACCAACGCCAGCAGTGCATCCTTCAAGGCTTTTCGTTGACCAGGCTTGGCCTTGAGTACGGCAATTGATACCAACGCTTTGGCGGACGCATCCATCATAAGTTCTCCGGAACAATGAGCTTGGGGACCACCGTGGTCCGTGGCGATGATATTCACCTGGCAAGCTCTGCAGAAAAACCCTCGCATTCCGGCAACACTTTCGCTTTAACGGTGAAAATGAAGCCGTAAGGTTTCCGGGCTATCGCGTTCCTCAACGGGAAGGCGTCAAGTTCGGCACGCACGTGCCGATATCCCTCAGAGCGACTGTCCAAGCGCCATCCTGGCCCCTATCAGCGCCCTGCTCTATCTACCAGCTCTGAGGCTGTAGTGAGTATTCATGGCAAGACACGGGCGTTATCCGTTTCGCCAGCTACCAATAACTGCTTGATAAAAGCCTAAGCACCGGGTGATGAATGCGCCGTATATCGTTGGGCCAGTGGCTGCGCGCTGGGGCGGCCGTGGCCGCATTGACCGTATTCAACACCGCTCCAGCGTTCGCGCTATCAAATGGCTGTACGGCCATCAACAGCTTGTCCGGCTCAGTTTCACTGGCATTTGGTACGAACAAATATCCCGCCTCGGACTTTCTCCCGGGAGATGCGCTGACGCTGACGTTCAGTGACAGCGGGGCGGCGTACCAGGGCAATCCCACCGCTGCTGACAGCCTTAGTCTCGCTCGCTACAGCCTTGCCGGTTTTCAGACCTACAACGCAGCGAACAGCACCACCAATACGCTGCACACGGTCAGCATGACCGTCCCCGCAGGCAGCCTGGAGGCCAATGGTGCAGCCATTCGGGCTACGACCTCCAATGGCCAGATCAGCAACCTGGTGTTCAGCTGCACCAGCCTCAGTGCAGTATCCACGGATGCCACCCTATCCAGCCTAACGCTCTCGACAGGCAGCCTGACGCCAGCTTTCAGCACGGCCACCACCAGCTACAGCGCTTCGGTCGCCAACGCTACAAGCACCCTCTCCCTCACACCGACCCCCACAGACAACAACAGCACGGTCACAGTGAATGGCACACCGGTAAACTCAGGTAGCGCTTCCCCGCCCATTGGCCTCGCAGTGGGTTCGAACGTCTTCACGCTGCTGATCACGGCTGCGGATGGAGTCACTACCAAGTCTTACACCGTCACCGTCGACAGGGCCCAAGCCGCGCCGCAGGCCAGTGCGGTTACGGCCAACGTGAGTGCCAACAGCGCAAACAACCCGATCAGCCTGGCCATTACCGGCACCGCCAGCTCGGTCGCCGTCGCTACTGCAGCCAGCCATGGCACAGCCACGGCGAGCGGAACCAGCATCAGTTACACGCCTGTCGCGGGCTATTCAGGCAACGACAATTTCACCTATACCGCGACTAACAGTTCAGGCACTTCTGCGCCGGCGACGGTCACTGTGACCGTCTCGCAACCAACACTGATCATCACTCCGTCTGCCGGTGCATTGCCCGCAGGCCAGGTCGGCAGCAGTTACAGCCAGACCATCAGCAGTGCTGGGGGCACGGCGTCCTATGGCTACGCAGCCAGCGGACTGCCAGCGGGGCTGTCGCTGAATACCACTTCCGGCGTGCTTAGCGGGACGCCCACCACTGCCGGCAGCTACACGCCATCGGTCATCGTCACCGATGCCTATGGCGCGACCGCCACCACCAACTACACCCTCTCGATCGTGGCGCAGGCGCCGGTGGCGAGCGCCGTATCGGCAAGCGTTGCCGCCAACAGCACAGGCAACGCGCTCACCCTCAACCTGTCCGGCGGCCCTGCCGACAGCGCGGCGATCGCCAGCCAGCCCCAGCATGGCACCGCCACGGCGTCTGGCCTTGCCCTGCGCTACACGCCTGCAGCGGGCTTCGCCGGGGTCGACAGCTTCAGTTATACCGTCACCAACGCGGCCGGCACTTCTGCGCCGGCGACTGTAACCATTACCGTCACGGCGGTGACGCTTGCACTCAGCCCGGCCAGCGGCCCGCTCCCCGGCGGCACGGTCGCGTCCAGTTACAGCACCTCGCTGCTGGCATCCGGCGGCACTGCGCCTTATCACTATGCCGCGACCGGCTTGCCGAGCGGCTTGACCCTCGACACCAGCAGCGGAGTGATCAGCGGCACACCTACCCTGGCCGGCGCCTATAGCGTTGCAGTCACGGCCACGGATAATGTTGGCAATGCCGGCAGTACCAACTACACGCTGGCCATTGGCACCGCCTTGCCCACGGTCGCGGCGGTATCCGCGGTGGTCGCCGCCAACTCGTCGAACAACCTCATTGCCTTGGGGCTCTCGGGTGGCGCTGCTACCACCGTGACCGTCACATCGTTGCCGTTGCATGGCACGGCGGTCGCCAGTGGCACCAGCATTCGCTACACGCCCCAAGCAGGTTTCTCGGGCAGTGACAGCTTCAGCTACAGTGCCAGCAATTCCAGTGGCACATCGGCTGCTGCCAGCGTTTCCATCACGGTCAGCCCTGCTACCCTGGTGCTGGCTCCGGCAGCCGGCGCGTTGCCCGCTGCCACCTTGGGCAGCGTCTACCGGCAGAATGTGAGTGCCAGCGGCGGCGTCAGCCCCTATCGCTTCAGTGCGGCTGGGCTGCCGGCCGGGCTGACGCTGGACCCGGTATCCGGCAGCCTGTTCGGCACGCCGACTACTACCGGCAGTGGCTCATTTTCGATCAGCGTGACCGATGCCAACGGCACCCAAATGACGGCCAATTACTCGCTGCTCAGCAACGGCGTCACCCCCGAGGCAGCCGATGTCAGTGCGTCGGTTGCGGCCGGCCAGAGTGTCGCCCTGAACCTGACTGCGGGCGCGAGCGGTGGCCCGTTCACCTCTGCAACCCTGCTCGACACACCGTCGCAGGCGTTGGGCAGCGTACGCCTGAAGCAGACCGCCCTTGAATTCACGGCAGCGGCCAGGGCCAGTGGCACCGTCACTTTGCGCTTCACCCTGGCAAACGCCTGGGGTGTCTCGCAGGTTGCAACACTGACCCTGCAGATCAATGCACGGCCTGACCCGGGCAAGGACGCCGAAGTGATCGGCGTGCTCAATGCGCAGACCCAAAGTGCTCAGCAGTTCGCCCGGGCGCAGGTCACCAACTTCACTGACCGTCTTGAGCAACTGCATAGCCCGGACGGGCACCGCAACGCCTTCAATCTGCGCTTCAACCCCACGCAGGCACACCCACGGAACAAGCCAGGCCAGGCGGCCGACAGCGAGCAGACCGATCTCGATATGCTCGCAGCCACACAGATGCTGGCCGACGACCAGCCGCAACTGATGCATGCAGATCCAGCCGACCATGACCCCACTGCGCCTGCCAGCGGCAATGTATCGGTATGGACAGGGGGCTATGTTGATTTCGGCAATACCGAGCGCGGCGGCAGCAAGGTCAGCAGCACCCTGATTGGCGTCAGCAGCGGGATCGACTTTCGCTTGAGCCGTGCGCTGACAGCCGGAGTGGGGGTTGGCTATGGCAGCGACAAGAGTGATATCGGCTCTGCCGGCAGCACTAACCGCGGCAAGTCTTACAGCGTGGCTGCCTATGCCAGTTATCACCCGAGCGCGGTATTTGTCGATGCACTGCTCGGCTACAGCCGCCTGCAATTCGACAGTGAGCGCTTCGTGACTGACTCCGGCGGCTACGCCAAAGGCAGCCGCGACGGCGATCAGCTGTTCGCCTCGCTAAGCTCTGGCTACGAGCTGAAAAGCCAGAACTGGCTGGTATCGCCCTATGGCCGCTTGGATACCTCTACGACCTGGCTGCACGGCTATCAGGAGTCGAATGCAGATGCCAACAACCTCGATTACGCCCAGCAGCGTTTTTCACTGGTGTCGGGCGTGGCTGGCCTGCGTGGGCAGTACGGGATTGCGCTGAGTTGGGCCTACCTGACGTTGCGCTCGCGCCTGGAGTTCAGCCACACCTTCAACTCCGAATCCAGCGCCCGCCTTGGCTATGCCGATGTTGGCAATTCAACCTACACGATCACCACCGAAGGCTTCGGTGACGACACCCTGGCTGCGTCGCTCGGGATGGATCTGCTGTGGGCATCGGGGCTGAGCACCGGGATTGGCTATCAAGGCACGCGGGCACTGGGGCAGCAGTCGCGCTCGGATGCGCTGTCGCTGCGTGCTGCCTATCGCTTTTAACATCCCCCGCGGCCTGGTTGCCCGTCAGCCCTCGGGCAAGCTGACGCCGCAGATGAAATCGCTTGAGCCGATGCGGTGCGAGCCGAACTCCACGACGTAACTGTCGCCGCGGCGTTCGGCTTCTATTCTGGCGGTAGTCTGGTCGGCATATACATCGACCAGATGCCACGGATGGCGGTCGCGCAGCACGCCCCAGCCGAGCACCCAGCCTGGTCTGGCAGGGTCCGCCGGCAAGTTTTTCACGAGGCTGCGTATGCTCATCGGCTGCTCCCAGGACGCTTTGTCTCCTTACCCCCGCAGCCGCTCTAGGCGAGCGCGACCGGCTTCGGTAATGGCGTTCTCCCCTTCATCACTGATGCGATAACGACCGGAAGCCATCTTGGCAATCGAAAACCTCACCAGGTCAGTTTTGGCCAACGCTTCGCCAACTTCGTAACTCATGGCGCGCTCCAGGTCGAAAATCCTGATCGCTCCCATCTTATAACGAGCAAAGACGATCAGCGCCTCATCAATCGCCGCTTGGTTTACCGCTTGAACACGTTCCATGCTGACATCCTAGTTCGTGAGTGGCCCGATCCGTGGGCAGACAGACAACGGACCGTGGCAGTTCGTCGAATGCGCAACGCTACTATGTACACGCCAGGTGGGGTACTGGCTTTGCATCCATGCTGGATGATTGGACAGGCCAAGGATTCGCAATCATTGACTCTAATCGGGGCCAGCCCGGGGGTATTACCGCTTCTCTGCTGTGTCTTCGGTGATTTGCGCCTGGGCCTGGAACGCTGCGACACTGCGGCTACCGATGGTGCTCTCAGGTCAACTGATTTCACTGGAGTCTTTGTTTGCCGCCCTGCTCGGCTTACTCTTCAACGCCAGGCTGCCAACGTTCATAGAGACGTCAGGGCTTATCGCCGTGATCACAGGCGCCGGGTTGGCGGTGCACAGCATTCTCACGCAGGAGCACAGCAATGGATGCACTTACCCGAACGCTCAAAGCGACAATTGAGGCCGCTGATCACGCGATCACCGCCGAAGATTTCGACGAGTTAATGAAGTTTTATGCCGACGACGCAACGCTGGTGGTCAAACCGGGTTTGACGGTCACCGGCAAAGACAGCATCCGCCGCGCATTTGTCGCCATCGCGGAGCATTTCAATCACAGCATTGTTGTCAGGCAAGGCGAGATGCAGGTCATTCCGGGGGCTGATGTCGCGCTCGTCGTCATGCAAACCCTGTTGCAGGCTACTGACAAGGCAGGTGACAAAATCGAGATTTCGCGCAAAGCAACTTACGTGTTTCGATTCATCGCGGACCAATGGCTATGCGCCGTCGACAACTCCTACGGAACGACACTGCTGGACAACATCGTCGAGCCGTAGGACTCAAGTCAGGGGTGCCGGCAAACTATGTATCAGCCTGCTGCCGGCGCTTCTCCATGCGAATATCGCCTTCAGGCAACTGCTCCACGCAGCGCCAGCCGAGCTTGCAATAAAAACCGCTGGCGCGACTGGCCTGTGCGGTTTCCAGCCATATCGTCTCATGCTGCTGGAAAAGGAAGCACTCTGCGCGTTCCATAAGGCAGCGACCCAGACCTTGCCCCTCGAACTGGGGCAGTACGAATGCCGCGAACACACAAGCATCACCGCTATCAGCCATTGAAAAGCCTGCCGGGACACCGTCGACCTCAGCAATCCAGATACACGGTGCCTCGATAAGTGCTTGTTCAATGGCTTCGGGGGTGATGCCCATCTGCGTCAGTTGCTCATGCGACAGGTGATTTTCTCGAACGCTTGTGCGGATGTGGAAAATCGCATCGATATCAGCGGTGTTGGCCAGCCTGATTGTTTTCTGCATGACGAGTCCCTTCAGCTACTTTCAGACGCCGGTGCTTCATGGCGCCAGCGGAAGGTCCTTTTACCAGCTGTGGCGGATCAAAGCACTACGTTGACTTCAGATATGCCGAGTAAAGCCGCCTGCTCGAGAACTTCGGCAGGAGTGGCATCGGCGTCAGGCATGACCAGGCTGTTCTCACCATCACCATGGTGCAACATGATCAAGTGCAGCGCGGCCTCATGGGTAGCAAGGTGATCCTGCTTGAGCTCGAACTGGTGAGTGCGGCGCTCGCCGTTGAAGAGGTATTCCAAGGTAAAGGTATGCATGGTCAGACTCTTATGTGGTGGACTAGACCCTTATCCTGACCAGCGAGACAGCTTTTTGGTTCGATTGGCTTCCAACAACTCTGCGCAAAACCAGACCGGCGCGGTCGCTGGTCTGGTTTCACAGCGCGAGTTAACGTCTCAGAAATGCCCGCTGCTGTTGACGATCCGCAGCGACAGCGCTTCATAGGGTTCCAGGTTGATCATCAAGCGCCCGTCCTCGCTGAGGTCGCCCTCGACCGTTTCATTGATCATGTCGACCACGGTGCCCGGAGTGAACCCGGCCAGTGTCAATTCCTCGCTGATGACTTCAGCACTGAAGTTGAGCGCGCTGATCTGAATACCCTTGCCGGCAGGCAGTTCATGCACCATGACCAGCAAGCCGGGGCTGCTGACTTCTGGCACCAGAATTTGCTTGCTGCTTGCGATGCCATAGGCCTGACGCACAGCGAGGATCTTTTTCACCATGCTGGCAAACGAATCGCTGCGTTGCAGCTGGCCGTCCAGGCTGCCGTACAAGTCGCGGGCCTTGGGGATGCCACGCACGGATGCTTGCTCTTCAGGCGCCAGCCCAGCCAGATCATAGCCACCGCGGTGAATCCAGCGCGTGTCGCCATCGAGCATGCGCTCGGCGACAGCCTCGGCCGGCAGTGGCAGTGCGCCGACCATGTCCCAACCCGACAGCGCGAACACGCCGGGTTGCATGGCGTTGTACATCACCAGCAACAGGTGGATCTTCTGGATCTGGGCGATATCGTCCTCGGTGATCAGCTCCAGGTCACGAATCCCCAGCGTGGCAGTGATCAGGCTCGCGGTGGTGCAGGAGATGCCGTTGGTGACGAAACGCAGGTTGTACGGCGCATGCTCGCCAGACAAGCGCTCATGCATCTCTTCACGGATATGCTCGCGCAGGATGCTGCCGGGGATGGTCTGGCCCTTGTACATGAACATGTCATGGGCATGCAGGGTCCAGAAGTGCACCAGCTCGGTGGTTAACTCGTCATGGTTCTGCAGGGCATGGATCAGCGAGGCAGGGTCGATCTTGAAGGCGTGCATCTGCTGCAGCATCAGGCGCAGGAACTCGGTATCGCCGGTCAGCAACGCGTGCTGGTAGGCCGGCCGAGTAACGAAGTCGTAGGATAGGTCGGCACCGCCCTTGGACATCTGGGCGATGTCATCCAGGGTCAGGTTCAGTTCCTGGAAGCTGAAGCCGCCGGCCTTGCGGATCATCCCGCCGAGGATCTGGTTGCCGGTGATCGATAACGGATGGCTCTCGGACCAGGCCGGGCCTTCGGCGCGTGCTTCGACGCCGAGGAATCCGTTGGCATCCAGGCGGATACCGCGTGCGCCATGGCAGTCGAGGGCATACAGCGCATCACCGAGGATCATCTGCTGGGCGGTAAACGATGGGTCGAGCCAGTTCAGCGACGGCTGCCCTTCCTTGAAATAATGCAGATAGACCCAGCGCCGTTCGATACCGTCGACGCCGGTAATCGCTGGTGTTGCACTCCAGTCGGTGTCCTTGACTCCCGGCTCGAAGAAGATCACCCGTTGCAACTGGCCGACAATGTAATGCCGCGCCTTCAACTCGTCGCATACCGCTGGTGACAGGTTGACGGCGTCGCGGCCCGCGGGCACGTCAGGCAGCAGGTGCCAGTCTTCCTGACGAATCTCGACCATGTGATACAAGCCCGGATACAAGCCATAGGCCCGCTCGGCCAGCCTGAAGTCCGCGCCCTTGCCGGTATGTGCGGGGATCAGGTCATCGATGGTCACCGCGTTGTGCGCGGCGGCGATCCTGCTCATGCGCACCAATTCTTCTTCGGTACCGAACAGCGGGTCGACGTCAAAACTGATGCGGTCGAAGTTACCGTCCACGCTTGGCGTGAACTGATCACCGCTGATCCCACCGGCCTGCTTGATCGGACCGGTGTGAATGCCTTGGATGCCAATCTCGGACAACTGCTTCCACAGCGCTTCATGGCCCAGCGCCTGGAGCACCGAAGACCCTTCAGGCGAGACGATCGCGTCGGGGTACACCGTCAACCACACCGAGGATATTTCAATTGCCCGGCGCGGTTGCGACTCGGCATAGGCGTTCATCCACAGCCGCGACTGGCCGCCGTAGAGCTTGGCCCGGTCCTGGGAAATCTTGAGCATGGAACGCGCTTCGAGCCATTTAATGTAGTCGTCCTGATCTGTCATAAGCTCCCCACAAGGCAAAAGTGAATGTACGCAGGCTTTAGGGTATGACGCATGGCAGCAATGAACGTTCGCCTGGAGCGCTTTGCGCGGCGCTGGCGCAATGACACAATGCCGCACCCGTATCCAGAGCTGCGGCCTCACGCCATGAACGCCCCCGACCTTCGCCCCGAGATCACCCAGCACGTCAGGACCGATCGGCTCAAGCAGCTGTTCGTGCAATCGGCGCCGGCGGTGCTGGGCAGCTACCTGGCTGCAGCGATGCTGTGCTGGATGGGCTGGGAGCGCTTTGATCACGAAGCGGTGCTCATCTGGATGAGCGTGCTGACTGCGACCACGCTGCTGCGTACCGAGATGTTCATCACCTACCGCCGCGCCGCGCCCAACCAGCGCTCGCCGCAACAGTGGGAGCGCCGCTACTGGCTGACCTTGGCATTGTCGGCAGGCACCTGGGGCCTCGGCGCGCTTGCGGTGATGCCGGTCGGTGATCTGGTCGGGCAGACGCTGATCATGCTGTTTGCAGTAGGCATGTCGGTCAGCGCGGTGTCGTGTTACTCGTCCTTTCGCAATATGACCCTGGTGTCCGTTGCTCTGGTGCTGCTGCCTTGCACGATCTGGTTGTTACTGCAGCCTTCTGCCTTGCAACAAGGCATAGCCCTGGCGGTGCTGGTGTTCGCCTCGTTTGTCGTCAATGCCACCCGCAGTCTGTCGTCAGCACTGGAGACTGCTTGGCGCCTGAAGCATGAAATGGAACATGCCCACCGGCTGGCCATGATTGCCTCCTGCACAGACGGGCTGACCGGTTTGAACAATCGCCGAGCGTTCTTCGATCATGCCTCGGCCCAGCATGCCTTGTGCGAGCAGCAGAGCGGGCTGGTCGCTGTGCTGATGCTGGACGTCGACTTTTTCAAACAGATCAATGACACCTTCGGCCATGCGGCGGGGGATCGGGTCCTGCAACGCATTGGCACGGTCATCAGTGCCTGCCTGCGCGACGATGACATCGCCGGCAGGCTCGGCGGTGAAGAGTTCGCACTGTTGCTGCCCAACACGCCCCAGGCCGAGGCCGTCGAGATTGCCGAGCGCCTGCGGGCATTGATCGCCCAACTCAACGTGAGCAGCGAGCACGGCGTGACGGCAAGCATCGGCCTGGTCTATGCCACAACTGCCGACAGTGATCTTGATGCGTTACTGGTCTGCGCTGACAAGGCCATGTATCGCGCGAAAGCCAGCGGCCGCAACCGCGTCGAGCTTGTCGAGCACGTTCGCACCACCGCCTGAACGCCCCCGTTTGGGGCAACTTTGGCAAAGCCTGCCAACGCGCACCTGTTTGATGCGCCAAGCCTTCCCGCCGTTGACGTGGATTGAGCGTAAAAGCCGTTGGCGCGTCGTTTTTCTGATGCTAAACAGCGCCCAATCGCAATTTCTGCATCAATTCGAGCCCTAGCCACACTGCCCTGCCCGTTTCGGCACCTTCATTGCAACGCTGATCAGGTATGCGACAACGCTGCTGACGATGCGTAGCAAGGAGTGGGTATGTCCCGGGCTTTTTTCGATGAAATGTATGAGGCAAACGGAAGTTGCCGCTCCCACTACCAGGCTTTTTCGCGCTGGTTGGCCAATACACCGCTGGAATTGCTGGAACAACGTCGACGCGAGGCCGACCTGCTGTTCCACCGCGCTGGCATCACCTTTACCCTCTATGGTGACGCGCAGGACACCGAGCGCCTGATCCCCTTCGACATCATCCCGCGCAGCATCCGCGCCAGCGAATGGCGTATTGTCGAGCGCGGCTGTATTCAGCGGGTGCAGGCGCTGAACCTGTTTCTGCACGACATCTACCACGACCAACGCATTCTCAAGGCCGGCATCATTCCGCCCGAACAGGTATTGGCCAACGAGGGCTATCAGGTCGCAATGCAGGGTTTGAACCTGCACCGTGGGCTGTACGCGCACATTGCCGGGGTCGACCTGGTGCGCGACAGCGATGGCACTTATTACGTGCTCGAAGACAACCTGCGCACCCCAAGCGGCGTCAGCTACATGCTTGAAGACCGCAAGATGATGATGCGCCTGTTCCCCGAGCTGTTCGCCGCGCAGCGCATCGCCCCGATCGACCACTACCCGAACATGCTGCTGGACACACTCAAGAGCGCCAGCCCGCTGGACAACCCGACCGCCGTAGTGCTCACCCCCGGGCGCTTCAACAGTGCCTATTTCGAGCATGCGTTTCTCGCCCGCGAGATGGGCATCGAACTGGTCGAAGGCGCCGACCTGTTCGTGCGTGACGAGCATCTTTATATGCGCACCACCGCCGGGCCGCAGCGGGTCGACGTGATCTACCGACGCCTGGATGACGACTACCTCGACCCGTTGTCTTTCAACCCGGACTCGACCCTTGGCGTGCCCGGCCTGATCTCGGTGTACCGCGCCGGCAATGTGGTGCTGGCCAATGCCGTCGGCACCGGCGTGGCCGACGACAAGTCGATCTACCCCTATGTGGGCGACATGATCCGCTTCTACCTCAGCGAAGAGCCCATCCTCAAGAACGTCCCCACCTGGCAATGCCGCAAGCCTGCCGACTTGTCCCACGTGCTGGCCAACCTGCCCGAGCTGGTGGTCAAAGAGACCCAAGGCTCCGGCGGTTACGGCATGTTGGTCGGGCCGGCGGCAACGGCAGCGCAGATCGAGGACTTCCGCGCGCGCGTCAAAGCCCGCCCGCATGCCTATATCGCCCAGCCGACCCTGTGCCTGTCGACCTGCCCGACCTTTGTCGAACAAGGCATCGCCCCGCGCCACATCGACCTGCGCCCGTTCGTTTTGTCCGGCAGCGAGACCCGCCTGGTGCCTGGCGGCCTGACCCGCGTGGCGTTGCAGGAAGGCTCGCTGGTGGTGAACTCGTCGCAGGGCGGCGGTACCAAGGACACCTGGGTGGTGGAGGACTGACCGATGCTTTCAAGAACCGCTTCCGATCTGTACTGGATGTCGCGCTACCTGGAGCGCGCCGAAAACCTCGCGCGCATGCTTGAAGTCAGCTACTCGCTGTCGTTGATGCCCCAGGCCGGCCGCTCCGATGGCCACGCTGAACTGGCCATGTCGCTGCTGGCCTCGGGCACCCTTGACGACTACCTGCGCAAGCACACCGAGCTCGACTCCGAGCGCATGCTGCACTTCTTCGCCCTCGATGCGGAAAACCCCAGCAGCATCTATTGCTGCCTGCAGGCAGCGCGGACCAATGCCCACGCCGTGCGCGGGCGTATCACCGCCGACATGTGGGAAAACATCAACGCCACCTGGATCGAGATGCGCAATATCGCCAGCAACGGCCTCGGCCGCTATGGCATCAGCCAGTTCTGCGACTGGGTCAAGGAGCGCTCGCATCTGTTCCGCGGCGCCACCTCCGGCACCATCATGCGCAACGATGCTTACAGCTTCATCCGCCTGGGAACCTTTCTCGAGCGTGCCGACAACACCCTGCGCCTGCTCGATGCGCGCTATGAAATGTTCGGCGAAACCTCCGAAGAAGTCAGCGACGACTCGGCCCGCGGCTATTACCAGTGGAGCGCCCTGCTGCGCGCCCTGACCTCTTATGAGGCGTTCAACGAGATCTACCGTAACGCGCCCAGCGCGCGGCCGGTGTCGGAGCTGTTGTTGTTGCGGGTCGACGTACCGCGCTCGCTGCATTCCTGTATCGACGAGCTGGACCAGATCCTCGCCGGCTTGCCGGGCAACACCGGTCGCGCCGCCCAGCGCATGGCCGCCGAACTCAATGCGCGCCTGCGCTACACCGGCATCGACGAAATTCTCGACGCCGGCCTGCACCTGTGGCTGACCGACTTCATCGGCCGTATCCACCAGCTGGGCCAGAGCGTGCACAATTCCTACCTGGAGGTCGTATGAAACTGTCTATCCGTCACGACACCACCTACAGCTACGCCAGCGATGTCAGCAACAGCATCCAGCTGCTGCGCCTGACCCCGCGCAGCAGCGATCGCCAGCGTATCCTCGACTGGCAGCTGGAGCTGCCGCGCAAGGTCAACAGCCAGATCGACCCCTACGGCAACATCCTGCATGTGCTGACGTTGGACAAACCCCACGGGCACCTGGCCCTGACCGCCAGCGGCCAGGTCGAAATCGACTCCGAATGCGAGCAGGAAGCCGGCGAGCAGTCGCCCCTGCCGTTCCTGCGCACCAGCCACCTGACCCAGGCCGATGACACGCTCAAGGCCTTTGCCATTCAGCATTGCGGCGCGCACCGGGACCGCGCAGCGCTGACCGCACTGATGCAGGGCCTCGCCGACCAGATGCCGTACAGCCCGGGAACAACCTCGGTAGTCACTACCGCCATCGAAGCCTTCAACGGCGGTGCCGGTGTATGCCAGGACCACACCCACGCCTTTCTCGCCTGCGCCCGCAGTTTGGGCGTTCCGGCGCGCTATGTGTCCGGCTATCTGTGCACCGAGGATGAAACCCACCTGGCCAGCCACGCCTGGGCCGAAGCCTGGATCGATGACGCCTGGTACAGCTTCGATGTGACCAACCGCATCACCCGCCCCGAGCGCCACCTGAAACTGGCAGTCGGCCTCGACTACCTGGATGCCTGCCCGGTCCGCGGTGTACGCCGCGGTGGCGGCACCGAGTCGATGCAGGCCAGCGTTCACGTCCATCGCCAGTAGCAACAAAGCCCCGTCAGGTTCGCCAGGACGGGGCCTCTATTCCCACAGCACAAGGTAACCAGCATGACCTATTGCGTCGCCATGCACGTGGCAGACGGACTGGTGTTCATCTGCGACTCACGCACCAACGCAGGCATCGACCAGATCTCCACTTTTCGCAAGTTGTTCGTCTTCAGCGCGCCAGGTGAACGCCTGATCGTGTTGCAGACCGCAGGCAACCTGGCCACTTCGCAATCGGTGGTCAGCCTGCTCGAACAGCGCAGCCGCGGCAGCGGCACCCACTTGCTGAATGTGACCTCGCTGTACGACGCCACGGTGCTGGTTGCCGATACGCTGCGCGAAGTCATTAGCCGCGACCGCAGCAAGCTGACCGCACAGATCGACCTGAGCTGCACGATCATGGTCGGCGGCCAGATCGCCGGCACCGAGATGGGCATCTATAACGTCTACGCCCAGGGCAACTTCTTCCAGGCCACCCAGGACACGCCGTTTCTGCAGCTTGGCGAGAGCAAGTACGGCCGGCCGATTCTCGATCGCAACCTGACCTACCACACCCCTTTGGACGAGGCGCTGCGCTGCGGCCTGATTTCGTTCGACTCGACCATCCGCAGCAATCTGTCAGTGGGCATGCCGCTGGATCTGCTGGTGTATGCCAAGGACAGCTTTGCCGCCAAGGCGCCGGTGCGCATCCATCAGGATGACCCGTACTACAGCCATATTCGCCGGCAATGGAGCGATGGTTTGAAGAATCTGCTGGCTGATCTGCAGCCGCCGCCGCGTGAGTTCATGGCCGATTGATCCGGCTCAGGGTTCGACGATGCGCAATAGCCTGGCGTCAGGCCCGTCGGTGAGGACGTAGATTGAACCGTCCGGCGCAACCTTGACATCGCGCATCCGCTCCTTCAGGTCTGCCAGCAGCAGTTGCTGCCCGACCACTTGGCGGCCGTTGCGCAATACTCGACGCACCGCCCGTTCCTTGAGCGCAGGTACCAGCAAATTGCCGCGCCAGTCTGGGAACATCGTGCCGCGATAGACGGCAAGGCCGGCCGGTGCGATCGAGGGTGTCCACTGCACGACTGGATCTTCATAGCCCGCCAGCTGACGTAGTGGTGTTACCTGCGCAAACGGATAGTCAACTCCGCCGGTAACGATGGGCCAGCCATAGTTGCCGCCCGGCACTATCTGATTGATCTCGTCACCACCGCGGGGGCCGTGTTCGCTGAGCAGCAAATCGCCGGTTGCAGGATCGACCGCGATGCCCTGCGGGTTGCGATGGCCCAGGCTGTAGAGCTCGGCAGCGGTGCCTGCCTGATCGATGAAAGGATTGTCCGCCGGTGGCCGGCCATCGCGGTCGAGCCTGACCACGCTGCCCAGCGAATTGGCCCGGTTTTGCGCCTCTTCGCGGCGCGTGCTGTCATCGCCTACGGTCAGCACCAGGGTCTCATCGGCGAGAAATGCCAGGCGCCCGCCGTTGTTGCCGGCGCTGGGCTTGAGTGTCGATTTGAATAGCACGCGGACGTCATTCAACGCATTGCCAACCAGTCTGCCCCGCACCAGCTGCGTGCCATTGGCGCCTGCCTTGCCATAACCCATGGTTAGATAAAGCAGGCCGTTGTGCTCGAACTGCGGGTCCAGCACGACATCCATCAATCCAGTGACAGCACCTTGCTGGAACAGCGCCGGAAGCCCATCGAGGTTTATCTGTGCAGTTGAGCCGTCGCTGCTGATAGCCAGCAGGCGCCCTGCCATCTCGGTCACCAATGCGCGTCCATCCGGCAGTAGTGCAACCGACCATGGCTGTCTCAAGCCAGTGGCCACTGTCTGGACTTTGTATCTACTCGCGTCAACGACGGCAGGCCGCTCGACGCCAGCCGGTGCGCCAATAAAGAACAGGATGGCCGGGATACCAGCCAGCGCAACCGCCAATAGCGCCTTGGCCCGGTCCTGACTGCTTTCAACTGCGAGGGTTGGTGAGGTCAGCTGTGCATACAGCAAACCCGCGACAATCCCCGTCGAAGCCATCAACACCTGGCCGAGCAAGTCTCTGGTGCCGGGGATCGCCGGCATGGGAATGACCGAGCGCATCAGCCAGAACACCGTCCAAAGCCCACACATGCCAGCACCCGCACATAATGCCATGCGTGGCACTGAAACCTTGTTGGCCAGCCAATGCGCCAGCAGCAACGCCGGGGCGAGCGTCGCAACTGCAATAGCCATCATGATCGGCGCGAAGGTCATCAGATCCGTCACGGTCGAGTGCATGCGGATCGATGCCGTGATCGGCGCCCCCAGCCCGATCAACTCACTGAGTATCAGTTGCGTCTGGATGATGCTGGCGAGCAGCGCCGTGACCAAGCTGGCTGCGAGTACACCGAGGATGTGGCGCATGGGTGTCTGCATCGGGTTATTTCCTGCACTAGGGTGGCTGACATCACTTCATATTGGCAAACCAACAACCAGGCTTTGAACTTCAGCCACAATCTGCTTCGTCGCGTCTTCAACGCTACCCTCATTGCGACACAATACCCAGCCATGCTCGGCAACCGCACGTTCAAACGTTTCGCTCGAAGCGACATGCTCTTGCAGCGTGTGCATCACGGTACTGTTCAGTCCGCGCGAGCGTGCCGCTGCCCTGGCCCATGAAATGCTCGGGGCGGTGACGACTCCTACGTGCAGGTCGGGCACCTGCACGTCACGCTCAAGGTTCAGCTGAAGGATCTGCGCAAACGGCACCAGACGGCGAAAGGCAGCATCGGAGGGATACCAGCGGTCGATCAGGATGATGCTGTCGGCGGGCTGTTTGGGCAGTATCTGCTGTGAGATCCAGGCGCGGCTGTCTGCCAGGCGTTGGCAGATCTGCAACTCCAGGTCTGCACAAGGGGTTCGCGCTACCTGGTTTACCAGGGCCATGGTCTCGCCACGAAACGGATCGCTCTTTTTCTCGCAAAGGCGGACAACCTTGTTGCCCTCCGCGCGCAGAGCCTGAGTCACGGCTTCCAGAAGCGTGGTTTTACCGGTGCCTTTAGGGCCGTCGAAGGCGACGAACAACGGACGATTCACAGGGCCTGCAGTCAGCAAAATCACTACCTTCAATGCGCTCATGGCGAGCCGCATTCTACCCTGCTTAATGGGTGACGGTGGGGGCGCTCTGCGCCCCTTTCGCGACACCAGGCCGCTCCTACAGATGTACGCGCTGGCCTGCCGGATGCGGTCAATCTGTAGGAGCGGCCTTGCCGGGGCGCCGGGCCGGTCGGAAAGGATTGCGAAGCAGCCCCGACGTTCTCGACCCAAACACAAGTTTCAGAAGTGCTGACCGTACACTCAGCCAAGCCGGCTGGCTATCGCCCGCAACGCCAGCAGATACCCTTCAACCCCAAGGCCTGCAATCACACCATTGGCCACTGTCGAGGTAATCGAATGGCGATGCAGTTCATCGCGTGCATGGATGTTGGAAATGTGCACCTCCAGCAACGGCGCCTTGATCAACTTCATCGCATCCAGCACCGGGATGGAATGGAACGAAAAGCCTGCGGGGTTGATGATCACTGCCGCCTCGCGCTCGAAGGCTTCCTGCAACCAGTCAACCATGACCCCTTCATGATTGGTCTGGCGAAACTCACACACCAGGTCCAGTTCGGCGGCCAACTGCTGGCAATCGTGTTTCACCTCGGCCAGTGTCGTCGTGCCATAGATTTCGGGTTCGCGGCGGCCCAGCATGTTCAGGTTGGGGCCGTTGAGGATAAAGACTGTACGATTCATGGTCGGACTCTGCATTTATTTGAGGTACTGGGGTGACGCGCTGGCCTGCACAGTGGCGTCGCCGCCGGCTTGGTCGAGATCGATGCCGCGGGTTTCCGGGCCGATCAGAATCATCGCCAGCGAGACCAGATTGATCGCGGCGCAGATAGCCACCAGCAGCCAGGGTGAATTGCCGGTCTGGCTCATCAGCCACACGGCGAGGATAGGCATCGGCCCGCCGATCAGCAGGTTGGCACCGGTGTAGGCCAGGGCCGAGCCGCTGTAACGCACGTTGGTCGGGAACGCTTCGGCAAAGGCGACGGGCTGGATGCCGCTCTGGAACTGGGTGAAACCGAGGAACAGCCCCATCGCTGCCATGATCATTGCCGGTTGCTGGGTATTGAGCATCGGGAAGTAGACCATCAGGATCGCCAGGGTCATGCAGGAGCCAAACGCCAAGGCCTTCTTGCGCCCCCAACGGTCGCTCAGGTAGCCGCCGGCCAGCGCACCGAAGATGGCGCAGACGTTGGCCACCATCAGTGACATGAAGCCCATGGACTGGCTCATGCCGAGGTTTTTGACCAGGTAGCTCAAGCTGAAGATGACGATCAGGTAGAACAGCGCGGCCGGCGAGCAGAAGAACAGCATCAAACGCAGAATGGTCCGCGAGTGCGTCTTCAGCACATCTTTCAACGGGCTGCCTGCATGGGGCGCCTGGGTCTTCTGCAAGGCAACGAAGGCAGGCGTTTCACTGACCTTGAGGCGAATAAAGATCGCCACCACCACCAGCACGAAACTCATCAGGAAGGGTATGCGCCAGCCAAACGACTCGAACTGCTCGGCACTGAGCAACGCGGCCAGGCCAAGCAATGCGCCGTTGGCAAGTATCTGACTGAGTGGCGAGCATAGGCCGAGAAGCCCTGAATAGAACCCGCGCCGATCCGAGCGTGCATGTTCCAGGGCCATCAGCTGCGCGCCAGTCGACTCGCCGCCCAGCGCGAAGCCCTGAATGATCCGCAGGATCACCAACATGATCGGCGCCCAGATCCCCACCTGCGCGTAGGTCGGCAGCAGCCCCATCAGCACCGAGGCCAGGCCCATCAAGCTGACTGTCGCGAGCATCAGGTTGCGCCGGCCGAGTTTGTCACCCAGATAGCCGCAGGTGATCGCGCCCAGTGGCCGCGCCGCCAGTCCTACGCCAAAGGTCGCCAGTGACGCGAGCAGGCCGGAGGTGGGCTCCATGGCCGGGAAGAACAGCTTGGGCAGGACCGTTGCAGCTACCGCGCCGTAAAGGGTGAAGTCGAACCACTCCAGCGCGGTACCGATGGTGGCGGCGGTGACCGCCTTTCTGGACATCTGACTGTCTGCAGCAGAGGCATCTGTCGTATTCATGAGTGTCTCAATCATTATTGTTATCGAGCGCCCGTAGCGGACGGTTGTGCATCTGAGTCGACTCTAGGCGCTTTTACCTGCAAGATAATTATCGAAAACCGGATAAATTCATAAGCTAGCCTTATACAGGTCGAATCATGGAGCTACGTCACCTGCGCGCGTTCGTCTGCGCCGCCGAGTTTCAGCACTTCAGCAAGGCTGCCGAGCATTTGCAGGTTGCCCAACCTGCGTTGAGTCAGCTGATCAAGACTTTGGAGAGCGAGCTGGCCGTCACGCTGTTTCGCCGGGCCAATCGCGGCGTCGAACTGACCGCCGCTGGCGCGGCGTTTCTACCGCATGCGCGGGACGCCCTGCATTCCAGTGAGCTGGCCGTGGCCGCCGCCAAGCGCGCTCGGCGCGGAGAGATCGGTGAAATTACCATCGGCTACCACTCGGCATTGCTCGAGGCCAATCTGCCACAGTTGATTCGGCACTATTTCAGCAGCTATCCGGAAGTCAAGGTGACCCTGCTCGATGCGCGCATTCAGGCTCAGTTCGACAAACTGCTGGAAGGCACGCTCGACATCGGCTTTGCCCGGATCTTCAAGGACCATTTGCCCGCCCGCCTGCGCACCCACTGCTTCAGTACCTCCAGGCTGGTCCTGCTGATGCCTGACAACCATCCCCTGGCAGATACCTTCAACGGCGATCTGGCGAGCCTGCGCCAGGAGAAGTTCATCTTCCTCGAGGACCCGCTCGGCATCGGCCTGACCTCACACATACTGCAGCTGTGCCGGCAGTATCAGTTGCACCCTGCCAACGTCATGCAAGTGCCTTCGTTGATGAGCATTCCTGGCCTGATTGCAGCCGGTATCGGCATCAGCATTCTCCCGCAAACCCTCACTCAACTGAGCATGCCGGGCATCCGTACGCTTGAACTCGAGCAGGCCGACATGCACAGCGAGCTGTCGTTGATCACCCGCGTGGATGAGCGCTCACGGGCAGTCATGCATTTTCTGGAAGAGGCGCAAGGCTGGTTGAGCTGAGCTTTTTCGACGCGGAGTACATCTGTACTCCGCAGGCATTTGCAGCATTAGCTGGCCAAGCGATGAACCGCCTCGACGGAGCGTGTTCACATCCATAAACTGCTCAGTTAAACGTTTCAGCGTATTTCAACAAGGATCCCGATGTCAGTTCACCAAGCCCCTCCCCCAACCGCCTCCAAAGCCACCGTGGCGAAAATGGAGGCCGCCATGGCCCTGGGCAGCTTCGCCATCGGCACTGGCGAGTTCGCGATCATGGGCCTGATGCCCGACATTGCCAGCAACCTGCACCTGAGCGAGCCTCAAGTCGGCCACGCGATCAGTGCCTACGCCCTGGGCGTGGTGGTCGGTGCACCAGCGCTGGCGATTCTCGGCGCCAAGCTGCTGCGCAAGCACATGCTGCTGTTGCTGATGGCGCTGTATGCCGCGGGCAACCTGGCGACAGCTTTTGCCCCATCATTCGGCGGCCTGGTGGCGTTCCGCTTTATCAGCGGCCTGCCCCATGGCGCCTATTTTGGTATCGCGGCGGTGGTGGCCTCGAGCATGGTCGCGAGTAACCAGCGGGCCGGGGCGGTGGCGCGAGTGATGCTCGGGCTGACCCTGGCCATGCTGCTGGGCAACCCTGTGGCAACCCTGCTGGGGCAGTACTTTGGCTGGAGGTCGGCATTCTTGCTGGTGGGCGTGATCGCGCTATGCACCATTGCCCTGGTCTGGCGTTACGTGCCGCA
>Ga0213828_1000832_pt1 | contig 27920 bp, 29 predicted proteins | sample MC6MC0897MG_FD_180664 | JGI IMG/M metagenome (GOLD analysis project Ga0213828, IMG submission 180664) | Enriched soil aggregate microbial communities from Iowa State University, Ames, United States - MC6-MC0897-MG | ecosystem: Environmental > Terrestrial > Soil > Unclassified | place: USA: Iowa... | reverse complement strand
ATGGTGCTGGCGCCGAAGAAAAAGGCTGTGCCCGCAGGCAAGCCCGAATCGGCAGCCTGAGCGCCCGCCGTATCCGGTTCATGCAAGGCTCCGCCTTGCCGTCCTGCAACCCGCCGTGTCCGTCTCGTGACCGGCGGGTTCGCTTATTGACCGGCTCTACGCTACGATGTCACAAAGCATAGCCGCCTTCCCACCAGGGGAGGCGGCGTCCGTTCAGGGTGTCGCGATGCACGTTTTGTTCGTTTTGGATCCCTTGCCGCTGCTCAAGGCGTACAAGGATAGTTCGGTCGCCATGATGCGTGCCCTCGTGGCGCGCGGTCACACGCTCAGCGTGGCCATGCAGGGCGACCTCTACATCGAGGCGGGCGTCGTCAAGGCGCAGACCACGCCGATCGAGCTGGTGGCGGATGCCGACCTGCACGGTCATGACTGGTGGCGCGAATCCGCTTCCCAGGATCTGCCGCTGGCGGATTTTGGCGCGGTCGTGATGCGCAAGGACCCCCCGTTCGACATGGAATACGTGTATTCCACGCATCTGCTCGAATACGCCGAGGCCCAGGGCGCCTGCGTGTTCAACGGCGGTGCGGCCATCCGGAACCACCCGGAAAAGCTGGCAATCACCGAAATCAGCGAGTTCACCGCGGCCACGCTGGTCACTCGCAACATGGCGCGTCTCAAAGCGTTCCATGACAAGCACCAGGATGTCATCGTCAAGCCGCTGGACGGCATGGGCGGCACGGGCGTGTTCCGCCTGCAGCCCAAAGACCCCAACCTGAATGCCATCCTGGAAACGCTCACCGACAACGGCGCGCGCACCATCATGGCGCAGCGCTTCATCCCCGACATCGTCAAGGGCGACAAGCGCATCCTGCTGATTGGCGGCGAACCCGTGCCGTATTCGCTGGCCCGCATTCCCCTCGCCGGCGAAACGCGCGGCAATCTGGCCGCCGGCGGCCGTGGCGTCGCGCAGGAACTGTCTGCCCGTGACCGCGAAATCGCCGAAGCCGTGGCGCCCAAGCTGGCCGCCCGCGGTCTGCTGCTGGTCGGCCTGGACGTCATTGGCGACTTCGTTACCGAAGTCAACGTCACCAGCCCCACCTGTTTCGTGGAAATCGCCGAACAGACCGGCTTCGACGTGGCCGGCATGTTCGTGCAGGCGCTCGAAAAGGCCGTGGCGGCCAAGGCTGCCAGCGCCGCCTCCGTCGCTGCCTGATTTTTCGGAACCGACATGACCACGGGTATTGTGATCGTCGTGCACGCGCCTCTGGGCGCGGCAATGCGCGAATGCGCGAGCCACGTCATGGGCGATCTGGACGGCATGCTGGCAATTCATGACATCCTGCCCGAAGACCTGCCGGATGACCTGGCGCCGGATGTCCTGAAAGACATCCTCGAGCAGGACCACGGCGCGGGCGTCCTGGTGCTGACCGACCTGATCGGCGCCACGCCCGCCAACATCTCCAAGCGCGCGGTCGCCGATGCGCAGGCACAGGGCATCCAGTGCTGTGTGCTCGCGGGTCTCAACACGCCGATGCTGCTGCGCGCGTTGACCTACCGCAACCTGCCGCTGGCCGAAACCCGCGAAAAGGCGCTTGCCGGCGGGGTGCAGGGCGTCTTGCGGGTAGACTGACGGGCGGAAAATTGCCCTATTATGTCGGCTATTATTTCAAGCCGACGATCGGTACGACGATTGGCTGCGATCAACACTGCGGCATAGCCCGCGGTCACCACCTTTCCTATGCCTAATACTGACATTGTCATCAGCAACAAACTGGGATTGCACGCCAGGGCCGCCGCCAAGCTGACGCAGCTGGCCAGCAAGTTTTCCAGCGAGATTTTCATTTCGCGCGGTGCGCAACGCGTGAACGCCAAGAGCATCATGGGCGTCATGATGCTGGCAGCCGGACTGGGCGTCACCGTCAAGCTGGAGGCCTCCGGCAGCGATGCCGAGCAAGCGCTTTCCGAAATCGAAACTCTGTTCGACAGCAAATTCGGTGAGCAGGAATAGACCCTCTCCTGAAGCAACCGGCCCGGCTCGGGCCGGTTCGCCCGTAGCGGCAACCGGCGTGCCCACGACCGGCGCGCCCGCGACCAGCGCACCCCAAGGGGCTGGTTCTGCCGGCCCCGTTGTGTGTCTTTACGGCAAGGGTGTCGCCAAGGGCTACGCCATCGGCCGCGCCGTCGTGATGGGGGCCGCGGCCCTTGAAGTCGCGCACTACCGGATTTCGCCGGAAGATGTGCCCGCTGAAAGCGCCCGCCTGACCGAGGCCCTGGCGTCAGCCCAGCAGGAACTGCTGCAACTGGCCGACACGCTGCCGGCCGACGCGCCGCGCGAGCTGGGCGCGATGCTCAACGTACACAGTCTGCTACTAGGCGATCCGCTCCTGGCCGAACAGACGCTCGCCCTGATCGCCGAGCGCCATTACAACGCCGAATGGGCGCTGACGACGCAGGGCCAGATTCTGGGCCAGCAGTTCGACGCCATGGAAGACGAATACCTGCGCGAGCGCGGGGCGGATGTGCGCCAGGTGATCGAGCGCGTGCTGCACGTGCTGGCCGGCACGTCGGCGATCCTGCCCGACATGTCCCACATGGGCGGCGATGACGCCCTCGTCGTGGTGGCGCACGATATCTCGCCCGCCGATATGCTGCGCTTGCGCGGCGGACGTTTTGCCGCCTTTGTCACCGACCTGGGCGGACCGACCTCACACACCGCGATCGTGGCGCGCAGTATGGGCGTGCCCGCGGTGGTGGCAATGGGCAATGTGCGCGAACTGGTCCGCGACGGCGACATGCTGATCATCGACGGCTCGGTTGGCGTCGTGGTGGTCAATCCGTCCGAACGCATCCTCCAGGAATACCGCCGCCGCCAGGCCGCCTACGCCGACGAGCGCGCCGAACTCAGCCTCCTGCGCGACGAACCGTCCGTCACCCTGGATGGCATCGACATCGTGCTGCACGCCAATATCGAGCTGCCGGACGAGGCCGCGCTGGCGCTGGCTTCCGGCGCGCACGGCATCGGACTCTTCCGCAGCGAATTCCTCTTCATGGGCCGGCCCGATCTGCCCGGCGAAGAAGAGCAGTACGAGGCCTATGCTTCGGTCGTCAAGGTGATGGCCGGCCGTCCGGTCACGATCCGCACGCTGGACATCGGCTCTGACAAGACGCTGGACGGCGAGGCCACCGTGGCCACCAATCCCGCCCTGGGGCAGCGTGCTATCCGCTACTGCCTGGCGCGCCCCGAGATGTTCGCGACTCAGTTGCGGGCCATCCTGAGGGCCTCCGCCCACGGACCGGTGCGCTTGCTGATCCCGATGATCGCGCATATGCACGAGGTCGTCGCGACCAAGGCCGCCATCGAGGCCGCCCGGCGCGAACTCGATGCCCGTGGCCAGGCCTACGCGCCGCACATGGAGGTGGGCGCGATGGTTGAAGTACCCGCCATCGCCATCGCCATCGAACCCTTTGCCCAGGCGCTGGACTTCCTGTCCATCGGCACCAACGACCTGATCCAGTACACGCTTGCCATCGACCGCGGCGACCACGACGTGGCGTCGCTTTACGATCCGCTGCACCCGGCGGTGCTGCGCCTGGTCGCCAACACCATCAATGCCGGCGAGCGCGCGGGCAAGCCGGTGGCCGTCTGCGGTGAGATGGCAGGCGATTCGCGCATGACCCGCCTGCTGCTCGGGCTGGGTCTGACCGAGTTCTCCATGCACCCGCAGCAGCTGCTGGACGTCAAGCGAGAGGTCCGCCGGGCGCACTCCAATGCGCTTCGCATCAAGGTGGCGTCGGCGCTGAACCGCGCCTTGCCCGTCGACCTGGACGCGCTCGGCCCGGTCTGATCTGACACCGTCCTAAGCGAGCTGGCAAAAAAAGAGCCCTTCATGATGAAGGGCTCTTTCATTTTCCGATCCGCCCCGCCGCGGGTCGCGGCGGGAGCATCGCAGCAGCTTAGCTGTGATACGCGGATTCGCCGTGGCTGGTGACGTCCAGGCCTTCGCGCTCCTGGTCTTCCGGCACACGCAGGCCGCACAGGGCATTGGCGATCTTGTAGGCAATCCATGCCACCACGCCGGACCAGACGATGGTCAGCAGCACGCCTTCCAGCTGGACCCACAGTTGGTGAGCAATCATGGAGGGCTCGGCCAGACCGGGGCCGCCGAAGACCTGCGCATTGAACACGCCGGTGAGCAGGGCGCCCACAATGCCGCCCACGCCGTGGATGCCGAACACGTCCAGCGCATCGTCGGCGCGCAGCATGCGCTTCAGGCCGTTCACGCCCCAGACGCAGACCACGCCGGCAACCACGCCGATGATCAGGGCGCCCACCGGACCGACCAGGCCCGCGGCCGGGGTGATGCCGACCAGGCCGGCGACGGCACCCGAAGCGGCGCCCAGCATCGAGGGCTTGCCCTTGATGGCCCATTCCGTGAACAACCAGGCCAGGACGGCGCCCGCCGTGGCGATCATGGTGTTGAAGAAGGCCAGCGTGGCGTTCTCGTTGGCGGCCAGGGCCGAACCCGCGTTGAAGCCGAACCAGCCCACCCACAGCAGGGCGGCGCCCACGAAGGTCATCGGCAAGTTGTGCGGCTGCATGGCTTCACGGCCATAGCCCACGCGCTTGCCAACCACATAGGCGCCCACCAGACCGGCCACGCCGGCGTTGATGTGCACCACGGTGCCGCCGGCAAAGTCCAACGCGCCTTGTGCGTTCAAGAGGCCGGGCGCCGTTTCAGAGGCGAACCACACCATGTGCGCGATGGGGATGTAGGCGAACGTGAACCAGATCACCGTGAACACCAGCACGGCCGAAAACCGGGCGCGTTCGGCAAAGCTGCCGACCACCAGGGCGCAGGTGATGCCAGCGAACGTGGCCTGGAACGAGGCAAACAGCAGCTCGGTCAGGGAGTTCGACATGGCGTACGTGCCGTCGGCCGGATTGAACATGCCAGAGAAGAAAGCGCGCGAGAGGCCGCCGAAGAAGGCATTGCCCTCGGTGAACGCCAGGGAATATCCATAGATGAACCAGAGAACCAGGCCCAGCACGAACGTGCACAACACTTGCAGCAAGACGGACAGCACGTTTTTGCTGCGCACCAGGCCGGCGTAGAACATGGCCAGGCCGGGTACGGCCATCATCAATACAAGCAGGGTAGAGACGAGCAACCAGGAAATATCTGCTTTATCCATTTTCAGGCTCCATTGAGTCTTTATTTATTTACAGCGCAGCTTCGCCGGCTTCGCCAGTTCTGATACGGATGACTTGTTCAAGGGGGGCGGCAAAAATCTTGCCGTCGCCGATCTTGCCGGTGCGGGCGGCTTGTTCGATCGCTTCGATGACCTGGTCCACAAGGTGGTCGGGCACGGCGGCCTCGACGCGCAGCTTTGGCAGGAAGTCAACGGCGTATTCCGCGCCACGATAAAGTTCGGTGTGGCCTTTCTGGCGGCCAAAGCCTTTGACTTCGGTGACGGTCAGGCCCTGGACCCCGATTCCGGATAGAGCCACCCGCACTTCGTCGAGCTTGAAGGGCTTGATGATGGCGATGATGAGTTTCATGGCATTTCCTCTCTTGGTTGCACGCTCCGTGGTTAAAGCAATATCCATGCCATGTTGGCCAGCGCTGGCGATGCCCGGGAACGGCGCAAAAGTTGTGCAAAACGGCACCGTTGTGGTGCGCGATGCACCGCAGGCCGGCCTCAATTTGGTGCGCAACAACGCGTAGCAGTCACATGCAACCACATGTGATCCGCAAGAGGGATTTGTAGCCATTTAATGCGAGCGCTTGGGGTGCGGTCACGTGTCGGCGCTCGTGCGTGGTCGCGTCAATAGAACGTGTCATCCGGCGCTCAGCGTTGCGGGCTGCGGTTCTTTGCCCACCGACGGCCCTTCAACTCCAGCTGGAATTCGTTTGGACCCGTCCAAATTGGGGCGCGACCGTGATACGAGGGTTTACACGGGTCGGCTTGTTGACCGGTGTGGGCTCGAGTTGAATCGGATTCAGGACGTGCATCCGCCATATGGACGATGCACTGCGCGGTCGAATAGACCGGTGGCAAGGTTAGTGGTGTTGGTAGGGGGTTGCCGTCAGGCGGCCCGGTTTTCTCCTGTGCTTTGAAGGGCGGTCACCGCATGCGGCCCGCCCTTTTTTTTGGGGCGGCGCAACCGGCCCCGCCTGAAACAATCTGGCCGACGCACTACACTTGAGCCATCAAGAACATCGAGAGGCCCATATGAACAATCGCACCCAGTGGATGGAAGACCTTCAGAAGAACATTTCCGACCTGATCGCGCGCAGCCCCGCGGCGGACGTCGAGCGCAATGTGCGCGCCATGATGACGCAGGCGTTTTCCAAGCTGGATCTGGTCACCCGCGAAGAGTTCGACGTGCAGGCCGACTTGCTCGCACGTACGCGCGCCCGGGTCGATCAGCTGGCCGCCCAGGTGCAGCAGATGGAACAGCGCCTGACGGGTCTGGACAAGGGTCCGGCGACGGGCCTGGACAAGTAAGTAAGCAAGCGCCGCGCACCCGCTACGCGCGGGTCCAGCGCGAGATCGTTTTGTCACGGCCGCTCTCCGCGGCCGTTTGTTTTTGCGGATACTGGCGTCCCGAACTCATCCGGAGACCCCCGTGACGCTTGCCGTACTCGCCAGCAGGGCCCTCAGCGGCATGCACGCCCATGCGGTCCGCGTCGAAACACACCTCGGCCCCGGCTTGCCGGGATTCAACGTGGTCGGGCTGGTTGATACCGAGGTCCGGGAAAGCCGCGAGCGGGTCAGGGCCGCCATCATCAACAGCGGCTTCGAGTTTCCGGCGGGGCGCATCACCGTCAATCTGTCGCCGGCAGACATGCCCAAGGAGTCCGGCCGCTTCGATCTGCCGATCGCGCTGGGCGTGCTGCTCGCCTCCGGTCAATTGGCCGCGCCTGCGCAAGATGGCGCACAGGCGGGCCGGCAGCGGGGCGGACGTTCCGATGGGGATTCGGGCGAACAGTCCGTAGACCGCTGCGCCGGCCGCTCCGGCGAACTTCGTCGCGAACTTCCCGGTGAGCATCCAGGCAAAGATCCCGACGGCCCTTCCAGCGAACCTGCCTGTGACAGCAGCGGCGCACATGCCGCGGGACTTGCCGGCGAGCGTCGCGCAGATCAGCCTCGCGCACCCGACCCCGCGCTCTCCCGCCTGGTGCTCGCCGGCGAACTGTCCCTCACCGGCGCGCTCGTGCCGGTTGCTGCGCCGCTGGTGATCGCCTTGAGCGTCGCCCGCGACGCGCCCGATGCCACGCTGATCCTGCCGGCTGGCAGCGCCGAGCAGGCCGCCTGGGTCCCGGGGTTGCGCGTCCTGTCGGCGCGTTGCCTGGCGGACGTGGCGGCCCATGCTGCGGGCGCGTCGCTGCTGCCCGATGCCGTGCCCGCACCGTGGCCTCCGATTGCGCCCGTCCTGTGCATGTCCGACGTGCGCGGCCAGCCTGGCGCCCGGCGTGCGCTGGAAGTCGCGGCGGCAGGCGGGCACAGCCTGCTGATGCTGGGGCCGCCCGGCGCGGGCAAGAGCATGCTGGCCGCGCGCCTGCCGGGCCTGCTGCCGCCGCTCGAGCGGAGCCAGGCGCTGGAAGCGGCGGCGGTGGCGGCAATGGCCGGCATGCCCGACGCGCTGACCGGCCAGCCGCCTTTCCGGGCGCCGCATCATTCGGCGTCGGTGGCGGCGCTGGTGGGTGGGGGCGGGCGGCCGCGTCCCGGCGAAATCAGCCTGGCGCATCACGGCGTCCTCTTCCTGGACGAACTGCCCGAGTTCAGCCGCCGCTCGCTCGAGGCGCTGCGAGAGCCGCTGGAAGCGGGAAGGGTGGTCATCTCCCGGGCGCTGCACGCGGCGCAGTTTCCCGCGCGTTTTCAGCTCGTCGCGGCGATGAATCCGTGTCCTTGCGGCTGGCGGGGCCATCCGGCGCGCGCGTGCACCTGCACGCCGGATCAGGTGGCGCGCTACGCGGGCAAAATTTCAGGGCCGCTGCTTGACCGGATCGACCTGCATGTTGCCCTTCCTCCCTCCGATCCCGCCTGGATGACCGCGCCGCCGGGCGAAGCGTCTCAGGCTGTCCGGGAGCGCGTCGTCCGTTGCCGCGAGCGTCAGCTTGCCCGGCAGGGCAAGATCAACGCCGCGCTGGCCGGGGCCGAGCTGGACGAGTTCTGCGTCATGGACGGCGACGCGCAGGCGCTGCTGCATCAAGCCATGCGGCGCCTGACTGGCTCCGCCCGGGCCATGCACCGGGCGCTCCGTGTGGCCCGCACGATCGCGGACCTGGACGGCCAGGCCGTGCTTGCGGCCAGCCACGTCGCGCAGGCGGTGCAGTACCGGCGAACAGGCGTATGATCCCCGCCTCCTGTCCCCGTTGTTCGCGGAGCACTCTCCGACTCGACAAAGTCCAGGAAATCACCATATAATCAAAGGCTTTTCCGGATGTAGGTAGCTATTTGTCCGCCTTCGGGAAAGATCCGCGAATCAACGTTGCAGTTCAAAAATCGTTGGTTGCGACCCCCAGAAGTGGCAACAGGTCTACAAGTTTTGGCGTCTTTGGCGTCAAGCACCTGGCGTCATGTAAATCAACAATGCGTGTTTTAGTTTAGGGAATCATCATGCCCAAGATGAAAACCAAGAAAAGCGCTTCCAAGCGCTTTAAGGTGCGCGGCAGCGGCTCCATCAAGCGTGGTCAGGCGTTCAAGCGTCACATCCTGACCAAGAAGACCACCAAGGCCAAGCGTCAACTGCGCGGCTCTGCAGCGGTTCATGACTCCAACGTGGCCTCCGTCAAGGCCATGATGCCTTTCGCTTGATCTAAGGGAGATCTACTATGCCTCGCGTCAAACGCGGCGTAACTGCCCGCGCACGTCACAAGAAAGTCATTGCCGCCGCCAAGGGTTACCGTGGCCGCCGCGGTAATGTGTTCCGTATTGCCAAGCAAGCAGTCATGCGCGCTGGCCAATACGCCTACCGCGACCGTCGTAACAAGAAGCGCACGTTCCGCGCTCTGTGGATCACGCGTATCAACGCGGCCGTCCGCGAGCATGGCGTCAGCTACAGCGTGTTCATCGCTGGCCTGAAAAAGGCTTCGATCGAACTCGACCGTAAGGTCCTGGCCGATCTGGCCGTGCGCGACAAGGCCGGCTTTGCCGCCATCGTGCAGCAAGCCAAGGCTGCCTTGGCTGCCTGATCGCGCGCTTTAACTCATCGCGCATCGCTGCAAACGGGGCTGTAATAGCCCCGTTTGCGTTTTGAAGGCTGGATTTCATGACTCGATTGGTTGACGACCTGGTAGACCAGGCGCAAGAACGGTTCGCCGCGGCCTCGGACGCCGCCGCACTTGAGAACGCAAAAGCTCGCTTCCTGGGCAAGGAAGGCGCCTTGACGGTGCTGCTCAAAGGCCTGGGCAAGCTCGATCCCGAGCAGAAGCGAGAAGCGGGCGCGCGAATCAACCAGGCCAAGCAGAAGATCGAAGAACTTCTGAACTCTCGCCGTGCCGAACTGGCGCAGGCGGAGCTGGATGCCCGTCTGGCATCCGAAACCATTGACGTCACCCTGCCGGGCCGCGGTCGCGCGCCGGGCGGCATCCATCCGGTGATCCGGACTTGGGAACGTGTGGAAGAGATCTTCCGTTCCATTGGCTTCGACGTGGCCGACGGCCCCGAAGTGGAAAACGACTGGACCAATTTCACCGCTTTGAACAACCCGCTGGACCATCCGGCGCGTTCCATGCAGGACACGTTCTACGTCGACATGAACGACGCGGACGGCCTGCCGCTGCTGCTTCGCACGCACACCAGCCCCATGCAGGTGCGTTACGCCCGCATGAACAAGCCGCCCATCAAGGTCATCGCGCCGGGGCGCACCTACCGCGTCGACAGCGACGCCACGCACTCGCCCATGTTCCACCAGGTGGAAGGGCTCTGGATCGCCGAGGACATCTCGTTTGCCGACCTGAAGGGCGTGTACACCGATTTCCTGCGTTGCTTCTTTGAAAGCGACGATCTGGTCGTGCGTTTCCGTCCGTCGTTCTTCCCGTTCACGGAACCGTCCGCCGAGATCGACATGATGTTCACCTCGGGTCCCAACCGCGGCCGCTGGCTCGAGATCTCCGGATCCGGCCAGGTGCATCCGCAGGTGGTGCGCAACTTCGGGCTGGATCCCGAGCGCTACATCGGCTTTGCCTTCGGCTCCGGGCTCGAGCGCCTGACCATGTTGCGCTACGGCGTCAACGATCTGCGCCAGTTCTACGAAGGCGATTTGCGCTTCCTGCGCCAGTTCAACGAATAACAGACGGCTGATCATGCAATTTCCCGAATCCTGGCTGCGTACGCTGGTCAATCCTCCGATCGCAACCGATGAACTCGCGCACCGGCTCACGATGGCCGGCCTGGAAGTCGAAGAAACCGAGCCCGCTGCACCGGCATTCACCGGCGTGGTCGTCGCACACATCGTCGAGATCGCGCCGCACCCTGACGCCGACAAGCTGCGCGTCTGCCAGGTCGACGACGGCTCCGGTGAACGCCTGCAGATCGTCTGCGGCGCACCCAACGCTGCTGCAGGCCTGAAAGTGCCGCTCGCCCGCGTGGGCGCAGAACTGCCCGGCGGCATGAAGATCGGCGTCGCCAAGATGCGCGGCGTGCAGTCCTCCGGCATGCTGTGCTCGGCCCGCGAACTGGGTCTGTCGCAAGACCATGCGGGGCTCCTCGAGCTGCCCGCCGACATGGTCCCCGGCCAGTCCATCCGTGAAGCACTGGACCTGGACGACACGCTGTTCACGCTCAAACTGACGCCCAACCGCGCCGACTGCCTGTCGATCCTGGGCGTGGCGCGTGAAGTGGCCGCGCTGACCGGCGCGCCGCTGTCGGTGCCCACCGCGGCCGCCGTGCCTGTCACGCTCGACGAGCGCCTTCCCGTCAAGATCGAGGCGCCTGACCTCTGCGGCCGTTTCGGCGGCCGCGTCATCCGCGGCGTGAACGCCCGCGCGGCGACGCCCGAATGGATGAAGACGCGCCTCGAGCGCGCCGGCCAACGCTCGCTGTCCGCGCTGGTCGACATCTCCAACTACGTCATGCTCGAACTGGGCCGTCCGTCGCATGTGTTCGATCTGGACAAGATCGGTGGCGACATCGCCGTGCGCTGGGCGCGTGAAGGCGAAACGCTGGAACTGCTGAACGGCCAGACCGTGACGCTGGACCCGAAGGTCGGTGTAGTCGTCGCTGGCGAGCAGGTCGAAAGCCTGGCCGGCATCATGGGCGGCGAAGCCACCTCGGTGACGCTCGACACGCAGAACATCTATCTCGAAGCCGCGTTCTGGTGGCCGCAAGCCATTGCCGGCCGCGCGCGCCGCTTCAAGTTCAGCTCCGAAGCCAGCCACCGCTTCGAACGCGGCGTCGACTACGCCAGCATTCCCGAGCACATTGAATTCATCACCCGCCTCATCGTCGACATCTGCGGCGGTCAGGTCGGCCCCATCGATGACCAGATCGTCAATCTGCCCCAGCGTCCGCCGGTGCGCATGCGCCTGACGCGCTGCCATCGCGTGCTGGGCGTGCCGGTCACACGCGAGCAGGTCGCCACGATCTTCGGCAGCCTGGGCCTGGACTATTCGGTCGAAGGCGACGACTTCATCGTCAACCCGCCGTCGTTCCGTTTCGATCTGGAAATCGAAGAAGACCTGATCGAGGAAGTGGCTCGCATCTACGGCTTCGAAAGCATTCCCGACGTGCCGCCGATGGCGCGCGCCAAGATGTTCTCGCAGCCCGAAGTGCGCCGCGGCGCGCATGCGCTGCGCCGTCTGACGGCTGCCCAGGACTACCAGGAGGTCGTGAACTACAGCTTCGTCGAAGCCGACTGGGAACGCGATTTCGCGGGCAACGATAACCCCGTGCGCCTCGTGAATCCGATCGCCAGCCATCTGTCGGTCATGCGTTCCAGCCTGATCGGCGGCCTGGTCGCCAACATCCGTCACAACGCCAACCGCAAGCAGTCGCGCGTGCGCCTGTTCGAACTGGGTCGCGTGTTTTTCCGCGATGCCTCGGCCGAAGACGGTCCGCTGCAAGTGGCCGGCGTGCGCCAGCCCATGAAGCTCGCGGGCGCCGCATGGGGCCCGGCGGTGGAAGAGCAGTGGGGCGTGCCCACGCGCCACGTCGATTTCTTCGACGTGAAGATGGACGTCGAGTCGCTGTTCGGCGCACGCGGCCGCCGCCTGCGTTTCGAGGCAGCGGCGCATCCCGCCCTGCATCCCGGTCGCGGTGCGCGTGTCATGCTCGACGGCAAGCAGGTCGGCTGGATCGGCGAACTGCATCCGCGCTGGGCGCAGCAGGCCGACCTGGCGCATGCGCCGGTGGTGTTTGAACTGGACGTGGACGCATTGTCCGAAGGCGAATTGCCGCAGGTGCGCGAGCTCTCGCGTCAGCCCGTCGTCGTGCGCGATCTGGCGCTGTGGGTCGACGAGGACGTGACGGTACAGTCCATGCTCGACACCGTTGCCGCCGCCGTCAAGGCCGATGCGCAACTGGCCGTCGTGCAGGATGCGCGCGTGTTCGACGTGTGGCGTGACAAGGCGCAAGGCAGCGAACCCGTCGCCGAGAAAAGCCTTGCGTTCCGTTTCTGGCTACAGGACACTGAGGTCACTTTGGACGAAGCCCGCGTGGCGGATTGCCTTGCGCGCATCAAGGAAGCCCTGGTTGCCGCGCACGGCGCGCGCCAACGTGGCTGAACATGGGGATCAGTATGCTTGCCGAGCAACGCACCCTCACCAAGGCCGAGCTGGCCGAACTGCTCTTCGAGCGGGTCGGCCTGAACAAGCGCGAAGCCAAGGACATCGTCGATACGTTCTTCGAGGAAATCCGCGACGCCCTGGCGCGCGGTGATTCCGTCAAGCTCTCGGGTTTCGGCAACTTCCAGGTGCGCGACAAACCGCCGCGCCCTGGCCGCAACCCCAAGACCGGAGAAACCATTCCCATCGCGGCGCGGCGCGTGGTCACGTTCCACGCCAGCCAGAAACTCAAGAGCGTGGTGGAGCAGGCCGTTCCCGCAGCACCGGAGGCCGCGGAGTGATACGCTTTGTCGGTAATTGTTATCGGCGCCCCACACATCGCGCGCATAAAATCCGCTTATGACACGTACTGAATCCACCGTTACCCTACCGCCCATTCCCGCCAAGCGTTACTTCACCATCGGCGAAGTCAGCGACCTGTGTGGCGTCAAGCCTCATGTCTTGCGGTACTGGGAACAGGAATTCACGCAGCTCAAGCCCGTGAAGCGCCGCGGCAACCGCCGCTACTATCAGCATCACGAAGTGCTGCTCATCCGCCGCATCCGTTCGTTGCTCTACGAGCAAGGCTTCACGATCAGCGGCGCGCGCAATCGCTTGGGCGACGCGCGCGACGTGCCGCACGATCAGGACGCCGCCGTGCGCCTGTCGGGCTCCGAGATGCAGTCGTTGCGCAATGAGCTCGGCAACGTGTCCGCGATGCTCGCCGAAGCATTGGGCACCGCGGCCACTGCGCCCGCTGCCAGCAGCACGACGCACACGGCGCCTGCCGCCTGAGCCGCTGTCACCGCGGTTCTTCGCTTGAAATCCAAAGCTTGATATCAATACCCGCAGCGCGCGATGGCCTTCATGGCCGCGCGCTCTGCATAATGTAGTGCCTTGCGCTTTGTGGGCGACGGCTCATCACATGCAGTTTTGTGAACGGCGCACGCAAAGCGCAAAATTTTTTCGAGTATTCAGCACTTTTTTTGCACCAATGCGTGCAAACATTTTTTAGTTCTGCTATACTCTTTTTCTTTCGGGGCGTAGCGCAGCCTGGTAGCGCACTTGCATGGGGTGCAAGGGGTCGCGAGTTCGAATCCCGCCGTCCCGACCAGTAGTTCCAAGGCCGTCAGTGAGAAATCACTGACGGCCTTTCTCATTTGCGTGACCTATGCTTGCCTTCGCGAGCGTCTTGAGTGACTTCTCCCTCACGCGAATCGCCCCTAAGCATCTTCATCGCCGGCATGGGCGATGCCGCTGCTGCAACTGTGCTTGTCACGGTCGTGCAAGGATGAGCCCCGGGTCCCCTGCACCGCCAGCGACATAAGCTGCGAAAAATAAGCTCAGAAATATGGGCCGCATATTTTCATGCGGCCCTCGCGATTCACCTCAAGGATGCGCTCCCGTCGTTCACCACTGTGGTTGTGCTGGAATATGGGGTAGGTCGAGACTGCGCATATGAGTAAACCATGCGGCCCGAGAAGGTTGCGCATTTCTTGGTCCTCGCGAACGCATGGTTATCGAATCACGCGCCCATAGCGGCTCGGAGCATTTGAAAGCACGTGATTCGGCTCACTTCTTGGGGGGCACGAAAAAAGCTTCCACTGTAAACGAGAGATCCCGCCGGCGCAGGAAGTCCGCCAGCTTATGTAGCATTGCCAGAATATCGGCATCCACTTCGGTTTGCCGCGCACTCGAATGACCCAGTTCGCGATGTGTGCAGTGCAATTGCCTTAATAGAGTTCAAAAATTAGCTCATAGCAAATTGGCCCGCCCATAGCGCTGGACTGCCACTGTATAAATTCCCAGAAGACCGGCTCCAAATATCTGGTTACATTAGCTAGATTCCATCACTCCACCCCTTGGGCACCGCGCAGCGTGAGCAAAAAAAAGGAAGGTAAATGGGTTTGGCACGTGGGTGAAAGTGCCCCTTTGATTGAGGCGCACAGTCGTGTCAAACATTTGGTGATTGAGGACTACCTGAGTCGATATATCAAGGTCCTCATGGCAAATCCCCAACGTCCGAGGCTCCCATTGACCTTGGTGGATGGATTTGCGGGCGGCGGACTCTACCGGGATGACCTGGGAAACGACGTCCTTGGATCCCCCCTGCTGCTACTGCAAACAGTGGCGAAGGCGGAGCGGGAGATGAACTTAGATCGCCATACGACCCGACGCCACATTGACGCTACATACCATTTCGTCGAACTTGGTCCTCCAAATTTCGAGCACTTAAAGCGCACGCTGATCGATAACGGCTACGGTGCCGAAATTGGCGGACGCATACATTTGCACCCGACATCTTTCGAAAGTGTAGCGCCGCTCATTGTTCAGAACACGGCGACGCGAAAGGGTGAACGAGCGTTATTTCTCCTTGATCAGTACAGCTATTCAGATGTGGATATGCGACTTGTTCGTTCTATTCTCACGTCTATTCGCGGAAGCGAAGTGATCCTTACCTTCAATGTAGGATCGCTGATAAGCTTCTTGTCTGACACCCCCCGAGCTCGCAAAGCAGCGGCAAATATTGGCCTGGAATCCTACATCCATTGGCCTGGAATTAACGAACTGAAGTCCACCCGACGTTATCGGGAAGGTATCCAAAGGCAATTGGCTGCGGGCATCCACGAGGCCAGCGGCGCCACGTTCATGACGCTTTTCTTCGTGACACCCCAAGGAGCGTCGCCATGGTCGTACTGGCTCGTTCATCTCTCGAACGCATACAAAGCTAATGACGTCATGAAGGAGGTCCACTGGCACCATGGAAACTCGTTCGGCCACAGCCTTGAACCAGGTCTGTTTCGATTGGGCTACCAAGCCAGCCGCGACTCAGAAGTAACGCGTCAAAATGTTTTGACGTTCGACACTCCAGCAGCGTTTGACGAATCTCTGCACGTTAAGAGCGTCTCTAATCTCCGCCGTCATCTCTGTACGATGTTGATCGAAAAGACCAGCGGGGTTCGCTTTGACAGCATGGTTCATGGACTTGCCAACCGCACCAATGCTACGGCTGAAATGATCAAGGAAGCTCTGCATCAGCCGATTCAGTCGGGAGAGATTATCGCCATTACGCCAGACGGCGGAAGACGAAGAAAGGGAAACGCTATTTCAGACGACGATCAATTGCAGTTCAAACAAAGATCGCTGTTCTTTACATAGCTTTCGCGTGTTTGGCTGACCTACAATCCGGAGAGGGCACCATCAATACGGCAGGCAACTATGGGCAAGGATTCTCGAATCGAATGGACGCATCACACGTTTAACCCATGGTGGGGATGCGTCAAGGTGTCCGACGCATGCGACAACTGCTATGCGGAGACGTGGGCGAAGCGCCTCGGCGAGCAGATCTGGGGCCCGCACGCCGAGCGGCGATTTTTCACTGATGCACATTGGAGAGAGCCTCTACGCTGGAATCGAGAGGCGAAAGCCGAAGGAACGCGCAGACGCGTCTTCTGCGCTTCAATGGCTGACGTATTCGAGAACCGCCCAGAACTCATCGACTCTCGTTTGCGCCTGCTCAGCTTGATCGAAGAGACTCCATTCTTAGATTGGCTGCTGCTGACTAAACGGGTCCATCTTGTCAAGAAGCTGTTGCCCAAGGGCTATGCGCTTCCAAAAAACGTTTGGCTAGGCACCACGGTGGAGAACCAGAAGGTTGCAGATAAACACATCAGATATCTTCTGGAATTTGAGTCGCCGTCGGTTCGCTTCCTATCATGCGAACCGTTACTTGGGCCGTTAGATCTCTCCGAGTACCTCAAGAAGAGCGACCGAGGAACGCGCATAGATTGGGTCATTGCAGGTGGAGAATCGGGAACCAATGCTCGCCCGATGAATCCACAATGGCCGGCTGAGATTCAGAAACAATGTCGAAAAGCGCGCGTGCCTTTTCACTTCAAGCAGTGGGGCCATTGGGCTCCGCTGGAGTTGATGCCTGATCTAGTGACCAAGCGCACACCGATCTACATCATGCAGGAAGGCCGGAGTGAGGTTTCCGTGGCTGCTTTAGGGAAGACGAAGACTGGGCGTCATCTCGCAGGCCGCGTCTGGGACGAATTCCCCCAAACCCGGACGTGAAATATGCCTCCTTGCGAATTGGTGGATCCGGCTGACGGCCTTCCCGTCATGGAAGTGGGTGCATGGGCCTTTGACAAACATGCCCTGATTCGTCGCTACGTCGACGCTTCGAGGGAGGCGCGGCGAAAGTGGCCAAAGCGTGTGCTCGTAGATCTATTTTGTGGACCTGGACGCGTTGCTGACCGAAACCGCCCTGGCGAAGTGCGCGATGGGGGGGTGCTCACAGCGTTCACGCAATCTGTTCGCAATGGTGCACCGTTCTCACACGTGATCATTGGAGACACGGATCCGATCTCACTCGCCGCCTGTCAATGCCGACTGGAAAAACTTGGTGCCACTGTGACCGCGATATGCGAGCCAGCAGTTCTAGCCGCTCCCCGAGTCATTCAGCGAATCCCCACGAGTGGTTTGCATCTTGCGTTGCTCGATCCATTCAATATTGGTCACCTACCGTTTTCTGTGATTGAAGCCCTGGGCAAGCGCAAACATCTGGACATGATCATTCACTACAGTTTGATGGATGTGGCACGCAATATCGAGATGAATTTTGTCCGTAGCGCTCCGACGTTCGATGCCTTCGCGCCGGGCTGGAAGGAGGCGATCAACGTTCCGAGCTTAACCAAAGTGGAAGTCCGCAGGAAGTTCGGCGAATACTGGCAAGAGTTGATCCGAGAATGCGGATACAACATAGCTGCGAAACGTCCGACGATGAATCGGCCGGGAACTCGAAATCAGCTATATCAGATGCTTCTTCTGAGTCGCCACCCGCTGGCGGAGCATCTCTGGAACGACATTGCCAAGCCCGCCCAAGGAGCATTCGCGTTCTAATGAGCCCCCGCGCGGTTTGCAACGTGCAGAAACAAACAAGTTATCCGATTTGGGAATTGCACTTTTTGTATGCGACAGGCCGAAGACTATTCCGCACGTGGCGTAGCCATCTCTGACTACCGCCGCTGAGTTCAGTAGGCTGGGCATAGGGAGGATCGATGCAGACACTGCAGCAATACCTCGAGCGCACGAGTTCAGCTGCACAGATACTTTTCAATGGCCTCGCTCAGTATCGAGCGATCTTGAATGGGGAGTTAAGCGACCCGTTGGTTGTGGCCTACCGCGATGACAAGGATCTGGAGCGTCAGATTAGCGAATGGGCAGCGGTAAACGAAGACGCGCTCACGCGGCAAAGAAAAGCTTTCACCTCCTTCGCTGCAGAAACCTTTTCTCAGGCAACCCTCGCCGGCGCGATCTTGCAATTGGCGAGCGCCGCTATTGAACAGTATGGCTGTTCGCGACCACTGAGCGCAGAGGCCCGAAAATTTGTGCCGCAGAACAAGTCCCAATTTTGGGCCGGGCGTACGGTTCGTGGGTTGCCTTTAGGAACGATCATCTTGGCCGGTCGAAACCAGCATATGCACTCCAGTGACGAAGTCTTCAATCCTTGCACAACTGCGGCATTTGCGCATTTAGCAACGGCCCACGGTTTCGCAGGCTATGAGACTTCGGCTGAACCCGGCCTAGACCTTATTGGACGTAATCGTGATAGCCCTTTGCTAAGAAGCTTTGCGCACAACATTCTTTTTGTCACAGGTTGGAGGGAACCTGCAGACATGCAGAACGATTTGAGCGACATCATTACGCCGAGCGTTAGATCTCGATGATTACATGATGTCCTAGCATCGGGGCCCCGACACTTGTCGTTGGTTCTTTCCCGCGCGGCAGAGGGTAGTGCCAATAACTCGGTGGTGAGGGAGATGCTTCGAGCTGGCTGCATCGTTAGGCCGAGGGCGTGATCCCTTTTTTTAGAGCTTACAGAGCGACGGGGCATTGAGCCTGCCGCCTCATAAGTCCGCTGGAGCCAATAGTTCACTCGGCCTATAGTCCAACTAATTTTTCAGGCGTCTTTCGCGCTATCTAAAGCAACAGCAATGCGCCAGCCGCAACCGCTGTGGGCCCCAACGCACCCAGCAACAGTCCGCCAACGCTGATCGTCTCGTCTGAAAATCCGCGTTTCAGCAGCGCCACGCCCGCAGGATTCGGCGCGTTCGCAATAACCGTCAGGCCGCCACCCGCAACCGCGCCCGACACGAGCATGTACTTCGATTCGTCGGATATGCCCTCAATCAACGAACCCAGGTAGGTCAACGCGGCATTGTCGGTGATCGCGGTGAGCGAGAGAGATCCGAAGAACAACGCGAGCGGTTCCAGGCTCGAGACGATGGGCTGCAGCCACCAGCCCTGCATGCCTCCCAGGATGACCAGCCCAGCCAGGAAGAACCCAACGAGCAACGCTTCTTTGATGATCAGGGGATTCTGATGCCGTTCGTACGCCTGGGTGTAACCCAGGAACAGCAGAAAGAGGCCGATGAACGCGACAGGGTGGTGCGCCAGTGCCACGACCGCCGCCAGCACGGCCAGATGGACCAGAACAACCGAGAGCGGCACGGGAGGCCTTTCCGACCGGCCTACGCTTTCAGTCGGCAATTGCAGCAGATACTTGCGCACGATGAGTGTCGCAACGGTCGCGTTCACGATGACGGCAATCGCGGCTTTCCAGCCGAAGGTTGCCAGCATGAAGGCGGAATCCCATTGCCAGGTTGCAGCGACCATCAAGACGGGAGGGGCGGCATAGGCCGTCAAGGTTCCCCCGATCGAGATGTTGACGAACAGCACGCCAAGCGCGAAGTACTTGGGAACAGCCGGGATTGCCGGCCGGAACAGTTGCGGCGCCAGCATCAGGGCCGCGATGGTCATGGCGGCCGGTTCCGTGATCAGCGATCCCATCAGCGGAACCGCGGCCAGGCCCAACCACGCCGTCGCGACGGAGGTGTGGAAGGGCACCTTCCTGGCGATGAGGTTGACTGCGGCCATGACAGTCTGGAGTACCGGGCGGGACGCCGCCACTACCATGACGACAAATACAAACAGCGGTTCGGTGTAATTGCGAGACTCGGCGTACGCGAGCGCTTCTGTGCCGCCGGCGGCCATCGCCATGACGATAAGCAGCACAAACGCCCAAAAGCCGAAGACGATTTCGACTTCGCCCAGAAGATGGAACAAACCGGCGTGGCGAGGGTAGCGGTGCGATAGCCGCTCGAACTGCTTGACGGTGAAAGTGTGGATCAGCGCCAGCGCAAAGATGATGGCGGCTGCAATGTCGAGGGCATGGGTGGTGCTGGTCTGCATGGACGTAGGGGTTCCGCGCGGCGGCCCGACCAGCGCTTTGACCTGCCAGCGCGAAGGAAGACGCCTGACACCCAATCAGGCAGTGTATCAAACTGAAGGGACCGGACAGTGCAATTCGAGGGGGCGGTATTGAAACTCATGGGCCTCCAGTCCGACCGCCACGGTGCTCATCAATCGAACACATCAATCAGCACATCCGCAACTACAGCCGTCGCAATGGCAACAAGGACAAGATCCGAGCCGGCGATTCGCCATTCGTACCCGGGATAGGCGGGGAGGCGAGCGAGCATTGGGCCTGGGACCATTTTTTTGGCGATACCTGGAGGCAGGGGCTTTCCGCGTGCGAGGTTTTTGCGGATGCCGGGAGGTAGTTGGCTGTAGCCCGACAGACCGTATTCATGTGCGTAGGTTCTGGCGGTTGAGACCGTGATGCCTGCAAAGCGCAGCGTGACGCTGGAACTATCGGAATTGCCGGTTTTGCCGTTTGATCCGCCGCCGCCGGAATGGCCTTTTCCAGCGCCGTTGCCGTTGTTATTGTTTTTTCCGCCGCCCTTGTTTTGCCCCTGTCCCTGGCTCTGGCCTGGGTTGTCGGGTTTGCCTTTGCCCTCTGGCGGCGCGGCGAATGCGCCCGTGTTCAGAAAAATACAGGAAATGGCTGCAATAAATACCGGCTTGACCCTGAATGTCATGAATCGCTCCTACTCAGCCTGAGGCTGGCAGGCTGATTCTAGGGCGGGCAAACATTTTTGGGGTTTGCGGACCTGATCATTTGTAAGCGACTGCTTGCGCAGGGGGGCAGGGGCCGCAGCGGCGAGAGGGAGGGAGTGTGCGTAACCGCCCTCTGCTTGATCGAAAGACAATCACGCCGCTGCGGTGTCAGTTCCGTAGCAAACCGCGTTCCCGACGACGGCGGACGCAATGTCCGCGACCACATCTTTAATCGAATGATTGCTGTATCAGCCGGCGGCGTTGCAGTTCAGCGAGGCGGGCTTCAGTTTCTTCGCGCCAGCCTGCTTCCCAGGAGGCCAGCCTGGCGCGCCATATCGGTAGCGATTCGCCCGTATGGCCTGGCATGTTGGTTTCTTTCATGAGGGGGCAAGCGGAAAGCGGCACGCCATATCGGGCGGCTTCCTGGCCGGCTTTGTGGACGGGGTCATCCATTTTGCGCCTCCTGCAGGGAAAGATCCTAAGCCGAAAGATGAGCGCGATCAGGATTCGTGTCCAGAAAAGTTACGCGAAGAAATAGCGGGATGGATCAGGCATGCACCACCGTTTCCGCGTTGCCAATGCAAAGCGCCCCGTTTCCCGGGGCGCCTTTCCACTTCATCAAATGACCAGCAGCGACATGGCGCGCGGCACAAAACGTGTCCGGATGCCGGGTGGGGCCTGGCCGCCGCCGGTGGCTTCCATCCATCCGGCTTCCCAGGCCTCGACCTTGCCGCGCCATTGCGAAATCGATTCGCCGGTGTGACCCGGCATGGCGGCAGCACGGTAATACGGGCAGTCCCACAAGCTCAATCCGTCGCGGGCCGCTTGAGCGCCCAGCTTTTGGATGTCTTCGCGTTGCATGGCAATACTCTCCAAAAGTAGATGCACGGGACGCAAAGTATTCCGCAGGCATCTGCGATTTTCAATAGTCTGCGCGCATCAACCGAGGCGGTGCGGGTGTCATGCGGACCGCGCGCGTGATCGTCCCGGACACCCCGCGCCTTGTCTGTTATGTGCGCAATTTCTCGGCTCTGTGCCTTTCGCGACCGCCTTGCGGCACGCACAATTTCCGCTTCCCGCCGGCTTCAGGCGGACCTTGAGGATGCTTGGATGCGCTACCGCTACGTCACCGCCGATGTGTTCACCGGCCACGCCTATCAAGGCAATCCGCTGGCTGTTGTATTGGACGCGCAGGGGCTGGACACCCGCCAGATGCAGTTGATTGCGCGCGAATTCAATTATTCGGAAACCAGCTTCGTGATGCCGCCGCAAGACCGTGCCCACACGGCGCGTGTGCGCATCTTCACGCCGGACCGCGAGGTGCCGTTCGCTGGTCACCCGAATGTCGGCACGGCCGTCGTGCTGGCGCGCGAGCAGATCGCGGCAGGGCTGTCTGCGCCGCAAGCCTTCGTATTTGAAGAAGAAGCCGGCCTGGTGCGGATTGCGTTGGCGTACGGCGAAGACGGGCTGCAGGGCGCGGAGCTGCGCGCGCCGCAGCCGTTGTCGTGCGGCCGCGAGGCGGCGCTGGATGCGGTGGCAAGCGCGCTGCGGCTGGGGGTTGCAGACATTGACGTGTCGACGCACGCACCGATGGTGGCGTCGGTGGGCCTGCCGTTTCTGGTGGTGCAGCTTGCCAACCGCGACGCGTTGCGGCGCGCGGTGCCGGACTTGGGCGGTTACGCGGCCCTGATGCCGCAGCTTGGCGCAAAGTCCATCTATGTCTACACCACCGACACGGCGGGCGAGGCGATGGACGCGCCCACCGATATCCAGGCGCGCATGCTCACCGGCCGGATGACCGAAGATCCCGCCACGGGTAGCGCGACAGCCGCGGTCACGGCGCTGCGGGCATCGCTGGCGGGCAAGGGCGTTCTGCGGTTACGGGTCGGGCAGGGCGTGGATATGGGGCGCGCAAGCTTGCTGCTGGCGCATGCCGAACCGCGCGAGGACGGCGTATGGGCCAGCGTGGCGGGGCAGGCCGTCGTGGTGATGGAAGGCACGCTGCCTGCTCCCGCGGCGGACTGACGGCGATGCGCGTTGCTGGCGGAAGACGGCCTCGTGTATGCTGCTGCACATGAACACTTCGCATATCGCTGCCGCAACGCGCGCAGATTTCCGACGAATCACTCGACGTCTACGTTGAGTGGCCAGCCGTGTTCGGGCGCCGATTTTCCGGCGCTTATTTCAGAAGGCCACGATACCCTCGTGGCTTTTTTGTTTGCCGTATTTCCCCCGCCGAGGCGTGTCGCAAGGCCTTCATTCTTTCATCACAAGGAATGAAGCATGTCTCATCAAGATCTCGCCATCCGGCCTTTTCATCCGACCGACGAGACGGCGCTTATCGCGCTGTGGCACGCCTGCGGGCTGACGCGTCCGTGGAACGATCCGCGCAAGGACATCGCGCGCAAGTTGACGGTGCAGTCGGATCTGTTTCTGGTGGGTGTGCTGGATGGCGAGATCGTGGCGACGCTGATGGGCGGCTACGACGGTCACCGCGGCTGGATCAACTATCTGGCCGTGTCGCCCGAGCATCGGCGGCGTCAGTTCGCCACGGCGCTGATGCGGGCCGTGGAGCGCAAGCTGCTGGAGATGGGGTGTCCGAAAATCAATTTGCTTATCCGTTCGGACAACATCGCGGTAAAGCGCTTCTACGACAGCCTGGGGTTTCGGGAGGACGCGGTGATCAGCATGGGCAAGCGCCTGATTCCGGATCTTTGAGGATGGCGGGTACGAAATACCCGCCTCGAATCATCGGTCTTAAATCGCCTGCGTCAAATACACGGCTTCACGTCCGACGATCGGCATGCGCGTGGGCATGAAGATCGTGCACGCATCGCACGGGGAGCGGATTTCTTCCGTGCCGTTCATGGCAATCAGCTCGCCCTTGTCGAAGGTCTCGAAGCCGATCACGGGTCGCGTGAAGGTGAAGTCTTCGGACTTCACCATGTGGACCTCCAGCAGGCGATAGCGTTGCGGCGTGGGCGGGGGCGGCGTGCCGGCCGGGGTGTCGATGAGACCCAGATGCGCCAGAAATCGCAGGGTGACGTCGGTGGCGAGTTCGGCGGCGGAGCGGGCGAAATGCTGGCCACATTCGACGACGAGCGCGCCGCCACTGTTCGACAGCGGGTCACCGTGATGGCCGTAGCCCATGACACCGGTTCCCGGAAACTTGTCTTGCGGCATGACCAGATGGACCTGCGGTGATCCGACAGCCGCGGCCAGCGCGGTGTTGCGGTCCATCTCGTTGTAGACCCAGAACGGTTGCACGGGCGCGCGCGTGGAATGGATGTCCAGCACGAAGTCGGCGGCATCCAGGATGGGGCGCATTTCGCGGGCACGGCGCAGTTCGGGGCTGTCTTCCGCGCCGTCGAGCATGGCGGCGGACCAGATGCGATTCAGGTTGTGGACGAGCTGGCGGTTGTCGTAAGGCCGGTCGATGTCGAAGGCCTCGTAGGCCTCGACGTGGGCAAAGCTGACCGTCAGTGTGCCGATCTTCGGGCGTACGCCGGTGTCCAGCAGATGGGTGGCGGCCACCATGCCACAGATCTCGTTGCCGTGCGTGATGGCGTTGATGAGCACGTGCGGCCCAGGCTTGCCGGATTCAAAGCGGTGCACATAGGGAATGCCGGTGTTGCCCTCGCGGTAGGCAGAGAGGTCACGCGGCAGGACTTCCAGCGGAGCAGTATCAGGTTCGAAGGCAGGTGTGGTCATGAGAATTGGTTGAAGGTGGATGTTGAAGACAAGGCGAGAAAACAGCGTTTTTGATCGCATTTTTGCGATCTTCAAGATGCCTCAGCACTAGGAGGATTAGTACGTTTTTACCCCTAAAAAACTTCGCTTTCCAAGCCTTTTTCTTTGGGGCATATTGCGGCCGGGCAGTCGGAATTCATAGGTGCAGCATGAGTGGGTGGCCACAGCGTCATATCGATGGTTTTCAAGTGCAGTGCGAAGTCGTGGACTTGAATACCGGCGTGTTGGCTATTGAAATACTTGTGAGCCGCAACGGCAACGAGACCGTTGCGCGGCGCTGGTCACTGCCCCGCTTCGTGACCTTCAACGACCCCGTCAGTGCACGGCGCCATGCCGAACTGGTGCTCTCCGGCATCCTGTCCGTGGACGAGTACACCGGTGAACCTCGCTACGGAATTCTCTAGCGCTCGCTAGTGTTTTGTTTCGTTTATCACATTCGTCTGACTTGTCGGATCTGGAATGCCCGGTACAGTTGTCCCTGTATGACAACAAAAGGAGAGCTCCATGTTCGACACTTTTCCTGTTCTGCGCCGCACCGGCATGGCGATCGCGATTGGCGCCGCCGGTCTCGTTTTTGCGGGTTGCACGACGACCACGCCCAGCAAGTCGCCGGCCGCCTCGACGTCCGAGCAGCGGCAGTCGATGAACAGCGCGGCCAACGCGACCCTCGCCAAGCTTTATGAAGCCGCTCCCCAGTCCAAGGATCTGGTGGCGCGCGCCAAGGGCGTGCTGGTGTTTCCGGACGTGCTGAGCGGCAGCTTCATCGTGGGCGCCGAACATGGCAAGGGCGTGCTGCGCGTGGGCGGGCAGAATGCCGGCTACTACAGCACGACCGCGGGCTCGATCGGCTTCCAGGCCGGTGCGCAATCGAAGGCGATGATCCTGCTGTTCATGACGGATGACGCCTTGAACAAGTTCCGCAACAGCAGCGGTTGGACCGTTGGCGCGGACGCCACGGTGGCAGTGGTCAACATCGGCGCCAATGGCCGCATCGACACCAACACGGCTCAGCAGCCGGTGGTGGGCTTCGTGATGAACAACGGTGGCCTGATGGCGGGCGTGTCGCTCGCGGGCACGAAGATCTCGAAGCTCGATCGCTGATCGGGAAAGCGCCCAGTCAAAACGCCGCGGATTCTTCCGCGGCGTTTTGTTTTATGCGGGGCAGGTTGGACCCGCCCCGCGAGGTGTGCCGGCCGTTCAGCCGATCACGTTGTCGCTGTTGTTGCGCAGGGCTGCTTCGCGCTCGATCTCGGCTTGCTCGATGTGCGGATCCAGCCCGCGCCAGCGCAGGATGTGGCCGCGCTCTTCTTCGGGCTCCCAGCCCAACATGCCATAGCGCGTGATTTCGGTTTCGCCGCTGGCGAACTCCACTTCAAAGTAACCCTGACGATCGGGTAGCGAATTGCCGGGGAACCATTCGGTTTCGGGCATGGTTTGCTCCTTGCTAAGCGATGGGAGGGATGCTGACGCCGATCAGGAAAAGCCGGCGTCATGCGTTTTTATTGTGGGCCGGCCCCCGCAATCCCGCAAGCGCCGGATGGATACGAAATGCGGCGTCAGGCAAGCGGCACGGCGGTGGTGTAGAGCACCTGCTTGAGGGCAAAGCTGGAACGGATGCTGGCCACGCCGGGGATGCGTGTGATGTGTTCGACGATCAAACGTTCCAGCGCATCGACATCCGGCACGAGCGCACGGATCAAGTAGTCGGCGTCGCCGGACATCAGGTAGCACTCCATGATTTCGGGCAGCACCGCGATCTCGCGTTCGAACACGTCGAGCGCGGCCTTGCGCTGCTTGTCCAGCGAGATCTGGATGAAGACGTTGACCTTCAGACCCAGTTTGCGCGCATTCAGCAGCGTGACGCGCCGATCGATGAGGCCTTCGGTTTCCAGTCGCCGCACGCGCGCCAGGCACGGCGATGCAGACAGGTTGACGCGCGCGGCGAGCTCAACGTTAGTGAGCCGAGCGTCGCGTTGAAGCTCATTCAGGATGCGGATGTCGGTGGCATCCAGGTTGATTTCCGGCATAAGTGACCTTCAGGCGGCTGGTTGGCAGTGCATCTGTGCTGAGTATGCCGGTTGTCGACGCAGAAAGCGGTTAAAAATGCTGGGGTTTACCCTATAGACTGTTCCGTCCCTCGGTCATAAGGCCGAAATGCAGAATAATCGGCGGCAGAGCAGGGTAGTAATGAGTCAGCACGGAAGTCTTCGCAAGTTCCTCCCGCTCGCGGGTGCGGTTGCCATCTGGGGCGGAAATTGGCCCGTCATGAAGCTGGGGCTGGCGCACATGAGCCCGTTGTGGCTGGCCGCCAGCCGATTCGGATCCGCCGCGCTGATCAGCGTGCTGGTGCTTGCGGCGCTGGGGCGCCTGCGCTTGCCTACGCGTCAGGAATGGCCGCTGGTGGCGGGCGTGGCATTGCTGCAGATGGGCGCGTTCACGGCGTTGGCACTTTGGGCCCTTCAATACGTGGCGCCTGGCCGCGCCTCCGTCATTGCCTATGCGACATCCATCTGGGTGATTCCCTTGTCATCGATGATCTTGAAGGAACGCCTCTCAATGGGCCAATGGCTGGCGACGGCGCTCAGCTATGCGGGCATCGGCGTCATCGTCGCGCCCGCATTCAGCCCATGGCAGGCGCATACCGTCATCGGTCTGGTGATGCTGTTGGGCGCGTCGTTTGCCTGGGCCTGCAACATCATCCAGTTGCGCGCCAACCGCCATGTGCGGCTGGGCGCCGACATGATTCCCTGGCAAACCGCGATGGCCACGATCCCGCTTGCCGCGCTGGCATGGCTGCGCGACGGCGCGCCGACCTTTCTGGGCGATGCGCAAGCCTGGCCGCTGATCCTGTACACCGGGCCGCTTGCCACGGCGCTGACGTTCATCGTCGTGCTGGGCATGACGCAGAAGCTGCCGCCGGCCGCGACCTCCATCGCGATGCTGTGCGTGCCGGTGATCGGTTTGATCGTGTCGTCCGTCGTGTTCCATGAACGCATCTCGGCAGACCTGGCGCTTGGACTTGCGCTGATCGCCGCCAGCGTCGCGGCTTCCGCGCTGGCCACGCGTCTGCGGCGGCCGCTTGCGCTGCGTCCGTCCTAGAACGCACTAGAATGGCGTGCGCCGGAAATGGTCCCGGCCGGTGATGCGGAACGCGCTGCAGATATGGACTCGTTATATGTAGTGGTCGTACTGGGGGCAATGGCCGCGGGCTTTGTGCAAGGCCTGTCGGGCTTTGGCTTCGGCATGGTGGCCATGTCGTTCTGGGCCTGGACCATTGACCCGCGGCTTGCTGCGGCGATGGCCGTGTTTGGCGCGTTGACCGGGCAGTTGCTGGCGGCTTTCACCGTGCGCCGCGGCTTTGCCATGGCGCATCTGCTGCCGTTCGTTGTCGGCGGATTGCTCGGCATTCCGCTCGGCGTGAAAGTGCTGCCGCAT
>Ga0213828_1000830_pt1 | contig 27967 bp, 39 predicted proteins | sample MC6MC0897MG_FD_180664 | JGI IMG/M metagenome (GOLD analysis project Ga0213828, IMG submission 180664) | Enriched soil aggregate microbial communities from Iowa State University, Ames, United States - MC6-MC0897-MG | ecosystem: Environmental > Terrestrial > Soil > Unclassified | place: USA: Iowa... | reverse complement strand
CCTCTTTTCTAGAACTCAAAATAGAATGTATCATTATTAGGTATTAAATGGATGGTTACATTATGCAATTGAGTATCTGATTTTTATTATACATGAAGCCATCGCTATAGTGGTGGACTTATATGAGGTAGAAAAAGAATCTACTTGTCGCTATGGGCAAGTAGATTCTTGTAAATTATTTTTTTATCAATTTATGAATAATAAAACCAATTGATGCGCCAACAATTGCTGGTAAAAGCCATCCTAAATTTTGCTCATACATTGGCAATGCTTTCAGGATAGTTTCATAAGGTGTAATTTCAACTTTCATTTGTTTTAAGCCATCATATAGACTGACAAGGAAAGTTGGAACGAGCGCTAAAATATAAACAATTTGTCCACCTTTAAAGAAATGATCAGCTAGTGACAAGACCATCAATACCATAGCTAAAGGATAAATGATTAATAGTACAGGTAGTGATGCACTAATTATTGTTGAAAGCCCCACATTTGTAATAGCTGTACTAAAAATAGTGAAGACAACTAAAAACGTTTTATATGAAATTTGAGGGAATAGCTTATGGAAAAATTGTGCATTAGCAGTTAATAAACCAACAGCTGTGGATATACAAGCTAGTAAAATAGTCGCAGACAAAATAATACTTCCAAGGCTTCCAAAGAGCACCTCAGCTGATTTTGCAATAATATTTCCGCCATTATCAGAAATACCGATTGCATTGATACTTGTATTACCAATATGCCCTAGAGAGATATAGACAAAGGATAAACCTATTGCAGCAACGACCCCCGCAAAAATCGTTGTTTTTACTTGTTTTCTCGTATCTTTCATACCCATATCACGCAAGGCCTGTAAAATGACGATACCAAAAACAAGAGCACTTAGAACGTCCATCGTTAAGTAACCTTGTACAAAGCCTTCAGCTAAAGGTGACACTTTATAGTTACCTACGGCTTCTCCTGGTTCTCCCATAGGAGAGATAAAACTTTTAACAGCAAGCAATAAAATAACAAAAAGCAGGGCAGGTGTTAAAATTTTACCTACACGATCAACGAGCTTCGAAGGATTAATAGATAAATATAGAATTAACGTGAAAAACAAAATAGATGTGATAAAAAGTGGTGCCCAATGATCACTCATACCTTCAGAGAGAAATGGCGCAATGCCTATTTCATAGGACACAGATCCAGTACGTGGTACAGCAAAGAACGGTCCAATTGCTAAGTAGACAATGGAGGTGAAAATCACCCCAAAAGCAGGACTAACACGGTTAGCGAGAAGTTGTAAATCGCCTCCTGCTTTGGCAACAGCAACAATCGCTAATAGTGGAAGACCAACACCTGTTATAAGGAAACCAATCATGGCTACAGTGATGTTTTCACCTGCTTGTTGGCCTAATAATGGTGGGAAAATAATATTACCAGCACCCAAGAACAAGGCAAATAGTAGTAATCCTACTGCTAAATTTCCTTTGATGAAATGCAAGATGTTTTTCATAAGTATAATAACTCCTTTAAGATTGAAAAGCTAAAACTTTCTAAAAATTTTAAATACAGAAGTGTATATTATCATAGGAACACTAATCTTGCAATGAAAATAGTATTTCAATATAGTCGGATTTCGTCGTATTCTATAAGTTTCCTATAATGTTTGAAAAATAGTCAGTTTTTCCGATTTTTCATGCAATAGTTATCTAGTATGATAGACACACAAGGGAATATTCTAGCACGAACGGAGGCACTTTGGTATGCAAAAGACAAAAAAATGGAGAATTCTTGTTCTAAGTACTTTAGCAACTTCATTTTTAGCATTACAAACAGCGGAAGCAGCAACATATACTGTACAAAAAGGAGATACTTTAACGAAAATCGCCCAAAATCATCAAGTCACGATTGGGGATATTATGAAGTGGAATAATCTATCGAAAGATACGATTTTTGTAGCTCAAAAGCTTGAGATTCAAAAACAATCAACGAATGAGGGAGTAAAGCCCGCAACTCCATCAACTTCTGGAAAACCAGCATCTAGTTCTCATACAGTAGCAAAGGGTGACACCTTATCAAAAATTGCAAAGCTATATAATGTGACAATTAAGGATATAATGGATTGGAATAAGCTTGAAAGAGACACGATTTTTGTTGGACAAGTACTGAAGCTTTCTTCAGCTGCAGTGATACCCGATGGTGATACTATACATAATAATGTGACTTCAGGTACGGGCACTCCATCAAAAGTAACTGCGAAAGATCCTACAGTTAATGGACAAGCGATTTATAACAAAACCGTTGAAGTTGCCAATACATTGGTTGGAACACCCTATCTATACGGTGGAAATACACCTGTAGGGCTTGATTGCAGTGGCTTTATTTTTTATGCCTTTAATCAAGGTGGTTTAAAAATAGGAAGAGCAAGCAGTGAGGGCTATTTTTACGGTAATACTACCCATGTAGAAAATCCAGTACCTGGCGATTTAGTGTTCTTTGAGAATACGTATAAAGAAGGTATTTCTCATATGGGAATTTATCTCGGAGATAATAAATTCATTCATGCGGGTACAGATGGTGTAGAAGTTTCGGATGTTACGTACTCTTACTGGTCTTCTAAATTAGTAGCCTATAAACGTTTTGATAGTGTGAAATAAAAAGTAGCGATTTTTGCCTAGGCAAAAATCGCTTTTTGTTTTAACAAAACCCCCCCTTTCTACTAAGAGAGAAAGGGGGATTAGGTTATTGTGTTACACGAGCTGTCCAACGAGAAAGGTCGGCGTCTTTAGCATCAACAAGCTCTGCTGGGAAAATAAATGTCCAAGGCTTTGTGGAGTTTGGCTGGACAGTTAAGATTGGATCCATTTTAAAGGAACCTTTGGCAATTTGTTTACCTGTAGCATCGACAATTTCTAATGGTAATTGTTCTAGATTGATTGCTTTATTATGTCCATTACGAATAAAGATAGAAACGTTTAAATTACCATTGTCAGCTAGTTTGGCCTGTAAACCTGTGAAATTCACTTCTGTCTCACCTAGCTTTGGTAGTGTTTTAACGATTTTCTCAAGTTCTTCTTTTTGTTCTGCTGGTAACTGTTTTTCCCATGATGGATCTAATTCTAATTGATGACCGCGAAGGGAAACAAGATTAAAGGCAATTTTCCAGCCATCTTCAGGAACTTCATCTACTTTAATTGTAGACTCTTCAAATTCAAATACCCATGGACGAGCACTTTCTGCTGGGATTGTACCAAGTGCTTTAAAATCGAATTTTTTAGATGCAACAAGCTCATCATTTTTATCCATAATGAAAAGCTCAATTTCACCTAGCTCAATAGCTTGAGGTAGAGAGGAACGGAAAAATGCACGAACTAACCATTTTCCACCTCGACCTTCTTCAATACTAATTGAAGAAAGCGATAATTGATTTGGTTTCAACGGCTCTAGCTCATTCGCTAGGAAGTTAAAAATGTATTTTTGCTCTTGTGGGACATCCCATTCAGGATGGAATGATAACTTTGTTTCCACATCGCGATTATCACCTGTATTTTTCGTTGTATTCCCTAGTAAATCTTTTGAGTCAATTGTGTTTTCCTGAACAACTTTATCTGATTTTTTAAAAAATGAAAATAAGCCCATTATTGTTCCTCCTGTTGTGCCTCAACTGTTTTCATGAAGCCTGTAATTTCTATAATAATAGAACGACGTAATTCTTGGAAATTTTTACCGAATAATTCTAGCCCTTCACGTTGGTAAATTCGCATTGGATCTTCTTGCTGATAATGACGTAGACCGATTCCTTCTTTTAAATGCGTCATGGCCTCTAAATGCTTAATCCAGCCGCTATCAATATGGCTAAGCATAATTTGAGGAAGTACTTCTATGACTCTTTCGTTTTCAGCGAATGTCTCCATGCGATCAAGCAGTTCTTGTTCAGAAGGTTGAATTTCAGCAAGAATTTGTTTTGTTTTTCCTATTTCTCGGTTGATTGAAACAGGTGTGATGAATAATGAGTTAAGCGCATTCTCCATTTGTTCGTAATCCCATTCAATTGGAGATACATCTTCTGGCGCGGCGTCATGAACAGCAAAATCAACCGTTTCACGTAGCATTTTCTTCAGTTCACCCATTAAATCCTCGCCAGCTAAAATTTTGTCGCGAAGTCCATAAAGAACGGTACGTTGGTCATTGATAACATCGTCTAATTTTAGGTTATATTCCCGCATGCCATATTGGGAACCTTCAACAATTCGTTGTGTTCGGTCAATAAGCTCTTGAACCTCTTTATTTTGAATAATACCCTGATCATCTACAATCATTTTTGCAGAGAATTTTTCTACTTCTTCTTTTGCGTAACGGCGGAACATATCATCTTCAATAGAGAGAATGAAGCGACTTTCGCCTACATCACCTTGACGGCCTGAACGCCCACGTAGCTGATTGTCTACACGACGGCTTTCATGCTTTTCTGTCCCAATTACATATAAACCACCAAGCTCGTGTACATCCTCACCTAACATGATATCCGTTCCACGACCTGCCATGTTTGTCGCTACTGTAATACGACCTTTTTGACCTGCTTGTGAAATAAGTTCAACTTCTTGTTCAACTGTTTTTGCATTAAGTAATTGGAATGTTAATTTTTCCTTTTTCAGATAGTCAGCTACAGTTTCAGACTGTAAAATTGATGTTGTCCCAATTAAAATTGGCTGGCCTTTTTCATGACGTTTTTTAACCTCTGCTGTAACATACTTATATTTTGCTTCCTGTGTGTTAAAAATAAGATCAGGCTGATCAATACGCTGACGCGGACGGTTTGTTGGGATTTGCACAACTTCCATGCCGTACACTTCGCGAATTTCTTTTTCCTGTGTTTTCGCTGTACCCGTCATCCCGGAAAGCTTTGGATACATACGGAAATAGTTTTGAATTGTGACCTGGGCCATTGATTTATTTTCATCTGTAATCGTTACGCCTTCTTTAGCTTCAATCGCTTGATGTAAGCCATCAGAAAGTGAACGACCTTCTAAAATACGACCTGTAAACATATCAACAAGCTCGATTTTGTCTTCTTTGACAATGTAATCAACATCGCGCTTAAACATAACATGTGCACGTACTGCTTGAATTACGTAATGGAAGAGTGTTTGGTGTTCTAAGTCATATAAATTATCGATATTGAAGGCAGCCTCTACCTTTTCAATACCTTTATCCGTTAGAGAAGTAGCCTTTGTTTCATCGTCAAAGTCATAATCTTCATCTTTCTTGAATCGTTTCGCTAACATAGCAGCAATTCGGTGTAATTCTTCGTTGGAAGGCATTTTACCTGCGATAATTAAAGGTGTTTTAGCTTCGTCGATTAATACACTATCCACTTCATCAATAATGGCGAAGTGATAAGGACGTTGCACTTTATCTGCAAGGCTATAAGCCATATTATCGCGTAAATAATCGAAACCAAACTCAGTACCAACACCATATGTAATATCGGCATTATAAGCTTCTTTTTTCGCATCAGCTTCCATCATCGGTACATTTAAACCAACAGTTAAGCCAAGGAAACGATGAATTTGACCGACTAGCTCATAGTCACGCTTTGCTAGGTAATCATTAACTGTGATGACATGAACACCTTTACCTTCTAATGCACGTACATAAGAGGGAAGGGAGGCAACTAGAGTTTTACCTTCACCTGTTGGCATTTCAGCAATATTACCTTCTGTTAATACTAGACCACCGATAAGTTGCACATCAAAATGACGCATTCCTAATACACGCTTTGAGGCTTCGCGTACAACAGCAAATGCGTCTGGGATGATTGATGTAATAGGCTCACCTTGTTCTAATTGATTTTTGAAAATAAAAGTCATTTCTCTTAATTCAGCATCTGACTTATCAACATACTTTTCTTCAAGATTATTAATTTGATCTACTATTTTGTAGTAGCGTTTTAATTGACGAGCACTTGTTTGCTCTTTGTTACTTTTGAAAATTGAGAACATGAAATATACGCTCCTTTAATGTTGTCTACATGCTAGACACACCATTATTCTATCAAATTTTACTTATGGTGACTACAATTGACTGTATAGGAATCTATTAATGCTAAAATGTACAAAATATTTGTGAAATCGTGGAAAATGTTTAGAAAAAGTATATTTCAATGCTTGTTCATGCTATAATCAATTTGGATTTCAATGTAGATTATATATTTGAGGAGGAGAGACATGCTTTACGTGTCTTTAATAGCAGCGTTCGTTGCATCCATTTTGTTAACTCCATTAGTGAAACGTTTAGCGTTTAGAATAGGTGCTGTTGACGCACCAAACTATCGAAAAGTACATGCTCGAATTATGCCAAGACTTGGCGGTTTAGCCATTTTCCTTGCCTTTATTATTGGCGTGACGATTTTATACTCATTCTTAGTTCATACAAAACATGGTAGTAACGAGGCATTATTAGCTATCATTATTGGTGCTTGTATAATCGTAATCACAGGTGTTATTGATGATATGCGTGAGATTTCTGCAAAAGCAAAAATGCTTGGTCAGCTAGTTGCTGCACTGATTGTTGTTTTTGTAGGTGGTATTGAAATTGAAATGGTTAATCTACCGTTCTTAGGTACATTAGACTTTGGTTTATTGAGTATTCCATTAACGATCATTTGGATCATCGGTATTACGAATGCCATTAATTTAATTGACGGCCTAGATGGTCTAGCTGCAGGTGTTTCTACGATTGCACTGATTACATTAGCTGTCATGGCATTTATCATGAGCAATGTGTTTGTTTTAGCGTTAGCAGCCATTTTAGCTGTAGCTTCACTTGGTTTCTTATTTTATAATTTCCACCCAGCAAAAATCTTTATGGGTGATACAGGGGCATTGTTCCTAGGATTTATGATCTCTGTGTTAGCGTTACTTGGTTTTAAAAATATTACATTCGTAGCTTTAATCATCCCAATTATTATCCTTGGTGTTCCGATTTCGGATACATTCTTTGCCATTGTTCGTCGTGTCCGCATGAAGAAGAAATGGTCTGACCCAGATAAATCACATTTACACCATCGATTACTCGATATGGGCTTTACACATCGACAAACAGTCCTAATTATCTACGGAATTGCAGTAATGTTTGGATTAGCAGCTATCATTTTCTCTATGGCAAAGGTTTGGGGAGCTATATTACTTGTAGCGGTCATCCTAACAGCTATTGAAATCTTTGTAGAGGTCATCGGATTGGCTGGTAAAAACTATAAACCATTATTAAATTTTGTACGGATATTTAGTAAATAAAATATAAGCAATCATACAATTTGTATGATTGCTTTTTTGTTGTTAAATAGGGTTACTATTAAAGTTAGACACTGAGAAACTCTTTTAAACCGATTATATATAGGGAATGGAATAGAAGGTAAACTTAAATAAGCTTGTTTATCGATTACTAGGAGGGGTAAATGAAAAGGGTAGTCAATCAATGGAGAAGCCATATAAAAAGACCATAGACAAGTTGTTTGTCTATGGTCTGAAAGCTCTATTCAGTAACTGAATTGTCATCGCTACTAGCAGCACTATCTGTTCCTGTATTGCCACTTGTTAGACTTGATGATTGTTCATTTAGGCCAAGATGGTTTTTGAAAATCTCCTTTGTTTCTTCAACAGAATCTTGATTTAACTGGTAATAATAAATACCAGTAGATGTATCATCCGTGCCATCTAATGTTAAGGAATCGATACGTGGTGCGCCTTTTGATAAATAAGATAAGAAGGACTTCATTTCAGTGAATGTCATATCTGTTTTCATATTATCACCAAGAGCTTTAATGACATCATCATATTTCGTAACGGACTTAACAGAAGCGACTTTTTTAATAATCGCAGATAGAATTTCCTGTTGACGTTTACCACGCTCAATATCATTATCTTGTTTACGTGTTCTTGCGAGTGCAAGTGCCTCACTACCATTTAAATGTTGTAAGCCTGGCTGTAAGTTAATTGTAAACTTATCGAACTCATCTAATTCATGCAATGCATATGGTACTTCAGCTTCAATACCACCTAATGCATCTACAACATCTATGAATGCATTAAAGTTCATGCGTACATAATAGTCAATAGGAATATCAAATAGTTCTTCTACAGTTTCGATCGTAGTAAGTGTTCCACCCATAGCGTGTGCATGAGTAATTTTATCTTTATAACCTACTTTAGGAATATAAACGTAAGAATCACGAGGAATGCTTAGCATTTTAATTGTATGAGTTTTGTTATTTAATGTAGCTAAAACGAGTGCATCGGAGCGTGAATGATCCGAACCTTGCCCTCGATTGTCACTATCATCAACACCTACAAATAAAATAGAGACATTGTCTTGTACAGGCTCTACTTTCTCTACACGTTGCGTTGAAACCTCTCGACCTTCTAACTCCTCATATGCTGAGTCTGCAGCATGCTCTACCTGTTTTGTAAGGTAAACAGCATAAGCCGTTACACAAATTACCAAGCTGGCAACTAATAGTAGTGTAACTTTTATAATTAATGAAGCTTTAGAAGACCTCTTTTTAGTCGGACTAACAGATCTTTTTTTCATAATAGATATATTCTCCTCTAATTATTGGGAATAATAATGCGATAAAGCTAACTTTTATTCAATTTTAACTAAGCAATTGTGTGGACAATAAAATAGCTTAACAAAAAAATTATACTATGCATATTTAGTTTCGACAATTAAAACTATTTAATTGACAATAAATTCTACAAATTGAGCATCTTCGAAAGTGATGGTAGCCTGTCCATTTGTCATTTCTGTTATCCAACTTCGGAACTGTTCTTCTTCCTCTTTTAGCACAGAAACAATGATTTCAACACCCTCCAAATAACGTATTTCCTCTAAAGAATATGATGAACTTCTTATTTCATTTTCGACTTTTCCTAGCCATGTATAATCAATAGCTACTTTCATGACATGATGCAATTTACGTTCAACTATCTGTGCAGCAGTTAATCCCTCTGTAGTTGCTTTTCCATAAGCACGAATAAGGCCACCACCACCGAGCTTAATGCCTCCAAAATAGCGGGTCACAACAACGACCGTATCTTTTAACCCTTGTTTTTTTAAGACCTCTAACATAGGGACGCCTGCAGTACCACTAGGTTCCCCATCATCATTTGCCTTTTGAATATGATCATGCTCTCCAATAATATATGCAGAGCAGTTATGTGTTGCATTATGATGCAATTTTTTTATACCATCTATAAAAGAAATTGCATCCTCTTCCGTTTCTGCACGTTCTATATAAGTGAGAAAGCGAGATTTGGAAATGACAATTTCGCTTTCACCATATCCTTTTACTGTTAAATAGTTTTCTCTCATTCGTATCAATCTCCTTTTAACTAGAGTTCTATTCTATAATTTTCATGAAGAAAAAGCATTAAATTTTAGCATGGTAATGCTATAATAGGTGTAGACTATGGAATATGTGATTTTAGTCTATTAAATTAGTAAGTAATCATAAGACATTAGACTGGGGAGTATACTATGTTTTCAAATGATACCTTCGATTTAAAGTCGCTTGATGACATTTTTAATCGAATGTTAGATACAATCATGAGCTCAAAGGATGATATCTTTATTATAAGTGAACAAAGCCGCAGAAGCTTTGAAGATATGCAAAAAGAGCTTGAAATTGTTCGAAAACAAATATCAATCGTAATTGATGATGGCGATGCATTGGAAAAAAGTACGCAGCTTGCTAAGCAACGACTTGTGCTAGTGAGTAAAGCTTTTGATAATTATACCGAAGAACAAGTTAGAGAAGCCTATGAAACTGCACATGATTTTCAAGTAAAGCTCTCCGTTATTAGAACACAAGAAAAACAGCTACGGGATAAAAGAGATGATCTAGAGAGAAGATTAAGAGGATTACTCGATACGATTGAACGTGCTGATCATATTGTTAATCAGGTAAATGTCGTTTTGAATTACTTAACTTCAGATTTAAGAAATGTTGGTTTAGCCCTTGAACAAGCAAAAATGAAACAGGATTTTGGGATACGTATTATTGCAGCTCAAGAGGAAGAGCGTAAGCGTTTATCAAGAGAGATTCATGATGGACCTGCTCAAATGCTTGCAAATGTCCTTATGCGCACTGATTTAATAGATAGAACGTATCGTGAAAAAGGTATTGAAAAGGCTTTGGCTGAAATTGCCGATTTAAAGAAAACGGTGCGTAATGCTTTATCTGAGGTGCGACGTATTATTTATGATCTACGACCAATGGCACTTGATGATTTGGGAATTATTCCGACATTAAAGAAGTATTTATCGACAGTGACTGAATATAATCCAGGTGTTGAAATTCATTTCCAATCGAGAAGTACAGAAAAACGTATACCTTCAAATTATGAAGTATCCATTTTCCGATTAGTACAAGAATGTGTAACCAACGCCATGAAGCATGGAAAGTGTAAAGACATTTGGGTAAAGCTTGAATGGTTAAAAGATGCCGTCAACATTGTTGTAAAAGATGATGGCATAGGCTTCGACCCACAAGTAGTGAAAGATCATTCCTTTGGGATTTTAGGAATGAAAGAACGTATTGAAATTTTAAATGGTACAATCACCATTACGAGTGAAATCAATCGAGGGACAACGGTGTTATTTAAAATACCGTTAGAAGTAGAATGATGTAACTGTCGCAGAAATCTAGGGGGTAAAGACAAATGACAAAGATTATTATTGTAGACGATCACCAGCTATTCCGCGAAGGAGTAAAACGCATTTTAGATTTTGAAGATACGTTTGATGTAGTAGCAGAAGGTGACGATGGTACAGATGTTGTTACGTTATACGCTGAAAACGAACCAGATGTTGTACTTATGGATATTAACATGCCAGGCAAAAATGGAGTAGAAGCAACGGCAGAGTTAATTACTGAATTTCCAGATGCAAAAGTGATTATGCTGTCTATACATGACGATGAAACATATGTTACGCATGCATTAAAATCAGGTGCTCTTGGCTATATGTTAAAAGAGATGGATGCAGATGAAATCGTTGAGGCGATTAAAGTTGTTGCCAACGGCGGTTCTTATTTACACCCAAAAGTAACGAAAAACCTAGTAGCAGAATTCAAGCGACTTTCAGAACATGAAAATAAAGGAAACTTCCATCAAACTGAAATTCGTCGTCCATTCCATTTGCTAACTAAGCGTGAATGTGAAGTATTACAATTATTAACAGATGGTCAATCAAACCGTACAATCGGTGAGACACTGTTTATCTCTGAAAAAACAGTTAAAAACCACGTATCAAGTATTCTACAAAAAATGAATGTTAATGACCGTACACAAGCAGTTGTAACAGCCATTAAAAATGGCTGGGTTGAAGTACGTTAATTGCTAAAACTGTTTTTAAAAGCTACTTTTTATTGAAGTAGTTTTTAAAACAGTTTTTTATTGTTTTTTGGTAATAATTTGTATTGGGCTTACATGATGAAGAACAGGTCATTCACAATTTTGTAACATTACTAATCATTAGTATGAATATGATAACTAGCAATTCATGCAACATTTTACAGCCTAATGCGTCATAAGGAAGATGTAGCACTTAAATGTTGAAAATGCACAACAAAATTCCTACGAAAGCATTTATATGCTACAATATGCGCGGGAGGTTTTTTGATGTTAAAGAAAAGTTTTCTAGCAGTTCTAATCTTATTAGTGTTAACTGCCTGTGGTAATAAAGATGAGAAGATGAGTGATGAAGAACGAGATAAAGTAATAGAGGATGGTACAGTTGGCTTTGAAATGATGGGTGGAAACGTAGAAAAGGCTGATAATGTACCAGCGGAAGATGAAAAGGCAATTTTAGCATCTTTTGATGAGTATATTGCTGCATTAAATGCTGAAGAAATTGATCGTTATATGAATACAATCTCGAAAAATCCCAAGGGTTTTAAATACGATGAAGAAAAAACATATGCATCAGAAGTATTTGATCAATTTGATATTAAGCGTGAAGTAGAAAATGTAACAATTGCAAAGTATGAATCAGAAGAGGCGCAAGTATTTGCCAACATGAAAATGCACTCACTTCAGCTTGAGACAAATGTCGAACATGAAAGTGCAGGACGTCAGGTAACAGTCTTTGTGAAAGAGGACAATGATTGGAAAGTAACAAGTGTCTTTTATATTGGTGACGACTCACAGTCAAGTACAGGAAATTAACAGAAGCTATCTTCATTCAACATAACAATTGAGTGAAGATATGCCTATTTATACATAGACAATGAATGTGAAATGGAAGCTAGCTTACTAGCACGACTCTAGAAGGGCGAGAACGGGAATCCGACGTTCGTCATTCATTTCACATTCATTTCTTTTTGTTTTCCGTCATTTATGCAAAAGCGAAGCGCCAGCAATAACAACACAACAACAACAATTGCACCAAGTAGAAATAGATTGTAAACTAAAAATTATAGGAGAGTGGACATGGATGAGGACGGCAATCGTAACAGATAGTACTGCATATATTACAGCTGAGGAACGTGCACGCTTAAACATTCACATGATACCTTTAAGTGTTAATATCTCAGGTCAATTATTTGCAGAAGAAGTAGATATCACAGCATCTGAATTTTATGATAAGGTGCGTGGAGCTAAAGAATTTCCTAAAACAACACAACCTCCAATTGGAGAATTTGTTGCTCTTTTTGATGAGCTAGCAAAGGATTACGATGAGATAATTTCTATCCATTTATCGAGTGGTATTAGTGGAACATACCAAGGTGCAGTGCAGGCCGGTGAAATGGTGGAAGGTATTAATGTTTATGCCTTTGACAGTGAAATATCCTGTGCTGTTCAAGGCTTTTACGTATTAAGAGCAGCGGAGATGGCGAAAGAGGGCCATTCAGCAAAAGACATACTTGCAGCATTAGCGGACATGCAACAGTCTATTCGTGCTTACTTCATCGTAGACGACTTAGCACATTTACAACGTGGTGGGCGTTTATCTTCTGCAGCTGCATTAATCGGTGGCTTATTACAAGTAAAGCCTGTTTTACATTTTGTGGATAAGGTAATTGTACCTTTCGAAAAAATCCGAACACGTAAAAAGGCATTAAAGCGTGCGGAAGAATTGCTAGCAGAGGATGCAAAAAAGTATGCAGCGATGGACGCTGTTGTCATTCACGGAAATTGCCCTGCTGAAGCCCAAGAATGGCTAGAGCAATTAGCCGCAACGTACCCAAACGTAAACTTTAAATTGAGCTATTTTGGTCCTGTTATTGGTACTCATTTGGGTGAAGGGTCAATGGGATTAGGATGGACAAAAAAATAACGAATTGTGAGAAGTCTCTACAGCAAAAGTAGAGGCTTTTTTCTGTGAAAGGGGAGGTTTTAATGAGATATAGGGGTTGGTTGATGCCCCCAGCATTACGTGATTTTCATGAAGGGCGCATTTGGTTAAAAGAACATTCGCCATTTTCATCTGAAGATATTGAGAAAGCAATAAAGCGAAAATACGTCAGTATAATAGAAGGAATTCAAATAAAGCCAGCTATTAAATGCAATCGTTGTCACAATACAGACCCGCACTTATTCACAAAATTCGATTGCTCAAAATGTCAGCAACAATGTGTGTACTGCCGACACTGTATTAAAATGGGGAGAGTAAGTAGCTGTACAAAATTGATGATTTGGACAGGTCCCAAGACGATTAAAATTAACAAGCATTCATTAAAATGGGCAGGGCAATACACCGAACTCCAGCAACAGGCTGCTAATGAAACCTTGGCAAGTGTGAAAGCAAAACGCTCCCATTTAATTCATGCAGTTTGCGGTGCTAGAAATGAAAACGGAACTTTTGGGGTTAAAAGTTCCATTCAAAAATAATTTCTGTTGGACTAATAGTGATGTTTTTTAAAACTTTTTCTACTAAAGCTCTTTTTTCAATAAAGTCCATTTTATCGTAAGTAAGTAAATATTTTTTTATATCACTTATTTCAATATTTAAAGCCTGTTCTTGTTCTTCTAACGTTTTCTTAGCTATTAATTCCTCTTTTTCTTTTTTGCGCTTTTCTAAGCGTGTATTGAGGGTTTCCTTGTCTAATTCACCATCTTCGTATAAGTCGATTAGTCGATTGATTTTATCGTCAATTTTTTTTAAGGCTGTGTCAAAATTCGATCGCTTTTTAACACTAATCGTTTTTGTTTGTCGTTCCTCAAGTAAACCGTCTAACTCTTTAATGAACAATGACTCTAGTGTATTATTTTTAACAATTTGACTTGTGCATTTTTCTTCATATTCACTTGGGAAACGCCTAGCTCGGCATAAATAGGATCGTACATAATAATCACCTTTTATTTTATTTTTCACTTTATAACTATATGTCATATAAATTTCTCCACAGCATCCGCATGTAATTAAACTACTAAATAAGCTTTCTTTTGCTTTTCCTGCATTAGCTCCTTTTGGGTGACGTGCTAATAAAACTTGAACTCTATCAAATTGTTCAGCTGATATTATCGATTCATGAATTCCTGGATAGTATTTATCCCTGCGTTGTACTTCTCCAATATACAAACGGTTACTTAATATTTGTCTGATAGTAGTAAACCGTCTACCTGAGAACCCTTCTTCTTTTAAAATTGCTTGTATTTTTGTAATAGAATGATATTGCTCATATAAATCGAAAATGCGTTGTACCTTCTTTGCTTGAAGATCATCTATAAGAAGAATATTATTTCCTTCTTCGTCTTTTCCTTTTTTATAACCTGTTGGCATATGATTGCCACATATTAAACGGTAGCCAGCTTCAACACGTTTATCAATACCACCTTGTAATCTCTCTGTAATAGTTGCTCGCTCCAATTCAGCAAACACGGCCAGTATTCCTATCATTGCCATACCAAATGGAGTTGTTGTATCTAAAGTTTCCGAAACGCTTACAAAATCTACATTACTTTTCAAAAAGTAATCTTGTATAAGCGTCATTGTGTCACGTTGGGATCTCGATAGGCGATCCAAACGATATACAACAACAACATCAAATTCATCCAAACGTGATAGCATTTCTTGTAATGCTGGCCGTTCCATATTTGAGCCTGAGTAAGCTGGATCTATAAATTCGTCTAATATTATCCAACCTTTTGATGCACACAATAATTTAGTACGCTCTAATTGTATTGCAACACTATAATTGTCATCCTGATTGTGTGTACTGTATCTTACATACAGTGCTGCTCTTTTAACATCCTCCATTTTAGTGTATCTCTCCTTATATTAAGAAAAGAGCTAGACAAATAAGTCAGCTCTTTTTCTTTTAAATGTCTAAGTATTAATCTAAGTTGACAATATAAGTAACGACTTTGCCATGTATTCTTATTTCCTCATAATTATCTTCTACAATGTAATCGGTAAATCTAGAATCATAAGATTCAGGTCTAAATATTAATCGTTGGCCATCTTGATAAAATCTTTTTACTGAATAACTGTACCCATCACTGTAAACGATAATATCTCCATCTTGTATATCTTGAATATCTATGGGCTTTATTGCTATAAGTGATTTGTGAGGTATTAACTTATTCATAGAATCCCCATTTACTCTCATGAAATACAAATCTTCGTCTTTAGCGTACTTTCCAAGCAATTCACTTGGTAAAGTTATTGTTTCTGTATCTAACATGCAATCAATATTAATGGGTATACCAGCTGAAACTGGAAAAGGGATATATGAACGAGTAACAACACTATCATTTGAAAAATTTAAGTAATGCATTTTATCGGATTTAGTTTGTTCTTGACTTTGTAAAAATAGAGGTGCATTTTCATCAAATAAAAAATTAGGATTTATACCATATACATCTATGATTCTCTGAAGTAATTCACTTGGCACTTTCCGTTTACCAGTTGTATAATGACTCATTTGCGCTTTAGATAAATCTAAATCAAGCGCTACATCTTGATCATCCTTCCCTAGTAAATCAGCTAATACCTTTAGCCGTTCTCCGAATTGTGTCATTGTTATTACATCCTCCTTTATAAACCAATTATATCGTCAGTTTACGTTTTTGTAAACTGTTTTAGGTCTTTTGTACAAACATATTTAATTTTAGTTAAAATAGTTTACAAAATGTATACCTGATGATAAAGTAGTTTTCAGGAGGTGATGAATATAATGTCGAGTATAATGAAAAATCCTAAATTCCCAAAATTTATGAGTGTTCTGTATTCTAGAGGTCTCGATATAAAAGCGTTTGTGGATTTATTAAATGAAGCTGGTTATGAAGAATATAACTATAATAATGTTCGCAAAAAACTAAGAGGCGATTCTTCCTTAAATTATGATGACATCTTAATTTTTTCAAAAGTAATGGAAGTAGAGGAATCAATTTTTTTTAAACTTCGGTATACAAATTGTATACCAAAAGTTTATTCATCTTAATTAGAGTTTACAAATTAAAATTTGAATATGCGCTGTGATACCTAGCCAATGAAGGTATAGTCGTAAATTATAGCTGATATGACGGTAGCAACGTTAATGATTGAAAGAAGTGAAAAAGTGTGGATTCTAAAAAAACCTCACAGTTTGCTTCTAAAAAAGAGGTGGGTTATGCAGAAAATCATTATTCCCCATTTAACTTTTAGTGGAGAAAAAATTACTGTTCCAGCTGGATTGTCAGAATTATTAGAGCCATATTGGTCAGTGAACGTTGATAGAACAGCTGTAAATGAAGTTGCTGACCAATATAACTGCCAAAAATATAAAAATGAAAATGGTAATTGGGTGTCAAAATTCACCATCAAGAATAAGAGTAAGGCAGGTGAAACCAAATGAACACAACCAATTTAGAGTGGCGCAATGGCTTGTCTGAATCGGACAGAACGATGAAGCTACGTGAAGCTATGCTTAAAACGGCTGCTATGTGGGCGGAAAGGTGGCAAAGAAATGCGATTCAGCAAACAACTCTTTAAGCAACATGCACCACTAAGCATAAAAAAAGCACTAAATAGTCATTTAGACGTGTTGGATGGTATGGAAGTGATATTTCCAGTCGCAGGTTCGAGATTTGGAGAAATACCTTTTTATATGATTAATGGGAAAGCATATTTCTTAGACACAGTAGATAAGGAATGGTGTGAATAGGGGTGACAAAAACAATGAACGCAATTGAAGCAGTTAATCATTATGCCCAACGTGGTGATCGTGTGGATTGGGTATTACAGCAAATCGTCACAAGTGAGATTGATCTATTACTTAAACAATTGGCACGATCAGAAGTAAAGCTAATGAAATTAGTAGTTGATAAAGACGAGGAAAATAAGCAATTACGCAAAGCATTGTCTTATTACGCTGACGAAAAACATTATGAACCTTATTGCATTGGTGAACCTATTCCTTGTGACGTGACAGAGGACGGAGGGTACATTGCACGTCAAGCATTAGCAGGTGAATCAGATGAAAAATAATTTACGAGTGTTAATGGCTCAGAATTACGTAAATATCACACAGCTTTCAAAAGCAATAGGTATATCCAGGAATACACTCACTAGCATCTATTATGAAAAAACTACTCAAATAAATATTAAAACACTGACTTTGCTTTGTAATTATTTTGATTGTACGCCTAATGATTTGATTGTCATTACGAAAGACGGTGATTGATTGCGTATAGGCCACACACATGCTGATGTTTACGACCGTGAAACGGATTACTGGCGAGATATAGAGGATGCACAGAATGCCCAAATAGAGGCACAGAAAAACTTGTCAAAGGCTGAAACCAATGACAATGCAGTATACAAGGAAGGGGAAAAGGGATGAAACTACAACCTGCAGCTGAGATGAAAAAAGTAAGTGTCAGCAACTTTGACAAATTAAAGGCTGACGCATTGCAAAGTGATGATTTCAAAAAACTTATTAAAGGCATTGAAGATAAGGCTGAAAAAGGTCTTTGTGTGTACACATATTATCACAATACCAATCATCAAATTGTAGCTATTTTCCAACAGGTATTACAAGAGAATGGCTATATAGCTAACAAACATTTATCAGGTTTAGGTCTAACTATTAAATGGTAGGGGTGTGATTCAGTTGTTTGAGGACTTATTCAGAGCAGCAGCTGCTAAAGCTATTGAAATGGCTGTAAATGAAGGACATCTGATTAAGGAAGATGGCATTATCTTAAAACCATCAACAATCGATCTTGTAAACGAAATCGAAGAAATGAACCGCCAGCATTTGATTGATATAGCTTTAGCTAACAATGATCGTGAGCTGTTCATGCAATTAACAAATTGAGAGGAAGGTGTCTTTGGGATGGACAAGGTAAAGGTTAGTCAAGATGTCGCTGATGCATTAGATTATGTTACTCGAAATTTCAGCAATAAAGCAATTATTGATGCACATGTCAGAAATCCAAACGGCTGGGATATGGATGAAAATAAAGCTTTAAAAGGATTAGATTTAGACATTCTCATTCGTGCCTTATACAACGGCTACGCAGTTGAGGGGATGGCTCAAGAACAGCTTTTAGAGTGGTTTAAGTTCTCTATTCAAAAATTTAATGAACTTGAAAAAGTTGATAAAAACCAAATGAAAGATTGGGATAAACAAGACGTTGAAGAACACCACAATGAGGTTGATTATTACCGCATAGAAATTAGTGTTCTAAAGCAAGTTTTAACAATCTTTGAAATCAACATAGAAGAAGGAGTGAATTGTTAATGAAATCAACAGGCATGGTTCGTAAGGTGGATGAATTGGGGCGTTTAGTAATTCCGATTGAATTACGACGCACATTAGGCATTGATGTAAAGGATGCAGTAGAAATTTTTATCGATGAAGACAAGGTTATTTTAAAGAAGTACAAGCCTAACATGGCATGTGCGGTTACTGGTGAAGTATCAAATGATAATTTAGTTTTGCTAGGTGGAAAGCTTATTTTAAGCCCCGAAGAAGCTAAGAAATTAATCACTGAAATTGAATTACAGTAGGTGAAAAAAATGAATGATTGTCTTTTAGAAGTCCTGGGTGATTATTTCGTAAAACATGACCTGGTCAATAAAGGTTGGGAGTTTCATGAATTTGTAGAGGCCTGGCAACTTGGTCACATTGTGATGGAAAAGAGGTGAACGAATGTTTAAAGGATATTGTTTTCCTGTACCTGGTGATGGAGAATGGCATACGCCTGCTGTCATGTTAAACGGTGCAGAGGAAGTGTTCCGTTATACGCAGTTGCAAAGTAAGTTGTTTCGTGAGGTACGTGTAGTAGATGGAGATGATTTTATTGTTGTTCAAATGATAGATCAACAATATACGTTTCCAGAAGAGTGGAAAAAGTTTAATAGAGTACAGGAGGATAATGAAAATGGAAATAAAATTCAATCAATTAACCTTGCAGAATTTCAAAAGCCACAAGGATCTTGTAGTTAAGTTTGGCGACATGACTAAGATCCTCGCAGATAATGCAAAAGGTAAAAGCTCCATTGGTGAAGCAATTACATTCTTATTATACGGTACGGATCTGGTAGGGAGCAAACTTGATCCTTCACCAGTAACGTATCAAGCAGAGAATACGCTTGTAACACTACATTTATGTGTTGAGGATGGAGAACTGCTTTTAGGTCGTGAAATTGTGAAAGGTCGTAATAAGTTCTATGTAAATGAGGTACCTTCCAAAGCTACTGATTTTAATGACGAAGTAGAGAAGCTATTTGATAAGGATTTATTCTTATCGCTATTTAATCCAAGTTATTTCTTCACATTGCATTGGGAAAAGCAGCGTCAAATGATTTTAAAATATACGACTGCACCTGCAAATAAAGAAGTATTAAAAGAGCTGCCTAAACCACAATCGGACAAGTTGGCCACATTAGTCAAAAAGCATTCTTTAGAGGATTTAGATAAGATTCATCGATCTAATAAAACTAAGTTGGACAAACAATATATAGCTGCTCAGAGCCGTACCAAGACGTTACGAGAGCAGTTAGAACAAAATGCTCCAACAGTACCATTAGACTCATTAAATGTGGAATTAAAGCAGCTTGTTAAAGAACGAAATGCTATAGAAACTGTGACTGATAAAGCACAGGAAACAAATGGCCGAATAAACAGGCTTCATACCAAAATTCAATTTTTGACAACAGAACGTGATCGTATCAAAGAAACCTTTAATCAGCTAAAAAATGAACAGATACAGGATACTTGCCGTGTTTGTCACCAAGTGTTACAAGACGAAGCTATTAATGCTGTAGAGGCAGAAAAAGAGCAACGTATTCAGCAAGTTAAGCTGAAATTCCAAGAAGTTGTAGATGAACGTAAAGCATTGGAAGAGGAACTTAAAACACTTGAATACGTGGACGTATCTGAGCAAATGGAAAAAGCGCGGTCGCTTCAAGAGAAAATAAGTCCAATAGAATACGAGATTTCAAAGCATAAGCAGTACAAATTCTTAGAGGAACAGGTTAATGCTGCAGAAGCTAATGAAAAAGAAACGCTTGAATCACTAATGAGTCCATTTTTATCTTGGATGCCATTAAGGATTTCAAGGCAAAAGAGGCAGAATTACAAGTCAAAAAGGTTCAAGACTTATTCGAAAATTTATCAATAAAACTGTTCGAAGAAGTGAAAACAACAGGTGACAATAAACCAACCTTCATAGTGCAAATGGATGGCAAAGACTATATGAAACTTTCATTTAGTGAACAAACTAGAGCTGGCCTTGAAGTTCGAGATGTCTTATCAGAACAAAGTGATCTTATCGCTCCTTGTTTTGTAGATAATGCGGAAACCATTACTAAATTTAAGGAACCGAATGGACAACTTATAATCAGCCGTGTTGTTGCTGGACAAGACTTAACAATCGAAAGTGAGGATAAATAAATGGCAAAGTTTAATATTGAAGTCGAATTAGATTGGCTAGATGATGACATGACATTGGATGAAGAAATTCAACAAAAAGTCATTTCAGGTATTCAAGGGCGTTTAACAAATAAGTTAGAAGAAAAAATGGAACAACAACTTTCTTCTGTCATCACTGAAAAGGTAAATTCTATTGCTAATGAATTTATTTCAAAAATCATGACAGATAATATTGCGAACATCAAAATCCCTTATAAAACTAGCTCGTGGGGTTCCAATGTAGAATATATGTCCTTATCAGAGTATATGGGCAAACAATTTGAAAACGCAATTGCAGAAAAAACTCTTACAAAACATGGTGAGAAGCCAAGTTATCGAGATGATGCAAAGTATTCAATTGTTGAATATCTGACAAAAGATTATATCGCTAAAGAGTTAAATGAAAAAGTTGCTGATATGATTCGTGAAGCCAAAACCAAAGCTGAAAATTCATTAATCAGTAGCCTTGAATCAAATTTACAACAACAATTACATGTCGATATGTTGAAACGTTTAAATATACCTCAGCTTCTGCAGAATCTACAAAACACAATTGAGCATGAGGGAGGTAGCCACGGATGAATGCCAAAGAAATCACAGTCAATTATACGTATTTAAAAAAGCTTCCAGACTTTGAAAATATACGAGTTGAAGCAGGTATCACAATTACCGTAGAGCCAGGTCAAGATGTCGATGAACTTTTCAGTAAAGCATATGCAAGTATGAAAAAACAGGTCAAGAATGGCCTAAATAAATATACGGAGGCACGTTAATTATGAACAGAAACTTACCAACATTAACACCTGAAATTGCAGAAGCTTTTCAACCTGCAGTATTAGAGGTCATTCGCAATTCGATTGCACCTACAGCTAATGATCAGGAATTTCTACTATTCGCTCACAAGGCAGCATCCTATGGATTAGACCCATTCAAAAATGAAATTTTCTTCATCAAGTATGGCAATCAAGCACGTATTCAATTTGCAGCCGAGGCCTATCTTTCAAAAGCGCGTGAACAAGAGGGGTTTATCCCACCTGATACACAAATGGTGCATGAAAACGATGAATTTAAAATCGCTATGAATAAAGAAACAAAGCAAATGGAAGTGATTCAACACGAAATCGGCTTTCCGCGTGGGAAGATTATTGGAGCCTATTCAGTTGCTTATCGTGAAGGCTATCCACCTGTCACAGTGATTATGGACATTGACGAAGTTGCTCATATGTTCACAGGCCAAAATAAAGACAACTGGAACAAGTGGACAAGTGACATGTTCGGGAAGCATGTTCAGCAACGTGCATTGAAAAAGCAATACGGATTGTCATTCGAGGATGTAACGATTTCCCAAAATGATGTACCTCAACCTACTACGCAAACAAGCAGGGATATTACACCTACCCAGGAGCAAATAGAGGCACCTATTGGACAGCCTGTGTTAACTCACTCAGAAGAATTACTCAAGGAAGTCAAAGCAAAGTTTAAACAACTTGGTATTACAACGAAAAAGGCTATGCAAGAATACCTGGATAAAAATGCACCAGGCATTGATCCTACAACAGCTACGGAATCTGAACTAGTTGGCTTAATTGAGCTACTAAATATGAATATCGAAATGATAGCTTCACAGTCAAACGATGCCGATTTACTAGAGTAAAAACTATGAAACTACCACAAATAATAGTTTATGAGAGAAATAAGGATTGTAAGCTGTGTGGGCGAGAAATGAATGAAAATGAATACAATTTGTACCGTGGGCGAGAAATATGCTCACGGTGCCATAAGGAGTTAGGGGGTAGGAAATGAAAGTTGACATCTTAGCAAGTGGTTCAAGTGGCAATTGTATTGCTTTAACAACCAATGAAACTACCATTCTAATCGATGCAGGAATTGCTAAAACGAAAATAGAGAAACGGCTACTGGAAGTAGATATAACGCCTAATAACGTTAAAGCAATCTTTGTTACACATGCACATAGCGATCATATTAAAGGTCTGCCATTGGCCAATAAATACAAAATTCCTGTGTATGCTGGCGAACGTGAATGGAAAAACATCACTACCGTTGAAGATGAATTAATTAGGCCGATTGGCGTTGGTGGTATTTTCGGTTGTGGCCAATTCATAGTAAGTCATTTTAATGTTCATCACGACGCAATCGATCCGAGAGGGTACGTTGTATGGAATTTAGATAATTTTAAAGTATCTATTTGCTTAGACACTGGCCTGGTTGATAAAAGCATGTTGAACGCCATGAGGCATAGTGACATTTACATCATTGAAGCCAATCATGAGCCACGAATGGTTGAAGCATCTGATTACCCTAACAGCGTTAAGGCGAGGATATTGAGTCATGTTGGCCACTTATCAAATGAACAAACTGCAAAAGCCCTCAGAGAGCTTGTAATAGGCAAAGGCGAACAAATCTATCTTACACATTTAAGCAGCAAGAACAACCTCCCTACGCTTGCGGAAATGACCGTTAAAAGGGAGTTATTAAAAAAGGGATACCAAGCAGGCAATCACTACAAATTGGAGGTCATTTAATGCATCCTTATGAATTAATTTTAACTGCTATGTTGAGATTACAAATTGAAAACATAGAGCTAAAAAAGCAATTAGATTCCATTCAATCTAAAAGTGTTACTGGATCAGTTGCGGATCGCATTGATGATTGGTTAAACAGACCATACACAGGTAGTAGTCGCAAAGATATTGAGGAATTTTCAAAGGAACTCATTGAATACATGAGCAGCCAATTGAAAGCATGAATAGGGTGAGTGATCATGGCAAGTCCACAACTCAAAAATGGGCATACACGGATTGCCAATGAAATCTTCGATCATATCATGAAGACTAATCTCAATGGCACACAATTCCGTCTGGTCTTGGCCATTTGGAGATATACGTATGGTTTTCAGAGGAAAACCAATGAAATGTCTATAAGCTTTTTAGCGAAAGTAGTCAATGTTAACAGAACACAATTAAATAGAGAATTAGTAACGCTGATTGATAGAAACATAATCTCAGTAATTGGGATTGGTTCAAAAGGAGCGAGAATCATGGGATTTAATAAAGATTATAAAGAGTGGGATAAACAGCTTCCACCTAATGAGGTAGAACCTGAAATCCCTGATCAAACTAAACCAATAAAAAAAAATAAATATGATGAAGAAAATACTTATTACAAAATGGCCGTCTACTTTCATGAAAAAGTTTCTGTAGTTGCAAATGAGGCTGGCATATCTCATTTAATTAAGAAATCCAATATGCAGTCCTGGGCTGATGATATGCGAAAGCTAATTGAAATAGATCAAGTTGATAAGCACTTGGCCAAACAAGTCATGGATTGGGTTACGCAGGATTCCTTTTGGCGCACCAATGTTTTATCAGCAAAAAAACTTAGAGATAAGTTTGTAGAACTAGCAATAAAAATGAATGCTGATAAGAAACCTGTTCAACCGAAACAAAAGCCTCAATATGATCCGAGAGATAAAGAAATAGAGTTCCAACGCTGGTTACAAGATGGGAATGATCCAAATGACTTTGATTGGAGCAACTGATTACGAACTTGATGCGGAAAAATCGGTGCTAGGCGCAATCTTTCTTGAACCAAGTGTGATTGATGACATTGTTTTTCTTGAATCAAGGGACTTCATTAGCGCGCGTCACCAACAGATTTATAGAGTAATGAAATGGCTAGATAATAAAAATCAGCCAATCGACATTACAACCGTTACTGAGCTGTACATGCAGCATAACAAAATGGACGAGGTAAGCATTTCTTATTTAGCTGAATTAGCCGTTTCCTGCCCTACAGCTTCAAATGTAGTGTCGTATGCCAATATTGTTCGTTCAAGGGCTATACGAAGACGAGGAACAGATATAGGGCAAAAAATTATGAATCTAGTACATGAGGATTTTGAAACAGACGATGATTATTTTGCAGAAATCGAAAAACTAGCCTCAGAAGTAAGGCCAGAAGATGATGGCAAAATGCAAAGTTTAAAAGAATCACGTCATGGATATTTTGCACATCTTTTAAAACGAGCTGAATTTATACCTACTGGATTTAAACACTACGATAAGTGGGCGCATGGTCTTTGGAGAGGTTGGTTGTTCGTTAGTGCTGGACGTCCTAGTGTTGGTAAAACAGCAATGCTTCTCCAAAGAATTATGGGTGTGGCCAAGAGTGGACCAGTATTAATTTGGTCACAAGAAATGGACAAGTACCAATTGTTTGATCGAATGATTTCAAATTCAACAGGCATTCAATATGGCCGCATTAAAAATAAGGACTTAAAGCCTGAGGAATTAGGTGTCATTGAATTTGCCTATAAGGAGTTAGAAAAGTTACCAATCTTTGTCCAGGATTCATCAGGTGTAACAATCGAGGAAGTAAGGGCCACAGCAAGGCGTTTTAAAAAGCGATATGGGCAAATTGCCATGATTGCTGTGGATTATCTGCAGATTATGAAGATTCCCCAACGTAAAAACGAAACCAGGGCGCAGGCTATTGGAAATGTAACGACTACTGCCAAGCAAATAGCCAGGGACATGAATTGTTGCTTCATGATGTTATCGCAAATGACTAGGGAAAGCGACAATGTAAAAAAACCGCAGCTGTCACACTTAAAAGAGTCATCTTCCATTGAGCAAGACGCTGATGTTGTGGAATTTTTATGGCACGATCCAGCTGACAAAATGCCACAAGGAAAAGTCATTCAACAGTTTTTCGCAAAAGGCAGAGACATTGGAATAAATGAATTTAAGTTGTTATTTATGGGTTGGAAACAGAAGTTTATTGAACTGGATAAGTAGTAGAAAATGATTTGTTTAGAGCTGAAATGGAGGAGTAGTTATGAAAATTGAAATTAATGTTCAAGACGCACATTTAAAAGCAGAGGAAATTCAAGAGAACCATGTAACGAGTATTATTGAAGGATTCTTTGGAGTGCTCAGAGTTTTAAAACAGAACGAAAATAATGTCAGCGTTTCTAAGCCAAAAAATAAACCCTTAATAAATCTTGGTGAAGCTCCACCTGATTATGTTCCGTTTCAAAATGTTAAAACTTCTGCAGTAGTTCCTCCAAAAATTGAAAAAGAAAAGAATCCGCAAATATCGAAGGTGCTACCAAAGATAAATGCTGAACGTACTCTTACTGCTCCAATTAGTGAAGTGGCCAAAATTAATAGTGCTTCTGAAAGTGAATCACCTCACTTTGGTACCAAAGAGTTTGAGGGTGGTCAAATCAAGTACCAATGTAAATATTGGTGTGATTGTGGCCACACAGGGAAACGCTGGGTATCTAGAAGTGCTGTGTATGCACACTGTCATGAATGCAATTCGAAACTTATTGTAGAACCTGCAACGCCTGAATTCCGAGAAGATGGCCTTCCTGTACAGGATAGTTTTAATAATTTTTTTATAGCACGTGAAGTGGAGGGTGAATGATACAAAATAAAAGGTTTGGAGGATTGTTATGAGATTCATAGGCTTAGATCCATCTACTAAAACAGGATTTGTTGCACTAGATGAAAGTGGCCAGGTGCTTAGAGCAAAAGAATTAACAGGCGTAGGCGATAAAGATCCTTTCCGAATGATCACGCTTATTGACGAAGTTATGGCCCACATGCAAAAAGGCGACATCATTACCATTGAGGGATTTGGTTTTGCAACACAACAAGGCATACAGCTTGGTGGCATTGGTTGGGGTATGCGAATGTCTCTAACTAGACGAGGGTTTAAATACTATGAAGTTGCTCCTAGTGCTGTTAAGAAATTTGTAAATGTTACTGGCTTTACTGGAGAAGTAGGAAACAAAAAACGCATTACAGGTGTAGAAAAGAAAAAAGTCGTTATGAAAGCTGTAATAGATCACTATGGCTTCTCACATAAAAGCGACAATGTTGTCGATGCATATATTTTAGCTCAAATTGCAAGAATCATGTACCAGTTTAATAGACCTGATTTTATTGGTTGTCCTGTCTATCAAACAGAGGTAGTTAAATCGATATTAGGAAATAAAACAATTGAAATGGAGAGTGTGAAGAATGGCTAAAGTTGAATTAAATGTCCTTTTTAAAAAGATACAAAAGGATGATAAAAAAGAAGTTTTAGAGTTTCATATCCTGGGTGATGATGTTCAATATAAATCTGAATTAATTGGTATGGCAGGCAGCATTGTAATTCTTGAACTTGGTGATGTTAAATTATCTGCAGAAATGAAATCGATTCAGCGCGATAGCAAGAAAGTCGTGCTAAAGTTTGAAGCCAAAGGAGATAGTGAGGAAAAGACTATCAAACTATATCCAAAAGCAGGCTTCAATGTGAAGCTATCACTAGAACAAAGCCAAATGAGCATTGAAGAATTCGAGGAAGAGCATGAGGGTATTGAATATCAGGTTGATGGAGATGGTAGCGTATTGGTAGCACCTGATCAAATGAGCATTGATGATGTCAATGAGACAGAAAACAAAGACGATTTACTAGATTGATACTAATTGCCCTGGTAGATGCCAGGGTATCTTTCTTGTAGAAGGGGGAAATCTGTTTTGGATTTTGAATTGCCTGAATTAGATAGAAAAGCAACACAAGCAGCTGTCGAGCGAGAATTAGAAAAATACCGCATTTTTAAACATTTAACTTTTGAAGAAAAAGAAGCAGCTACAACATCACATATTAATGACATTGGTGGAGGGAAAGGCAATTTAACAAGTGATCAAACAGGCTCAGTGGCCATTTACAACGTTGACGAAAAAAGTGTAAGACGTAAATATTGTGAGCGTGTAGAACGTGCTGTTAAGAGGCTGCCACCAATGGAAAGATTCTTGATTGAAACAAGATACATGGCTGATGATGCCGAATACTTAACAGATATGAAAGTCTATTGTTTTAAGTTTCAACCGCCTATTTCTGCCACTACCTACGATAAAATTCGTTGGAAAGCTTTCTACAAACTAGCCCTCGATCTAAACATCGCTCGCACTATGTAGAAAAAAACTAGAAAAATAATAGAAAAAAACTAGAAAAATAAAATGAAAATATTAGCAATTAAAAATGAAGCATTTGGTTTTATACATG
>Ga0213828_1000824_pt1 | contig 28116 bp, 25 predicted proteins | sample MC6MC0897MG_FD_180664 | JGI IMG/M metagenome (GOLD analysis project Ga0213828, IMG submission 180664) | Enriched soil aggregate microbial communities from Iowa State University, Ames, United States - MC6-MC0897-MG | ecosystem: Environmental > Terrestrial > Soil > Unclassified | place: USA: Iowa... | reverse complement strand
ATAACAGCGGATAAGGAGAAAAAGATTCCGGTTCCCGCACACACGGCCCTGGGAAAGGTTTGCGTAAAACTGGTCTTTAATAAAAGAAGTACGATGAGACATAATACCATCACCATAAGGCAGCCTCTCCGTATGGAAAGAGCGCCTAAAAACAGTCCGCGGACATCCTCCATATGGGCGATTTCACGGGCATTAAAAAATTCCCGTTCTACTCCTCCCATGGTGGTATCTACATGAAGGTTGTCCCTCTTTCCACGCAGATAGGACATCATTTCACCGGTAACATCAAGGAGATCATCCATAGACATGGAGACGGCTTGAGTCACATGATATTTGTTATATTCTTTTTGGAAGTATCCTGGAATCCAATAAACGGCTGCCTCCACGGAAGTGAATAAAAGCACGATCATAAGGCAGAGAGAAAATATGATTCCAGCAGTGTATTGAAGCAAACGGTTCATGGGATTCCTCCTTGAGGGAATTATTTTTTTGTTGCAGTAGGTAAGTTCCAACAAAAGTGGGTTGCCATAAGACGAATGAAAACGACGGAGCAGGCACCGATCAGCATGGCAATATTGCCATCAATGTAATTCAAAAGCCAGGCATAAAGGATGGCGCCTACAATGGAAGCACAGGCATATATGTGCTTTCTAAGGACATAAGGAGTTTGTCCGGCCATGATATCCCGAAGAATGCCGCCGCCGACTCCGGTGATAACACCTAAAAAGATGATGAGAAAATGGTAGTCCCCATAGCCGGAAAGCACTGCCGTATCGATTCCTACCACGGTAAAGGCTCCAAGTCCGATGGCATCAAATATGTTCATAACCTTTTCATAGGTCTCCATGGAACGTCCGTCCAGGATTTTCTGGTTCAGTCTTACGATGACAAATAAAAGCATAACCGTTATAAAGGCCAGCAATACGTAGATTGGATCTTTAAAAAGGGCAGGAGGTACATTTCCTATGATAATATCCCTTAACATTCCGCCTCCCACGGCGGTGGTAACACCTAAAACAATGACTCCTAGCAGATCCAGCTGTTTTTTAATGGCAACCATGGCCCCAGATGAAGCAAAAGCTATGGTTCCAATGACTTCTATGAAGAAAAACAGGGAAAATTCTATTTTCATGAACAACCTCCGGTACAACCCTCTATGAGAAATTAAGGCAAGTATAAGATTTGAAAGGACATTTGTCAATATATCATGGTTCCATAAACACTGGGCTGATTCGCAATGCTTAAATATATCTTGCTTTTTTGTATAAAATTATATATTATATTGAAAAGTTCAAAAATGAGCATTTGAATGATTCTGCAGGAGAGGAAAGGGGATGACGCCGGCTTAGAAAGCCCAATGGGAAAAATGCAGTGGAACTAGACGACCTGATTTCAGAAAGAGGTGTGCATGATGAACCAGAAAGAATTTATGAAAAATGTGGAAGAGTGGTCTGATATCTGTTTGAATGACGAAAGAATTGACTTGGAAGCCTATGACAGATTTGAAGTAAAGCGGGGGCTTAGGGATAAAAGCGGTGACGGTGTTGTGGCAGGATTAACCAAGGTATCAAAAATTTTATCAAACAAGACCGTAGACGGGGAAAAGGTCCCATGTGAAGGCCAGCTGTTTTACCGGGGATATAATATCCATGATCTGGTAGGCGGCGTTGTCAGAGAAGGGCGTTTTGGTTTTGAGGAAATTGCCTACCTCCTTCTTTTTGGAGATCTGCCTGATAAAAGCCAGCTGGAACGATTTACCAAGACCTTAGGCTACAGCCGGACCCTACCTACCAATTTTGTCAGAGATGTAGTCATGAAGGCCCCAAGCCAGGATATGATGTCCTGCCTTGCCAGAAGCATTTTAACCCTGGCCTCTTACGATGAAAAGGCTAGTGACATATCTGTTCCCAATGTGCTCCGCCAGAGCCTGATGTTAATCAGCGTCATGCCGATGCTGGCAGTTTACGGATATCATACATTCAACCATTATGAGAGAGGGGGAAGTATGTATATCCACAGGCCGGATGAAAAGCTGTCCACGGCAGAAAATATCTTAAGGCTGTTAAGGCCGGATATGAAGTATTCCAAGGTGGAAGCCCATGTTCTTGATCTGGCCCTGATCCTTCATATGGAGCATGGAGGAGGAAATAACTCCACTTTTACAACCCATGTGGTTACTTCCTCCGGTACGGACACATACAGCGTGGTAGCGGCTGCGCTTGCTTCTTTAAAGGGACCGAAGCATGGCGGCGCCAACATTAAGGTTGTGGAAATGATGGAGGATTTGCGTAAGGAAGTCCATGACTTAAAGGATGAAGAGGAAGTGGAGAAGTATTTGAGAAAGCTTCTTCATAAGGAAGCATTTGACCGGAAGGGACTTATTTATGGCATGGGGCATGCGGTTTATTCCAAATCTGATCCCCGTGCAGAAATATTCAAAGGCTTTGTTAAACAATTGTCAGAGGAAAAAGGACGCCTGGATGATTTTAACCTCTATTCCATGATTGAGCGTCTGGCTCCAGAAGTAATTGCAGATGAAAGAAAGATCTATAAGGGCGTAAGTGCGAACGTTGACTTTTACAGCGGTTTTGTATACAGCATGCTGGATATTCCAAATGAATTGTTCACCCCGATTTTTGCCATTGCAAGGATTGTAGGATGGAGCGCCCACCGAATTGAAGAGCTTATTAATATGGATAAGATCATTCGTCCGGCCTACATCAGTGTGATGCAGGAAGAGGAATATAAGCCCTTGGGAGATCGATAGGAAGTCTGGAGATAAAACAGGCTTTACAGAAAGGCGGTGTTTTAAAATGGAGCAGAAGGGATTGCTCACGAAGTTTGTTTCAGGCGGGGGCTGAGCGGCCAAATTAGGGCCGGGAGCTCTTTCAAATATTATCGGCGATTTGCCGAAGCTGTCAGATCCGGCACTGATCGTCGGCTTTGATACGGCGGACGATGCCTGTGTCTATCAGATCAGTGAAGATATGGCAATCATACAGACGGCGGACTTTTTTCCGCCTATGGTTGATGATCCTTATTTATTCGGTAAAATTGCGGCGGCTAACGCCCTTTCAGATGTCTATGCTATGGGTGGGGTGCCCAAGTTAGCCTTAAATCTTCTTTGCGTAAACCCATGTCTGGGAGATGAAGTGGTAAAAGAAATCCTGAGGGGAGGGGCTGATCAGGCCATTAAGGCAGGGTGTATTATAACCGGCGGCCATACCATTGAGGATAACATTCCCAAATATGGGCTGAGCGTTACTGGATTTGTCCATCCGGGAAAGGTGCGGAAGAATGTAGGTTCAAAACCAGGTGATGTGCTGATTTTAACCAAGCCTGTCGGTTCAGGGATTCTCTTAACTGCCCTGAAAGCGGAATTTATAGAACCAAGGGATAGTAAGCTCATGTTTGAGAGCATGGCAGCATTGAACCAGGAGGCAGGGGCTGCCATGGAAGGTCTTTCCGTTCATGCATGCACCGATATCACAGGCTTTGGTCTTTTGGGCCACCTCTACGAAATGGCGGCAGGCAGTGAAGTCACCATATCTGTTTTTGCAGATAAGCTTCCCCTGTTTCCTTTGACAGAGGAAATGGCACGCACCGGTATGGTGCCTGCCGGAGCTTACCGGAATTTCGATTATATCAAATCATTTGTTAAAGTTATGCCAGATGTAGATCAGGCGTTGATTGATATTGCCTCAGATGCCCAAACCTCAGGAGGTCTGTGCATTTCCCTTCCGGAAGAAGATGCGGACATCCTATTAAAAAGGCTTGAGGATGCCGGTGAGAAGGGATATATCATAGGGAAAGCGAAGGAAGAGACAGATAAAAAGATTGAATTAACAAATATGCAAAAACACAAGTGATCATAAGCTTGTGTTTTTTTTGTGGTAAGAATTAACCTAAAAATAATTTTGATAATCAGATATTTTATAAGTTTTTACCTATAAATTTTTCTGATCTATAAAAAAATGAAATAAAGTATATTGAAAATATAAAAAACACTTTCTTGATATAAAGGAATAAAATGTTATAATATAAAAGTAGATTGTAGACAATCTACAATTCAATGTTTATGGAAGCAGACAGGTAACTGGTGTGCCTACCGGTCTTCAAAACCGTGTTGCGGCTAATCGTCGTGGGTGGGTTCGATTCCCATATGCTTCCGCCAAAAATAATTTCCATTAACATAAATTACGACCATATTGTTAAAATTTTATCAAACTTAGGATCTGGGTGAGGATGAATGGACAGCATAATTGTAGGAACAGCAGGGCATATTGACCATGGAAAAACGGCACTGGTAAAAGCCCTTACAGGCCATGATACAGACACGTTGGCAGAGGAAAAGAAAAGAGGAATTTCCATTAATCTTGGATTTACCGGCTTTCAGCTTCCCAATGGGCGAACTCTTGGCATTGTTGATGTTCCGGGGCATGAAAAGTTTATTAAGAACATGCTGGCCGGGGCCACGGGTATTGACGCCGCTCTCATTATCATCGCGGCTAATGAGGGCATCATGCCACAGACCAGGGAACATATGGACATTCTCAGTTATCTGGGAATACAAAAATATTTAATTGTGCTCACCAAAATTGATCTGGTGGATGAGGAATTTAAAGAACTGGTGATCGAAGATATCCAATCATTTATAAAGGGAACCTTTTTAGAAGGGACAAAGATCGTTGAAGTGGATTCTGTCAGCAGAAAGGGCTTTGACAACTTGATAAGGGAGCTTGAGATCCTGACTTCCAATATCCGGGAGCGGAGCTTTACAAAGAAACCCCGGATGAACATTGACCGGGTTTTTTCCGTTAAAGGTTACGGAACCGTAGTCACCGGAACTCTAATGGAAGGGGTATTAAAGGCTGAGGATGAATTGGTGGTCTATCCTCAGGGGATTGTGACTAAGGCAAGGAACCTTCAGGTTCATGAACATAACGTGGAATCTGCATATGCCGGACAGCGGACGGCCATCAACTTATCCAATGTTGCGGTGGATGAATTAAAGAGAGGAAATACAGTTGCAACAATGGACGGCGTATTCGTAACAGACAGGATTGATGTCAGGTTTTCCATTGTAAAGGCAACGAAGATTGAGATGGGAAGGTTTTATAAGTTAAAGCTCTATGTGGGAGCGGCGGAGGAAGTGGCCAGGTTTGTGCCTGTCACCCATAAAAAGGTAAAGGCAGGGGATGAAGGCTATGGCCAGATTCTTCTGAATCATGAAATAGCAGTTTTAAAGGGTGACCGTTTTGTGCTCAGAACCATTTCTCCAGTCACAACCATTGGCGGAGGGGTCATTATAGATCCAAAAGCATTGAAATATGGAAATAATCCTGAGGAACGAATTCGATCCCTACAGATGAAGGATTCGGCATCTTCCAAGGAGATCATAGAAGAATATATTAAAAATAATCCTTTTTCCACCTTTGATCAGATCTCTGCCTTTTTAAATAAGGATATTAAGGAAGAGGACTTAAAGGAGCTGGAAGCGGATGAAACCATATTATTGATAGAAAAGCAGTACATACATGCAGAGTACCTGATGCATTACAGGTATATGGTGGAGGACATCTTAAGCAATTATCATAAGAAGAACCGGCTGCGGAAAGGGATTCCAAAGGCGGAACTGCTGGAAAAGCTGGATTTGGCCCATAAGAAGCAATGTGAAATCATGCTGAAGTATCTGGCAGGAAGGAACTTAGTGAGGCTTGACCAGAATCTGGTTTCCCGCCTTGAATTTGAGCCGGTTCTTACGGAAGGCCAAAAGAAGGTAAAGGATGAATTGGCTGAAAGGATTTTGGAAAGCGGTTATACGTTTCTGACGGCAGGAGAACTTACGGAAAACACCAGGGAAAAACAGCAGGTACTTGAATTTATGCTGCAGGGCGGTTTCATGGTCCTTCCCGGACAATATATTTTGGCGGAAGACCAGTATAAAAAGGCAAAGGAAACGGCGGAGAGGCTTTTCCATGAAAATGGGACGTTAAAGCTTCCTGATTTCAGGGATTCCATTGGAACCAGCCGGAAGTTTGCCTTAATGCTTCTTGACCGGTTTGACCAGGAGAAGTTTACCAGACGCCAGGGAGATGACAGGATATTAAATACTAAAAAATAAATGGAGGTGCGCCTTGAATATTTACGATGTTGTAATAATAGGTGGAGGGCCGGCAGGATTGTCCGCCGGGCTTTATGCAGGAAGAGCCAGATTGAATGCGCTGCTGATCGAGAAGGAAAAGGATGGAGGACAGATCGTCATCACTTCAGAGATCGAGAATTATCCGGGATGCCTTCCGGAGGAATCAGGCAGTTCCCTGGTGCAGAGGATGACAAAGCAGGTGGAGAAATTCGGGATTGACCGGACCGCAGACTGCATTCAGGAAGTGGATTTCTCTGGAGATATTAAGGTATTGAAAGGAAAAGAAAAGGAATACCATGCCAAAGCTGTGATCATTGCCACAGGAGCCTTTCCAAAGCCCATCGGCTGCCCCGGGGAAAAGGAATTGATCGGTAAAGGGGTATCTTACTGTGCCACCTGTGATGGAAACTTTTTCGAAGATTTTGATATTTATGTGGTCGGCGGAGGCGATACAGCCATTGAAGAGGCCCTCTACTTAACGAAATTTGGCCGGAAGGTGACCATAATCCACAGAAGAGATGAGCTTCGGGCTGCTAAATCCATTCAGGAGAAGGCATTTGAAAATCCTAAAATCAATTTTATGTGGGATTCCGTGGTAAAGGAAATAAACGGAGACGGATTGGTCCAGAGCATGTCCGTGGAAAACGTAAAGACAGGAGAAGTGACGGAGGTGGCTGCCGATGAGGAGGACGGTACCTTCGGAATTTTTGGATTTATCGGATACCTGCCCCAGTCAAGATGCTTTGAAGGCATCCTGGATATGGAATACGGCTATATCAAAACAAATGAGAACATGGAAACCAATATACCAGGGGTTTTTGCCGCCGGAGATATAAGAGTGAAGGGCTTAAGACAGGTTGTTACCGCATGTGCAGATGGAGCCATTGCAGCCGTTATGGCTGAAAAATATATAGAAAATTAAAGGAGGAGATTAACATGTTGGTTGTAGATAAGGATACCTTTGTACCAGAAGTGCTGGAAGCAGAAGGTGTGGTATTTGTAGACTTTTTCGGAGATGGGTGTGAGCCATGCAAGGCTCTGCTTCCTCATGTTGAGAAATTTGCAGAGGAATACAGTGATAAGATTAAATTCACAAAGCTGAATACTACGAAGGCCAGAAGACTTGCCATCTCCCAGAAGATTCTGGGGCTTCCGGTCATGGCAATCTATAGAAACGGTGAGAAGGTGGAAGAACTGGTAAAAGACGATGCAACACCTGACAGAATTGAGAAAATGATAAAAAAATATGCATTGACCTCACCGGTTTAATTTTTTTGATTCATTATTTGGAACATAGCGTGGAACATATGATGTTTAAGTCAGCAAAGCGGAGCCATCTGCCTTGGGGACGCACGTTATAATATATGAAAAAAGGAGGTAATAAAATGCTGAAAGACAAGAAAGTCATCATTATCGGTGACAGAGACGGCATTCCTGGTCCGGCAATTGAACAGTGTATCAAAACAGCCGGCGCGGAAGTAGTATTTTCGTCAACTGAATGCTTTGTCTGAACGGCTGCGGGTGCTATGGACCTGGAGAATCAAAAGAGGGTAAAAACTTTGGCGGAACAGTACGGCCCTGAAAACATTATTGTTGTTTTAGGAGCTGCAGAAGGTGAGGCCGCAGGCCTTGCTGCTGAAACTGTTACGGCAGGAGACCCTACTTATGCAGGACCATTGGCAGGAGTCCAGTTGGGACTAAAAGTATACCATGCTTGTGAGCCGGAAATCAAAGATGAAGTGGACAGCGATGTCTATGACGAGCAGATCAGTATGATGGAAATGGTATTGGATGTTGATGATATCAGAAAAGAAATGTCAACAATAAGGGACGAGCATTGTAAATATTAACATTCATCCCTTCACGGATCAATTCTTGTGAAATGGTGACCCAGTTTTTCCGTTTGAATAAAAATGGTATATTGGCACCGCATTTTGCAGGAATTGATTTATTATTAGGACCTAATAAGAGGTGTAGGGGTGAAACCATTTTTCAACCTTGAATTTGAAAATCAAAGGAACAGGGATTCCTGTCAATTTGATTCAGTAGGAGGCAAAATATGTACAGCGTCTTAAAAGGGGCAAGCTACATCCTTGCCCATACGCCGGATATGGTAATTCATAATGGCACAACACAGACAACCCAGAGAACCATTGATCCGAATTCGGAATATTTAAAAAATCTGGATAAAAGTCTGCGTTCTTATGAAGCGTGTAAGGCATATCTGCCGAACCAGACTTACATAGGAAATGTTACGCCTGATGAGCTGGCCGGTTATGCGCAGCCATGGTATCAGCAGAAATCCGATTATGATCAGAGAGAAGGCAAGTTTGGAGAAATCATGCCGGAAGATGAATTCATCGGTCTGATCGCAATCTGCGATGTATTTGATCTTGTAAAACTGGAAGTTCAGTTTGCTGATACTGTGAAGAAAAAGTTAGAATCTCACAACCTTATTGATTCATCGCTTTTAAACGCTTTTGATAAAAGCTATGAATTATCAGAAATCAACCATTTGATTGCAGACGAACATGGGGAACCTTTGTATTACCAGGGAACCATTGTCGGCTGTATCAAAGCAGCACATGATATTGACCATTCCCTTTCGGCCCACGTCATTTTTGAAAATCTCGTATCAAAAGCTTCTTGTGTTTTATCGTTACTGCATTTAATGGATAAGAATGATATCAAAAAGGAAGAAATTGATTACGTGATCGAGTGCTCGGAAGAAGCATGCGGTGATATGAACCAGAGGGGCGGAGGAAACTTTGCAAAGGCAGCGGCTGAAATCGCAGGCTTAATCAATGCCACAGGCTCTGATGTAAGGGGCTTTTGTGCAGGCCCTGCCCACGCCCTGATCCACGCAGCGGCTCTGGTAAAGGCAGGAACCTTTAAAAATGTGATTGTTGCTGCCGGGGGATCTACCGCAAAGCTTGGGATGAATGGAAAGGATCACGTTAATAAGGGGATGCCCATTCTGGAAGACTGTGTCGCAGGCTTTGCCGTGCTGATCAGTGCCAACGACGGCATCAGCCCGGAGATCAATACGGATATTGTGGGCAGACATATGGTGGGAACCGGGTCCTCCCCACAGAACGTCATTTCTTCTTTGACGGCGTTGGCTCTTGAAAAAGCAGGGCTGAAGCTGACGGATATTGATAAGTATTCCGTGGAAATGCAGAATCCGGATATTACCAAGCCTGCAGGAGCCGGCAATGTGCCGGAGGCAAATTACAAGATGATAGGAGCTCTTGCTGCCATGCGGAAAGAGATAGAAAAGTCCCAGCTGGCAGATTTCGTATCAAAGCACGGAATGGTGGGCTGGGCGCCGACTCAGGGACATATCCCATCAGCGGTTCCTTATCTTGGATTTGCCAGACAGGAGCTGATTGATCAGAAAATCACCAGAGCCATGTTTATTGGAAAGGGAAGCCTGTTCCTTGGAAGGATGACCAATCTCTTTGACGGAGTATCCTTTGTTCTGCAGCAGAACAGCGGTGCAGGCCAGGAGGAAACGGTGTCAGAGGAAAGGATCAAAAAGCTGATCGCAGCAGCCTTAACGGACTTTGCAAGGCACCTACAGGAAGACGAGGGGTGAGTGTATGTCAGAGGGCAAGATGAAACGTATAATCGCAGAGACCTTTATGGATATGGCTCATATGCTTGAGACTGGCCAGACCGGCAAAAAGATGCCTATTGCAGTTACCGCCATGGGCAGTGAGCACGGGGAAGAGGCCATTTATCAGGCAGCCTGTGCAGCGGCAAAAAAAGGGATATCTGTGAAAGTAATCGGAACCATGCCAATGGAAGCGGAAAACCTGGAAGTCATACCGGTTGCCTCGGAAGATGAGGGCCATAAAAAAATGGATGACATGCTTAAGAATCAGGAAGCTTATGCGGCAGTAACCATGCACTATCCTTTTCCAATCGGGGTATCTACCGTTGGCCGGGTGATTACTCCGGCAGCAGGTAAACAGATGTATATTGCATCCACAACGGGAACTTCAGCCGTGAACCGGGCGGAGAGTATGGTAAAAAATGCCATATACGGAATCATAACCGCAAAGGCCAGCGGGGTGGAAAACCCTGCCGTAGGTATTTTAAATGTGGATGGAGCCCGTCAGGCAGAGATTGCATTGCAAAAGCTTAAGAAAAATGGGTATGATATCCGGTTTGCCGTTTCCCAGAGAGCTGATGGAGGCATTGTCATGAGAGGCAATGACTTACTGACAGGCTCTGCGGATGTAATGGTCATGGATTCTCTCACCGGAAATGTTCTCACAAAGGTGTTTTCCGCCTATACCACAGGAGGCAGTTATGAGTCGGTTGGTTTTGGATACGGTCCGGGAATCGGTGAAGGGTTTGACAAGCTGATCCTCATTGTATCAAGGGCATCGGGAACACCTCTGGTAACAGGAGCCATTGAATTTGCAAAAGAACTCCTTGACGGCAATTATCAAAAGGTTATGGCTGAGGAGTTTGCAAAGGCAAAGAAGGCATGCCTTGATAAGATTCTGGAGGAATTAAAGCCAGGTAAGGCTTCGGTGCAGGCAGAGGAAGTAAAAGCTCCTCCAAAGGAAGTTGTAACAGAGGAGATCCTTGGTATTGAGATCATGGATCTGGAAGCAGCGGTTTCCTGTTTATGGGCTGCCGGTATTTATGCGGAGAGCGGGATGGGCTGTACAGGGCCTGTAGTTCTCATCGCAGAACACAATCTTAAAAAGGCCAGGGAGATTCTCTCCGGCAATCAGTTTATCGGCTGACTCAGTCAGAGAACAGCTTTGAAGGTTTGAAAAATAATTTGAGAGGTTCGGAAAAATGACAGATAAAAACAGTCTCATGAGGCAGCTGCCCAAAGTGGATGAAATGATGCGTTCCGTGGCTTTAGAAGGAACCGCCAATGTTCCGGCGGTTTTGGTAAAGCTTGCCTGTCAAAAGGAAATCGAGCTGGAAAGGCAGAAAATTTTATCCGGAGAATCCTGTCAGCTCTCAAAGGATGATTTGATCAGACGGATTAAAGCTGAAATCGAAAGGCAGAATAAACCCCATCTGCAAAGGGTGATCAATGGGACCGGCATTGTGCTTCATACCAATCTGGGGAGAGCAAGACTTTCCCAGACGGTTTCGGAAAGCATGAAGGAAATCAGCGGATCTTACTCCAATCTGGAGTATCATCTGGAAACAGGAGAAAGAGGTTCCAGGTACGACCATGTGGAGCAGCTTCTTACCTTTTTAACAGGCGGGGAGGCGGCCCTTATTGTCAACAACAATGCGGCAGCCGTGTATCTGGTGCTTAATTCCATGGCAAAGGGAAAAGAGGTCATCGTATCAAGGGGTGAGCTGGTTGAGATAGGCGGAGCATTCCGGGTTCCTGAAATCATGACGGCTAGCGGATGCAGGCTTACAGAGGTGGGAACCACCAACAAGACCCATGAAAGTGATTACGAAGATAACATCAATGAGAATACCGGAGCATTATTAAAGGTCCACACCAGCAATTATAAGATCATTGGTTTCACAGAAGAGGTATCTCTGGAACAGATGAAGGCGGTGGGGGAAAGGCATGGATTGCCGGTGATATACGATCTGGGATCAGGGCTGCTGGCTGACTTAAAGGCGTATGGGATCGGTGATGAACCAACGGTCAAAGACTGTCTGGAACAAAGGGCTGATATCGTATGCTTCAGTGGAGATAAGCTCCTTGGGGGACCTCAGGCAGGCATCATAGTAGGCAAAGCCCGTTATATCAACCAGATGAAGAAAAATCATCTTCTCCGGGCACTGAGGATTGATAAGCTGACCTTGAACGCTCTGGAATTAACCCTCAGGCAGTATTTGTCCCCGGAAATGGCAATCGAACAGATTCCTACCTTAAAAATGATCACAGAGCCTTTGGATCGTTTAAGGGAAAAAGCAGAGCATTTACACAGCCTTCTGGTGAAACAGCCGGGGGTACAGGCGGAGGTGCTGAAAACGGTAGGGCAGATCGGCGGAGGAACCATGCCGGGTGTTAATCTTGCATCTTATGCAGTGGGAATAAGCGTGGAACAGGTATCCGCAGATATGCTGGATGGTATGCTTCGGAATAACTCTGTTCCTATCATAGCAAGGATCTGGAAAGATAAGATACTCCTTGATGTGAGGACTATGAGTGAAGAAGACCTTTTCGTAGCGGCGGATTTTTTTAACCGCTTAACCAAAACGGCATTTAAGTATTAATTTGAAAGGAGAAATGGAATGAAGCTGGAATTGGGAAATTTTTATGTCAAAGATATTTGCTTCGGCGATCAGACTTCTTTAAAAGACGGACTTCTTACAGTGAATAAGGAAGAAGCTCTTGCAGTAATAAAAGAAGATGAGCATATCACGGAAGCAGAACTCTATATTGTATCGCCTGGGGATCATGTCAGGCTTGTTCCTGTAAAAGAGGCTATTGAACCCCGCTACCGCTTAGGGGGAGGCCCGGTATTTCCAGGAGTGACCGGCGAACTGATGCAGGCCGGGGACGGAACTACTTATGCTCTGAAGGATATGAGCGTTCTGGTGGTTGGAAAACACTACGGGGGGTTCCAGGATGGGCTGATCGATATGGGCGGAGAAGGTGCTAAATACACCTACTTCTCACAGTTGAAAAACCTGGTTTTGGTTGCTGATTCAGATGAAGTTTTTGAGCAGAAGGAACAGCAGAAGAAAAACAGGGCCTTAAGATGGGCAGGCATGCGCCTTGCCGAATACATCGGCGCTGCAGCAAAGGATTTGACACCGGATGAGGTAGAGACCTTTGAGCTGGAACCAGTTACAAAAAGAAGCGAGGAAGTAAATAAGCTTCCAAGCGTGGTATTGGTGCTTCAGCCGCAGTCCCAGATGGAAGAAGGCGGCTATAACGACTTAAATTATGGCTGGGATACCAACCGGATGCTTCCAACCTTCATGCATCCCAATGAGGTACTGGATGGAGCTATGATCAGCGGATCCTTTATGCCTTGCTCTTCCAAGTGGGCTACCTATGATTTCCAGAACTTCCCCATGATTCGAAGCCTCTATAAGGAGCATGGAAAGACTATTAATTTTATTGGAGTGATCATGTCCAATTTAAATGTTGCCCTGGATCAGAAGGAAAGAGCCGCTTTATTCGTAGCACAGATGGCAAAGAGCCTTGGAGCGGATTCCGCCATTGTTGCAGAAGAAGGATATGGCAACCCGGATGCGGACTTTACGGCATGTATCGTTGCACTGGAGAATGCAGGCGTTAAGACCGTAGGACTTACAAATGAGTGTACGGGAAGAGACGGCGCCAGCCAGCCGTTGGTTTCCTTAGATGAGAAAGAGGATGCTATCGTTTCCTGCGGAAACGTATCCACACTCATCAGGCTTCCAAAGATGGAAACGGTTCTTGGAGAGTTAGAGGCTCTTGCAAGAGACGGAATGTCCGGAGGCTGGTCCAATGATGAGATTTTGGGGGCTTCCGTAAAAGAAGATGGTTCAATTATTATGGAAAACAACGCCATGTTCTGCGGAGACCAGGTAGTTGGTTGGTCAACCAAGAGGATGGTAGAATTCTAGAAGGAGGGACGAAATGAAAGGTATTTTATACTTAAATCAGTTTTTTGGACAGATCGGCGGAGAAGAACTGGCTGATTTCAAACCGGAAATCAGAGAAGGCCTTGTTGGTCCGGCCCTGGCATTGCAGCAGGATTTAGGAGATGATGTTGAAATTACACATACCGTCATCTGCGGCGATAATTTTATGGGTTCCAATACAGAGGAAGCCGTAGAACTTATCCTTTCCATGCTGAAGGGAAAAGAGATGGATGTATTTTTCGCAGGACCGGCTTTCCGTGCCGGGCGTTACGGGTCAGCCTGCGGTCACATCTGCAACGCAGTTAAAAAGGAGTTCGGAGTGCCTGTTCTCACCTCTATGAACGATGAAAACCCTGGGGTTGAAATGTTCAGAAAGGACATGTATGTATTTAAAGGCGGAGCCAGTGCCGCAGCTATGAAAAAGGATGTAAAGGCTATGGCAAAGTTTGCTCTTAAGCTGTTAAAGGGAGAGAAATTACTGCCGGCAGCAGAGGAAGGTTATTTTGGAAGAGGGATCAGAGATCAGATCTGGCTGGATCCTCCGGTAACGGCAGCAGACCGTGTTATTGACATGCTCCTTAAGAAGGTTCATGGAGAGCCGTATGAGACAGAGCTTGCCATTCCAAAGTCAGACCGGGTGGCAATTGCTCCGGCCATCACTCCGGAAGAACTTAGCAAGCTGGAAGTTGCCCTTATTACTTCCGGAGGAATCGTTCCTGTAGGAAATCCGGACCGCATTCAGTCAGCTTCTGCAACCAAGTGGGGAAAATATGATATTTCCCAGATCGATGACCTTGTGAAGGGGGAGTATATGACCATTCACGCTGGTTTTGATCCGGCAGCAGCTAATAATGACTCTGACGTAATCGTTCCCTTAGATGCTATGAGACGGTATCAGAAGGAAGGAAAGATCGGCGGAGTATATAAATACTTCTTCTCCACCGTTGGTACTGGAACGACACAGGCCGAAGCTGCGAGAATGGGAAAAGAAATCGCCAGAGAATTGAAAAAGGATGGAATCAGAGCTGCAATTCTGACCTCCACATGAGGGACCTGTACACGTTGCGGTGCAACGATGACAAGAGAAATTGAAAGAGAAGGCATCACCATCGTTCAGATGGCGAACCTGATTCCAGTAGCTAAAACAGTTGGAGTGAACAGACTTGTTCCCACCATATCCATACCATATCCCCTTGGAGATCCTGCCACACCAAAGGAAGAGCAGTTCAAGCTTCGTTATCATAGAGTAGGAGTTGCTCTGGATGCGCTGACAGTGGATATAAAAGAACCTTATCTCTTTAAAGTTAAAATTTAATTTCATTATAACAGAACCTGAAGGCCGGTAACAAAACCTTCCCCGAAACGCCACAGGCCTTCAGTGTAAAAACACATGATTGAACGTTATTCTGAAAGAAAAGTTTTTATGTGACAGGATAAAAAATTATCCTGTCACGTAAAAATCGGATTGCAAAAAAACAGCAAACGATTATATTTTAAAGAGGAGGGTATTACATGAAGAAGAATCAGGTTTTTTACATATCGTTTCTTATTACCATGGCAATCGTTGCATTTGGTCTGGTAGCTCCACAGCCGTTTGCAAAGGCCACAACAGCGGCAAATGATTTTCTTGTCAACAATTTTGGTTGGTTTTACTTGATTTCCATGTTTGTATTTGTTGCATTTTCTTTGATCATTGCATTCAGCAAATATGGAAACATTAAACTTGGACCAGATGATTCCGTTCCGGAGTTCAGCAACCGGTCTTGGTTTGCCATGCTTTTTGGGGCAGGAATGGGAATCGGGTTGGTTTTCTGGGGCGTTGCGGAACCACTGAATCACTATATGACATTTGGGGCAACAGAAGAAGCAGCAAACTTTGCAATGAAAAAGTCCTTTATGCACTGGGGATTTCATCCCTGGGCAGCGTATGCGATCATTGGTATGGCACTAGGGTATTTCCAGTTCAGGAAAAATGCTCCCGGCCTGATCAGCAGCATCTTTCTTCCCATACTGGGTGAAAAGGGAGTCAGAGGACCGATTGGAAAGCTGATTGATATTTGTGCGGTTTTTGCTACGGTAGCCGGAATCGCCACTTCCCTTGGACAGGGAACCATGCAGATTAATTCCGGACTGAATTTCCTGTTTCATGTTCCAACAACACGTTTGGTTCAGATCGTTATCATCATTATTCTGATGGTCATCTATACATGGACAGCTGTAAGCGGAATTGACAAAGGCATTAAGCTCCTGTCTGACATTAACCTTGTGCTGGCAATCGCTATTCTGGGCGGTGCCTTTCTTGTAGGTCCCAAGCTTCTGACTTTAAATGTTTTCACAAACTCCATCGGCAGCTATGTGAATGACTTTGTAAAGGACAGCTTTGCCATAAATCCATTTGGAGATAAAACATGGCTTGGTTCATGGACTATTTTCTACTGGGCATGGTGGATCGCATGGGGCCCCTTTGTAGGTACATTTATAGCCAGAATTTCAAAGGGAAGGACCATCCGGGAATTTGTTTTCGGAGTGATACTTGCCCCATCCTTAGTATCCTTTATCTGGTTCTCTGTCTTCGGAAGCCTTGGCTTAAATCTGGATAAAGGCATTATTTCAAAGGCGATTGAAACAACGGAAACTGCATTGTTTGTGGTATTCCGCCAATATCCTCTTGGAAGCATTTTCTCCGTCATAGCAATCTGCCTTTTGGGTACATTTTTTATTACATCGGCAAACTCTGGGATCTTTGTTTTATCCATGTTTTCTTCCGAAGGCGACATGGAGCCTGCAAACAGTAAAAAGATATTCTGGGGAGTGATCCAGGCCTTGCTGGCTCTGGTACTGTTAATGACAGGAGGCCTTGGAGCGCTTCAAACCTGCTCCATCGTAGCAGCGTTCCCTCTGGCTATCATCATGCTTTTATGCTGCGTATGCCTGATCAAAGAACTGATGAAGGAAAAGCCCAAATCGCATAAAAAAGAATAAAAGTTTCCTGTTAAGGATTGAAAGATGATATTCTTTCAACCATACAGCTTAAAGCGCCTGCATTTTGTTTACAATAAAACAGCAGGCGCTGTCTGGCTATGTTCATAAGAAAGTAGAGATCATATGGAATTTAAACAGTTAGAAGCATTTATACAGATTTCCAAGCTTCAAAGTTTTTCAAAAGCCTCCGAATCCCTATTCTTAACTCAGCCTGCACTGAGCAGTCAGATCAATGCGCTGGAAAAAGACATTGGAACCCAGTTGTTTGTCCGTTCCACAAAGAGGGTATTTCCCACCAAGGCGGGGATTGATTTTTATGAGTATGCTCAGAAGATGCTGGCTCTAAGGGATCAATCTTTGTATGAAATGGGCAAGTATTCCAAGGAATGTACAGGAGAGGTCAACATTCTGGCTTCCAGTGTTCCGGCCCAGTATATTTTGCCTCAGCTGATTGCTGATTTTAATAAGGAATACCCCAACATTGTCTTTCGACTGTACCAAAAAGACAGCGGCGGAGTATTTGAAGAGCTGGTTAAATATCAGTATGATATCGGATTTGTGGGTACGGAAAGTGATAATTGCCGTTATACTCTGACCACTTTGTGCAAGGATCAGCTTGTTCTAATACTCCCAAAGAATATGAAGTATGAGGGCAGCCGGGAGGCGTCAGAAGTCATAAGGTTTATCTCGGATAAAAATTTCATTATGAGAGAACAGGGCTCAGGTACCAGAGCGGAAATGGAATTGTTCTTATCCAGGTACGGCCTTTCGGAAAAGGAATTAAAAGCGGTTGCCTATTTTGGCAATACTCAGGGGATTGTGGAAGCTGTTTCTCAAGGAATGGGTATTTCCTTTGTTTCAAAGGCGGCAGCACAGATTTATACCCGACTGGATCTGATCGATGTGGTGGAAATTGATTCAGAGCTGTTAAGCAGGAATATCTTTTATGTGCAGAAAAAAGACATGATGTTAACGCCTGCCCAGGAATTATTTATTACCTATGCAAAGAATTGTTATCAGAATATTTAATTGTTTATATGATTTGTCTTCCATCTATAGTATAATATTCTGTTAGATAGAGTTTATATTGAGAGGTGGATATTATGGTCATTGATTCTTACGATAAATTAAGCCATATGATTACATATTCAAAGGCAAATCTAAGTGAAATTGTAGTTTCCTATGTAAAAAATAAGATCCTGACTGGAGAACTGAAAAGCGGAGACAGGTTAGTGGAAACAGATATGTCAGAAGAGCTGCAGATCAGCAGAGCTCCGATAAGAGAGGCTCTAAGAGAGCTTAATATGCGGGGAATCCTGACTTTTTCTCCTAAAAAGGGCAGCCAGATCCTTGAAATGGGCTATGAAGATATTTTAGAGGTATTCTCCATCCGGATTCCCTTAGAAATGCAAACCCTAACCATTATTTTTGAAAAGGCTCTGCTTAAGGAGCAGGATCTGGATTACCTTGAGGCTTTAAATGATAACATGATAAAGCCGGAACGTGACAGCGGCATTGATGATAGGGAGAAGACCTTTGCATTAAATACCAGTGACCTAGCCTTCCATAAATTTTTCTGGGAAAAGTCAGGGAGCTTCCGAAGGGCTGAAATCCTGGAGAATCAGTATTTCCAGCTGTTGATAGCCATGAATCAGGACCTTTCCACCTTGGGTTCCATGAAAGAGAAGTTTGCCGAGCATAAAGCAATTATTGAAGCATGCCGTACCGGATCTCTTGAAAAGACATTATCCGCATTTCAGGCTCATATGGATTCTTATTTAAAGGCGATTACGAAGCTTTAAAAGTGAAAGGAAAGGCCTGTACTCTTAATGATCAATTGATCGGAAGGAGGAATAAATTTGACTGAAAAAATAAAAGTGTGGACAAAGCAGCATGAGAATATACGAAATGATTTAAATCAAAATGGACGATATCTTGTAAAAAAGGAGTATATCGTCAATAAGATGGAAGAGCATGCGGGGATATATCTGGATACATACAACTGGCTGTATCATACCGCCTCCAAGTTCATGGAAATACCAGAGGATGCGGAATATCCTATATGGGTATCTGTAACAGAAGAATCAAAGATACAAAACAGCGAAGGAAATGTGCTTTTAGAAATACTGGTGGACCCTGAGAAGCTGTTTATCATGGACCTGGACAAGTGGGGCTATATCGTGAATTATATGTATATTCCCAAAAACCCGGAGGATGCCAGGGAGCATGAAGAACTTTTGAAACGGTACGGCATTGATGACAGCACGGCATACATGTCGCCCTTTTATCCCAGTGTGAAAAATAAGATCCGAAAAAGCTGGGACAGGCTTTTTGATGCGGATATCGAACTGAGCCCTGCCAGGGTAGGAATCATCTGGGAGGTGAAAAAGGAATGGATCGTAAAGATGGATTCATAGCACTTTATACCGTACAATTAAATGAGATTGCAGACTCTATTAAAGACGGCCATTGCCATTATGTAAAGATGAAATACATTGAGGATAAATATAGAGAAGTAAAGGGTGTTTTTTTAAATGCCTACCGTTGGTATGTACGCCAGGCGGCCGAGATCGCCGAAAAGCCGGAACAGGCGGAATCAGCAGTATGGACGTTTGTCAATGAAAAATATACGGACTGGCATCCGGGATATACGGTGATGAAGCTTAAGGTACCGTTGGAGGAAGCCGTATTTTTCAGAATGTCCGACTGGAATAAGGTTTTGAACCTAAGATACGTTGGAAGGAAAAAGGAAGAGGAAGATCAATATTTCAAGAAGCTTGAGAAATTCGGGATAACGTATGAAGGAGATGTTTATGTAACTCCCTTTTATCCCCAGCTAAAGAGAGAACTGGTTGCCAGCTGGAGCAATTTATTTCGGTTTGACGATGAGCTCAAAAATGGAGGCCTCCCGGAATTTGAAGATATGCAGGCCGGGCTCTGGTGTATAAAAAAAGAGTGGGTGGCCGGAGAAACCAGATGATAAGAATGATAGGAAGTTGTGGGAAAACATCCCCGCGGTTTGGAGCTTTGGAAGAATGATGAGCATGGAATCGGCCATGCGGCATAATTTTTTCATACGCTTTAAACCGTGGGTTTTTTTTGTAAAGTTCAGATATAGTTTGTAAAGCCTTCGCAAAGTCTATTGATTTGTGAAGAAGGTAGTTTTATTCTAAAAAGTAAGAAGTGCTTCTACCATTTAAATACAACACAATCACGCGAAAGGTCTGCGTGGAAACAAGGAGGATTGACGTATGAAAGGCAGGAAGAAGTATGCGGCTGCAGTTATTTCAGCTGCTCTTACCATTACTTTGGCCGGAGGATATGTATTTGCTGCGACAGAACACTTTTCAGATTCCACAACCGATGGGGCGTGGGACAGCTGGGTTCAGCAATGGGCGGACCAGGTAAGCAAGGACTATGAAAAGATTGCACTGACGCCGGGAGCTGATGAGACAAAGATGAACTTTGCATGGTACTCCAGAAGCGATGGTACCGCAACCCCCAGGATCGAACTGTCTGACCACAGTGATATGAGCCGGCCGGTTATTTTTGAAGGCAGTGCATCACCTGCGGTTGATGGATACATGAGCAATAAGGTCTCTGCCACGGCTTTGGCGGAAAACACCACCTATTATTACCGTTTTTATAAAAATGGAGAACCAAGTCAGATCGCTTCCTTTCAGACTCATGGCTTTAACAGCTATTCTATGCTGTATGTTGGGGATCCTCAGATTGGAGCCTCCAAAGGCCAGACCACTTCAAGAGGAGACGTTCTGGAAAGTAACTCAGATATCAATACGGCGGCCCGCAATGATGCATTTAGCTGGAATAAGACCTTAAATATCGCTATGGCAGCCAATCCGAATGTCAGTTTCGTACTGTCTGCAGGTGATCAGATCAATAAGAATGTGGAAGGCAGGAGTCCGGGCAATGAGGTAGAGTATGCAGGATTCTTGAATGCAGACTGGATCAAATCCCTTCCTATTTCGACCACTATTGGAAATCATGATTCCACAAATGAAAGCTATAATTTCCACTTTAACAATCCCAATGATACACAACTGGGAAGGACCACTGCCGGAGGCGATTATTTTTACAAATATGGCCCGGCCCTCTATATCATTCTGAATACGAATAACTATAACTGCGCCGAGCATGAACAGGTGATGAAACAGGCGGTTGCCGCTTATCCTAGTGCCCGGTGGAGGATCGTGATGTTCCACCAGGATATTTATGGCAGCGGCCTAGATCACTCCGATTCGGATGGTATCGTGCTTCGGACCCAGCTGACTCCTCTGATGGACCGATATGATGTAGATGTAGTGCTTCAGGGACATGACCATACTTATTCCAGAAGTTATCTGCTTAAATCGGATTCCAAGAGCCACTCTAACTATGATTTTTATGATTGGGATAATGTAAAGGATGAGGCAGGAAATGTATTTCCTTACGCCGATGCTGCTTACCAGGCTGAAAACAACTGTTACACCATTGCAAATACCATGCCAGACAGCGTAACCAATGCGGATGGGACTCTATACATGGAAGCCAATTCCTCTACGGGCAGCAAGTATTATGAACTGATCCCAAGTCAGCAGGATTACATTGCAGCCAGAAACCAGAACTGGAATCCTACCTATTCGGTGATCCGGATTAGTTACAGTACCTTCTCCATCGATACCTATGAGATCGCAAATGGCCAGTCTCAAAAAATTGATAAAACCTTTGAACTGAAAAAGACCTATGGGCCAGGAAGATAACCTGTATTATTAAGTCGGAGAGGAAACAGAAGCATGGAGCAAAACAGAACATTACAGAAACCTGTGCAGTGGCTTTTGTCCGCTGCTCTGATAGCGGCCTTTGTTATTTTTTTAATCTGCTTTAATCAGGTGAATATTGCCAGTCTGGTCGCTACCGATGGCAGGACTTTTGAGAGGGCAAAGGTTCTGGAGGTTCTCATGGACAATGTACAGGAAGATGGGAGCAGAGTCGGGCAGCAGACGGTCATGATTGAAATGAAAACCGGCCCTATGAAAGGGGAAAGGGTGGAGGCCACCAGCAACAATGGATATTTGTTCGGGGCAGCCTGTGAACCTGGGATGAACGTTGTGGTGATACAGAGCATCTCCGGGGAAATTTCGATACATACGGTTTACAGTGTGGACAGGGAATGGGCCGTGTTGGGGTTTGTCTTGGTTTTTTTTGCAGTGGTCTGTCTAATTGGAGGAAAAAAGGGCGTGCAGGCCTGTGTTGGGCTTCTGTTTACTTTTATCTGCATCATCTGGCTTTATATACCAATGATATACAAAGGATATTCTCCTTTTCTGGCGGCTGTACTGGTAGCGGCAGTCACTACCTTCATAACCATGTATCTGCTGGGGGGCTGGTCAGGCAAGACGGCATGTGCCGTCCTCGGGACAGTCAGCGGTGTGGTGATTGCCGGAATATCGGCTTATATATTTGGAAAGGCGGCTCATATATCCGGGTACAATGTGTCAAATATTGAATCCTTGATGGTGCTTGAAAACATACGCAGCATCAGGGTAGGAGAGCTGTTGTTTTCCGGCCTTCTGATATCGGCTCTTGGGGCGGTAATGGATGTCGGAATGTCTATTTCATCAACTGTTTTTGAGATCCATAGTCAGAATCCCGAGCAGGGCAGGAAGGCGCTGTTTCGCTCGGGAATGAATGTGGGGCGGGATGCCATGGGAACGATGATCAATACCCTGATCCTGGCATTTGTAGGGAGCGGAGCCAGCACTTTGCTGTTAAATTATGCGTATGAGCTGCCTTACCTTCAGGTTGTCAATTCCAATTACATAGTAATTGAGATTATGCAGGGGATATCCGGGAGCTTAGGAGTGGTGATGACAGTTCCCATTGTGTCTTTTATTGCTTCCTTTGTTGCTGATACAAAAAGGCAGGAAAAGATCTAAATATAACTTTGTTACATTTCTTTCTTTTCATTCTAGAATATCCATGGTAAATTATAAGGAAACAGGAACGTAAGTGATCCTTATTATAAACTTTGGAGGAAAAATCTATGGATTTGGATATTCCCTTATTAATAAAACGCCTTCAGCGAAATAACATGGCAGGTTTTCAGGTTCAGGATAAAAGGGAACTTCTGGAACTTCTAAGGAGGCTCATTGCCGATAGGACGACTGTAGGCTGCGGGGATTCGGTGACTCTGGAACAGATGGGAGTGTTTGAGGATTTAAGGAAAAGGGATGTAGACTTTTTTGATAAGTTTGATCCTACTTTAACCAAGGAAGAAAAACGGAAGATATACTTAAAGAATTTTTCGGCAGACACGTTTATCACCGGTGCCAACGCAATCACCATGGACGGAAAGATTTTTAATATTGACGGCAACGGAAGCCGGGTGGCACCTATGCTGTACGGACCGGAACAGGTCATCGTTGTTGCAGGAACGAATAAGATAACAGAGGCTGTAGAGACAGCCGTGAAAAGAGCCAGGCAGATCGCGGCTCCCCTGGATGCAAAACGGCTTAATAAATCGACTCCCTGCGTAACTCTCGGCCGCTGCATTGACTGCGGACACAGGGAAAGGATCTGCAATGACTTTGTTCTGATCGCAGGCCAATTTATAAAAGACAGGATTAAAGTGATTCTTGTTAATGAGGAACTGGGCTATTAAAGAGCCCAGTTCCTTTGTCTTATCTGCAGTTATTACGAAGTGCGTAAATCTTTTCTTTCAAAAAACTTAATTGCCATGAAACAGCCGGCCAGAATCATAATCAAGGAGAGAAGGAGATAAAACGGACTTAATCCGTTTACCGAAACTGATACCACGTTAAAATAGCTTACCGGCGTCAGAACCTTCAGAAAATCCAATGTACCGTTATAATCAAGAGCAAAGCTGATTACATAAAATGCCGCTACCGTAAGCATTGTTAAAAGACTTGCAGTCTTATAGCTTTTTACTAGACCCGAGATCAAAATCCCGATAGAAAACAGCACCATCTGAGTAAGAAGTATTCCCAGGGTCGTGATAATATGGACGCCGGTAATTCTTAAATCACCCAGGGGAAGGACGATGCACAAATAGGACGTAATACCGACAGTAAGGGAAAATACTATAAGATTTGTTACGGCGGCCCCAATTTTTGCCCATACGATTGTAGAACGCTTATAAGGCTTCGAGAATAAGAATTCGATTGTACCGAACCTTTCTTCTCTGGACACAGCAAATACTCCGGAGAAGCCCGCATAAAAGAAAGCAAGCAGGTTGATCCAGAATACCATACACTGATAAGCGCCTAACGGGGTGTCGATCCTCACCCCGTTTAATCCGAACAAAATCAATATAATCTTCGGGAAGCTCTCCGCCAGAGCCGCAATTTCCCCCATGGCGTTTTTTAATACAATAAACTCAATTGCTGCAAATCCTGTAAGCATCACAATTAACAACAGCCAAATCACCAGAGTTTTCCGGGTCAGTTTCAGTTCTTTTAAATAAATTGTCTTCATGTTCAGCCTCCGAATATAACGTCTTTTTTAAGAAATGTTCTGCAGCTGATCAACAGCAGTCCCGCGCCGAGGAATAGGTACCACAATAAATAATTCCACTGGTAAAATCCAGTTTCGGCGATAGTTACGGAATTAAAAAATGAAAAAGGAGTGAAATAGCCAAGTAACGGCTGATTAATCTTCTTTGACATGGAGCTTAAGCAAAAAAGGCCAAACATAACACAGGAGGATATGAGCACAGGTGTCCGTACATTTGGGTAGAATGTTCCGGCGGCTGTTCCGAGAATCACAAACATAAGCTCAACCAGTATAAGGGATACCCCTATAAGCAAGAACGCCAGCCAATCAATCCCGATGCCTTTGACGGTCAAAAATGCCAGCGAAGCACCTGCCAGATAGGCGGTTCCCACAATCAGGCCGTCTGCCGTGCAGGCAAGTACCTTGCTCCAGAAAATCTTGTTCCTTGAATAAGGTTTAGTTAGTAAAAATTCTGCTGATCTGTTTGCATATTCCTTTGTGTGAGATGAAAATGCAATACTCATTCCGTGGATCGCTGCTGCTGTCATGGCAAAGCTGTTTAAAAAGCTGAACATGCCAAGAGGTGTCATTACGAAAGCGGCACTGACGCCTAAAGCCTCAAACACGGGATTATTTTTTATCGCCTCCGCCATGAAAGAATCCGCTCCTGAAATAAAGCCAAGGTAGGCCGGAAGCATCAGGAAAATCAGGCCGCCCATGGACAGCGCCCATATGATGATGTTTTTCTTTAACTGCTTCAGTTCATACTTAAATACAGTCATCCCTTTCACCTCACCTGTAATAGTGCATAAAGATTTCTTCCAGTGTCGGTTCCTCAATGAATAGATCCCGGACGTTTAAAGCAGACAGTTTTGCCAGAATCGCTCCAATATTCCCCATAAACATAAATGTGGCGGTATTGGCATCCTGCTGGTAGCTGGTAATGCCTTCAAGGTCAAAATGGCCTTCCGGTATTTCCTCTGCCGTAACACTGATTTTTTTATGGCTGTTAGCCCGAAGTTCGCTGATTTTTTGTACACCGATCATTTTTCCTTCTTTTAAAATGCCCACACGGTCACAGATTTTCTGCACCTCAGACAGGACATGGGACGAAAAGAAGATGGTTGCCCCCCGTTTGTTCTCTTCTTTCAGTATCGTGAAGAACTCCTGCTGGATCAGCGGGTCCAGACCGCTGGTAGGTTCGTCTAATATAATGAGTTTCGGAGAGTGCAGCAGGGCGCACAGGATTCCGGCTTTCTTTTTGTTTCCAAGGGATAGGTCGGTGATTTTACGGGATAAGTCAAGGTCTAAGCGCCTGGAAAGCTCTTTTATTTTGCTGTCTCCCTTAACGCCGTACAAATCCGCCGCATACTGTACCAGCTCCCGTACCGTCATGTTATCATAATAAGCAGATTCTCCGGGCAGATAGCCCACATCCTTTGCGATTTCCGCAGCCTGCTTCATGCAGTCCTTGCCAAAGATCTCCGCGCTGCCGGAGGTGGGGCGGATCAATGCCAAAAGAGTACGGATGGTAGTGGATTTCCCCGCACCGTTGGGTCCGATAAAGCCAAATATCTCTCCCTCCTCCACGGAGAAGCTGATGTTTTCAATCCCCCTGTGCTCCCCATAGTTTTTGGACAGGTTATTAATCTGAATTGCGTTCACCGGTGGTTCTCCTTTCTTATTTCAGAAACTCAACATATCCCAAGTTTCCGTCTACGCGGATTAAGTCTCCGTCCTTGATGAGTTTTGTGGCATCGGTTACGCCGACAACAGCAGGCAGGCCGTATTCCCGGGTGATCACAGCTCCGTGAGTTGCCATTCCTCCTACTTCTGTAACAAGTCCGCTTACAGAGATGAAGGCCGGCGTCCAGCTTGGGTCGGTAAATTTAGTCACCAGAATATCTCCCTTTTCTATTTTTCCTGCTTCCCTGATATCCAGAATGACCCGTGCACGGCCTTCTGCCACACCGCCTGATACGGCAAGCCCTGGCAGCGCCCCATTGGGAACCTCACGCTTGTATTCACCTTCCACCACTTCTCCATCAGAGAAGATGAGGCGCGGAGGGGTCAGCGCAGCATACTTTTCATAATCTGCCTGCATTGCATCGATTTTCTCATAATCAGGTTCATATTCTCCGGCAAACAAGCTTGCAAGTTCCGGAAGACGAAGATAGAAGATATCTTCCTCGCTTCTTAGCTTGCCTTGACTAACAAGTGTTTCAGCTTCCTTAAGAATGGCCTGTTTGTATTCCCAATACCGTTTCATCCAGTAATATTTGGGAGACTCCCGCAGCCCTAAGAAGTTTCGATAAAAGGATAACTGTTTTGCCAGCTTCCTGGCTTTTGCGGCTCCCCATTTCTTTTTTGCGGCGGAAACCATGGATCTTACTGCGTCATCGCTTTCCTGCTTTCCCTGTAGGAGCCTTTGTTCAGCATGACCCTTGGGAAGCCTTATATCTGCCAGCACGGTGGGGAGAATCTTCCCCGGATCCTCGGAAAACCGGGGTTTTGCAATGTCGATCTCGCCAGGGCAGCGCATTCCGTACTGCAGGAAAAATTCTTCAAAGGCCTTTGCAGCTTCTTCGCTGCCTTGTAGTTTTCTTAATTCGTCAATGCAGAAGGAATCCCCTGCTGTCTCAAGGTATTTTACAACCTCCGGGAAATCCCGGGCAGAATCTGCGATACGGCTCACGTAAAATCCCATTTCCGAGGAAATGTTGCCTTTAATGGACTTTGATACATCAACACTTATATTGTCCTGTCCAAGAAGGAGCTTTCCTGCTTTATCAATAGGTTTTGTGAGAAAGAAGGTAACAAGGAGCGGTCCTAAGCCCTCTGGATCAAACAAACCTTTCATCAGATCATCCGTATCTCTCACAATAAAATCGATTATCGCCTTACCGGACAGTTTTGAAAGTCCCTTTCTTGTCTTTTGGATTGCCGCTTCCATACGGCGGTTGTAGCCATCAATGATTGACGGATCATTTTTCCGGTAGATCCTTAATCCGGCGGTGATGCATTTCCCCACATCCTTTGGTATGGCGAAGTCGCTTTTTTGCCCTTTTGGAATGGATTTAATATAATCCTTTCTTGCCAGGACTTTATTAAATGCGCTGTCCATCAGTTCATCGGAATTGGATAGCTTTTGACGCACCAGAGCCCTCCCCACAGGACTGTTTAAGTTATGGGTGATCTCCATATAGGGCCGCCCTCCGATTTCCGTAACTTTCACGGTTTTGGACATCAATTCCCAAAGGGACATTCCCAGGGGCAGCATGGTATCTGTCATCATCTGGAGATGGCCGACGGAAATAAAACAGCGCTTAAATCCGTCCATGATCGACGGACAGGGGTAAAGGGTTGTGATCCCCCGGGACTGGACAATATAGAATTTCATACCGTCAAAACACCATTCAATATCCTGGGGGCTTCCAAATTCCTTTTCGATCTTTTTTCCGATGGCGGCAAGGGCGGTTACCTGTTCTTTGGTGAGACAGGGCTTTTCGCCGCTTCTTTGTTTTATGTCATCTTTGACCGTCCAAGTAACAGGGGTTTTGCGGCCGGATACCAGTTCCTCTCCTAAGCCTTCCACCGCTTCAATCGCTATTGTAAAACGGTCGGAGGTAATGGGATCGGCGGTAAACATGACTCCGGCCGCCTTTGCATCAACCATTTTTTGTACGACAACGGCCATTTGAACTTCGTTTTCATCGAATTTGTTTTTGATCCGGTAAGAAATCGCCCGCTGGTTATATAAGGACGCAAAGCAGTTGAGCACTGCTTTTATTACCGCTTCAGATCCGGAAATGTTTAAATAGGTATCCTGCTGGCCTGCAAAGGAAGCGTCAGGCAGATCTTCTGCCGTAGCGGAGGAACGGACGGCAACGGAGACC
>Ga0213828_1000819_pt1 | contig 28270 bp, 26 predicted proteins | sample MC6MC0897MG_FD_180664 | JGI IMG/M metagenome (GOLD analysis project Ga0213828, IMG submission 180664) | Enriched soil aggregate microbial communities from Iowa State University, Ames, United States - MC6-MC0897-MG | ecosystem: Environmental > Terrestrial > Soil > Unclassified | place: USA: Iowa... | reverse complement strand
GCAGTTGCCGGAAACCGACCGCTACAGCATGGACAAGGGCCGTCTGCTGTCCACCATCGCCGTGCTGTTCGGCGGCCGTATCGCCGAAGAAATCTTCATGGACCAGATGACGACGGGCGCCTCGAACGACTTCGAACGTGCCACCGCCATCGCCCGCGACATCGTCACGCGCTACGGCATGACCGACGAACTGGGTCCCATGGTCTACGCCGAGAACGAAGGCGAAGTCTTCCTGGGCCGCAGCGTCACCAAGACCACGCACATGTCCGAAGCCACCATGCAGAAGGTGGACACCGAGATCCGCCGCATCATCGACGAGCAGTACGGCGTTGCGCGCAAGATCCTGGAAGACAACCGCGACAAGGTCGAAGTCATGACGTCCGCGCTGCTCGAATGGGAAACCATCGACGCCGACCAGATCAACGACATCATGGAGGGCCGCCCCCCGCGTCCCCCGAAGACGCCGCAAGGCCCGTCGGACACGTCCGATACGCCGCCGACCGGCCTGGCTGCAGGCGGTAGCACGGCAGCTGCGGTCTGAGGTTCTTCGTTCTGGTTTATGGCAAATAACTTCCTTTGCGGGCGCTTCGAGTTTGATCTCGAGCGCCCGCTTGTCATGGGCATCGTCAACGTCACGCCGGACTCGTTTTCCGATGGCGGCCAACACGACGATACCGATTCCGCCGTGGCGCATGCGCGCCAGTTGATCGAGGAAGGCGCCCAGATTCTGGACCTGGGCGGCGAATCCACGCGCCCGGGGGCCGACCCCGTTTCCGTGGCCGACGAGCTCAACCGGCTGCTCCCGGTGGTCGAGGCGCTTCGGGACTGCGGCGTGCCGCTCTCCATCGACACGTTCAAGCCGGAAGTCATGCGCGCGACGCTGGACGCCGGCGCGGACATGATCAACGACATCTACGGTTTCAGGCAGCCGGGCGCGATCGAAGCCGTCTCGCAATCGCGCTGTGGCCTGTGCGTCATGCACATGAAAGGCGAGCCTCGCACCATGCAGGCAGCGCCGCCCGAGTACACCGACCTGATCGGTGAAATCGGCCTGTTTCTGGGGGCTCGCGCGCAAAAGCTGCGCGCGGCCTGGATCGATCCTCGTCGCATCGTGCTGGACCCGGGCTTCGGGTTTGGCAAGACGGCCGACCAGAACTTTCAACTGCTGCGCCGGCTGTCCAGCCTGCGCAGTACCGGTTATCCATTGCTGATCGGCCTGTCGCGCAAAAACATGATCGGCCAGGCCACCGGCCGGCCGGTTGGCGACCGGCTGCCCGGCAGCATTGCCGCCGCGCTTGCCTGCGTCGCGCGTGGCGCCTCCATCGTGCGCGTGCACGATGTTGCGGCCACGGTGGATGCGCTTAAGGTATGGCAGGCGGCTGAACAAGGAGCAATCAGTTCATGATTCGACGCAAATATTTCGGTACCGATGGCGTACGCGGTGAAGTCGGCGGTCCGGTGATCAATGCCGAATTCGCCTTGCGCCTGGGTTACGCCGCTGGCCGCGTGCTGGCCCGCGAGCACGCCGTGCGCGGCGCAAGCCGCCCGCAGGTCGTCATCGGCAAGGACACCCGGATTTCCGGCTACATGCTGGAGTCCGCGCTGGAAGCGGGGCTGTCCGCCGCCGGTATCGACGTGCTGCTGGCCGGCCCGATCCCCACGCCCGCGGTCGCCTACCTGACCCGCGCGCTGCGCCTGGTCGCCGGCATCGTCATCAGCGCCTCGCACAATCCCTACCAGGACAACGGCATCAAGTTCTTCTCGGCGCAGGGCATGAAGCTGCCCGACGAAATCGAAGCCGACATCGAGGCCGCGCTGGACGAGCCCCTGGGTTGCGTCAGTTCGGAAGCGCTGGGACGCGCGCGCCGCATGGGCGACGCTCAGGGCCGCTACATCGAGTTCTGCAAGAGCACGTTCCCCAACGACCTGGACTTGAACGGCATGACGATCGTGGTGGACGCCGCGCACGGCGCCGCCTACAACATCGCGCCGCACGTCTTCCGTGAGCTGGGCGCCGAAGTCCACGCCATCGGCGTGCACCCCGACGGCTTCAACATCAACAAGGGCGTGGGCGCGCTGCATCCCGAGCTGCTGGCCAAGGAAGTCAAGGCGCGCGGCGCCCAGCTTGGCATTGCGCTGGACGGTGACGCCGACCGCCTGCAGATGGTGGACGGCGAGGGCCGCATCTACAACGGCGACGAACTCATGTACGCCATCGTGCGCGAGCGCATGCAGCGCGGCAAGGTCGAGGGCGTGGTCGGCACGCTGATGACCAACTTTGGCTTCGAGCGCGAAATGAAGCGCCTGGGCGTGGGCTTTGACCGCGCGAACGTGGGCGACCGCTATGTGCTGGAACAGATGCAATCGCGCGGCTGGCTGTACGGCGGCGAAAGCTCCGGCCATCTGCTGTGCCTGGATTGCCACTCCACCGGCGACGGCATCGTGGCGGCGCTGCAGGTCTTGACCGCGCTGCGTCGCAATTCCACCACGCTTGGCGACTGGGTCAGCGACCTGCGCATGTATCCGCAAAAGATGATCAACGTGCCGCTGACGCCGGGCCTGGACTGGAAGACGCATGCCGGTCTGACCGCCGCGCGCCAGGCCGTCGAGGCAGAGCTGGACGGCCGGGGCCGGATCCTGATCCGCGCTTCGGGGACGGAACCCAAGCTGCGCCTGATGGTTGAGGCCGAAGATGAGGCGCTGGCGACCAATTCTGCAGAGAAGCTTGCGGCAAGCCTGGGGTAAACCCTGAGTTTCGATTTAATATGTGGGCCACGCGTCGAAATCGTCGCGTGGCCTTTTGTTGTTTGAGTTTTCGATGCCGGTCTAAGCGTCATAGTCACGTAACATATTGGTCAAGTCATTGACATACAGGGCGTCCACACTGGCTGGACTCTCTAGGAGCTTCGCGCAATGCTGGAATTAGCACGCATCAATCCGAGCCGCAGTAACGCAGAACCCTGGACGGGCTCGGCCCCGAAGGTCCTGGCTGTCGGCCTGGCGCGTACCGCCGAAGAAATAGAGCAGATCCAACGCCTGCGCTATGAGGTCTTCACCGAAGACATGGGTGTCGTCTTCCCCGATGCGCAAGATGGCATCGAGCAAGACCGCTTCGATCCGTTCTGTGAACACCTGATGGTCCGCGAACTCGACACCGACCGAGTCGTTGGCACCTATCGGATCCTGACCCCCGAAAAAGCGCGCGAAGCCGGCGGCTATTACTCGCAGTCGGAATTCGACCTGTCGGGCCTGGGCGCCATCCGCGACGAAGTCGTTGAAGTCGGCCGCTCCTGCACCCACGCCGATTACCGTGGCGGCGCGGTCATCATGCTGCTGTGGTCCGGCCTGGCGGAATACCTGCGCCGCGGCGGTTACGAATACGTGCTCGGTTGCGCCAGCGTCAGCCTGCGCGATGACGGCGTCACCGCAGCGGAAGTGTGGCGTACGGTGGCCAAGCAGATGCCGCAGGGCAACGAGCCGCGCGTCACGCCGCTGCACCGCTACCCGGTCGAAAAGCTCAACAGCACCTTGCCGGCGCGCGTGCCGCCGCTGATCAAGGGCTATCTGAAGCTGGGCGCCAAGGTATGCGGCGAACCGGCATGGGATCCGGATTTCAACGCCGCCGACTTCCCGGTGCTCTTGAAGATGGAGCGCATGGACGAGCGCTACCGTCGCCACTTCGGCCTGGACCAGCCGGCCATCATCGCTACCCAGCGCTAGACCCCATCCATCATGCGCCGCCTGTTCCGCCGAATGACAATCAGACTGATCCGGCGGGCCACACGGCCGCTGCGCATGGAACTCAGGCGGCTGGATCGGGAAACCGATCTCTCGCCATTCTGATCAGCCGGGGCGGCCGCGCCGCCCCGTTCTTGATTTTTAGAACTCCAGCAGTTCGAACGAAAACCCGACCTTGTTCCACTCGGCTTCTTCCGCGCGCAGCGTGAAGTCGCTGAGCGGGTGTTCGGCCAGCCATTCGCGGTTGACGCGCACCACGATGGAATTGTCGCGGACCGACGCGGTGAGGGGCAGGGGCTCGATCTCGCCGCGGCGGCGGAACAGCAACACCGCCAGACGCAGCGCCAGGATGGCCTTCCATTGCGGGCGCGTGCGCACCAGCGGTTCCACCTTGGCCAGCTTGCCCTGGTGTCCCAGCGCCAGCAAGGCCAGCAGTTGCTGGTCGGCGCGTGAAAAGCCCGGCATGTCGGCGTTTTCCAGCACGTAGGCGGTGTGCTTGTGATACGCGTTGTGGGCAATCGACAGGCCCACTTCGTGCAGATCGGCCGCCCAGCCCAGTGCGGGACGCAGCTCGGCGCGCTCCTGGCCTTCGGGGAACATGGCGTCGAACAGGCTGAGGGCTGCGTGGCGAACGCGGCGCGCCTGGTTCACGTCCACGTGATAGCGCTTGACGAACTGGCGTACCGATTCGTCGCGCTTGTCGTGCTCGTCGTCACGGCCCAGCAGGTCGTACAACACGCCCAGGCGCAGTGCGCCGTCGCCGGTGTGCATGACATCGATGCCCAGCTCGTCGAACAGCGCGCTCATGATGGCCAGCCCGCCGGGCAGCACGTCGGCGCGTTCGATCTTGATGCCGGGAAGCTCGGACGGAATGACGCGGCCCGAGCGGATGAGACGGTCCTTCAGCTTGGTCAGGCCCGAGCGCGTGATGCCGCGGTCGGAATAGCCGCCTTCGGTCAGGATCGCAAAGAGCGCCTTGGCGGTGCCGGAGGAGCCATAGGCTTCCTTCCAGCCCATCTTGCGGTACTGCTTGGCGATGACTTCGATTTCGCGGCGCGCGGCCAGCTCGGCCTGCTTCATCTGGTGCGCATCCACCACGCCGTCCGAGAAGAACTGGCGGCTGTAGCTGACGCAGCCCATGTACAGCGAGGACATCAGGCCCGGTTCGTGGCCCTTGCCGATGATGACTTCGGTAGAACCGCCGCCGATGTCGATGACCAGGCGCTTGTTGGGCGAAGGGGGCAGGGTGTGGGCCACGCCCGTGAAGATCAGGCGGGCCTCTTCGCGGCCGGCGATGACTTCAATGGGAAAGCCCAATGCGGCTTCGGCCCGGGGCAAAAAATCTTTGGTGTTGCGGGCGACGCGGAACGTGTTGGTGGCAACCGCACGGACCCGGTTGGGGTGGAAACTGCGCAGGCGTTCGCCGAAGCGTTCCAGGACGGCAATGGCGCGGTCGATGGCGGCGTCGCCAAGCCGTTTTTCGGCGTCCAGACCGGCGGCGAGCCGGACGGTTTCCTTGAGGCGGTCGATCTGGTAGATCTGGGGCGTACCGTCCTGCTGAACGATGCGTCCGATGGAGAGGCGAAAGCTGTTGGACCCGAGGTCCACCGCGGCCAGAAGTTGATCCATGCGGCTCGTAATATTGGCTGTGAGGTGGACCGATTATAAGGACCCCATGTGACAACGCCGCCGGATACGGGTTTTTGCTTACGGAACAGAGGCTTGGAAGCCATTGTCCGGTGCGCCATATGTCCCGCATTTGACGTACCCTTAGCGATTGGGCGCTGTCATAGAACCGTCACCTGTTTGCAGTAAAACTTCACGCTCTCTTTTCGTATGGAATCCGGTATGCCCACACGTCCGCCAGGCGAGCCTCTGCTCATGAATCGCGAATTGTCGCTGCTCAAGTTCAATGAACGCGTGCTGGCGATGGCGGAAAACCCCAAGACGCCGCTGCTGGAAAGGCTGCGCTACGTGTGCATCGTCAGTTCCAACCTGGACGAGTTCTTCGAGATCCGGATCTCCAGCCTGAAAGAGCAGCAGCGCCAGTCGCCCAATCTGGTCGGCCCGGACGGCATGACGCCCGACGAGGCATTCGAATGCGTCCAGCAGGCGGTGCACGAACTAGTGAACCGCCAGTACAACCTGCTCAACGATCAGATCCTGCCCGCCATGCACAAGGAGGGCATCGCGCTGCATCACGCTTCCGAATGGAATCCGGAGCAGCAGGAATGGGCGCGCGACGTGTTCCACCGTGACGTGATGCCGCTGTTGACCCCCATCGGGCTGGACCCGGCGCACCCGTTTCCGCGCGTCTACAACAAGAGCCTGAATTTCATCGTGTCGCTGGCCGGCGCCGACGCGTTCGGCCGTCAGGCGTCCATCGCCATCGTCCAGGCGCCCCGCGCGCTGCCGCGCCTGATCAAAATGCCGCAGGAGCTCTCTGGGCAGCCCGAGGGCTACATCCTCCTGACTTCCCTCCTGCGCGCCTTCGTGGGCGAGCTGTTCCCGGGCCTGGAGATGCTGGGTTGCTACCAGTGGCGCGTCACGCGCAACAGCGACCTCTTCGTGGACGAGGAAGAAGTCACCAACCTGCGCCACGCGCTGCAGGGCGAGCTGTCGCAGCGCAACTTCGGCGCCGCCGTCCGCCTTGAGATCGACAAGCTGACGCCCGTCGAACTGGAAACCTTCCTGCAGCGCGAGTTTTCGCTGAAGGCCGACGACACCTATCGCGTGCCCGGCCCGGTGAATCTGTCCCGGCTCATGCAGCTGTGCAATTCCGCGGCGCGCCCGGACCTGCTGTTTCCCGACTACCGCGCGCCCGTGCCCGCGCCGTTTGACCGCGTCGGCGACAAGCCCGCAGAACTCTTTGAGGCAGTGGCCGAGTGCGACCGCCTGCTGCACCATCCCTATCAGTCGTTCCAGCCCGTCATCGACTTCCTGACCGCCGCCGCGCTGGATCCGGACGTGATGGCCATCAAGCAGACCATCTACCGCACCGGCGAGGACTCCGAGCTGATGAAGATCCTGCTGGCGGCCGCGCGCGCCGGCAAGGAAGTGACGGTGGTGGTGGAGTTGATGGCGCGCTTTGACGAGCAGACCAACATCAACTGGGCCTCCAAGCTGGAAGAGGTGGGGGCGCACGTCGTCTATGGCGTAGTGGCGCACAAGACGCACGCCAAGATGGCGGTGGTGCTGCGCCGGGAAAAGGGCCGTCTGCGCCGCTATGCCCACTTGGGCACCGGCAATTACCACCCGCGCACGGCGCGCCTGTACACCGATTTCGGGCTGCTGACGGCGGACCCGAAGCTGTGCGAGGACATGGACAAGGTGTTCGCGCAGTTGACCGGCCTGGGTGCGCGCCGCGCGCTCAAATCGCTGATGCAGTCGCCGTTCACCCTGCACGAAGGCATGGTGTCGTTGATCCGCGCCGAGGCGCGCGCCGCCAAGGCGGGCAAACGGTCGCGCATCATGGCCAAGATGAATTCGCTTCTCGAAGAGCAGATCATCGCCGAGCTGTACAAGGCCAGCCAGGCGGGCGTGAAGATCGACCTGATCGTGCGCGGCGTCTGCGCCTTGCGCGCCGGGGTGCCGGGATTGTCAGAAAACATCCGTGTGCGCTCCATCGTGGGCCGCTTCCTGGAGCATTCCCGCGTCTTCTATTTCTACGCCGACGGCGAAGAGACGGTGTACCTGTCGTCCGCCGACTGGATGGACCGCAACTTCTTCCGCCGCGTCGAGATCGCCTTCCCGATCTACGACAAGACGCTCAAGAAACGCGTTATCGACGAGGCCTTCACCTACGCGCTGCGCGACAACCAGCTTGCCTGGCAGCAGCAACCCAGCGGCGACTACGCGCGCGTCAAGAGCCGCCGCGAGCCCTACAACCTGCACCAGTTCCTGATGCAGAAGCTGGGCGTCTGAACGACCAGGGCCGAAATAGGGTTTGTCCCTTTAATCTTGTCTTAGCCTTTCGGCCGCCCGGCAACTGCCCCGCGGCCGTGGTTTTTATGCCGCATCGAACATCTGCATGAACAGTTTGTGACTGTCATGGTCTTGTCACGTTGGGTACCTAAGATGCGAGGGTCGCTGAAAGACAGGCAGCTAAAAAGCCTGCCAAGACTCCTTTAACGAGCACAGAAGGAACCCAGATGTTCAAACGTGTCTTCAAGCAAGTTTCCGTGGGCGTCGCGCTGAGCGCCGCCGTTTTTGCCGTCCAGGCCGCCAACGTCACCGGCGCCGGCGCATCGTTCCCGTACCCGATCTACGCCAAGTGGGCGTCCGACTACAAGGCTGCGACCAACAACGCGGTCAACTACCAGTCCATCGGTTCGGGCGGTGGTCAACAGCAGATCATTGCAAAGACGGTCGACTTTGGCGCTTCGGATGACCCGATGAAGGCTGCCGACCTGGAAAAGCACGGCCTGCTGCAATTCCCCGCCGTGATCGGCGGCACTGTCGCCGTCGTGAACGTCGACGGCGTCGAGCCGGGCAAGCTGAAGCTGTCGGGCAAGGTCCTGGCCGACATCTTCCTGGGCAAGATCAAGAAGTGGGACGACGCTGCGCTGAAGGCGCTGAACCCCGACGTCAAGCTGCCCTCGGCCGACATCATCGTCGTGCACCGTTCGGACGGCTCGGGCACCACCTTCGGCTGGACGAACTACCTGTCCAAGGTGTCGCCGGAGTGGAAGTCGCAAGTCGGTGAAGGCAAGGCCGTCAAGTGGCCCACCGGTCAGGGCGGCAAGGGCAACGAAGGCGTCGCCGCCTACGTCGGCCAGCTGAAGAACTCGATCGGCTACGTCGAATACGCCTACGCCAAGCAGAACAAGCTGGCCTGGACGCAACTGCAGAACAAGGACGGCAAGTTCGTCCAGCCCGAGCAAAAGGCTTTCGCTGCCGCGGCCGCCAACGCCGACTGGAAGAGCGCGCCGGGCATGGGCGTGGTCCTGACCGACGAGCCGGGCGCCGATTCGTGGCCCGTCACCGCCGCCACCTTCATCCTGATCCACAAGTCGCAAGACAAGCCGGTTCAGGGCAAGGCTGTGCTGGACTTCTTCGACTGGGCCTTCAAGAACGGCGCCAAGTCGGCTGAAGCCATGGACTACGTGCCGCTGCCGGAAGCCGTGACCAAGGAAATCCGCGCCGCCTGGGGCGAAGTGAAGTCCACTGACGGCCAGGCTGTCTGGAAGTAAATCAGTACCGAGCGGCCCCGACGCCTGATGGCGGGCGGGGCCGCCGCTTGTAAATCGACCTCTCTGCTGTTCCCCCAGGTTTCCTAAGGAAAGTCCATCCATGAGCGCGGTAATGGATAATAGTGTGCCGCTTCCGCCCAGCGTGGCGGATTCCGTGACTACCGGCACGCCTTCGCCTATGAAGCAAACAAAAAACGCGCTGATGGATGCGCTGTTCAAGAATCTGACCCGCCTGTTCGCCTTCCTGGTGTTCATTCTTCTGGCGGCGATTCTCATCTCCCTCATCTACGGCAGCCGCGAATCGCTGGCCAAATATGGCCTGTCGTTCCTGTGGCTCAATGACTGGGACCCGGTCAACTCCAATTACGGCGCCGTCGTGCCGATCATCGGCACGTTGCTGACGTCCGCGATCGCACTGATCATCGCCGTGCCGGTGTCCTTCGGCATCGCCATCTTCCTGACCGAACTCTCTCCGACCTGGCTGCGCCGCCCGCTGGGCACCGCCATCGAAATGCTGGCGGCCATCCCGTCCATCATTTACGGCATGTGGGGCCTGTTCGTCTTCGTGCCCGTGTTCCAGCAGTACGTGCAGCCGTTCCTGATCGCGACGTTGGGCAATCTTCCCATCATCGGCGGGCTGTTTGCGGGCCCACCGTTCGGTATCGGCATCTTCACCGCCGGCCTGATCCTGTCGATCATGATCATCCCGTTCATCGCCGCGGTGATGCGCGACGTGTTCGAACTGGTCCCCGCGATGCTCAAGGAATCGGCCTACGGCCTGGGCAGCACGACCTGGGAAGTGATGTGGCGCGTAGTGCTGCCCTTCACCAAGTCGGGCGTCATCGGCGGCATCATGCTCGGCCTGGGCCGTGCCCTGGGCGAGACGATGGCCGTGACCTTCGTCATCGGCAACGCCTTCAAGTGGTCCGGTTCCCTGTTCTCGCCCGGCAACTCCATCGCCTCGGCGCTCGCCAACGAATTCAACGAGGCGGGCGGCATCCAGAAGGCGGCATTGCTGGAACTGGGCCTGATCCTGTTCCTGATCACGACCATCGTGCTGGCCTTGGCCAAGACGCTGCTGGTCCGCCTGTCCGCCGGCGAAGGCAAGAAGACCTGACGCCCGGAGCACAAGGAAAAAATCATGGCTGAATCCGTACTCAACATGCAGAACGGCATCTATCGCCGGCGCCGCGTGGTCAATCGCATCATGCTCGCCGTGTCGATGACGACGCTGGTCTTCGGCCTGTTCTGGCTGTTCTGGATCATTCTCACGTTGCTGATGAAGGGTGCGCCCGCGCTGTCGTACACGCTCTTCACCGAAATCACGCCGCCGCCGGGCCAGGCGGGGGGCTTGCTCAACGCCATTCTCGGCAGTGTGATGATGGCGGGCGTCGGCACGCTGATCGGCACGCCGGTCGGCATCCTGGCCGGCACCTATCTGGCTGAATACGGCCAGCGCGGCTGGCTGGCGCCGGCCACGCGCTTCCTGAACGACGTGCTGCTGTCGGCGCCGTCCATCATCATCGGCCTGTTCATCTATGCCGTGTATGTGGCGCAGGTCGGGCATTACTCGGGTTGGGCCGGCGCCATTGCGCTGTCCATCCTGGTGATCCCGGTCGTGGTCCGCACCACCGACAACATGCTGCTGCTGGTGCCCAACAGCCTGCGCGAGGCGACCGCCGCGCTGGGCTGCCCGAAGTGGCGCATGATCACGCTGGTCTGCTATCGCGCCGCCAAGTCCGGCATCATCACCGGCGTGCTGCTCGCCATCGCCCGCATCTCCGGCGAAACCGCGCCGCTGCTGTTCACCGCGCTGTCGAATCAGTTCATGTCGCTGAACATGAACGGCCCGATGGCCAACCTGCCGGTCGTCATCTACCAATACGCCGCCAGCCCCTTCAAGGACTGGAACAACCTGGCCTGGGCCGGCGCCACGCTGATCACGCTGCTGGTGTTGGGCATCAACATCATCGCCCGCAACCTGTTCCGCAAATAAAGATCGCTTTGCCGGCGCGCTGGACGCGCCGACATCCAAGGGAAACCCAATGGAAAACACCGCTACCGCAGTCAAGAACAAGCTCGAGGTCAAGAACCTGAACTTCTACTACGGCAAGTTCCACGCGATTCGCAACGTGAACATGTCGATCCAGGAGAAGAAGGTCACCGCCTTCATCGGCCCGTCGGGCTGCGGCAAATCGACGCTGCTGCGCACGTTCAACCGCATGTTCGAGCTGTACCCCGGCCAGCGCGCCGAGGGCGAAATTCTGCTGGACGGCGACAATCTGCTCACGGCCAAGACCGACATCTCGCTGATCCGCGCCAAGATCGGCATGGTCTTCCAGAAGCCCACGCCGTTCCCCATGAGCATCTACGACAACATCGCCTTCGGCGTGCGTCTGTTCGAACGCCTGTCCAAGGGCGAAATGGACGAGCGCGTGGAATGGGCGCTGAGCAAGGCTGCACTGTGGAATGAAGTGAAGGACAAGCTGCACCAGAGCGGCAACAGCCTGTCCGGCGGCCAGCAACAGCGTCTGTGCATCGCGCGCGGCGTGGCGATCAAGCCCGAAGTGCTCCTGCTTGACGAGCCGTGCTCGGCCCTGGATCCCATCTCCACCGCCAAGATCGAAGAGCTGATCGCCGAACTGAAGAACGACTACACCGTCGTGATCGTGACGCACAACATGCAGCAGGCTGCGCGTTGCTCGGATTACACGGCGTATATGTATCTGGGCGAGCTGATGGAATTTGGTCAGACTGATCAGATCTTCGTGAAGCCTTCGCGTAAGGAGACTGAGGACTACATTACGGGTCGATTTGGCTGATCGCGATTTGTCGAGCAGGTTTCTGGTATAGTCTCCACCCTTCGGGGCGTAGCGCAGCCTGGTAGCGCATCTGCTTTGGGAGCAGAGGGTCGTGAGTTCGAATCCCACCGCCCCGACCATACAAATCAAGACCTTACGCTGAGGTCCCCTAGTTCTCCTTTGTTTTGGTGGACTAGCTAGTGGACTAGTTGCAAAAGCCCTTCCTACGCGCCGCATAGGAAGGGCTTTTTTATGCTGTCTCATCCCCCGTCGGCACACTCAAATGAAAAGGCCTTGCACAGTGCTCTGTGCAAGGCCTTTTGTATCTTCTGGGCCAGTCGTGGTCTATGCCTAGTGAGGGGCCGATTTGCGCTCGTCAACCCATCGTTGAATGTCACTCGCGCGCCAGCCGACTGCTTTGGAGGTGAGCTGAATCGGCTGGGGAAAATCCCCTTTTTTGATCAGGTCATAAACAGTCCATTTGGACAGTCCTATCACCCGGCGAAGGTCGTCGATTCGGTACACCAGCGCGGGTATTGGTGGCGCTTGGTGCGCAGCTTCGCTCGTGCCTGCCGCGCTTCCAAAAAAAATCGATTCTGACGTGGCGCGGCTCGCGTCGATGTCGTGCCTACCGTACATTCCTTCATGTAGGTACGGTACGGAGGGATCTCCGCTGGCGATTGCAACAGTCCGCGTATGTAGTTGATTCGGCGGGAAAAGCTCTGAACTTCACGCGGGTGAGCGCAACTCGAACTGGCCAAGATCTGCTGTATGGTGACTTGCGTCATTCCCAGCGTGGCCTATAGCAGGGGGGCTGCCTGTGGAGGTCTGATTTCGTGTGTCGACTTCAAGGGGGCCGCTATTTGTTCGGCATGGGGCCCTTGCCTGCGGCAGACGACCTGAGCTTGTCCGGCACACTGCGGGCGTGGTCTGGTATCGGCCGATGCAGCCACGCCCGATGCGGCTGGCTGCATGGCCTCCCCGGGCCTGAACTGCGTCGGCGATAGGCCGATTTCGACCCAAAGCGATCATTCGCACCCTGGCTCGTCCGTGCCTAAGTCTCGCTACCGGGAAATTGGTTTCGAGCACAGGCGAGCTCTCGAATTCAGGACGAATGGAAACACTGCACCTTGCGTCGCCGAGGTTGAAATTCCTTCGCGGAAATTCACCCAAGTTGGAAAGGTGCCATTTTTCTAGAGTGCGACCTCCTGCCCCTCCCGCCACGCCTACAGGTCCACCCGCACCTTGCCCGCTTGCACCAGCCCGGCGACGTCGCGGATTTCCGCCAGCAGCGCGTCGCGCAGCTGGGCCGGGGTGCCGCCGGTGGGCAGGAAGCCCTGCTCGGCCAGCTTGGCGTGCACCGCGTCGGTCTGCAGCGCGCGGTTGATGCCCTGGTTCAAGGCGGCGATGGCGGCTGTCGAAGTTCAACGAACTTGGAAAGTTGGTCACTCAATTTGAAAAATAACCAGGCGCGGGCTGTGAGGGCTGGCTGACGCAGTGCGCCAGCGGACCCGAGATGCGGTTCAGGTGGCTGGATCGACGTCCTTGAAACGCAGGTTGAGCGGGCGCAGCTTGGACCACAGCCACAGCCCCACGGCGGTGCTCGTGCCTACGATCAGCGTGATGCCGGTGGCGATGATGAAGCCGATCACCGGGCTAATCAATAGCGCATCAAGGCCCTCCAAGACGCGGCCGTTCCATTGGATCGAGCCCAAGCCGAAGAAAGTGCCGATGGCGCACAGGATCGCGAACGGGATCCAAGCCAGATACTGCCCTATGGCGATGAGCTTGAACACGGACTTGAGACTTAGCTTGCGGATTTGGATGTCGCGCACGGCGCCTCCGGGTAATCAGGGTTGAGCATTGGGTCGGTCCGGGAATGCCATGCCCCTTACTAAACTGCTGGGTGGCCGCATCCCCTCACACCGAGGTGGTGCATCAGCACCCTTCATCAACTTCTGGCACCCTCGCAAACAAATTCCAGTTGGCGGATGAATGCAAAGCGATACAGGCCCTCAGCTTGCTGTGAATGCGTACAGGCTGGGTAGTTTTTTAGAGGTGGTACGGATCGCAGACTTCGTATCCTCGGAGATCATACCGGTTTTATCGTGGAGAAGCCCTAGTACCCGAAGCCCTTAAAGAAGTTAAATGAGTCTTGCGATTTGGTTCACAAGCTTGAACTGAAGGAACGCGACATTCAGTCAGTCGCGGCACTGCTGTTGAAGTTCAACGGACTAGGAAATTTGGTCCCTCAATTTGAAAAGTAATAATTGTGTGGATCCAAGGGTGGTGCGGCCTTCCACCTCGATGAGGTGCAGAGGCTATGTGTGTGGGACTGCGCAGGCGGGGAAAGACGGTTAAGCTTTCGAGTACAGAATGAGTGGAAACACTGCTCCTCGCGTCGCCGAAGTTGGAATTCGTACTCGAAAATTCGTCCAAGTTGGAAAGGCGCCGTTGTCTTTATGATGCGTTTCAGCCCACTACATATTGAGCACTGTACGAGTGGCGCTATCGCTACGGGCCGTCTGTACATGGAGGCTCACGAATGCGTCGCGAATAGGTGTACCCGCAGGTGTGGTTTGACAGTACAAGCATCCTCCTTGAGCCGTTAGTCCGCTTTCGACCCGAAGCTGCCATTACTTCGTTATATCGAATGCTTGATGATAGGTAACAGTGCCGTTTGGTTTCGGTAGCCCAAACGAGAAAGCCATAAAGTACTCGGGCGGCACATAGGGCAAGACAAGATTGGCGTCGTTTGCAAAACCAAATCGTTGGTAATAGGACGGGTCACCAAGGACCACACAGCCTGACGCACCTTGCTGAGAAAGCCTCTTCAACGCCCCTCGTATCAGCTCAGAGCCGATGCCGAGTCCTTGCCATTTTGGCGTGACCGAAACTGGGCCAAGCCCAAACCATCCTAAACTGCCATCGGATATGGAAACTGGGGATACCGCGACATTTCCAACGATGGTCCCCTCCATTTCGGCAACTAAGGAAATGGTTAGAGCACTCGCTTCGCGCAACCCAGCAAGAATGAACTGTTCGTTGTGGTCGGTATGCGGTGCATTTAGAAATGCCGATTCCGTTACGGCTTCAATTGCTGGAACATCTTCTTCTGCTTCGCGGCGGATGATTGGCGTTCTCATGTTGATGAGTATAGGCCGCAACGGCTGCTTCTGGCCAAAATCAATTTCACCCGTCTGCTCAAAGATGCACTCACGCTGGTCGAACTCCCGTAGTCGCCGATATCGCAACAGCTCTCGTGTGTTACGGATAGTCAGCGGTGTGAATCACCTGCTGAGTCTGCGGCACAACTGGATGGCCCACGCTTAGGCGCCCCACGCATTCGCTGGTGAACGTCTGTAAACAGCCTGAAGCAGTCGGCAGCGGAAAAACTCCGGACGTCCGTTCCTGGCCGCTTGCAGCCGTTCGAGAGCAGTGCTACGCAGTTACAGTGAGAATTCCTTTGGGCTTTCTGCGCCTATCGGGTGGCAGATCCAGCGCCTCTAAGCAAGGCGCTGTTTGCCATTTGTGCGGATCTAAAACGTCATTCTGAAACCCGCCGTTGCGGTGACGATGTAGCTGCCGGAGAAATCCGCGTCGGCGTCGACCTGGGCGTAGATTGCATAGCGATCGCTCCAACCGTAATTTGTGCCCAGCCCAACGCTGCCCCACGTACGCGCCATGCTGCTGGACGCGGGTACGCCGGCCACGCGCACACGGGTTCCGTCCAGGAATTCATGTTTCACATTGGCGACGCCGTAGACGCTCGATTCCCGATTCACGCCACCCGTTTGCCAATTATTTTTGTAGTCCAGCGCGATGCCGATGCGGGCCAGCAGGCTGTCGCCCCTGTCGCTTTCCACGTGCGCGCCGAATCTGTCATTGAAACTGTCGAAGCGGGTTGATACGTAGCTTAGCTGCGCCTGAGGGATCAGGGCCAGCCGCTCGTTCAACCCGAACGCCTTGCCCGCTTCGATACCCAGCCCGTAACTGTTGGCTTGGCTGCCGCCCTTTAACTTGCCGGCCAGCCGGGACTTCAGGTCGCTGTCGAACCAGGTTGCTTGGGCCTGTGTGTCGATATAGACGCCATTCTTGCCATACCAGGTCAGGGTCGGTGTCAGACCATAGGCCGTGGTGTCGATCGTGCCGTTGCCATACATCGAAAACACGTGTGTGTCGGCCTTGCCGTAGTAAACGGCTATGCCTCCCACCAGACGAGATCCTTCTTCCTGACCCGCCAGGATACGGTCAACACCAAATTGCGCCTTCCAGCTGTCGATATCCTGGCGCGCGCCCGTGGTGGACGTGGAAGGCTCGAGCCGGCTCGTCGTGCCCTCCATCCGGCTCCATACGCCGTTGTGGCCGACATCCGCCGAATCATAGAGGCGATTGCCGACCCGCTGGCGCAGGGTGGGCAGCCGGCTCAAGTTAAGCAGTGTGTTGGCGTAGGCTTCATAGACCGGCACACCGGGCTGATACAGCAGGGGCGGTTCGGCGCCCGGCGAAACGCCACCGGTCGGCGGAGTGCCGGGGCCGATTGGGGGCGTGCCAGGATCGATCGGCGGTGTGCCAGGATCGATCGGCGGTGTGCCAGGATCGATCGGCGGTGTGCCAGGATCGGTTAGGGACGATCGCAAATACCAGCCACCGTCTGCGGAGTCCTGCTGCAGGACATAGCCATAGGCGCCGGCCACCAGGGCTGGCCGTCCCTGGATGACGTAGTCGCCATTGGCCAGGTTGAACTGCCCCGCCGAGATCCCGTTGACCTGCACGATCTGTATGCCCCGTTGGGTCAAAGCGCCAGCGCCTCCCATGTTCTTCACGTTGACGGGCGTCGCGCCTGCGGTGTCGCCCGTGACGACCAACTTATCTGTTGGAGAGTTGTCCCCGCCAAGCTGGGTGCGGATCTCCAGGTTCCCGCTCTGGGCCGTATAGTTGCCTGCGATAGTGAGGGTGCCGAAGCCGCTGCGCGGCCCCGGTGCGACGGTCCCCCGGTTGACCGTTGCACCGACTCTTCCCGTGCCGGTCATCCATGCCCCCGTCAGGACGTTTACCGGCCCGCCGAGGACGCCATCGATCTGCAATGTGCCGGCGTGGATATCGGTGGTTCCGGTGAAGGCGGAGCTGTCGCCCGACAAGGTCAGCCTGCCGGCACCCAGCTTGTTGAGGCTGGAGGTTCCGGAGAACGCGGTCATCACCCCCACTTCGTAGCCGTTGGTGTCGAACGAGGCTCCCTCGCTTCCGATCGCCTGCGTCAGGAAGCCATTGAGGAAATTGGCCTTGTCGCGCCGAGCGCGCAGGACGCCGCCATCCAGGGTAAAGGTCGCGTTGCCGGCGCCCTTGATGACCGAGCCGGTCTCCAGTACGCCGCGGCCGCTGGCATCGCCAATAAGGTTCAGCGTGCCTGTGGCGGTGCTGCTTACGGTTACCCACGTGTCGCTACCGGCGACCGCCAGACCGCCCTTGGCGATGTTCAAGGTTCCGGTGCCTGCCGAGCCAATTTCGATACGATCGCTTGCCCTAAGTGTCGAGATATCGGAAGTCGTGCTGGATACGCTCACCGTGCCGACGCCGCTCGCCTGGTTGCCGATGTAGATCGATGCGGCGGCGCCTGGCGCCGACGATCCGACGGTGCGCACGGTGGCGCCTTCCAGGACGTGCAGGTCTCCAAGACCCTCGAAACCGACGTAGATATTGTTGAACGGGTCCCAGACGGATGTCGGCCCAGATACCGTGACGCTGCCCTGGCTGCCGGGGCCGCGCCCGATCAGTGCCTGGCCACTATGCACGGCGCCGCCATCATCAATACGCAGCGTGCCCTTGCCAAGCGCGCCGATCTGGAACGCATTCGGCGTGGAGAGATTCCAGGTCGACCCTGCCCCGGACACGTGCACCTCGCCGACGCTGCCGTTGTCTCCGCCGATGACGGCCGACTCGCTTTGCGCCATGCCTCCGTTCAAGATTCTTAACGTGCCGTCGCTGCCGGTCTCCCCCCCGATATACACCGGGCCGAGGCTGTTCCAGGTGGACGCTGTGCCACTGCCGTCACGGCCGGAAACCGTCAGGGTGCCCACGCCGCCGTTGCGGTTGCCAATGAGTGCCCAATCGTTTTGCACGGAGCCGCCACCGGAGATAGTCAAAGTCCCGGTGAGGGAGTCGCCCACGATCAGATCGCCTCCAAGGGCCCAATGCGGCGTTTGGACTGCCCCTGGCACTATGTCCCCGGTACTGGAGACCGCCTGGGCATAGGTGGGATGCGCGACATGGGCAGCACATAACACGAAAATCGCCGACGTCAGCCGATTTACCGTCACTTTATAGGTACAAACCACGACAAACCTTCCTCAAACTGATGCGAAGTTTTGAGAAAGATTACATTGTGTCGTAGTGTGTCGCCAGAAAGAAAAAGTTAAGGATGGTCAAGCGGCCTAAAGCGGCCAAGCGATAGGAGATTACGACCGACTGCTCCTGGCCGCTGGCAGACGTTCGTCGACCGCGTCGAGCTCACAGCTGTTGTAGGGTAGGGCAGGCGCACTGGCATGGGGGCCTCGAGATGTGATGGTCCCAATCATCACCCAAGTTCAATGAACTTTCTGGGGAAGAATGCGATGTTCAATGAACCACTGCGGCCAAAGTGGATGAACCAAATTTCGCTAAGTCCATGATTCACAACATGTCGAGTTTCCACCTTCAATGAACTTCGACACTAGGGCGCGTTTTTTCCTGCCTGAGGGGGCATCTGTGGACGATTTGAATAGTGCCGATGTGCCCGACGAAGAGGTTGGGGTATCTGAACTGTGGCCAAGCTATATGCAAAGCAAGAAGGTGCACAAGATGTGCGCCTTGGCGCGGCTTGTTTCCGGCTGGATAGAAGAGCAGTTGTACAGGGTCGGAATCTCGACGTGCAGTGCTGATCATCTGTCCTTGACGGCGTTCTCCGTCGTACACGAACACCACAAGTCTTGTGTTTTGTTGGTAGAAGAAGGCCTTTTTGGCTCCGCGGCAGCGTTAATGCGGCCGTCTCTAGAGGCTTACTTTCGTGGTCTTTGGTTGCAATGGGCAGAGGGGGATGAGCTTCAGAAATTCCAAGAAGGGAAGCACAGTCTTGAGCCGCAGCGCTTCATCAAGCAGCTCCTTCAGAGATCAAAGGTCGAGCGCTATGGTGATCTGCTGCCGATGTGGGAAGAATCTAAGCAGACGCTCCATGGTTACGTGCATCACGGGTACCAATCGCTTGTGCGCAGGTCAGGGGAAGTTGAGGTGACCGCCGAGGAGGTTACGACAATGTTGAAGTTCAGTACGGGGCTCGCTCTGCATGCTTCGCTGGATTTCACCGAGCTAGTGGCTAGGAGGCCCCCGGCAGGAGAGGAGACTGAACTTCGTCAGGCTGCGGTCGCGCTGCAAGGAAAAATAGTAGCTTTTATGCGCGCGCTGGACCTGGCCACGGTGAGGTAGAGCTTAGCTGCCTCTTGGCGGCATTCGTGGATCGCAGGTTTGTCTATGACCGCGGCAAGTGGGTTCTGGTCGGTGATGCCGAACGGCCAGAGCTACGCCGGAGGGCACGGCTACACCCTCGCCACCGCTTCGTATCAGTACGCATCGGCGTGCGTGGCTCCTTACACAGCGCAAACGGATGGCATGTTCAATTTCACCTTGTACGGACTGTCCGGCAGCGCGTCCGCCACCATTACGTTTAAGCACGATCTCAATTGCAGGTGGCCACAATGAAAAAAATTGGTCCAACGTTCCATGCGGAGCTGATGGCGGCAGGCTTGGCTGGCTTGCCGTTTGTTTGGCGCGAAGATGGAACATTTCTTTTCACGACGGAACCCAATGGGATGGGCACCAAGCCCATGACGCCGGAACAGATCGCCGCGGTAATGGCGGTATACGACGCGCATGACCCAGATGCCGAACCGCCGGCGAACGTGCCGCAAGTGGTATCGCGCTTTCAAGGCCGCGAAGCTATGCACCAGACACTCCTCGGCGAGGGCTCTCTATTCGACGCGGCCGAGGCCGTGCTTGCACATCCGGACACGCCTGCGATGTACCGGCGCGCCTGGGATGACTTGCAGGAGTTCCGACGCGATAGCGAAATGCTCGCCGCCATTGCCGGGATGTTGGGTTTGACGTCGGCGCAGATCGACGCGCTGTTTATCCTGGCCGGAAGCATTGAGGCGTGAAGGGGCGGTGATGGGAATTTATGCGGACGTGCAAAAGCTCGAAGTCGGCGAGCTGGTGGACCTGTACGAGCTAGACGCCAGCGGCATTGGGGGAAACCGCCGCGGCCCGTCGGGCCCGCAAAGAGCTTTTGGCAAGGGGAACTCGGAGGCGGCATGGTCCGAGGGGTACGCCTTCATGCGGCGACGCGTGCCGCCGCTGCAGAGCTTTATCGCGCACGCGGCGTTGCGGCGAACGACGTGGCGATCTGGGTCGTCATCGAATTCGACGACGTGCTGGCTGCCGGCCTGGCGCGGTTGCTGCTCTGGTCGGATCCACGACGTTTGCCGGCCGTGGGTGATGAGGAAGGCTCTTGGGCGCTCTACCTGCGCACTTGGCGCCCCGGCGCTTATGACCGCGGGACGCCCAGCCAACGCAACGCGCTTCGCGCTAAGTGGGCCTCGAATTACGGGGCCGCGATGAGGGAGGTTTGCCATGCTGGCATGGCTTGAGCGATTCAAACGGTATCTGGTGGCGATTGGCGCCGCTCTGGTGCTGGCCGTGGGGACGTATCTGCGGGGGCGCAGCGCTGGAAAAGGGGGCGGAGCGGGAACGACGGGCTGCGGAGATCAACGAACAGGCCGCTCAGGCCCGCAAGGAGGTGCGTGATGTGCAGTTGGAAACGGCCCGTATGGGCGACGACGCTGTTGCTGCTGAGCTTGAGCGGGACTGGGTGCGCGACCCCGGAACGGGTCGGCGTTGATTATTGCGAACATGCGCGGCCGATCTATTTCGATTCGCAGGCGCAAGTCGGAGCAACGCCCGCACCTATTCGGCGCCAGGTGCTGGAAGGGAATAAGGTCTGGCGACGTCTCTGCGATGCTTAGGGCAGAAAGGATGCAGCGCCATGCCCTAGTAAAAATGGCATTCGCCAGCTCTCGCGTCCATGCGATGAGCCAGCGCTTATAGACTTGCTGGGGATGCTAAGTGGAGGCGGCGCCGCGTCTAATTACAAAAGAGCGACTGATGTCCAAGGCTACTGCGGCGTGCGCTGCTTGGTGGGATCGCCCTGAACCTGTTTGCGCGCTGCTTCTTCTTTTTGTTCTTGGGTTTGTTGCTCTTGCTGCTTGTTCGACTGTTCGTCCTGACCGGGTTGCGAAGGAGGACCGGCGGCGCTAAAGCGAGTAGGGAATGTCATGATGTGTACCTCTTGAGTTGTCGTGACGTATGCCACCTATTCACGGTACTCCCCACAGCACGTACGTCCTAAGACTGAATTGAAACAACCGTAAGGCACTGACCGTCCCGGGCCTACACTAGGTTTAGGTAACCGGCGGGAGGACGCCATGACACAGTCAACGGGTGTAAACGCACAGGAGCGTTGGGACGATGAAGGTGGCTCGCAGCTTGCTTCGCTGGCCAAATCATTCGCTATCGAGGAATACGAGGAGTCTGAGCGTCGAATTCTCGCCTTCCTTGGGGCGTCCATTTTGAGCCTTTGGGATGAGCTTCCGCTTGACGCGCGCCAACAAATGCTGAATCGTCAAAGTGCTCAAGCAGCATTTACTAAGTCTGCACTTAAGGCGAAGATTGCGCGCCTAGCAACGGATGATCTTTTGTAGGATTCGCCATGGACCACGATCATCAAGATGACCATGAAATTGAGCGCTGGCTGAACGAGGGGGGCGTGCAACTGCCTACGTTTGTTGAGATGCTGGACCCTCGGGTTCTTGACGAGCATGAGCGGCGCGTCATTGCTTGCCTGGGAGCTGCGGTCGTGAGCGTTTGGCACTCTATGTCGACCGACGCTCGAAGGGTTGTATTGCAGGCTGCCGTCAGGAATTCAACTTATGATGCTAAGTCGCTAAAGGGAGAGGTTGCAGCGTTTTTGCGAGGGAAGGGAAAATCGGCGTGACAGGCCCCAAGAAAACTTCCGGGCAGAAGTGCGCAACCTCGCGCGCCCCTTTTTTTCTGGTATTGCGTGGATGAGGTTCGACATCTGGTACGGCCTTGCTGGCAACGACAGTCCACTGTCGGGTCCAGATGCGTGCGCCGGGAGTTCGTCGTTCCGTGCAGGCAGTATCTGCACTTGAAGGGGGTGCTGCGGCGGCTCAGGCGGAGGTGCCATTCGCCTGAGGGCCCGAAGGATGTGCCCACCGCCGCAGCGCCTTGGGGCTCGCAAGTACTGTGCCCAGGCGCTGGCTGTTTGCAAAGTTAGGAGGCCGCCTGCTCTGCGCTATCAACGCCCTTGGCCGTTCGGCAAGCGCTGCCGATTTTCGGAGAGCCAATTCGCCATTGCATCCACCACGTCCGGCAGTAGCGCCGCCCGCCCACTGTGGCTGGACGGACTATTTCTTCCAGTCGGTGTGTCTGCGAGGACCGTGCCCGCGGCCGTCTTTAACGGTGTTGGAACCTTCCTCTTTTGTAGGCCGCTCCTGGCTAGGCGCCGCAGGGCTCTCTGTCTTATTCGGCGTTTGCGTTTCACGCGAAGAGTGGGACGGAAGTGAACTTTTCTTACCGCTATCGCGTGTGCTGCTTTGATGTTGAGTGTTCAGCCGCATAGGCTGACCATCGACGTCAAAGTCCGAGCTGCTTAAGTTCTTCATGAGGAACTCCCTTTCTAGTAGGCATGTCTGCCGATCAAAATCACGCTACTCAGAGGAGGGCGAGCCTTTGCCGGACGAACAGTCCTGCACGCTGTCACGATCCTTCGAGTTAAGCCATCTTGTCGACGTCGGACTCCTTTTTTTCGCCCGGTGTGGTCTCTTGCCTGGCGTCTTCCTGTTGTTGCCGCGGTTGCTCCAATAGGTGTTTCTCCGGCAAGTCTTTCTCGTTAAGTCTGCCTGATTGGTCACCAGGCGAATTCATGCGGACGGTTAAACTCATATATGTACCTTTTGATCTGTTGCGGCGAAATGCCACCTCTTTACGGTACGACCTTCCGAAGCCTTTCCCTACCGCTCATTTGAAACAAGCAATCTTTGGGTGAGGTGCGCGGGGACACGGAGGCGCCCATGTGTAGAAATGGTCTGCTCGGACAGAAGCTCTGCCGTTCCTGCACCACCTCCGACGCCCGCCGCGTGCCGAAGTGGACGCGCGCCACTTTGTAAGGTTTGCGTTGCGACGGTTTAGCCTTCCACCCACTGCAACCACCATCCCTGGTAGTAGCGCCTTCGGTCGATCCTTTCGAAGCCGCAGACCATCTCCCTCGGCCTGCCCCCAAGTGTCAGAAAGTCGAGGTCGAGCAGATCTGGGGCTAGCCTCTTTCGGTCGTTCCTGTAGCTCGCAGTCTTTCAATTGCGGGCAGTGGCTGGACACGTGCTATCCACTCGGAAGGGACAGATCAAGGCTCGCCCGCCACTAGGCGTCACGGCAATCGAGGGAGTTTGTGCAATCTCCTGTGATGTGGGCTTAGACTCATGTGAAAGGCCATCGCGACATGAATCGGAGAGGACATGAGGCTATTGACGTACGACTGGGCGCAGTCTGTCGAGACGTTGCTAGAGTCGGAGCGGGTCACGCTGGCTCGGCTAGTTGAAGCTGAATCCTTTATTCCGCGCTACGCCCGCAGGGATCGGACTTCTGTTCACATCGCCTTGAGAGAGCTGCAAGGCGTTCTTCAAACGTCAGCGGAGGAACTGCACAAAGCACAAGCTGCCCACTTGAATGCTGACCGCCGAGGCAGGTCGAAAGAGCCGGCCGTTCAGCTAGGTCAAACTTGGCGGGGGGCAGTGCGGGAAGGCCTGTTGCTTTTTCCGAAGCACAAGACAAACGCCTTGCGCGTCACACTTCGGGGATGGGAGAGGGCCTTGCATATTGCCGACGACTTATTTTCTATGGCGTCAATGCGTGGCTATGAGGCTGTGGCCTGGAAGAAGGGGGACAAAACTCTCAAGATCCGCTCCGAGGGCTGAACTCGAGTTCAGGATCATGGAGAAGCTAGCTCGAGTGCAGGACGACGCCAAAGGCTCCGCGACGGGCACCCCCTACGAAAACTAACTTCGTGACCACAGGCATGATGTCGATTCATCTCAGTCGTTTTGGCGGGGGAATAGAGGTGGTTGACGGAGATGGGACATCTCTCGAAAGCCAACTGGAAGAGCTATTTGATCGGATTCCGCGCGAGTTCGTGCTTGACCTGGCTCAGAACCGGGAGCGGCAACGAGATGAAGAAGCTTCCGCCCAAGCTCGTAGAGCAGAATTAGAGCGGGAACGGCTGAGAGATCTGGAGGCGGCACGACGGAAGAAATTGGAGCATGAAGTGCAGAGTTGGCATCGTGCACTCATGGTTCGGCAGTATGCACAAGAGATAGAGCGGGCCATGTCTCCCGACGAGGGAGAGGCGGCGGAAATATGGTTGAAGTGGGTGCGGGCGGTTGCTGATGAGATCGATCCGACCTCGAAGCGTTGCCATCAATTGAGGCACACGGCCGTAGGGACTACGGCTCAGGAGGACATAGAGGATGCCGATGCGTCGAACGATACAAGGCGTAGAGCTATACGAGCGAGTATGGAAGGTCCCGATTTCGAAGCTGTGCCAAGAGTATGGCCTCTCAGACAATGGCCTACGTAAAGTCTGCCGGAGGTTGGGAGTGCCCGTTCCAGAAAGAGGGTACTGGGCAAAGCAAGCCGCTGGAAAGGCGCGTGCGCGGCCGAAGCTTCCTGCTCTGGCGGGAAAGCCCGCTTCACAGACCGTGACCACTAGAGATGAGACTACACCAACTCGCGTTTTGAGGCCCGAGACGAAGGCAATTTTGGAAAGGGATCTGGTATTCGAGCGGGATCCAAGCAACCGCGTGGAAGTCCGCGATCTGCCTATGCACAAAGCAATATTGTCAGTGCAGCAGCGACTCGCTCGTCGAGTGAAAGAGTGGCAGAAGGCTCGCAAGGATCACGAGGCTGCGCTGCAGAGAGCCAAGAACAGGCCTTGGGAGCCGAATTGGTCCGCGTTGAACTCCGGACTAAGCTGGCCCAAATTTGAAGAAAACGGCGGTTATCTGTTCATTAGCAGAGGGTCGTTGATTGGTTGCCATGGGGCAACTTTTTGCCGGATGGCAGCGTACATTAGCGGACGATCCCGAACAAGCCATGAAAGCTAGATTCAATAAAAACAACGGGTTAGAAGTTCGCTGGCGTTCGCTCTGGTTCACCCTTATCTAATTTGAGAGCAGAGGGTCGTGATCCCACCGCCCCGACCAATATTCATGTGTGTCTACGGATCTCCGCAGGCAGGAAAGACGACAGGTGCCCCAAGTTTAGGACCACCATGCAAGTGGCCCCAACCTCACCGAGGTTGGGGCCATTTTGTTGGTCTGCCCGACTCGCGATCGGGCTTCTAGCGTGTGAGCTTAGGCGTGTAAGCGCATGCTCCGTCCCTTCCTCCTACTGACGCGGGATCTTCGCTTCTTCGATCAGCTTTTGCCATTGCGCATCGCTGCTTGCCACAAACTGGCCGAACGCAGATGGCGAGGTGGCCGGGCTGACCTTGACACCCAATTCCTTGAACCGTGCCTGGATCTCCGGCTTGGCCATGACACGGCTGAACGCGGCGTTCAACGTCTGGACGATGGGGTCCGGCGTATTCGACGGTGCGAAAATTCCGGTCCAGAAGTAATAGTCCATCCCTTTGAGTTCCGGTGTTTCACCCGCCGACGCCAAGTCCGGGTTGCCGATGTCGCGGTCGCGGCTCATGACGCCCACGCCCGTCACACGGCCGCTTTTGATCAGTTCAAGCAGGGCCGGCAGCCCGGACACCGCGAGATCCACATTGCCGCCGATGACATCGGTCGCGATTTTCGAGGCGCTTGCATAGGGAATGAACGTGATGTCCGTACCCGTGGTGAGCTTGAAGCTCTCCATCGCGATGGCGGGCAGCGAGCCGACGCCCGTCGCGCCGTAGGTGAGCTTGCCGGGGTTTGCCTTGGCGCGTGCAATCAGGTCGCCGAACGATTTCACGCCCAGGTTCGGGTTCGCCACCACGCCGACGCCGCTCGTCCCCAGCGGTGCGACGGCGGCCAGGTCGCGGTAGGTGTACTTGGCCGACGATTGCAGAATGGGCGCGATCACGACATCGGACACGATGCCCATCAGCACCGTGTACCCGTCGGGCTTGGCGTTGACGGCGCGCGTGACGCCGATGATGCCGCCGGCTCCCGCGACGTTCTCGATGACGATGGTCTGCCCCAGCTCGCGGCCCAGTTCGGGGGCGATGATGCGAGCGAACGTGTCCACCGATCCTGCCGGCGCGTAGCCCACGATGAGCTTGATGGGATGGGCGGGGTAGGCCTGCGCATGCGCCGCGCTCGTTCCTCCCAACACAAGGGCTCCCAGCAGCGCTGCGCTGGAAAGGGGTCGAATAGTCATGGTTGTCTCCTGTTTTTTTCGTTCGTGTTGCTTCAGCTTTGCAGCCACTTCAAGACGCGTTGGAACACCTCGTCGCTATTGCGGTCCATCATCGGCAGGTGGGAATTTCCCGCGACGCCGTTGGCGGGCAGGTCCAGCACCGACACGCCGGCGCACCCCCGGATGGAATCCAGATAACGCTCGGCTTGTTGGCGGTAGCCGACCCAGTGCGAGCCCGACGCTTCGATGAAGTCGCCCCACACAACAAGATGCGGCGGCAGTGCTTCAATCGGCGCCGCTTGCGGCATACCGCCAGGCTCCACGCCCACCACCCGGCGCACTGCTTGGGGACGGCGGCGCGCAATTTCGGCTGCAAAGCCCGCGCCCTGGCTGTGGGCGACGATATGGCAATGCCCCACCCGGTCGATCAACGCTTCGTACGCCGCCAGAATCATGGATTCATGGCCCGGCCAGCGCGGCACCCATTGATTGGCGAACGCGTCAAACGCCTCGGTGGGAAACTGTTGCCCTGGATAGGCCTTTCGCTGCGGCGGATCCGGGTCGTAGACGGGTCCGATCCGAAACGTCGTCCAGGCCTCGCGCTTGGTGCGAAAGACGGGCGATTCGCGATACACCTGCGGAAAGCGTGCCCAGGACGAACGGCCGCGTTCCACTGCGTCGCTGACCAGGACGTCGTAACCGGCGTCCAGGAATTTCCACAGCCAGCCATCGCGGCCATCGGGGGTCGTTTCCCATGTGCAGCCGGTCATGCCCCCGCCATGCCACAGCAGCACCGGATCCGCATGCCGGGGCTGTGCCAGGCGGTATTCCTGGACATACATCTGCCCATAGACCTGCTCTCCGTTCGGGTTGACCTCGCGCGGGGAACCGTTCAGGACCATGCTGCGATATTCGACGGGCAGGCCTTCAAGCACGGCGGTTGCACCGCCCACGAAGAAGCTGTTCATCGATTTCAGGAAAATGCCGTTGCCTTGTGGATTCATGATGGCTCGTTGAAGTGATGCCTGCATGTTCAGGCCGCGCGTATAGTTACGTCTATCGAAAAAATTTCAACGATTCTTGATCCATGCGAATCAATTACGATCTAGAAGATATCCGCGCGTTCTGCTGCGTGGCGCGCATGGGCCAATACACGTCGGCCGCCGCGCTGCTGTGCGTCACGACTTCGGCTTTGAGCCGGCGTATCGCAAAGCTGGAATCGGAAATCGGCGGACGCTTGTTTGAACGTACGACGCGCAGCGTGGTGCTGACGTCGATAGGCCGCGCGCTGTATGAGCGCGTGCTGCCCATCGTTACCCAGATGGATGCCAGCCTGACCGAGGCCGCCCGCCGCGCGCGGGGGCACGAAGGCACGCTGATGGTGAGCACGGTGGCTTCGGTAGGCTATTCGGTGCTGCCGAATGTGCTGCCCGAATTCTATGCACGGCATCCGCAGGTGTATCTGTCCATCCGCGACGGCAACGCGACCGTCACGACGGGACTGGTCGAAGAGCGCGAGGTGGAATTCGGCATCACCACGCCGGTGTCATTCGGTCCCACCCTGGAGGCCGAGCGCGTCGCCACCTATGGCTACAACCTGGTGTTTGCCGAGGGTTCTGCCCTGGCGCCACGCAGCCGCAAGCTGTCTTGGAAAAAGCTGCCGGGCCTGCCGGTAGTGGGGCTGAATCCGGTCAGTTCCACCCGTTTGCAGATCGACAGTGTCCTGAACGCTCGCGGGCTGGAGTTGCCCTGGACCATCGAAGTCGATCAGCTGGCCACCATGATCGGGCTGGTGCAATCGGGCAATTTCGTGACCATCATGCCCGCGTTGTTCGAAGCGCATGGGTATGGCCTGAAGTCGATCCCAGTGCTGGATCCCGACATCGCGCGGGATGTGTATATCGTGCGCCGCCGTGACAGCACGCCGACGCCGCAAGGTCAGTATCTGATGGAACTCGTACGCGCCTACCTTGCGCGTTGAAACACGCCTATCGAACGCGGCGGTTGACACATCGCGTTACTTCGTTCGCTGCT
>Ga0213828_1000818_pt1 | contig 28348 bp, 22 predicted proteins | sample MC6MC0897MG_FD_180664 | JGI IMG/M metagenome (GOLD analysis project Ga0213828, IMG submission 180664) | Enriched soil aggregate microbial communities from Iowa State University, Ames, United States - MC6-MC0897-MG | ecosystem: Environmental > Terrestrial > Soil > Unclassified | place: USA: Iowa... | reverse complement strand
ATTGGTGCTGATTGTGATCCAGAAACAGGTAATCGCCCGCGAGGAGCGCTATCTCGAATCCAAGTTCGGCGACGACTACCGCCGCTACAAGGCCGAGGTTCGCCGCTGGCTCTGACTATTCCGCAACCGCTGCCTGCAGGATTTTCTGATAACCAACACCGACTTTCTTTCCACGGCTACTGAATGGGCCCTGATTTCGTAGATAATCAAGGGCCGCTTTTGGCCGATAGCTGTCCGCCCCGAAGGGCAGCTTTGGGTCGATATTGGCCTTCGTGGAGGTTGGTGTCTACGGGGCCGGTTTAGTCATTCTGAATCTCCGGTTTCACCTCCGTGAGGCCGGCCACCGCCATGCTTCAGATCTTGATTGACACGCTTGCCGCCTTGGATAGCCTTGCAATTGAGGGTGCAACTGCGCATTTGCCGGGCCTGGGTGCCAGCATGAGCCCCCCGCAATTTTGGCAGCAGGAAGCTGGTTCCTCTGAAGTAGTGACGACGGGCATTGCCGGTCGGTAAAGACCGTTTCACGTTAATCCAGACTTACTCCCCTTCAGAAACTCCGAGTTCGCGGCGTAATGGAATAATCCTAGGATCATTGGGTGAGGCCAGTCTGAGTTTTCGCCAATATCGAACTGCCTGCTCGCGACCTCCGCTGACACTATGTAGGTAGATCAATGCATAGAGAAGGTCGGAATCGGCCGGTGCCTGACTCAGGCCGACTTCCAAGGCCTTCCGCGCTGCCTCGGGTTGGCGTAACTTCAGCAAAAGAAGCCCTTGGTTGTAACGGATCCGGATATTTTGAGGTGCGGCTTCAGCGGCCTCTGCCATATACACGGCTGCGTCCCCAGGCTGACCACGCTCTACTAACAAAAGCGCCAGCATGTAAGCTAGATGAGCGCGGTCTGTCTTCGGTATGTTCTGCAGAGAAATACCCTTGCGTAGGACCTGCTCAGCCTCATTCATGTGCAGAGTTCTACTGGCTAGTGTCGCCAAGTTTATACGAGCAGGTGAGAAGTAAGGATCTATGCGCAAGGCCTGACGGTACTGTTCCATGGCGTCAAGTTCGCGACCGCGACGCTCAAGGAACACAGCCAAGTTCAAGCGGTTACCCGGCAAGTCAGCATTGGCGTGCAAACGTTGCTCGTATTCCTGCAACTGGGCCTCGAAACCTGCCCGGCGGGCCGATGGAAGCGCAGCCAGCGGAATATCCGCCAACGCCCGTATGGCTTCGTCGCGCACTGCCCGCAGAGGATCGTCGAGTAGCGGCAACAAATGCTCAACCCGCTGCGCCGGGGGAAGGACCGTAAAACCACTTGCCGCGTAAGCACGCACCAATGCGCTGTCGTCTTCCAACGCCTTGCTCAGGCTTGGTAGCGCAGCCTCGCCAAAGTCAGCCAGCCGATCAGCCGCCGTTGCCCTCACGATTGCAGGTTTGCCCAGGTCATCGATCACTTGGGCAAGCAGGGCTATGGAGTCTGCGCTGCGAGTACGCACCGCCTGAAAGGTTTCACCGTAGTGAGGTGGACGTTGCGGTTGGCCAAACCAACCTTTGACCGCTTGAGCTGCCCACTCAGCCGTCTTGCCCTGGTGGCATCGAGTGCAAGCGTCTGGGCTGCCTGTCGCTTGCGCAAGGTCCGGGCGAGGTATTCGTATACTGTGGTCTCGGCGAGGATCCACGACCATGTACGTTGTTTCCGGCATGTGACAGTTCACACACTGGCTGCCTGCCGATGACGGCGTGTGATGGTGATGGCCAGGGCTGTCGTAGTTCTTTGCCAGCAAAGTGGGAAATCGCTCGGTCGGCGGCTTGGGGTTATGGCATTGCAGGCAGAGGCTGTTGCCCTCGCGCTTCACCCGTGTGGAGTGTGGATCATGGCAGTCGGTGCATGTCACGCCCGCCGCGTACATCTTGCTCTGGGTGTAGGAGCCGTAAACGTACACCTCCGCCTGGATCTGCCCATCGGCATGATACAAATCTGGCCGCAACGTGGCCGGAAGCACGGCATCGAGTGACGGATGCCCGGGTTGCTGGGCAACGCCCAGCCCCTGACGATGACTGTGGCAGTAAGCGCATTGTTCGATGAGCCCCTGGGGCCCGAGGGCGGAGAAGTCCACCAGCAGACCGACGTCGCCAGCCGAGTCATGAGGGGGTTTCGATTGAGCCTTTCGTGCCCAGTTCACATGGGATTGCGCTGGGCCGTGGCAGGATTGGCACCCCACATTCTGCTCATGCCAGGTAGTGGCGAAGGTATCGCTCTGACTGTCATAGCCTTTTTGCAGGTTCGTGGAATGACAATCTGCACACATGGCATTCCAGTTCTGATATCGCCCGGTCCAGTGAAGTGCATCGCCAGCAGAAAAACGCTGACCAGGATAAAGGGAAAACCATCGCTGTCCGCCCGTGCTGGCAGGTCTGCTGTCCCAGGCGACAGTCAGGGCTTGCAGCCGGCCACCAGGGAAGGCTACCAGATACTGCTGTAGCGGGCGGTGGCCGAAGGTATAGCGAATCTGAAAGTCCGCTGGCTTGCCATCTTCTCCCTCGGTACGTGCAAAGAACTGGTCACCACGACGGAAAAATCGCGTCTCGACGCCGGCGTCGCTGAAGATTACGCCTGAGAAGTCTCCCAATACACTGGATGGATCCGCCACACGCATCGCCCAATCATGATCAGAGCCTTTCCAGGCCTCGGCTTGTTTAATGTGACACCCCGCACAGCTATCTGCTGACGCGTAGCCGGCAGCGTTCTGGGCGAGCGCAGGGAACTGCGCGCCCGAGGCATACGACGAAAGCGCTAGCAGTAGCACCAACAGGACACCGCGACCGAGACGACGATTCATACCGACCCTATCCAGAACAGTACCTGAGAGCCCTTGGCGGGGGGTACGCTCACCAGAGCGCCAAGGTGTAGTCAATTTGCACCCGCGTCTCGTTGATGTCGCGGGTGAAGTCGGCGCGGTAGTCGGCATTGCGCAGACGAATGCCAAGGCTTTTGAGACTGCCGCTCTGGATGACGTAGCTGAGCTCGACATCGCGCTCCGACTCTTCGGCCTCGAACTGGGCGATGGGCAGTTTGATCTGCCGGCCATCCATGTAACGCCACATGAATTTCAGGCCTGGAACGCCCAGCGCGACAAAATCGTAGTCGTACCTGAATTGCCAGGTCTTCTCGCCGGGGTTGACGAACTCGCTAACTTGCGAGCCGCCGGTGTTCACGTATGGGCTGGTGCCGGCAACGTAGGGCATGGCGGTGGCGCCGCTGAGTGCCATGTAGCCAAGACCGATGGAATGTCCCTGGGTGCTGAGCGTGAACATGCTGCTGAAGGTGCGGTTGTCCACCGGGCCGGCTTCACCTGCGCCGTCTTCCCTGCTGATGAAATAGCGCAGATCGGTGACCAGCCTCGCTTGCGGCAGCGCCCATGTATGTAGGAGGCTTATGTAATCCTGCTGGTACAGGTCCTGTAGCGTTGCATGGTAGTAACTGGTGGCCAGGCCCGCATTCCATTGGTAGTCGGCGCCGAGGATGTCGAATTGGTCGCTGGTGGCAGCGCCATTGAAGCGACGGTATGGACTGCTGATCGACATCGGCTCGGGGTTGGTCGAGTTGCGCAGCTTGATCGCGTCGATACGCGCCACCTGAAGCGTCAGGTCGTCTATCTCTCGGGACGTCAGGAATGCGCCGCGCATCAAAGGTGGGAAAAGTCGCACGTTCATGCCGCGAGCCACGGGTGCGAGCACCTGTTTGGTACCGAGTTCGAACTGAGTCTTCGACAGGCGGGCCTTGCCCAACACGTCGAATTTTCCGTAGCTATCCCCCGGCTCACCGGTTTCAGCTTCGACGCTGAGCAAGCCGATGCCGCTGCGCCCTCGGCCGGAATCCAATTTGATACCCAACTGGCCAAGCGCATCGACGCCCAAACCGACGGGACCCTCGGTAAAACCCGAACGCATGTCCAGCACCAACCCCTGTGCCCATTCTTGGGCCTGGGATTGACCTGGCCCCTCACGGTAGTCCCGATCGAAGTAGTAGTTTTCGAAGGTCAGGCTGCCCTTGCTGTCATTGATGAAACCACTGGCCATGCTGGAGCAGGCAAAAGGCGCAAGGGTGGCCAGGAGCAGGCCTTTATAGGTGCACGACATGAAGAAATACCTCTGATTGTTCTTATGGGTAGTCGCGGGCATGCCGCTCTTCGTTGTCCTGACGGGCTCCAGATCTCAGAGCCCGACAGTGGAGAGTCAGTTCTTTTTCAACAAGGGTTCGGCCGGACTCAGGTCGGGGTTCAGGGCGATATTGTTGACCTGCGCGTAATGGCGCCAATGAGCCTTCATGGTCTCGACCCGTTGCGGTTGTTGGCCGGCGAGGTCGTGCCGTTCACCCTTGTCCCTAGCGAGATCGAACAACTGCCAGGCATCGCCCAGCTTGCCTGCGGGATACACCAACTTCATCGAGCCCAGGCGCAGTGCCGCGCTGCCGTCCACTTCCCAACCGACGACGCTGCGATCACCGTTGAGGGTGGTGGCTTTCGTATCGCGCAGAAGCGCCGCGAACGACTCTCCCTGCAGCGGATGAACGGGGCGACCGGCATATTCGATGCCGGGTACCGGAACCTTGGCGAACTCCAGGATCGTCGGCATAAGGTCGCGCACATTGAGCAGCTCGCTGCGTTCTCCTGGTGCGATGCCTCCCGGAAGGCTGACGATGGCGGGGACGCGGGTGCCGCCCTCCAGCACGCTCTGCTTGGCGCCGCGCAGTGGCGTGGCGCTCACCGCAGCCCAGTACTTGCCATAGGCGACGAAAGAGTTGACCCGGCCCATGTTGGCGAGACTGTTGTCGAAGTTGGCATTCACCCATTCGGCGAGGCGACCGTCGTAGTCCTTGCTTTCCGGGCCGTTGTCGGACATGAACACGATCAACGTATTGTCGTACTGGCCGGTTTTCTTCAGGTGTTCGACCAGCCGCGCGACCTGGTCGTCCAACTGTTCGACCATTGCGGCATAGATTTCCATCTTGCGCGCAGCATGCTGCCGGGCTTGTGTCGACATGCCGCTCCAATTCGGCGCATCCACGCTGGCGCTGGCGGCTTCTTCCTCGCTCAGCAGCCCCATCGCATGCATGCGCTCGACACGCTTGCTGGCGATTGCTTGGTAACCTGCGTCGTAGCGACCTCGGGTCTGCTGCAGATAGCGGTCCGGTGCCTGCAGCGGCCAGTGCGGGGCGGTGTAGGCGGCGAATGCAAAGAACGGCTTGTTTTCGCGGCGTGCAGCGTCGATCGACTCGATCAGGTGATCGGTGTAGTTCACCGTGGCATTGAAGTCAGCCGGAAGCTCCACCGGCTTGCCGTTGTGCAGGAAGGTCGCCGGGTAGTTGGGGAACAGGCCCATTTCATTCTGCCGGTAGTTCGCCGAACCGCCCTCCAGCACCACGTAGGACTCTTCGAAACCGCGATTCTGCGGCTGCAGCTCAGGCGCTCTGCCAAGGTGCCATTTGCCGGAAATAATGGTCTTGTAGCCGGCGTCGCTCAAAAGTTGCGGCAAGGTGACGGCGTTTTCGTCCAGCACGCCTTCGTATCCCGGTAGCACGGGTTGGGTGCCGAAGCGACGCTTGCGTACTTCGGCCATCAGGCCGAGGCCGGAGAGGTGCTGGTCGTTGCCAGTCAGCAAGGCGGCGCGCGTGGGCGAACAACTGGGTGCGGTGTGAAAATCGCGAAGCACGGCACCACTGCTGGCCAGGGAGTCGATCGTAGGCGTACGTATCTCGCTACCGAAGGCTCCGATATCCGAATAACCGAGATCATCAGCCACCACCAGAAGGATATTGGGGCGTTGATCGGCAAAGGTGAATGGCGCAGTGCATAGGGCGGCGGCAAGCAATGCGCAGGTCTGAAAGCGCCGGGTTGGAAGTGTCATGTGAATGCTCTCTCTGCAGGAAGATGACGGGGATGTCAGATGTGGCGGTCGCGACGCGCCGACAGACAGAACATCGCCACGGCGGCAACCACGATGCCGGGCGCCGAAGCGAGCATCACACCGAGGGTGCCGCCGCCAAGGGCAAGCACCTGGCCGGCCACCAACGGCCCACTCATGGCACCAATACGACCGACCGCCAGCGCACTGCCGACGCCGGTGGCGCGCACATCGGTGCGGTACAGCGGCGGGGCCAATGCGTAGAGCACACCCTGGCCACCGGTAGCGAAAAAGCCAGCGACCGCGCCAGCCAGCAACATCGAGGGGAACGCGCTGGAAATCCCGAGGATGGCGAGCGCAGCAAGGATGCCGGTGTAGATCAGCGTCGAGATCGCCCAGGCCGGTATCCGTTGGGCCAGCGCCCCGAGCACCAGCGTGCCGACCGCCGCGCCGATCTGCAGAGCAAACATCACCCAACCGGCCTGCGCCGGGCTGAAGCCCTGGTCGACCAACAGGCTCGGCAACCAGTTGATCAGGATGTACACCACCATGAGCGTGAAGAAGTAGCTGACCCAGAGCAAAAGCGTGACGGTCGCGGCGCCGTCCTGGAACAGCCCCTGCCAGACGCCGGTACGCGACGTCTCGGACTGCGCCTCGCGCTGAAGAAAAGCCGGAGACTCGGGCAGGAACATGCCAAGCAGTGGCACGATCAGTAGCGGCACCACGCCGCCAACGATGAACACCGTCTTCCAGCTTCCGACAAAGCCGGAGATACCGATACCGGCCGCCAGCGCTGCACCCAACGGCACGCCACAGTACATGAGGCTAACGGCAAAACCGCGCCACCGTTCTCCGGCACACTCACTGGTCAGGGCAATGAGGTTGGGCAACGCGGCGCCTAGGCCAAGGCCAGTAAGCAGGCGCGCGCCCAGCAAGCTAGAGAAGTCCCAGGCCTGGGCGGTCGCCAGGGAAAATATCCCGAACAGCGCCACCGAGGCCATTAGCACGCGTTTGCGACCGATGCGGTCGGCCAGCCAGCCGCCGACAAATGCGCCGGGTAGCAAGCCAAGGATTCCGGCGCTGAAGACCCAGCCCATGTGCAGCTTGTCGAGGACGAAGGCGGCGGCGATACCCTGAGCGGCGATACCGGCAGCCTGCAGGTCGAGACCTTCCATCAAGGCGACCAGAAAGCACAGGCCGATGGTGAGCGACAGTTGAGTGTTGGCAGCCGGCGCAGCGCGCTGGGCGGCAAAGGTGTGCAAGGCTTTCATCGTTGATACCCGAGTTGTCGTTGTAGGGTCGATGGGGAGCCGGTATGAGCCGGCTCACGGTAGTTCAACGGCGACCGAGTAGGTCCAGCGCTACGTCGACGATCATGTCTTCCTGACCGCCGACCATGCGTCGTTTGCCCAGCTCGACAAGAATGTCCACCGCCTTGATGCCATAGCGGGCAGCGGCCACCTCGGCATGGCGCAGGAAGCTCGAGTAGACCCCGGTATAACCCAGCGCCAGGGTTTCGCGGTCCACCCGAACCGGCCGGTCCTGCAGCGGACGGACCAGGTCATCGGCGGCATCCATCAGCGCGTATAGGTCGGTGCCGTGGTTCCAGCCGAGCTTGTCGGCCGCGGCGATGAACACTTCCAACGGAGCGTTGCCGGCACCGGCACCCATACCGGCGAGGCTGGCGTCGATGCGGTCGCAGCCCTCCTCCACCGCGGCGATGGAGTTGGCCACCCCCAGGCTGAGGTTGTGGTGCGCATGGATACCGGTCTCGGTGTCCGCCCTCAGCACCGCTTTCACGGTGCGGAACCGCGCTCGGATATCGTCCATGTTCATCGCTCCACCCGAGTCCACCACGTAGATGCAGGTGGCGCCGTAGCTCTCCATCAGCTTGGCCTGCTGCGCCAGCCCTTCAGGCGTCTGCATGTGGCTCATCATCAGGAAGCCCACGGTGTCCATGCCCAGCTCGCGGGCATACTCGATGTGCTGGCGCGAGACGTCCGCTTCGGTGCAATGGGTGGCCACGCGTACGATGCGGGCACCGGCGTCGTAGGCATTCTTCAGGTCATGGATAGTGCCGATCCCTGGCAACAGCAGCGTGGCGATCTTGGCGTGGCTGACCGCGTCGGCGGCTGCTTCGATCCATTCTAGGTCGGTGTGGGCACCGAAGCCGTAGTTGAAGCTCGAACCCTGCAGGCCATCGCCGTGGGCGACTTCGATGGAGTCGACCTTGGCCCGGTCCAGGGCGGTGGCGATGGCCCGCACGTCATCGAGCGAATACTGGTGGCGGATGGCGTGCATGCCATCGCGCAGGGTCACGTCGGAGATGTAGAGTTTCTTGCCGTTCATGCCAGGGGCCCCATTGCTTGCGCCATACGCTCGGCGGTGGCCAGCGCGGCTGAGGTCATGATGTCGAGATTACCGGCGTAGGCCGGCAGGTAATGGGCTGCGCCTTCGACTTCGAGGAACACGGAAGTCTTGAGGCCGGTGAAGGTCCCTTGCCCCGGCAAAGTGAGGTTGCGCACTTGTTCGAACTGCACCTGCTGCTTGAGGCGGTAGCCCGGCACGTAGGCCTGCACCAAGGCAGCCATTTCCTCGATGCTCGCCGCGATCTGCAGTTGATCGGCGGTCTCGCTCAGCACGTACACCGTGTCGCGCATCATCAGCGGCGGCTCGGCGGGGTTCATGATGATGATCGCCTTGCCCTTGGTCGCGCCGCCGATCACTTCGATGGCTTTGCTGGTGGTCTCGGTGAATTCGTCAATGTTGGCCCGGGTGCCGGGGCCGGCGGACTTGCTGGCGATCGAGGCGACGATCTCGGCGTAGTGCACCTTGGCCACGCGCGACACTGCCGCGACCATGGGGATGGTGGCCTGGCCACCGCAGGTGACCAAGTTGACGTTGATCGCCTGCAGGTGCTGTTCGAGGTTGACCACAGGCACGCAGTACGGACCGATGGCCGCCGGGGTCAGGTCGATCATGCGCAGGTCGGCCTTGTGCTGGCGCAGGAAAGCGTCGTTCTTCACATGAGCACCGGCGCTGGTGGCGTCGAAGACGAAATCGATGTCCTGGAACACCGGTAGGCGGGTCAGGCCCTCTACGCCTTCAGCGGTGGTGGCCACGCCCATACGGGCGGCGCGAGCCAGCCCGTCGGAGGCCGGGTCGATACCGACCATCGCGGCCATTTCCAGGTGCTTGGCGTTGCGCAGGATCTTGATCATCAGGTCGGTGCCGATGTTGCCGGAGCCGATGATGGCGACTTTGCGTTTCTGGCTCATGGAGGTCTCCGTCACTCGCCGCTGAAGGTCACGCCGACGCGGCCAAGGCCGTCGATCTCGGCTTCGAAATGGTCGCCCGGCGCCACCGCCACCATCGGCCCGAGGGCGCCGGTGAGGATGATGTCGCCAGCACGCAGCGGCTCGCCCAGGCTCGCCATGGTGCGGGCCAGCCACACGGCGGCGTTGAGCGGGTGGCCGAGGCATTCGGCGCCAGTGCCGCTGGACACCAGCTCGCCGTTGCGGGTCATGCGCATGGCCGCGCTATGCAGGTCGAGGTCTTGTAGTTGGCGGGCCGGGCCGCCGAGCACGAAGCAGCCACTGGAGGCGTTGTCGGCCACGGTGTCGGCGAAACGGATATTCCAGCCCTGCACGCGGCTCCCGACGATTTCCAGCGCCGGCAGTACGTGGCCAGTGGCGGCGATCACATCGGCGAAAGTGGTCTGCGCGCTGGGCAGGTCGTGGGCCAGCACCAGGGCGATCTCGGCCTCGATCTTCGGCTGCATGACGCTGGCGTACGGCACGCTTTCGTTGTCGCCATAGCACATGTCGGCGAACAGGCTGCCGAAGTCCGGCTGGTCCACGCCCAGCTGGGCCTGTACCTTGGGATTGGTCAGGCCGATCTTGCGGCCCACCAGGCGACGCCCGTCAGCCAGGGCATGGGCAACGTTCAAGCGCTGGATGGCGTAGGCCGCCTCGGCATTTTCCGCGCCGATGACGTCCCGCAGCGGGGCAATGGCCTCACCCTGCTGCTGGGCACGGCGCAGGTCGGCAGCCAGGCGCTCAAGGGTTTGCGAATCGATGATCATGGGATGTACCTCAAATCAGTGCTGGAGGAAGTCCAGTACCAGGCGGTTGAAGGTCTCGGCGTGCTCCCACTGGGCCCAGTGGCCGCAGTTGTTGAACACGTGCAGTTCAGAATTGGCGATGCCGGCGATCAGGCGCAGGCCGACGTCCATCGGCACAAAGCGGTCGTTGCGGCCCCAGACCACAAGGGTCGTGGCCTTGATTTCGCCCAAGCGTGCACCGAAGTCGGGGAACTGCTTGGGGTTGGCGGCCAGGCTGGTGACGAAGTTGTCGAGGTGATCGCGCCGGCTGAGCATGTTGTCCAGGCGGGTCTGGAACAGCGCCTCGGTGAGGTCGCTGGGGTCGTAGACGAAGACGTTCATCATCTTCTTCAGGTTGTCGATGGTGGGCTCGCGGTACAGTCCGTTGATCAGCTTGATGCCCTCGGTGGGCATCGGTACGAACGGGCTCGCGCCACCGGTACCACCGCCCATCAACACCAGTTTGCCGACCCGCTCGGGGTAGCTCAGGGCAAAGGCCACCGCGCTGTGGCCGCCCATGGAGTTGCCGAGGATATGCACCCGCTCCAGGCCCAGCACGTCGAGCAGGCCCTTGAGCGCGGTGGCGTTGAGGTCCGAGCGCGAGCCACGGCAGACGATCGGGTCACTTTTGCTCCAGCCTGGACAGTCCATCAGGACCACGCGGTAACCGGCGGCTAGCAGCGGTTCGATATTGCGGTTGAAGTTGGCCCAGCCGCTGGCCCCTGGGCCGGAGCCATGGAGCATGACCACGGTCTCGGCACCTTCGCCAAGGTCGTTGTAGTGCACCTGCAGGTCCAGCTCGCCTTCGCGGATACGGGCAAATCGGCTGCTGGCGGCTTCGCTGATGGAAATGCTGGTCATGATGGAAATCCTCCGTTCATCAAGTAAGAGAATGTGCGCTGAGCGAACCGAAGCCTGCGATCCACTCTGGAATCGGCCGGTAGTAGCGCTCGCTGGCCTGGTAGTCGCCGTATGCAGCGAGCGCGGCGAAGGCCGCGACCCAGGTCTTGACCTCGTGGGTCGATTTGCCGGCCAGGGTCGACAGGTCGGCGTTGGCCATAGCGTCGAGCTCTTCGAAACGGTGCTGTTCGAGCAGGTCGAGGAAGTGGTTGTCCCAGGCGGGATTGAGCGGGTGCAGGCTGTACTGGTCACGCACGAAACCTTCGGCGGCGCTGATGACCCGTTGCTGACGGGCCTGGCGCTCGTTGGCCGGCAAGTCGCGGCCGCTGCCCATCAGGCGATCGGCCATGCGCGCATCGACATGGGCCAGTTCCGGCACCGGCGGCTGGTGCGACAGGCCGCCAGAACCGAGAAATAGCACGCGTTTGCCGGTGCTGCGGGCGAAGCGGCCAACGGCCTCACCGAGCAGCCGGGCGCGGGCGAAGCCAGGCAGCGGAACCGCGACGCTGTTGATGAACACCGGAATCACCGGCTTGTGCGCCAGGCCGCCAAGCAGATACTCCAGCGGCTGGGCAAAGCCGTGGTCGACCTGCATCCGGTACGACACGGCAGCGTCCACACCCGCCTCGAGCACCGCGCCGGCACAGGCCTCGGCCAACTCGCGGGGCACGTCGAGCGGTCCGGCGGCGCTCTGGAAATCGCCGATGGCGGTGGCCCCCATGCCGATGCAAAAGGCCGGCATGACGTCGTAGAAGAAGCCGTTGTAATGGTCCGGGGCAAACAGCACCACCAGCTCGGGGTCGAATGCAGCGATGCGCTCGCGAGCCGCGCCGATCACTTCGTCGACCTCGGCCAGCACGGCTTGCGGCGGATCGACGTAGCCCACCAGCGGGGTATGGGACAGGCAGTGCAGATAGGCGCTCATCTCACGCCACCTTCGATGTCAGGGGCACCTGCGCGCGTGGCTCTGGCTGGGCAGCCAAGGCACGTAGCAGGGTATCGCTGGCCTGACCGATGGTTTGCGGGATGGCCACCGCGCCGACGAAGCGGTCCGGACGCAGCAGCGTGATGGATACCGGATAGCGACCGAACCACTCCTTCAGGCGGCCCGTGCAGTCGCCCACGCGAATCACCCCGTCTGGCACTTCGCGACCGGACTTGAGTTGCACGTCCGGCACAACCTGGATGAAGCAGGCCCCCAGCGCACGCCAGGCTTGCTCCTGGGCGCTACTCAAACCCCAGAGCGGATCGTTGCCCCAGGCGATGAAGGCGAAGTTACTGCCGATGACGTCATCGAGCAGGCGGATTTCGCCCGATTCGGTGATCACCTTGGGCTGGATGAACATGCGCCCGACCGCTGTGGTCTTGCTGTCCTCGGCCGCGACCAGCGCCCCCTTCGTGTACTGGGGCATGGGTTTGAAGCGCATTTCCAGGAAGTAGCGCTTGACCGCCGGGAGGTAGTTCAGCGCCCAGGAAATGCCATCGCGCAGCGCGCCCTGCCAGCGTTTGGGCGGCGCCAATACATGGCCGGCCAGCACCGACAGGTCGATCATCGCCTTGGCGTGGTCGCGGCGCTCCTGCTCATAGGTGTCGAGCAGCGCTTCGCCGGCCAGACCCTTGACCACTAGGGCCAGCTTCCAGCTCAGGTTGCTGGCGTCACGCATACCGCTGTTGTAACCCTGGCCCTGCCAGACCGGCATGATGTGCGCCGCATCACCGGCCAGCAGCACCCGCTTGACCCGGAAGCGGCCGGCCAGGCGGGCATTGTGGGTGTACACGCGCTTGCGGATCAGCTCGATGCGGTCGGGGTCGGGCAGCACCTTGGCCAGCAGCTTGCGCAGGTTCTCCGGCTTGCCTAGTTCCTGCTCGGTCTCACCCGGCATCACCATGAACTCGAAGCGTCGTACACCATGGGGCAGCGCCGCCGATACGTAAGGGCGCACCGGGTCGCAGCACAAGTACACGTTTGGGGTGCCCAGCGGGTCGTTGGCGATATCGATGACGATCCACTGGTTGGGGGCGGTCTTGCCCTCGAAAGAGATGTCCAGGGTCCGACGGATCAGGCTGTTGCCACCGTCGCAAGCCACCAGGTAGCGCGCCCGCACGGTTTCCTGACGACCGTCCGGAGCCGTCATCTGCAGGCTCACGCCCTCATCGTCCTGCTGGAACTGCACCACATCACGGGAGAACAGCGTGCACACATGGGCGAAGCGTTCCAGGCCACGGTGCAGCACGGCATCGACCTGCGGTTGGATGAACGCATTGCGGCGCGACCAACCGAACTCGTCGGTGGTCGGCTGGATATCGGCGAAGCAGCGGCCCTTGGGCGTGAGAAAGCGCATGGCGTGCCACGGCGTAGTGTGCGGCAACACCTGCTCGACCAGGCCGATGGCCTGCACGGTGCGCAATGACTCGTCATCGATGCCGATGGCGCGTGGGTAGTCGATCAGCTGGTCGAGCTTCTCGATCTGCAGCACCTGTACGCCAGCCTGGCCGAGATAGTTGGCGATGGCCAACCCCACCGGGCCGGCACCGATGATCACCACCTCTGCGGTGTAGTCGGCCTGAGTGTGATCTGGATGCGGCTTGTTCATTGTTGTAATCCTCGACACTGCCCTCGGCGGCCCGGAAGGTTTCCAGGCAAGCCGCGACCGTCCTCGCGCAGGCAGGCGCAAGGGGGGATGAACGGGCGTTTTGACTGGTACGGGTCTAGCGGTATGTCGCTACGCTTCGCGGGGCAAAGACGCGGGCGATGGATGCAGGTAGGGATGTCGCGTGCAGGCAGGCATGGCGCATGGTGTATTCCCCTGTCAGGGCTTTGTAGTTGTTGTGGCGAGTATAGGAATGGCACCGATTGACATACAATGAAAAACAGCGTCGGCGTGCACTTAGTGCACTATATTGTTTTATAAGGATTTTATCGTGAACAAAGATCGAGACTCCGACTACAAGACCGTGCGCGGCCTGAGCCGTGGCCTGACCCTGCTCAACACCTTGAACCGGCTGGACGGGGGCGCCAGCCCAACGCGCCTGGCCGAGCTCACCGGCCTGCACCGCACGACCGTCCGGCGCCTGCTCGAGACCTTGCAGGACGAGGGCTACGTGCGCCGCAGCGAATCCGACGACAGCTTCCGCCTGGCACTGAAGGTGCGTGAACTGAGCGAGGGCTTTCGCGACGAACAGTGGATTTCCGCCATCGCCGCCCCCTTGCTTGGCGACCTCTTGCAGCAGGTGGTCTGGCCGACCGACATCTGCACCCTGGAAGTCGACGAGATGGTGGTCCGCGAAACCACCCACCGCTTCAGCCGCCTGTCGTTCCACCGCTCCATGGTCGGGCGTCGCTTGCCGTTACTGCAGACCGCAACGGGGCTGGCGTATCTGGCGTTCTGTGATGAAGCGCAGCGTGAGCAGATCTTGGCACTGCTAGCCAGCAGAGACGAACCTGAGTACCGCCTGGCCCGTGATCACTTGGCGCTGGATAACATCCTGCGCAAAGTACGCCATCGGGGCTGTGGCGAGAACTACATGGGCTGGAATCAGGAAGCCAACATCGCGTCCATTGCAGTCCCTTTGTACGACGATACCCAGCGCCTACTGGGCTGTGTAAGCCTCATCTACATTGCAAAGGCAATGAGTATCCAGCAGGCAGTCGATCGCTATCTACCAGCCCTGCAGACATTTGCTCAACAAGTTCGGCAAAACCTAGCTGGTGAATCGCCTGCTGCTCTGTAGGCTCTCAAATAGACGCTTTTGACCGGTGATTCTTACAGCGGAGTATTTTGTGAATTCCCTCGGGCGGATTCATACAATGACTTTTCGCCAACGTTTGCCGGGGCTCCTAAATCTCCTATTTTGTGAACCTACAAAGACACTAGCCAGATGCTCTGGATCAATGCCCACACCCGTATCTTCCACCTCAAAACATACGAATTTGCCGTTCAGCTCCTCTACCTCATCAGTAAATTCAACCGCTTTCGCTGTTATGCGTATCCGACCATGATCTGCGATAGCGTCACGTGCGTGAATGATGATTCCTTCCTTTTCCAGCATTTTCGTTTGACATTAAAGCTATCGAGGTGTTGCAGCAGCTCTTGGCTCGCAACAAGGAGCAGTTGCTGGTGGTGATCGACGGCATTGAAAGCAAGCCAGAGGGTATGCCGTGCGCAGACAACACCCAACGCGTACTCGGCCGTCTGCGTGAAGCGATCGCATTGAACACGGCGAGTGCTTCCGCTAAATGAATAGCACCGAGACCTGATGCGCTGTAGCGCCGGCTCCGCGGCCGGCGCCGATGAATGCAGATACATAGTGCGTCTCCTGAGTTTGCCCCATCGGATCCGAGGGTCTTGGGCCTGAACATCCGCTATGGGTCGATAACGGCCCTTCACGATCCTCGATATCGTCATGCCGACCTCTTCGTTATATTAGGCCTGATAAGCCGCAGGTTATCCGACCCTATCGAGGCGAATCGTAATAAAAAATACGCTCTACATAATGCTTAACACGCCAAGGTACGAATCCCGCGCATTGAGGCGTCGGTAATCTCGAAATTGGCAATGAGGGATGCGGGTCCTGTATGAGGACCCGCACGCTGATCTCACGCCGCCTCAGTGCACCTCATCACATGAATTTAGAAATGGTATTTTTCGAAGCGCCGTTTGAAAGCCTCTGCTGAGCCTTCCATTATGTTTAATACTGCATTGGCGGTATCCGACTGATCGAGCCCGCCTACGGCTAACCGCTCGCCACGGCCGTTTTTAACATCCAGTGCAAAGACCAGGTCAGTGTCAGCATTGACGGGAAGATTGGCATTATGGGTCGCCAAAATCAGTTGCCGACGATTCTTGACCTTGCGCAGCAAGGGCACGAGCTCATGGTAGATAAAGTTCGAATCCAATTCGTCCTCTGGCTGGTCGATGACGATAGGGCCATCACCCTGCGCCAGTAACAGTTCCAGGACGGCGGTGTTCCGCTGTCCCTCTGAAAGTGCCCGACTTTGAATGCTCCCGACCAGGGTACCATCGGCGCGGTACAGTTCAAGGTCAACCTGATCCTCGATGCGAGTCAACCGTGCAGCGCGCCATTTATCCTTCTGTTCAACGAGATGCTTACGAACATCGCCAGTGAGCCCCTCCAGCTGTTGAGGCACAGGGCTTTGCTCGGTCAGGACGGCTCTGATGTGCAGCCAAGGCGAGTAAGTCGCTGGTTGATTGGCGGCCACATAGTTCCGAAAGTCTGCAAACAATACCTCGCCAATCTGTGTCCACGCCCTGCCGATGCGGGCGCGCCCGTCCGGGGCCATCCCCTCCCAAACCTGTTGAAAGTGAGCCTCATCACCCATGGGTTGCACGAGGATGTTGATCGAACGATTGGCTTTTTCGGAAATTTCCCCGGCGGTTCGACTACGAACAGACAATTGTCCTGCCCATAATGCGTGCAGCTCTTCTACTAAGGCGGAGAGCTTTTCCACCGTAGACTCGAGGCCCTCGGACTGTTTGCGCAGCTGTTCCAGGTTTGCCTGTTTGATCTGCCGCGTCTTGTCGATTTCCTGGAGCCGTGCGACATCCTGAGGCAGCAGTCCTCTGTCCTGGCAAGCCTGCATAAATCCATCTTTAATGGTCGTCAGCTCAGCCGACACCGCCTGCCAACCCTGCATACGCTGTTCTAACTCAGCCGCTTCCCGTTGCATGGACGTCGCCAGCGCGACCAGTTGTTCTGAATATTTCAGACGCAGCGCCGACGCACCTTCGGTGTAGGCATTAAACCAGCCCGCCATGGGCCAGGTTTCGATCTTGCCATCGTTCAGCACCCCCGGCTGGGCAAGCATTTCGGCGAGTGCAGTAATTGTCTGAGCGTCGCTGACTGATTGAGCCTTGGCTTTTTCGAAGTACTGACGACTGGCCTCGGCTCGCTGGAACTGCAGCGCTTCTGCCTGAATTTCTTTACGGGCTTGCCACTGACGATTGAGCTCAGTCAGTTGTTGTGCCACGTCCTTCTCGGCATTGCGCAATTCGGCCAATTGATCTGAAGCGGCAAAGACCTGCATGATTTCAGCACGCAGCGTATTTTCACGGGCTTTGAGTGCCTGCAGCTCTGCACTGCAGGCCTCATCTAGCATGCTCAGCAAGCTGCTCTCACCGCCGACACTGGTGAGATCGCTGAGTTGTTGCTGGCTGTAGAACTGGATAGGGATCTGCTTGAGGTAAGCAGCAGTATCCAAGACTTCACCCTGCACAATTTGGTGAGGGCCCTCCGGCCGCAGCGAAATGACATCCACTTGACCGGGCACCGACTCCCAACCGAGCTGGATCTCGGCGTCACAGGTAAAGGTCTGACGCAAGCGGTCGAACTTCGCCTGAATGAACGCAGAGAACTGGCCACCGGTATCCCTGGCGAACGCGAAACGCAGCAACTCCATCAGGGTCGATTTACCCGTTCCCCGGCCGCCAATGATCGTGTTCAGATTGGGTGAGAAATACACCGTCTGGTCGGCGAGGAACGTCAACCCGCGGCATTTCAGAAAAACGATACGGGGATGCGTCTGCTCATCTGAGGGGCGAGCATCTTGAATTCGTAGCCGAGACGCACCGTCCAGGAAGGCCTGACGAAGCGCCGCGATCGAAGGCTTCGAGGCTTTTACCCAGGTTGACCGATAACCCAATGAGTTCCCCAGTGGCTTTCCGTCGTCGCCCACCTTCAACGATTTGGCATCAGAGGATTGGACGTATGCGGGCTGACGTCCGCGCCTGGACCAATTCCGATCTCGTCCCTGCAAAATGGACCGAATATTGGCCGGCATCGGGTAAGTGGCCACCTCCACCGCAAGCAGCTGGGGAATTTGGTAGTCGGCAATGTTATTGGGCGAGGACAACATGCCATCGGCCTGATCGGCATGGGCCGCGATGACGAGCCCATCATGCTGCTCGACCACTTCGATCAGCTCTTTCAGGCTCAGGGTACGCCCGTCACGACGCAGTTGCAGGGGCATCCCAGCCCGAAAGCGTTCATGCTCAGCCAACCCCAGTTTACTAAGGATCATGTTGAGACGCTGAATGTCTCGCTGTCTCTTGGCCGGCTGGAACAAGCAGAGCACGTGGTAGCCGATGTCCACTTCGAAACCTGGAAATAGAGCCAGCGGTTCACGCTCGAGGTCCTTGGCCACCGCCCTGTTTTGTTCGACTAGATGGGTGAGGAACCAGTCCCGCGGTTCGGATTTTTCCGAGAAGTTGTGATCGGTGATGCCGACCATCTGGAGTTCGAGCTCGTGACAGCGTCGCAGAAAGCGCCGAGCTTTCTCCTGAATGCCCAGCTCACAAGCCTTCCCTTCTACCAGTGGGCGTCGCTCGTGCAAACGTAGATCATCGTCAGCCCAATGGCGGTTGTCCTCCGGCGTCTGAACCTGAAAGTCCGTTTTGAACCAACGCATGCCCTGATAATCGCTCATCGCCCCCCCCTTCAAGTCCTTTTCGCTGTCAGCTGGACTGCCAGCATGCCTCCATAGTGACAGCATACATTTTCTACGAGGGTTGGCCGAAGAGAAAGGGAAGCTGCGGGTGACGGGCCACTCACGTGACACCCAACGATGCACAATGCTCTCCCACAAACCATCTCAAATGCCTGCAGCAGGAAGCTCAGGCAAACAGGAAAGGTTCAAGTGTCGTGACGACTAAGCTGACGTCGCTCAGTAAACACCGTACTCGATCCTTGTGAGGTACTGGCCAACTTGGCGATAGCTGTCGGGATCTACTAAAAGGCTGCAGGGGCAGCGTCGATCTAGCCCAAGCGCCGGGCGACTCAGCCATGCCGAGGCTAGCCGGGCGTTACCCAGCACGTAAGCAGCCTGATTTCGCACCTGATCCTGACGCGCGACAAAACAGCGAAACTGACCGCTCCAACAGCGGAGACGGGCTGAAGGACAAGCGCCCAGTAGCTCTATCGCCTGCATATACAATTTCCAATACCATTTTTGTGCATGGGCAAAGTTTACAGTACTGCACCGCCGCCTTCCCCTGTATCACCTAAGGGATGTCTGGTAAGACTCTCGCTGCTGCAGGGAATTTGCTCACTTCTGGTCGAAGGTACCGTTTACGGGTGGGCCTCAGCGGCCAGTGCAGGGAGCTGCCGCGCTCAACTAGCGGTGATGGCAAACCCGTAGCTAGCCTGGTGCGCTTTGCGATAGCGTGGCCGGACGTCGCTACATGGTCGACGTTCTGCTCACCCCTTTAGAGGCCTCGCTGGCCGCAGCTAACCGGATCGAACCATGCTCATCGTTGTAAATTTCTGACCTGAGCCTTTCCGGGCATCGGGGATGGCGGGTGGGCGTCTCCGATGTCGCTCCTACTGGAGCAACGGAGAAAACTCATGGTTCCCAACACTCCACACGAATCAATCAAAGTCCAGGCCAAGCGCCTGCGCGACCTTTTCAGTATCGACCTGACCACCGCCAAGTACGTATTAGCGCGAGGGCCGTATGGCTGTACCGATTGGTCGGATCTATGCACCCGCCTGAATCAAGAACGTCCACTGCAGCACGCCCTGCAGCTGGCCGAGCTACCTCAATCGCCACTTGCTGCCACGTACCTGGCAAAGCATCTGCGCCGGTTGGCCTCCTCGGTCAGTCAACTGATCCTCACGAACCGCAACCTGCCTGAGCTCTGCGAAATACTGCGACAAGTCTTCGCGGTCCCGGGTAACCCGGTAACACTGGCCGATGTGCTGCAGCCAATCACGCCGACTGCGTGGCAGCCCACCGACCTCAGAATCTTCAGACGGTTGGGAATCGAATCCCCTGACAGAACCTTTCTTCGATGGTGAAGGCCAACTGCTCTTCCGCTCGATTCATTATAAACGCGATAACTTCTAACTCGATGCTCAGCGACGTAGTCAATGCTACGTCGCTAAGCGTCCGCTCCCGCTTCACGGGCACCTCGCTTGCTGCGGTAACAATCAACTGACACAACGTTCGCAGGGCCTCCGCACGTTGTTACCATACTCAACCCAACCCTCAAGAGCAATCTATGTCGAACACATCTGGTTCACAGGCCCTACGCTTTTTCCGCTCAGTGCCCGTGATATTGCAATTCTCACCTCCCTAGCTACTATCCCCGTCTCGATTGCGTTGCTCCAGCCCAATGTAGCTGGTTTGCCTTTGATCGTTGGCGCTGGCAGCCTTTTTTGGTTGGTACTTCGAGCGAGGCTGGATCAGTTGCACAAGGATTTCGTCCTCGCTGTGATCGCAGCTCTTAGGTTGTTCCTCAAGGAGTTTTGCATTACCCCTTCATTTGAGAACTTTGGGCAGTAGTGGGAACTGAACTCGAACTATCTACAATTTGCTTGGGATATTAAACACTATGATTTCTATTAGCCAAACACAAGGCAATACACAAGTCCGTAATTACCTGTCAGGCGTGAGTGCGGTTTTTTTGCACTTAAACTTCATTTCCACTTAAATCCGGCTTAGGCATTAAGTCCCGGATCGATATGAATTGGCTTAGAAAAGATGTATTTTCGTTCAGGCCACTGAACCCTTTTGCAGCAGGGTACAGATCTCTGTCACAAACCTTGACGCGATGAGCCGATATCGGCATATTCTGCTTGCCATTCCGCGAAAAACCTCAATTTTTTCTTAACTGATCGCAGAAAATCTTAAGAATCGACCATTTTCGCAATATTTTCTTTAGTTGTCCGAGCTATCAGCCTTCGGGTGAGTCGTCTTCCCAGTATTGGTCGGGCTTCAGCTGGACCTACCAGAGTCTTAAAGGTCAAAAATGAGTAATCAGAACGCCTCCCTGAGCAGACAACCTCAAGGTCTTGTTTTCCGGTATTGCTACCGTACCGTTATCAGAGCCGTCGAAGAGCGCTACGATGTACGCGGCTCTATTTTGGCTGAGCTGGTGAGGTCATGCTTAGAGAATCGAGCAAGAGTTCCAACTAAACTAAGTGAACGTTACTACTGTCATGTACAGCGAGAGGCGCTCAACTACCTCGAGCTTTTTACAGCGAGCTTATTATTCGGCCCACATGGGCGATTTTCCCCTCATGAATACCGTTATCGAATGATGTCCGCCTCTGATGATAAGCAATAAAGGAATCGAGCATATAAACCGCGCTAGGCAAAGCATTTACCGAGAAGCCGGCGTCGGACGAAATTTTTTCATACCGCCGGCTTGGCCTTGGTAAAATTAACACCCACGCCATAAATCAAGCGACGCTTTACACATAAAGATATTCAATGGAGCGGGTATATGCGAAATTATTAATCACTGTAAACAAATCAGCTCGGTGAACATTAGCCTCACCCCAGCAGTCTTGTTCGTTGAACTCACCTACGATCATGGACGACTGTCCCCGTGACTGACAGCGAACCCAACTTCTCTCTAGTAAAAAACATCCATCAACAGTATAGTGGCTTGGGATATCATTGATCATCATCGTGCGACACGAAAAATGGTCACGGCGAAACTCCAAGCGTTTCTGGCCTATCATAATCCTCAACTCATCCGGCTTATGCTCATCAGCATCATTCAATTCGCAGACCGCCCATATATCAAAAAAGGCGCCCCACACCTCAAATAGAAAAACACGACTATTCATATCTGAATTATTGAAAAAAGGTCGTCCCGCCGCATACGGATTAACTTTCCTGTCAAACATATCCCTTAAGGTAAAAACGTTAAGAGCAGTAGCTAGCCAAGAGCAATATGCTATTGAGCAGCTACATCTAACCCGCCCAATCAACAGGTGCGAGTGACAGACACCATGTCGTTTGAATTTCTGAAGGCATTTATGATGCCGCTTTATATAGCGCTTAAAAATTTGCCTACGAATTGCTTTAACGCAAGCAATCAAATCAATATCTAGATCGCCCTTAGCGGCTACATCAAAGCGCCTTGTTTCAGGGAGTACCGTTCTCCTCACTCCAAATTTTGGCCCAGAAAAAGGTGATGGACATTTACCAATCTTCCCCTCTAAGAACCGCATGTAAACTAAGAACGCACGCCCACATGATAATCCAAATCGTTCCCCTGGCGATGTACATCTTTCTGATTTATTTACTGCACGAGCTTTCCTTAACCAACGCGCTAGACTCGAAGCCCATCTGTCAAACTTAGCGAGCTCGTCATCCGAAAGCAAACACGCAGCAAAGTCTTTTGAATAAAAGGACTGGACGTGATGACAGACTCCCTCTGAGCACTGCCCGTGAACTGAGGAAATAGTTGAAGACCTGAATAAACCAGCACATGCTTTACAGCACTTAAGACGCTCGTTGTGAACAGGACAGTGGGTTATCCAAGGCAATTGAAACAAACTGCAATGATAGCGTTTACTCAAGCATGTTCCGCAGTGCCGGACACGCTCTGTTGACAAACCAGAGTCCCACCACGCCAGCAAGTCAATAAATGCACTATATAAATATTCTCTCCTCGCATTCAGAGCCCCTGCCAGAACTTCAAGATCGATTCCAGCACTACTATACCATAAGAAGCGCGACCTTAAGTAACCAGGCTTTGCTATAAGCCCCTGAAGGTCGTCGATCGAGATATCGTTATTCAACAACACCTTCAGATACATCATCCATGACGACTCGTAAGGAGCAATTTTTTTTGGATAGGTCAAAATATATGACATAACTTTTCCTAGTTTAATATGCCAGAAAACTCACACATATTAGACTCCAAAAGTGCGCTCTTTATTTTTTCCTCAGAGAGCACGAATGAATCTCGATCATCAGGACGAGAACTTATTAGAATATACTCAATCATAATGAATAAATGTTCAATCGGTATTTTATTAGCTCCCAATGCCTGCCTGATCGTCTTGTAAATGACCTCAGCATGATCTTTAAGTCTAAATCCGTTAGCGAATGATTGAGGCAAGAAAAATCTGGTATAGCTGCAGTCTGAGCCGCTGGGGAAAAATAGTGACTCATCGAACCTACTTAGCAACGTTTCCAGCCACAGTATATCTGAGCACCCTTCGAATAAAATTCTCTGACTCAGAAACCGGGCAATAATAGCGTCCTCCTTAGCCTGCCGAAGAACAGCGTGCAAATCATTAATTTCCGATTGCGCAAACCCTATAGTAGTAGTTGAAATACCCTTGATCTTGAGATCATTTTGGATTACCTGCAAGTGCTTATAGTCGGAAATCTGTAATGCCTGCATCTCGTCAAGAATCAAAACAAAATGATTTCCAGACAACGAAGATAGCTCGCAACTTATGTGATTTATCAAGCGCGCTCGGAGTCTGGACCCTTTTTCCCGGCTCTTAGGCAAAAGGCCGATACCTTTACATAGCGTCTCTACGACTGTCTCTTCTTCTGTTACATCGCAAGATACAAGAACCACATACTTGTCAGGTGATTCAGATAAGATAAAGTGCTTAATGGCTTTAGCGCATTCAGACTTCCCCATTCTAGGCGTAGAGTAGAAGTAAAGACTAGGCCGCCCCAACCAAATTTGCTCCCTAATACTAGCGTACGCCTGCTCAATCGTTTTTGTTACAGTTGTGAACGTCTTTTTTCTAAGGGGGTGATCCTTTAGCATCTCGTCACGCTGCTCGGTATTCATCGGGTCAAATGAGCGCATACATACTCCTTAAAGATCTTTAATTAGACTAGTAAGATCAGGCAGCTTCGAAGGTATTACGCTCCCCCTGACGTCCCGAGTACTGCGATCTTGTGATGGCTGAAGTTCAATCTTGTCATCCAAAGTCTGTCCCCCTGGTTGCTGAGACGGCTTACTAGGAGACGTGCTGAGCAAGTCCGGACGTTCTAAGCCAATCTCTATATTCATGCGACTTATTTCGGAACCTATGCCTCTACTTGATTTTAAACTGAGTGGATCAGGTGTCTTTTTAGGTTTTTCCACCTTTGAACTTAGCCACATCAAATAAAATTCGACAGGGTCGTCATTTTCTGTGAGTGTGAGCAACCGTTTGGAGCGCAGACTATTTATCGCCTTTCTGGTTTTACGACTATGTATAGTCCGAGACCATTTCCCAGCAGCTTTCAATATTCCCAACGGTGTGCCATCTGGCAAGAAGGCGCGAATCGTGCGCATGTCCTGATCATCTATTTGAATGGTCACATCAATGCCGGCCAGCCCAGCAGAGCTTCTCAATACATTATTGCTATAACGCACGCGATCGAGCTGAATGAAAGGTCGCACCCCCTTTTTAGGGTACGACCTAATTTTAGCCTTCTCCGTAATCCTGCCGTTGGCCATCTCGTCCATCTTGTCACGTTGCAAACACCTTAGGAGAAAATGCCCGTCAAACTGCTCTATTTTTTGCCTTAAGAACTCAAGAGGCGTAAGGTATCCTATACCTTCATTTTCCAACGCATTATGCTGAGCGAAATGGTGGTACGCGAGTTCCTCTACAATTTGTGCTTCGATTTTATAAGCACAGGCGATTTCGGTAGCATTTTTTGGCCGGCCGTTTTGCGGACCGGCTCCCGTCGTGTTTGGCAACCTCTGAAATAAGCCAGCCGCTATTCCTTTGAAGGTTCGCTCGATGTTCGGTCGATGCTCAAAATGTCCTGGTGGACCATACTCGATATAGAACCCCAATTTTTGCCGTAACCCTACTGAAACCGATGCTGCTAAATTGGAAAGCGCATTATCAGGCATTAAAACCGTTGGCAGCCCATACCGAAGTGCTTCGATTTTTTCGCTAGGAAATCCGGCACCCCCCTTTATTTCCATACCTAAATGATTTGTGGATGGTAGAGGAAGCGGGGATCTCAAAGCCTCACAGATGAGCCTAATCACGTCTGAAGCGCTGACTTCTGGACTGTATACCACCAAATACCAAATGACTGCAGTTGACGAGCGGTCAACCAGCGCCAAAATATTGATCCGTTTGGTTTGTAGGTAGCTTAATAGACCATAAGCATTCCTGAATCCAACTGAAAATTCAGCATCTACCTTGTAGCTATCAATTTCCCAGGCGCTGTATACATCGGTATATTCCATCAGCGACTCTGTGCCTGTACCTACTGAGAGGTGAGCAATAGCCGGGCGCTCCCCATGGATTCTTACTTGATCATCAAAATTCTGGTCAAGTATGGCTTTTACATACTTTCGAATTGCCCCCTCACCCTTGCTTTTAGTATTGTAAGGCCATGTAGCGAGCGAAATATTTTTCTTCGCCAGCAAGTCTAAAAACAATTTATGTATTTTCTTGGGCTTTGGTCGATACTCGTGAATTTTAGACTTGCCTCCCCCCTTCTTAAGAATTGTATTCTCAAGTTCTTCGGCGATATCAGGATACTCTCGTAAGATCTGCGTAAGGCAGCCGGCATACCCTCCTCTCTGTCCCGGTAAGCGGCCAGCAGCACTTGCAGTCCTTTTATAATCGTTCAGATGCAAATTAGGCACTAAAGCCCTTGCCCCCCATGCAAGTCCATCAGGAGCAATCATCGTAGCCCGCTGAATTAATCGATGGAGTTCATTTCTCTGGATATTAGTATTTTTTAATATTTCTGCGAGCGTGTCACCGCCCACATACATTTCTATTGCCAGTAGCCGATATCGAAAACAATCCTTCTGAGAAGCACTCATTTCGTCAGTGTAAATTGCTGCCCATGGCCACGTCTCACGTATTGAGGCTTCAATTGCACTGCGAGAACGCCTAGTTGCCATGTTTGCTCCTTAATGACCAATTGGTCTTCCTTCCAAAGCTTTTCCCATCAAAGTCAAGTTCAACGACACCGTCAGCAAATTCTCGCGCAAATACTCCAAGAACCCGCATCGCATCGTGGTTTTCCAAATGGTCGAGTAGTTCACCAATAACCCCTGCGGCTCGTGTACGGACATACAAAGCCACTAAGTCTGACTCTACTTCACAGATCTCGTCCTTAATGGGATTCAGATATGCTAATACCTGCATATATCGAATCGCCTGCTGGGCCATTTTTCTAACATCAGCTAAGCGGCATAGCCGGAGACAAATCGTTTCTTGCGTACCACCACTTTTAATCTCCACCCAACCGGTATGCCCTTGCGGTATGTCTACAACCACTTTATGAAGCTCAATGTCCCCGCTATCAGTCTCGACTACGATATACTCCCTGCTCTTCCAATCTTCTTCCCATGAGTACTTAGACTTTACCAGCTCACCAAATTTGAACTTTTTAACTTTTGGGTTTACCTCCAAATAGCACGCCCAGTAAATACACTCATTATTACTAGAGAGTGTAATATCGCTTTTTGACTTATGACTATAGATAAGCCAAAGACTGTTTTTTGAATTTCGTCGCGCGCCTCTTGATAAAAATAAATTTCCGCGCAATTTTGATTTCAAAGAAGTCATGCGCACTCCGGTAAGATTATTGGGCTACCATAACTGGCTTGAACCTCTGGACTTACCAAGCTCCTGTCAAAGTTTGAGGCTGTGTTCAAAGACGTGCTGAAGTTAGCTAATAACCGCTACTTCAATGCGCAATGGCGCAATGGGCAAATTATGCGCATAGGCGGGCGCCCCGACTTGACATCGGGCGTGTGATCGCGCATGATGGAGATGTCAGGTCCTCTTGATTTGACAACTCCAACAAAAAGCTCAGGGCTCCACCCCTGGGCTTTTTCGTTTCCGCCATGTTTTATGTTCTTTAGCTACATGACTGTATGTCCTCGTACGTTGGCTAGCGTCCCTTGAATCAAAGTTCAGTTGTTAAAACGCTGACTCGCTATCCACTCTGCCACATCTTTAGTGAGAGCAAATCTTCCTCGACGGTTCTTGACCTCAAAAAGCGGAATCTGCAGTGTTCCGCGAGAAATCGCCTGCCTAAACGCATTTGCGCTGGGAAAGCCAAGCACATGCCAAAGGTCCTTGCTACCCAGCATCACGCCATATCGCAACTGGAGACTTTGGGTCAGTTCATCACTTAGGGTTTCGGTAATGTTGGGTATTGTCATGGTGCGCACTGCTCCGCTATGTCACGCCATGTTATGCCTGATTGCAAGCCATTTCAAAAGTTGTATTATGAGCATTTCTACTGTACGCCAGCACACAGGAAGAATATAAGTGCTTGATATTTCAGATATTTCTAATTTTGACTCAAATCGCGCTGAGCTCATGCGAAAACATTTGGATCACGACAAATCAGAAAATTCTGAATCTCTTAGGAGCATTAGTACCCGCTTTTGGTATGAATCGCTGGTATCGAGGTACGGATTGAAAACCGCTTATCAAGCGGAAAAATTTTTCGAGCCTGATGCTTTCACATACGACTCGGCGGGTAAAATATTACACAGCAGAAACAAATGGCATTCTTATGAGAATGGAACGTCTAGACCACGAGCAAAAATGTTAAACCTAGTAGAGGCCAAAGCACCTGGCTCCACAAGGCTTATAAATCATCCTCTCTGGACAGCGCTCGACACCGCTAACACTGACTGTTTTCTCTCAGACAATTTTTTAAGACAGCTAACGCCTGATGTGCAATCCCTCGTCCTTGGGAGCGAAGCACAGGATGCATGTTTCAGCACGCGAAAAAAAATCACAACAGGTACAATGAGTAAATTACTGAGAATATCCAGCGTTGACACACTCGCGGTGCTTTCATGGCTCATAAGAGAGCGGAGCCTTAAAAATCTTCCAGACAACTCTGCACTATTTTTGGGACTTCACTTCAGCCTTTTGATAATGAGCCTTCAACTATACAACCAAAAAGTCGTGTACCCCTTACTGCACAGAATGCTCAACGAAATCTACCCTTTGGCATTATCCTCTAGTGAAAAAATCGCAATGACCGCAATAGATTACATTGATGCGTCGCTTACCCTAAACACACTTGCTCACCATAAACTAATAGCGGAAAAATCTCTCACCTCGTGGCTGCATCGCACCAAAATGATGGCGAAGTTAATAAATGGAGACTATGGCCTGGACATTAGGCGCTCATTACTTCCAAGTTTCATTTAAGCTGACATTGGAGGCCAGACGCCCCCGATGTTTTGAATACAGGCCCTGTCTCGAAACAATTTTTCGTGTCGCGTATCGCATTGCGTGCAATTGAGTGCCTCTGTGTCAAATATTTAGTTCGCCAATATCTTTTGTCGTTTTTTTGAAACAAAAATCCCGCATCAAAATCCTGTACTTAACTTAGAATTAGCTGTTAATTTGCAAAGCAACCATAGGATTTTCCTGTAGTTTTGCTATTAAGTTCAGACTGCATTCTTACATCGGCGTACTCGAGTATTCCAAGCATCCTCAGCGAGTCGGACTTTTTCAATCGCCGATTCGCGAGTGAAAGGAGGAAGTGGCGGACGAGCTTGTTCGTTGGGCATGAGGGTGCCTCCAATCATTTAGATCGTTTAGTGGAATTAGCGTTTCTGGAACGTTAAGCGCTTGTGCGCGGTACTTCTTTGAGCAAAATGTTAGCGATTTCTTTAGCACTATCCAGGGCGGTGAAATCACCCATTACCCGGGCCACGGTTATAGTG
>Ga0213828_1000817_pt1 | contig 28356 bp, 26 predicted proteins | sample MC6MC0897MG_FD_180664 | JGI IMG/M metagenome (GOLD analysis project Ga0213828, IMG submission 180664) | Enriched soil aggregate microbial communities from Iowa State University, Ames, United States - MC6-MC0897-MG | ecosystem: Environmental > Terrestrial > Soil > Unclassified | place: USA: Iowa... | reverse complement strand
TTCCGGAGATAGAAAACAGATCGCTTCCATTGATTTCCTTCACTATATTTTGGGAAGATGTGCAGATATAAGCGATTTACGGCAATTACTGAAAAATCTCTCAATCGTAGGTCTTGAGGATCCGGTGACAAAGACTGTGTCTCCATTGCATTGGATGGCGGTAGATCGCAGCGGGGAGTGTGTTGTCATAGAGCAAACGGAAAGAGGTATGGAAGTAATAGCAAATTCCATTGGTGTTATGGCGAACAGTCCCGATTATCAGTGGCATAAGACGAATTTGAGAAATTACATGGAGGCTTCTCCCTATCAGTCCGAGGAGGCTACCTGGGGGAATGTCCGACTGACACCATTTGGACAGGCGGGAGGCACACAGACTTTGCCGGGTGGGTACACGTCTCCGGAACGCTTTGTCCGGACCGCTTATTTAAAATCATTTATTCCCACACCTCAAAGCCGTATGGAAGCGGTTGTTTCATGCTTTCATGTCATGGAGAGCGTTACCATACCGAAAGGAGCAGTTGTAACCAGCCGGAATACTTATGATTACACCAAATATACAGCTTTTATCAATACGGCTACCTGTGAATATTTTTTCAAGACTTATGACAATATACAGGTTGGAATGGCAAGTCTTTTTGAGAATTGCGTCCAATCCCCGGAACTTGTGAATCTGGGCGGACTATAGTAGCAAGCCGGGACGGCAAAAAGCCTAAGCCGTTCCGGCCCCATTCCGGAGCTAAGACTTCTCAACCTTGATCTTCTCCCCGGTATTCTGCTGGCGTCATTTGATAGACTTCTTTGAATTTCTCATAAAAATAAGTCCGGTTCTTACAGCCTACTTCCTCCGCAATGCTTAGAACTGGCAGATTGGTAGTCTTTAAAAGTAGGGCGGCCTGAAGCATCTGCTGTTTTATCTTCAACTGTGAAAATGTGATTCCTGTGCCCTTTTTAATTAGTTGGTATAAATGGCTTTCGGAGAAATGAAGAGTATCCGCGATGTTCTGAAGGCGGCAGCTATCCTTATAATAATTCTTTTCAAGATAATCAAGTACTGTTACTATGATCTGGTTTTCCTTATTATCACGGAAATATTCCTCCGCATCAGTCGTAATGGAATGAATCAGCAGAAGGAAGACGATCGAAAGATAATGCTCCAGCAGTTCTCCGCTATACAGGGAGGGATAGAAGTGCTCTTGTATCAGTAAATCCAGAACAGATTCCAGACGATTGCTGGCAAACAGCTCCTGTTTTGACGGGGCCGTATGAAAAATCAGGTATTTGTCGTGACTGTGGCTTTCTGATATGGCAGACACGATGAATTTCCCCAAAAGTCCCTGCTTTCCGATCCAGTTCACAAACTTTGCCCTGAAAAATGCCTTGGTAAAAACGATGTTAAATACAATATCACTCGCTTCCTTGTAAGCGGCATGATGTACCACGTCTGCATCCAGGATACAGATATCACCCTGGGTCATGGTAACTTCCTTTCCGTTAATGACAAAGGTACTGCTGCCTGAATAGATATAATTCATTTCCATATCGGTATGATAGTGAAAGGGAATTTCAGTAAACCGCGTTTCTTTAAGAACGCCCACGGTATAATTGCTCAGCGTATTGGGGAAATCAAAGCGGTAGCATTTTCTGCCGTTCCGTTCCACTGTCTGCATATTGCTGTAAACCGGACTTAATTTACCGGGATGATCTAAATGCCATTGCTCGCTTTTCGTTATCTCAAATATCTTTTCTTCCAAGTTCTTCACAACTATTTCCTCCCATAAAAAAACGAATATGATAAACAGGATAAGTTTTATGTTATATACAATGTTCTATCTTACGGATATACTATTAATATCATACAATTACTTCTAGATTAATACAACAGTTATTGTTGAGTATTACAGAAAATTGATATGATTAGAACATGCGGCATGTACGGTAAATGATAAATTTTTGCATATCAGGCGCTCGATATACAAAAATGCTGATTTGTAAGACGGAGGAGGATTTACTATGACAAATGCTGAATTGGCGCAAGAAATACTTAAGTCTGTAGGCAAAGAAAATGTTATTAGTTTAACACACTGTGTTACCAGGCTGCGTTTTGTCCTTAGGGACGAAGCTCTGGCAGATACAGAAAAGATTAAGGCGCTGGAGGGGGTTCTGGGTGTCCAGACAAAATCAGGCCAATATCAGATTATTGTGGGAAATAAAGTAGGGAAGGTATTTGCAGAATTACAGCCCATACTGGGCCAAGATGGAGATTCGGTACAGATGGAAGAAGCCGTGCAGCCAGCAGTGAAAAGGAAAAATTGGTTTAACAGATTGATGGAGACCATATCTTCAATCCTGATTCCTAGCTTGCCTCCTGTTATCGGAGGCGGCATGATCAAAGGCTTCCTGTTCACCTTCTGGTACCTTGGGTGGATAGAATGGGGCAGCAATGGATTTGAATTACTGAATCTAATTTCAGACTGTATGTTCTATTTTTACCCGTTCCTGTTGGCAACCAGTGCGGCGAAACGTTTTAAAACAAATGAATACATGGCACTTGCACTGGCCGGTGCACTGATGTATCCTACCATAATCAATGGAGTTGGAGGCGAGGTTACCGGTCTGACCCTCTTTGGTATCATCAAGATTCCATTTATAGATTACAGTGCTTCAGTCATTCCCATTTTAATTTCCGTATGGGTGCTAAGCTATGTATATAACTTCTTTCAGAAGCACATTCCCGATATTGTCGGCACAATTTTTACACCGGTTTTAACCCTTTTCCTTATGATACCGCTTCAGATGATTGTTTTTGCACCGCTGGGGTATGGGCTTGGTGAGTATATTGCAAAAGGTGTAAATATATTGTTAGGTCTGTCTCCTGTTATAGCCGGATTTATAGTCGGCGCTGCCCGCCCACTTATGGTGTTTACCGGCATGCATCACGCTATGCGTGTGATTGTGCAGCAGCAGATATCCTCATTCGGAGGTACATCAATCGGCGCCATGAATTATATGAGCGTATTTGCACAGGCGACTGCACCGCTGGCAGTATATTTTGTCACCAAAAGCAGGAAAATGAAAAAGCTATCCATGTCAGCTGCTGTTTCCGGCTACCTTGGTGTGACTGAGCCTGCTTTATACAGCGTTATTGTGAAATATAAAATCGTACTGATAGCGACATCCATTGGGGGCGGGATTGGCGGTGCAATTGTTTCTGCATTTGGTTCGGCGGAGTATGCCATGGTTATGTCCAGTATTTTGACCATACCGGCCACCGTGGGTGAGGGTTTTATGGGAATTGTTATTGGCATTCCCGTTACGATAATTACCACTATGCTGATCGTCTTTTTCGGAAGAAAGAGTATTATAGCGCAGGATGAGGCAGAGGGGCTTATATAATAAAGTAGAGTAACTGGCGGGCATGCGTTTTTCGGCTGCCCGTTAATATAAAAACATGGAGGCTGAAATATTGAAAGTTATAATTGAAAACACAATTGATGAGATGAGTATGACAGCAATGCAGCATTTGCTTGGGTATATGTACCGGCATAAGCGGGTGAACTTATCAATAACAGGAGGAACAACCCCTGGCCGTATGTATGAGATGCTGGTTCCTATGGTTAAGGGAAAAGATTGTTTTAGCAATGTACATTACTATAATTTTGACGAGATACCTTATCGGGCCGAGGATCGGGAGGGAGTAACTATTTCAGGACTGAGAAGCGCTTTCTTCACACCAGCCGGTATTGTCGAAGATAATATCCATGTGCTGAACCAACATAACTACACCTCTCAGGATGAGCGCATTGCGGCTGACGGCGGTTTGGATATGATTCTCCTTGGAGTAGGAGCTGACGGGCATTATTGCGGCAATCTACCGGGAACTACCCATTTTGGTGACAAAACAGTTAAGGTTGCATGTGATGATAGAATAAAAAACAGGCTGGCTGAAGAATTTGAGGGAGTGACAGAACATATCCCTGATTACTATATCACCATGGGTCCCCGCAGCATTATGGCTGCAGGCAGTTTGGTCATGATCGCATCAGGCACGAAGAAGGCCGGGATTGTTAAACAGTTGGTTGATGGAATTGTTGATGAAGGTGTACCCGCTACTCTGCTTACACTTCATCCAAGGTTTACATTGATTGTTGATAAGGAAGCGGCCTCACTGTTATAAATCCATATGAAACAAATTCCAAATAAATAGCATGACAAAATAAAAAAGGCGTATTACATGACTGATCCTGAGAACCAGTCATGCAATACGCTTTTTAAAAAGTTATTTCAAAAAGGGAGGAGAGCTGATAATAAATTATCAGCTCGAGTATTATGAAAAAAATCTTATAAGCAATTTGTATTTTATGTTTTAAGTATATCCATGAAACATGAAGAAATCATGTTGTTTGTGTAAAAGGTTTTTGAATGAAATTTAAACAAAGTATGAACGATAGGATATATATGAGAAAAAGCCAGAGCGAGTGCAACGGATTTACCGGAAATGAATGGAACCGGACTTCACAAAAACATAGCTCATACGTTAAGCTACAATAAAAACATCTAGAATCAATTTACAAACATATGTTCCCATGGTAAAACATCTATAGGGAACAATCATGTCACTACAAGGGTTGATCGTGCTGGAATAAGCATGATAGGTGTACTGTTTCATCGTTATGAAATAGTATACTGGCCTTCCATCAAGTCATACATAAGATGGGAGGTGAGCGCAGATGAATTTTGACTTTAAGGACTTAATGACTTTTGGTATGTTCATTCTCGCATTGCTTACCTTTATTATTAATAACCGTAAGTAACGTTTTCCAAATCCCAGAAATGGGTACAGAAAACCGCCCTTGTAAAAACATTGGAGTGTTTAGGGCGGCAATCTTCGTTTTATACAGGCCAACCTCTTGTATGAGGTGGTTGTTCTTTATTTATATTATAAATGATTTTTATTTGATATTCAAGAGATATTTTGAAAGTTCGACTGTTTGCAAATGGGACTATACAAATATAGGAGTATTTGATAAAATATAGCCATATGCGAAATCTGACGCAATAAATACCTGATAGGTATACCTTTATGCCCAAAGATCATGGGCAGAAAAGTAGAAAGGGAAAAAACATGAAAAATCCGGTTATTACGATTACAATGGATAACGGCGATGTGATGAAAGCAGAGCTTTATCCGGAGATTGCACCAAACACAGTAAATAATTTTATCAGTCTGATTAATAAAGGTTTTTATAACGGACTGATCTTTCACAGGGTTATCAATGGGTTTATGATTCAGGGCGGATGCCCGGAAGGAAGCGGAATGGGAGGCCCAGGCTATTCCATTAAAGGAGAATTCAGCCAGAACGGTGTTACCAATGCGTTCAAGCATTCCGAGGGAGTACTTTCCATGGCAAGAGCTATGAATCCCAATTCTGCCGGTTCCCAGTTTTTCATTATGCACAAGGCATCTCCACACTTGGATGGTTCTTATGCTGCATTCGGTAAAATCACTGAGGGCATGGATATTGTAAATAAAATTGCCGATGTGAAGACCGATTACAATGATCGTCCTTTGAATGAGCAGAAGATCCAGTCCATGACCGTGGAAACCTTTGGGGAAGAATATCCGGAACCGGAGACCTGCTAAAGAAATGAACTGGGAACGGGAAATCACAGTAGAAGGAAAGATTTTCCAGGTTACCATATCCGATGATCATGAGGCCCTGCGTTCTGCTTTTGCGGAAGGCAGGGCCGTTGTTGGTTTATGGGACCGGGAACGGGCAGACCAGAACCTTGCCCCTGCCGCCTATGTTGTAGAGGATCTTAAAGATATTGATGATGTATTTTTAGAGCGGGTCATCAGGAGAAGAGAGGGACTTCCGTGGGATATTGCCAAAACCAAGCGTTTGACAATCCGGGAATTCGCCCCCCAGGACTTTGTTTCTATACCGGATGAACCTGAGGCCGGTAAATCAGGCTCCCTGTTTTTAAAAGAAGAAACCCTGAAGGATTACATCAGCCATCAATACAGCTTTTATGAATACGGTATTTGGGCCCTGGTTGACTATGAAAAAGGACTGTTAGTGGGAAAGGCGGGGATCTCCAACTTAGAACTTACCGGTCAGGAGGAGTTTTTTAGTGCTATAAAAAAGAATGATACCCCGGTGGAACTGGGATATCACATTTTTTCCCCATACAGACAGCAGGGATATGGGAAGGAAGCCTGTATGGCTATTCTTTCTTATGCTGCCCTGACTGTATCAGAAAAGATTTATGCAAGGATCGATGAACGGAACTTAGCTTCAATAAAGCTGGCAGAAGATTTAGGGTTCCGGCTTATTGCCCGAACACATAGCGGATCAGTTCCACAGCTGTGTCTGTATGAGTGGAATTACTCATGACAGTAAGAATCGGCTCATCAATGATAAGGCCTGTTTTATTGCAGAAGTCTGTGCTTCCGATGAGAATGCCGCAGGCCGTGTTTTCGCCTGTTTCCTGATTGGTTACAAAATAGAGGTGCTCCTTTGCTTTGTCGTAAACATCGGCAGGGAGGAGTTCCTTTAAATCAACAAATCCACCCATTTCCCCGAAGTGATCTATGGTTTCAGGATTCCCGATCATAACATCCAGACTCTTACTGGATATCATGGCTGTTATTTTGGCCAGTTGGGCATAGGTAAACTCATTCATGGAAGATTCGTCAAAGGTCGGGGACATGGAGTAGTCCACCTCGATCTTTGAATCCTCATTAAGGTCAATGTACTGGCGGAAGCCCTGATTAAAGTAATCATCTACAGTATCAGTTTCACCGGCAGGGCGGCTGTTAAAAATGACACAGGAAAGGGCCGTTTCAAACCGGTTGTTATATATGGCAGAGCCGATGGAAGAGATAAAAATCACGGACACAATGGCAATAATGATGGGGATCTTGTAATATTCCCAGATGTACCAAAGCCTGTCTTTTACACTCATATTTTTCAGCTTGTCCCGTTCCTCCCGCATGGAGTCTTTTAGGGTTTTGTCTTCGTATGGGGTCATGTTTTACTCCTCTTTTTTTATTATTACAGCTACTTTTCTAATTATATCATACAACCTTGGATTTTTAATTAAAATAAAAATAAAATTTTGGTGAAATAAGAAAGAATGTTTGCTTTTTAGGGATAAATCCGCTATAATATCCTTTAATGCAACTATGAAAAGGGGAAAAACGAATGTTTTCTGGTTTTTTTAATTATGATAATCCGGTATGGCGGTTTATCGGTAAATTTGGAGATCTGATTATTTTAAATATCCTATGGCTGATATGCAGTATTCCTATATTTACAATAGGAGCTTCCACCACAGCTGTATATTATGTAACCCTAAAGCTTGTAAGAGATGATGATGGATATACCATCCGTTCCTTTTTTAAGTCTTTTAAAGAAAACTTTAAGCAGTCCACAGTCATCTGGCTCATCCTTCTGGTAGTCGGTCTGATCCTTGGAGTTGATTTATATTTCTTTACCAGATTGTTTACAGGTTCCGGGTCCTTTCGGACGGTGATGCTTACCGTGTTTCTGGCAATGGTTCTTATATATGCGGCTGTTTTTACGTATATTTTCCCACTTCAGGCCAGGTTTTTTAACACTGTAAAGCGCACCTTTTTCAACGCCTTTTTTATGTCCCTGCGCCACTTATTCCGCACCATTGGAATGATTGCCATTGACGGGGCTCTATTAGCGGCCGGATTCCTGCTTATGGTACCGCCTATGCTGATGATATTCATGCTGTTTGGCTTTCCGCTGCTGGCATTTATTAATTCCTATATCCTTGCTCCCGTGTTCAATCAGTATATTCCAAAGGCGGAAGAGGAGAAGGGGGACGAGCTTAAGCCGCTGTTTTCCGATGAGGAAGAGCCTGTAAGCAGCATTCTGATGGCAAAAGGTGATGAGTATCAGGAAGAAAAACCTGATAGTGAAGAAACAGAATTTATAGAAATGCAAGACGGGCAGGAATAATTCCTGCTGATAGCCGGCCGGGGATCGCCACGTATCCCTGCCGGCTGTTTTTTTGTGTATCAGAATGGATTCTTTTATAAGGAGTTCATATTATGGACACTATATGGACACAAAAAAAAGGTATACTAAATAACTGTGACAAGGAAATGCCTGGAGGTGGAATATGACTGAAGAAGAGTATGTCTGTTTTATCCAGCCCTATGAGGATGCGCTTAAGAACATCCGTGTAAGAGTAGATGTGCTGAATAATGATTACAGGAGAAAGAACCAGAATTACCCCATCCATCATATCCAGTACAGAATCAAACAAAAGGAAAGCATTGAAAACAAGCTGGATAAGAACGGATATGAGGCCAGCGTGGATTCGGCCAGAAACTATCTTACGGATGTTGCCGGTATCCGGGTCATCTGCTATTTTATAAGAGATATCTACGCAATTGTCAGCCTGCTAAAGACGCAGTCGGATATTGTAATCATAAAGGAAAGCGATTATATTGCCAATCCAAAGTCCAATGGTTATAGAAGCTTCCACATTGTTTTTGGAGTTCCGGTTTATCACACCGATGGCATGGAATATTACCCGGTAGAAATACAGCTGCGAACCATGTCCATGGACTTATGGGCCAGTATGGAGCACAGGATCTGCTATAAGGGAGAAGAGAAGGAACAGGCAGTAGAGGAATTTAAAAAGTATGCCATAGCCTTACGGCAGATGGAGGATGAGATGGAGGAATTTCTATAAAGGTATGGTAAACGGCTGCATAGAATTTTCCCCCGGCATTATTTGACCGGGGGATTAAAGATATGGATATAACTATGAGGAAAGGCAGATTATTTATCAATCCGAAATCCTGAATAGGCGGTCATACCGTGCTCATGTAAATCCAGGCCGTCCAGCTGTTCCTGGTCGGAGACTCTTAAGCCTATGGTTTTATTAAGCAGAGTAAAGATGATAAAAGCCGCTACGGCTGTATAAACCAGAACAGAAGCAACACCCACTAACTGTGTCAGGAAATTGCTTCCCTCACCAAAGATCCCGGTCAGCAGAGTGCCCAGGAGGCCGCAGAATCCATGGACGCCAACAGCGCCCACCGGGTCATCGATTTTGGCTTTCTTATCAATAAATTCAATGGCAAGAACCACTGCAAAACCTGCAATTACTCCAATGATGATGGATTCATAGGGAGTCACCACATCACAGCCTGCAGTAACTGCCACCAAACCGGCTAGGGAACCGTTTAATGTCATGGATACGTCAGGCTTACCGTAACGCAGCCAGGTAAACAGGAGCGTTGTCAGTGTAGAAGCGGCAGCAGCCAGGTTGGTTGTCATAGCGATGTTGCCGAGAGTGGTGGTGGCAGAAGTTGTGGAGCCGCAGTTAAACCCAAACCAGCAGAACCAGAGTATGAAAACACCGAGAACGCCCAGGGGAATGTTGTGGCCGGGAATTGCGTTTGCAGTTCCGTCTTCATTGTATTTTCCAATGCGTGGGCCGACGATTTTAGCTCCTACCAGGGCGCAGATGCCGCCTACCATATGGACCGCAGTGGAGCCTGCAAAATCATGGAATCCCATGTCGGCTAACCAGCCTCCTCCCCAGATCCAGTGTCCGGTTATGGGATAAATGACCACGCTGATGGCTGCTGAGTAGATTAAGTAAGAAGCAAACTTTGTGCGTTCTGCCATAGCTCCGGAGACGATGGTGGCTGAGGTGGCACAGAATACGGTTTGGAAAATCATGAAAACTGCGATGGGAAGACCATTGAATAAGCCGCTTCCGTCAGCCAAAGAATAAGGATCAAAGAACCCGGAGCTGCCGAAAAGGCCAGCCACATTGCTTCCGAACATGAGGGGAAAACCAAGGATAAAGTAGAAGAGAGATCCGAGAACAAAATCCATCATATTTTTCATGCAGATGTTCCCCGCATTTTTGGCCCTTGTGAACCCAGTTTCTACCATGGCAAAACCGGCCTGCATAAAATAGACCAGAATTGCAGCCAGCATGGTCCAAATAATATTCAGTAATAAGGTTGTATTTTCCATAATCATAACTCCTTCTAATATTTTTTGATGGGATCATTGCATTTAACTCATTGATTCACGAGAATAAAAAGACGGGCATAACTGCTTAAGAAAGCAATTATCCCCGTTGATAGTTTATTTCCGTTCTGTATGAAATTAAATGTCCACTTTTATTGGGAATTACAGCGCTTCCCGGCCACGTTCGCCGGTCCGGATGCGAACCACATCCTGCACGTCGTAAACGAAAATCTTGCCATCCCCGTAATTGCCCGTGTTGATTTCCTCTACAACCGCATCAATGATCTGATCTGCCAAATCCTTTGGCACAACGGTTTCGACTTTTACCTTTGGAAGCAGGTTCACATTATACTTCGTACCCCGGTACATCTGCGTGTAGCCTTTCTGATTACCATATCCCATGACGTTGCTGATCATAAGTCCATTGACCTTGCAGCCTTCCAGGATCGTCTTCAGACTTTCAAGCTTTTCTGGTTTGATAATAATTTCCAACTTTTTCATACAGCGCGACCTCCTCTATTTTTTTACAGAAAAAAGGGCGATTCCAGTTTTGGAACGCCCTTGTTCGGTATATCAACATTATACACAACTGATGTTTTCTGTCAAATAAATTTTTTGAAGAGGATAAACGAAAATTTTGTAAAAAATTAACAAGAACCTAAAAAACATAGGAGAATAAAACGCTTGTGCTTTTCTATGTTTTGTTATATAATAAATACTGTATACAAAAAAATAAAAAAATACAATCCTAAGAAATAAAAAGTGAGGGATGTTTGCCTATGATAAGACATCTGGGATTAAAAGCATATGGAAAGGTTAATCTGGGGCTTGATGTTTTAAGAAAACGGGAAGACGGATACCATGAGGTACGAATGATCATGCAGACCGTAGGCCTTTATGATAAGATTGATATTTACTTAAAAGAGACTCCGGGAATTGAGGTTGTGACAAATCTCTATTATCTTCCGGTGAATGAAAACAACTTGGTTTATAAAGCAGCCAAGCTTCTGATGGAGGAGTTTCATATCCTTCACGGCATCCGCATTCACTTAAATAAATTCATACCGGTTTCTGCAGGTATGGCCGGCGGCAGCAGCGATGCGGCGACGGTACTGTTCGGGGTTAATAAGATGTTCCAGCTTGGCCTGACAAGAGAAGAACTGATGGAACGGGGGGTAAAGATCGGAGCAGACGTTCCCTATTGTTTGATGAGAGGAACTGCTCTTAGCGAAGGAATTGGGGAAATTTTAACTCCCCTTCCCGATATGCCCCAGTGCCAGGTGCTCATAGCAAAGCCTGGGGTCAGCGTATCCACAAAGTTCGTTTATGAGCATCTGGATTTACCCAGCTTAGGTCAAGAGGATCATCCGGATATAGACGGCATGATTGAAGCCATTGGGAACCGCAACATATTCCAGGTGTCGGAACGCCTGGGAAATGTGCTTGAAACAGTCACGATTGCGGAATATCCGGTGATTGCACAGATTAAGGACAAAATGAAAGAATTGGGAGCGGTGAACGCCTTGATGAGTGGAAGCGGTCCCACGGTTTTTGGCATTTTTACCAGCCCCAGAGCTGCGGAAATGGCTTATGAAGAATTGAGGTACGGCGAGGCGAAGAGCCTTGCAAAACAGGTTTATCTTACGAATTTTTACAATACCAGGGAGGTTACAAATGAGCAATGATTTAAAGGTTAATATGAATGAATATCTGCCGCTTCGGGATGTAGTCTTTAACACGCTGCGCCAGGCAATTTTAAAAGGGGAACTGGCACCGGGAGAGCGCCTTATGGAGATCCAGCTTGCAGAACGTCTTGGAGTCAGCCGTACCCCCATCCGGGAAGCCATCAGGAAACTGGAACTGGAAGGGCTGGTATTAATGATACCCAGAAAGGGCGCCGAAGTTGCAAAGATTTCTGAGAAGAGCTTAAGGGATGTGCTGGAGGTTCGCAGATCCTTAGAAGAGCTTGCCATTGAACTTGCTTGCCAGCGTATGACTCCGGAGGCTGTAGAGGAGCTTGAAAAAAAGCAGGAAGAATTTAAAGAGGCCGTGGAACAGGGCAATCCCATGGAGATTGCGGAGACGGATGAAGCCTATCATGATGTGATTTATAAAGGTACCTGCAATGACAGGCTGGTGCAGATGATTAATAATTTAAGAGAGCAGATGTACCGTTACCGTCTGGAATACATCAAGGACGAGGATAAACGTCAGATTCTTCTGTTGGAACACGATAACATATTGAGGGCGGTCAGACAGCGGAAGGTTCAGGAAGCAAAAGAAGCAATGCGGGAGCATATTGATAACCAGGAGATCACCGTATCAAAGAATATCAAGGAACAGGAATAAGAAAAGAGGTATTTTATGACGTTTAAGGAGAAGTATCTGGCCGGTGAGATAGAATTTGAAGCCATTGATGATTTTATTGAAGAATGGAATAACAGCAGTACAACCGAAACCCTTGCCCAGTTTCTCGGCCTTAATGTAGAGGAAGAGGATATTTGGATCGAAGAGAGCGATGAAGCCTTAAAGGAACTTCTGGACAGGAGATAGGAGCGCCAGGCAGTCCTGCAATTTTGCCCAAAAACCAGGGTAAGAATTGCAAAGAATAAACAAAATTGGAAAAATTATAAAATAAATATAACCTTTCTTGACAAGGTGACAACGTGTCATTATAATAAGTGGCATGTTGTCACCTTTTCGTGTGCTCAAGGGACTCACATGGAAAAGAGAAAGGAGAGATGAAACGATGCCAACGGAACGGTTTTATAATCTTCCGGCAGGAAAAAAGAAAACCATCTGCGATGCAGCGGTGGAGGAATTTACAAGGGTGCCGTTTGAAAAGGCTTCTATTAATAAAATAATTCAGGCCGCAGGAATATCGAGAGGAAGCTTTTATACTTATTTTGAAGACAAACGTGATGTTCTTAGATATATTTTCGAAGATGCCACTGAAAATTTTCAAAATAGCTGGGTGGAATACGCGGAAAAAAATAATGGTGATTTGTGGAAAACGGCCGAAATGTTTTTGCATTTCAGCATAGCCAATGCAAAGGATAATGTACTGCAGCTGGTTAAGAACATTGCCGACAGCGAGACAATGTTTGGTGCGACTCATCAGCTTTGCAAAGAAAATTCCAAAAACCAGCAAGAACTGCAGGAATTGATGTACCAAGCCATTGATACCTCTGATTTTAAAGATCAGAGTATAGAAACCTTTGGAAAACTGGTATCCATGATTTTCTTGGAGCTTGCTCATTGTATGGGCTGGTACTACCATCATCGGGAAGATGAAGAAAAAATTAAGAAAATTTTCCTGGAAAAATTAGAAATTCTGCAATATGGAATTCGTAATCAAACATTACAATCTTAATATGGCCAAATAAGGAGTTACTATGACTAAGAAAAAAATATTCATCATTGTAGGAGCGGTTGTAATTGTGGCAGCTGTGGCAGGGCTGATTCTTCCGAGGGTACTGAAAGGAAAGCAGGAAGAGATTGTAGCGGAGGTTCCGCCGGCTGTAACTGTAGAAAAACCTGAGACCAGGACCATTGAGTTAAGCAATGAACTGATCGGAACGATCGAGCCGGACAGCATTGTACATGTTACACCTCTTGGGGCAGGAGAAATAACAAGCGTAGGAGTTAAGACCGGCGATTTGGTATCTGCGGGCCAGCTTCTCTGTGTCATCGACACAAAGCAGGTGGAGAGTTCCCGGATCACTTCGGAAACCGCCAGAATTACTTATGAAGACGCTAAGAAGAATCTGGATCGTTATTCCATTCTTTATGCAGCCGGCGATGTGGCAGAAGCAGATTATCAGTCTCTGGCCGATAAAGTGGAGATGGCAAGGCTTCAATATGAGAATGCCAAAATTGCATATAAGATCCAGATGGAAAGCAGTCAGGTGACGGCACCTATTGCAGGGCGTGTGGAAAGTTTTAACATCAGCGTTCATGATATGGTCTCTCCTCAGACCACCCTTTGTGTTATTTCAGGGGAAGGCGGGAAATCCTTGACCTTTTATGTTTCGGAGCGCATTGTAGGAGGACTGAAGGTTGGAGATTCCATAAGGGTAGAAAAGAATGGAACCGAGCATTCGGCGGCCATAACAGAAGTGAGCACAATGATTGATCAGGCAAGCGGCTTATTTAAGATTAAGGCTTCCATACCCGATGGAGATACCCTGGCTACGGGTACTTCGGTAAAGCTTTACGTTATCGCCCAGAGGGCAGAGAATGTACTGACAGTTCCGGTTGACAGCATTTATTATGAGGGCGGGAACCCGTACATTTATACATATAAAGATGGATCGCTTAAGAAGAATGCGGTAACCGTAGGGTTGTCAGACAATGAGTACAGCGAGATCCCAAGCGGCATTACTGCCAATGATCAGGTAGTGACCACATGGACCAGTGAGTTATATGAGGGCTCCAAGGTTACTCTTGCAGGCGGCAATGAAAAAGAGTCCCAGGCAGAAGAAGGCACGACAGAAGAAACCGGAACAGAACCTTCCGGTCAAACACAGTAAGGGGGCGGTAAAATGGGAATCACAAAAGGCGTTTTAAAGCGGCCCGTAACCACCGTCTTAGTAATATTGTGCTTGCTAGTATTTGGTTTGTCCTCTGTTTTGTCTGCCAAAATGGAGCTGACTCCGGAAATGAACTTTCCGATGCTGTTGATCAGCAGCGTTTATGCCGGAGCAAACCCGGAAGATGTAAACGACCTGGTCACCAGGCCGGTAGAAGATGCCGTTGGTACCCTCTCAGGCATTAAGAATGTTCAGTCCAGCTCTCAGGAGAATGTTTCCATCGTTCTGCTGGAGTACGAATATGGTACGGATATGAATAAGGCGTATTCGGATCTGAAAAAGAAAATGGATAATGTTGAACTTCCAGACGACGTGGAAACTCCAAGTGTTATGGAATTCAATATCAATGACATGCCTGTGGTAACTCTGGCTGTTAAAGATCCAACCCAGAATAATTTATATAACTATGTAAACGATAAAATTGTACCGGAATTTGAAAAGATTTCTTCCGTTGCAAGCATAGGGGTTAGCGGAGGCCAGAAGGGCTATGTGAGCGTACGGCTGATCCCTGAAAAGATGAATCAGTATCATCTTACTATGAATTCCATCAGTCAGGCCATCAAAGCGGCTGATTTTACCTACCCGGCAGGAAGTACCGGAGTGGGAAAACGGGATTTATCTGTCAGTACCGGGGTAGAAGTAGGAAACATTGAAAGCCTTAAAAAGATCCCTGTGGTGGCTGGCGGGGGGAAGACCATTTATATGGAGGACATTGCCGTTATTTCGGAAACCTCTGAAAAACAGGAAGCCATCGGTCGTTATAATGGAGAAGATACCATTACCTTATCCATTAATAAACAGCAGAAAAACAGTGCGGTGGATGTCTCCAAGTCCGTGACAAAGACCGTTGAAACTTTGAAAAAGGAATACCCCAACCTGGATATCGTTGTTGTTGACGATACCAGTGACCAGATTACATCAGCCCTTAACAGTGTTAAGGATACCATGATCATGGCGGTTATTATTTCCATGATTATTATCTTCCTTTTCTTTGGAGATATCAAGGCATCTCTCATTGTAGGAAGTTCCATTCCAGTATCCATTCTGGTGTCGCTGATTTTAATGGCGGCCATGGGCTTCTCCCTAAACGTTATTACCATGAGCAGTATTGTTCTTGGCGTAGGTATGATGGTGGATAACTCAATCGTGGTTATGGAGAGCTGTTTCCGTTCCCAAAAGGGAACCGGGTTCCGGGAATACATGCAGGCAGCATTAGAAGGAACAGGAATCGTGCTGCAGTCCATTCTTGGAGGAACCATTACCACCTGTGTCGTATTTATCCCTCTGGCGCTTTTAGAAGGCCTTACAGGCCAGCTCTTTAAGCCGCTGGGTTACACGATTGTATTCTGTATGCTGGCGTCTCTGCTTTCAGCTATTACAATTGTTCCTCTGTGCTACAGCCGGTTCCGTCCTGTTGAGAAGTTAAATTCCCCCATGGGTGGAATTGTAAAAGCGATGCAGAATGGCTACCGAAGGATCGTAGATCGGTTGCTTAACAGGCGTGGCATGGTTATGATCGTGTCGGTTCTGCTTTTGATTGCCTCCTTTGCCCTGGCTGCAAAGCTTGGTTTTGAGCTGATGCCCGAGGTAGACCAGGGAACGATCACCGTTTCCGCAGAGATGAAACCTGGGCTTAAGTTAGAAGAGGCAGATAAAATCTTAAACAAACTGGAAGATATTGTTACCAGTGAGGAGGATTTAAAGTCCTACATGGTAAACTATGGAGGGAGCGGCTTAAGCTTCAGCGGAGGTAAGAAGGGAACTTTAACCGCTTACTTAAAAGATGACCGCAAGCTGTCCACCAAGGAGGTTGTAAATAAGTGGAAAAAGGAAATGAACCAACTTTCTGACTGCAATGTTACAGTAGAGTCCACATCCTCCATGAGTCAAATGAGCAGCAAAAATGATTTTGAGGTAATTCTTCAAAGCTCCCAGCTGGATAAACTGAAAGACGTTTCAAACCAGATGGTAGCAGAGCTGATCCAAAGTCCACAGCTCATCAAGGTCCATTCGGACTTAGAAAATGCGGCGCCTGTATTAAAAGTCCGGGTTGACCCTATAAAGGCGGCGGCAGAAGGCGTTGTTCCGGCTAGTGTGGGCGGATTATTAAACAGTATGCTGAGCGGTTCTAAGGCATCTACCATGGAAGTGGCAGGCCAGGAAGTTGATGTTAAAGTGGAATATCCTAATGATTCCTATGATACTCTTGATAAGGTAGAGGGTATTATGGTTCCGAACAACTATGGCGGCTCTGTGGCGCTTACAGATATTGCTGATATCGGTTATGAAGACAGTCCTTCCTCAATCAGCAGGAAGAACAAACAATACGTGGTTACCATTACAGGATCCTTTACCGATGTAGTTAAAACGAAAAAGGATAAAGAAGCAGCAAATAAGGATATTGATGATAAGATTGTAAATAAATATTTGAATGATATTGTTACAAGGGCAAAGAACAGTGAAGATGAATCCATGCAGGAAGAGTTTACCAGCCTGTTTAAAGCAATCGCTACGGCTATATTCTTAATCTTCATCGTTATGGCCGCCCAGTTTGAATCTCCAAAATTCTCCTTAATGGTCATGACGACCATTCCCTTCAGCTTAATCGGGTCCTTTGGATTCCTGGCGGCTGCAGGAGTTGCTATCAGCATGCCATCCCTCCTTGGATTTTTGATGCTCATTGGTACGGTGGTAAACTCAGGAATCCTTTATGTGGATACGGTGAACCAGTACCGTTCAACCATGGATAAGCGCACCGCCCTGATTGAAGCAGGAGCTACCAGACTCCGTCCCATCCTCATGACAACACTCACCACAGTGGTGTCCATGGTGCCTATGGCAATGGCCATCGGAAAGAACGGAGAAACCATGCAGGGGCTTGCATTAGTTAACGTGGGCGGTCTGACGGCTTCTACCATTCTGTCGCTGCTCATGCTTCCAATTTATTATTCCCTTATGAGCGGGAAAACGGATGAGAATTTATTGCCGGATTAATAGGCAGCAGGGAACCGGACTCACGTAATTCCGGTTCCTTATTGGAAGAAAGTGGATTGATTGTTTTAAGTAGGATATGATAAAATAATGACAGAAAACAGCATAAAAATCCCAGTTAAGGAGGATTCAGGATGAGAAAATGGAAACAGATCAGTGCTTTCTGCCTTGCGGCAGCGCTTACTGTCTCCGGACCGGCGGCCACAGTTTGGGCCGGAAGCCCGGAATTTGCAAGAACCCCAGAGGAGTGGTCAAGGCTACGGGATAATGTGATGGAATACGATGAACTGGCAGGTCTGATCCGTGAATATAATGTGACGGTTCAGAAAAACCAGCTGGATATTAATGATAAGAAAAAGGATGATCGGATTACCAGAGACCAATATGCCCAGTATTACCGGGATGCGGCAAACGATTACAGAGACATGATCACCGGAGACGACCCCGTGTCTGATGCTAACGGTGCGGCTAGTGCCAACCGGTCGGAAGCCTTGGCTGATAACAATGTAGAGGATTTGCAGGTATATCAGCTTACTTATGACCAGGAGGAAGCCAATCTGGTAGTAACAGCCCAATCTTCCATGATCACCTATTTTCAGCAGAAATATGAATTGGAAAGCGCAAAGAGCAGCCTGGAGTTTTTAGAGGCGGCGTACCAGTCTGCGCTGGTAAGGCAAAACGCAGGAATGGCAACCCAGGCCGATGTGCTGGGTGCCTTAGAGAGTGTTCAGAGCACCCAGGCATCCATTGATAAGCTGACTTCTTCCGTTGAAGAGACCAGACAGAAGCTCTGCGTAATGCTGGGCTGGAAATATAACGACGCACCGGAGATTCTTGAAATTCCGGCTGTGAATATGGAACGCATTGCTGCCATGAATCCGGACACGGATAAGGAGTCTGCCCTGGGCAACAACTATACCTTAAAAATCAATATGAGGAAGCTTGAAAATGCCGTAGGAGATGTTACAAAGCAGACCTTGAACCGGACCATTGCAAACAATGAGCAGAATATCGGTTCTGATTTAACAAAACGTTACCGGGCGGTTCTTCAGGCAAAGGCAGCATATGATCAGGCTGGAGCAGAGCTTGCTCTGGAAAGCAAAAATATGGATACAGCCCAGAGAAAATATGACTTAGGGGCCTTAAGCAAACTGGATTATTTAAAGCAGAAGAATGCATTTGACACGAAGAATCTTGCCATTAAGACATCAGAGCTTGCCCTATTCCAGGCGGTTCAAAATTATGATAATGCAGTAAACGGACTGGCTTCGGCAGGAGGTTTATAAGATATGAGAAAGAAAGGTTACTTATCTGCCTGTATGGCAGTGTCGCTTGCCCTTACCGCTGCCCTTCCGGTTTATGGGGCAGCAGGACCCGGCAGCACGAGTATAGCCATTCCTGACGGGATGGGAGAAGAAACCTGGAGTAGGCTTAACGATCAGACCATTGAATTTGATGAGCTTTCCGATCTGGTAAGATATTTTAACCCTGATGTAAAGAACATTGCCGATTCGGCTGGAAATGAGCTGAGCAACCAGCAGTATGTCTATGACGAAATAAGGATGTCTATCCGCGATCTCAATAGCAATGCCCAGGCGATGAAAGATTCAGGAGACACAGACAGCAAGGAAGGGCAGGAGACATACATGGCCTTAAAAGGCACGGTAAAGGTGCTGGATGGTCAGGCGCAGATGCTTGATAATGTAATCAAACGCATTAACTCAGGGGTTAATAAAAACGTTGACCGCTATTCGAAAACCTTTTCTTCTGCCGCAGACCAGATCATGATAGGCTATAGCAGCGCTATGGCCAATCGGGACGTGGTTCAGAAGGCCCTGGATTTAAGCGTGGCAGGTTATGAGGCCCAGTCCTTAAGCCAGAAACAGGGCTTGGCAACAGAAGCAGATGTTTTGGCAGCCAATAAAGGGGTTCTGGCAGCCCAGGCAGCTCTTGCCCAGCTTGACAACACCATTGACGGGCTGAAGCGTTCCTTATGCCTGATGACCGGATATTCAGCGGATGGGGCAGTTTTGATTGGAAATATCCCTCAGCTTGATCTTTCCGCCATTACTGCACTGGACTTAGAAGCGGATACAGCAAAGGCAATCGGAAATAATTACGACTTAATCGATAGCCGTCGCGGGGCGTCCAACAAGACCACGACCGGTATAAAGAACAAGGAGGCCAGTATCTCAGAGGGAGAGCAGAACCTCACGGTTACTATGCAGTCCTTTTATCAGGAGATCCTTCAGGCGAAGGCCGCCTATGACGCCTCTTCCACCGCTTATGAAAAGGCGGTGTTGGAAAAGGAAAAGGCAGACCGTTCCTATCAACTGGGCATGTTAAGCAAGATAAGTTATTTACAGGCCCAGATGGCATTTTCACAGGCAGAGGGAGAGAGGCAAACCGCCTATAACACCTTGTATCAGGCCTATAATACCTATCAGTGGGCGGTTAACGGGATTGTAACGGCTTCTGGTCAATAGGCTCCTCTTTCTTGGTAAGGAGCTCAACCAGCTTGAAACGAATATGGATCTTCGGTGCTTCCCGGCTGATTAACTTATAATCAGATTCATCCATGGAACTTTTTAATATTGCTTTGGAAGCATCCGGAACAACCGCATAAGAAGAATCTGTGAAACATAACGGAGGATAAAGGACGCACCACCAGTTGCGTCCTTTTCCTTCGCCTATTTTTACCCGGACGGCCTCATAATTGCCGCAGGGAAATACCATATCTCCATAGGTTTTGGTGGGAAAGTAACAATTGGTCAGTTCCATATGTGCGGGATAATTGTATCCCAGTTTTTTCATGTAGTGTTCCGCTTTTTTCTCCAAGCTGTCCTTGTGGGTGAGTACATAGCCTTTTGTTTCCTCAAGGGATGCATTTTCTCCAAGGTCCTCATATATTGAATTGAGCAGCATAGTGCGAACTTTTAATTTCAGGGATTGGTCTTCTGAGCTGTCGCTGTTTGCTAATACGTGAAAGCGCAGGATTTCAGGGGCGATCCGTGCGGCCAGTGCTTCATCCTTTTGCCTTCCGTCTGATAAGGTAAGCAAAAATGCAATCAGAAGACAGGTAATACATAAAAATAAATCATGTCTCTGCTTCATAGGGGTTCCTCCTTTTTTCTTGAATCTATTTGTAATTGTAACCATATGTGCTATAATATAAACACTGTAAAATTGAGAAATTTGTAAGGAGAGCAAAATGGATAGAAAAACTGCGGTTGTACTATTTGGCGGCCAGTCATCAGAGCATATTGTATCCTGTATGTCGGTGGTCAATGTTATTAACCATATTAATAGAGAGAAATACGATGTAGTTTTAATTGGAATCACAGAAGAGGGCCGTTGGATCAAAACAGATTCTGTAGAAGATATAAAAAACGGCACATGGAAAGATGGTGCGGTTTCTGCAGTGATCTCTCCTGATGCAACCATGAGCGGTGTTATTTTAATGGACGGGGATAAGACGGAGATTGTCAGAGTTGATGTGATATTTCCTGTGCTTCATGGATTATTCGGAGAGGATGGGACCGTTCAAGGACTTTTGGAGCTGGCGGGGATTCCATATGTGGGCTGCGGAGTGTTAGCCTCTGCCATTTCCATGGATAAATTATATACAAAGATCGTTGCAGATGATCTGGGGATCACTCAGGCGGCTTATGTGCCGGTGATGCGCCATGACTTAAAAGATATAGAGGCGGTTGTTGGCAGGGTAGAAGAGAAGTTCTCTTATCCCGTGTTTGTAAAACCCTCCAATGCAGGTTCTTCCAAAGGGGTGAGCCGGGCATGTGACCGGCAAGAACTTAAGGAGGCTTTGATAGAGGCAGCAAACCATGATCGCAAGATTCTGGTAGAAGAGATGATAGTCGGACGGGAAATTGAATGTGCCGTATTTGGAGGCGGAAACGCACCGGTGGAAGCTTCCGGAGTAGGGGAAATTCTTGCGGCAGCGGAGTTCTATGATTTTGATGCCAAGTATAACAACTCTGATTCCAGAACGGTTGTGGACCCGGTTCTGCCAGAGGGAGCCACAGAGGGGGTAAGAGAAGCTGCTAGGGCTATTTTCCAGGCAGTTGACGGTTATGGCCTGGCAAGAGTTGACTTTTTTGTGAAAAAGGATGGCAGTGTGGTATTCAATGAGATCAATACCATGCCTGGATTTACCGCAATCAGCATGTATCCTATGCTTTGGGAAGCAGCTGGAATGAGTAAGGATCAATTGGTTGACCGGCTTCTGGAGCATGCAATGGATCGTTTTAGAGTATAGGAGAAACGCCCTATGGGCGGAAAGAGGAAAATAAATGGCAGACAGAAATTCACCTATAGGAGTATTTGATTCAGGTGTAGGCGGGCTGACAGTTGCACGGGAGATCATGCGGCAGATGCCGGATGAAAAAATTGTATATTTTGGAGATACGGCAAGAGTGCCTTATGGAAGTAAATCCTGCAGTACGGTGATTCGTTTTACCAGACAGATCATCCGCTTTCTCATGACCCAGGATGTGAAGGCAATCGTGATTGCCTGCAATACCGCCACCGCCTGCGCCCTTGAGGCTGTAGAAAAGGAAGTAAACATTCCCATTATAGGTGTGATCCATGCGGGAGCAAGAACCGCCGTAGAGTCCACGAAGAACGGAAAGATCGGCATTATTGGAACGGAAGGGACTATACGAAGCGGGGTATACACCAAAGTGATGAAGGAAATGAGAGATGACATTGAAGTCACCGGAAAACCGTGCCCTCTTTTAGTTCCCCTGGTAGAAGAAGGGCTTTTGCACGATTCCGTAACCGATGAAATCGCTTCCAGATACTTAAGTGAATTAAAGGGAAAATATATAGACACACTGGTTCTTGGCTGTACTCATTATCCCCTCTTGCGTTCTACCGTAGGAAGGCTCATGGGACCGGAGGTGACATTGGTAAACCCCGCATATGAAACTGCCCTGGAGTTAAAACAGGTCTTAGACGAAAAAAACCTTTTATGCAGACCGAAAAGCAGTGATTCGGAAAAATACCGTTTCTATGTCAGTGACTTGGCAGAGAAGTTCACCAGCTTTGCCGCCTCCATCCTTCCGGGACAGGTAAAAGAGACAAAACAAATCAATATTGAGGAGTACTAAAGGAGCTTTATTATGACGAGAGACGTTCTCATCAGCATCAGTGGGATGCAGATTGCAGAAGACGACAGCAATTCAGTTGAGATGATAACAATCGGCGATTATTTTATGAAAAACGGCAAGCACTACATTCTGTATGACGAGATCCAGGAAGATACAGGTGGAGTGACCAAGAACACCATTAAAATCCATGGGTCCGGGCTGGATATCATAAAGCGTGGCAGTTCCAGCGTTCATATGACCTTTGAAAAGGATAAAAAGAATATGTCCTGCTATGCAACACCCTTTGGGGAACTAATGATCGGGATCAGTACAAAGGATATCCAGATTAATGAGGAAGAGGACAGCCTAAAAGTACGCGTAGCCTATTCCCTGGATATCAATTACCAGCATGTTTCGGAATGCAATATTGTGCTGGATATTCAGTCCAAAGCCACAGCGGATATTCGTCTCCTGAATTAAAAAAAGACATATGCCATTGGCAGTATGCCTTTCAGTTATGTTAGAGAATGGATTCTTTAAGAAGCGGGATCGCTCCATATTTACCTAAAAGGTAGTCCTTGGAAAAGCTGGCGTCAGACCGGACCTTGATATCTGCTAAAGTATAGAGCCTGGATTCGTGGTATTCATTCATATCCACAAAAGCTACTTCATCACGGCGGAACTGCTGGTTATTTAATATAGAGATATCGTAGGTCGTGAAAAGAATCTGTATGTTTAAATTTTTGTCCTTTTGAAAAGTATCAATAAAAAACTTTGTAACAGACGGATGGAACTCGTTTGATATATTATCAACAATCAGTACACCGCCCTCTTGGGACAGATGATAAACCTGAATGAATAATTGAAGGTATTTCATGGTACCCATGGAAACCTTTGTGTAATCCATATATTGAATTTGGTACTCGCCGGTGTCCCGGGATTTCACGCGGTATCCAAGTTTTGGGATTCCCTTTTCGATAATAAGTTCTTCTGCCGGGATTCCCAGCTTTCTTAGCTGTCCCAAGGCATAATTAAGGGCTTCCGGATTTTCAAGGGCTTTGTATGCCCGTCCATCCATAACCAGATGGCCCGCAAGCTGGAACGGTTCAAGGAAGTCGCAGTAATAAGTAATTTTCTTCGAGAAAAAGGACTCAAAAGGCTCCATGATTGCCGTAATTTCGGGAATATCCAGGCACGCTAAAATAGAACAGAATAACCGGTCCTCATGCGGACGGATTCCTGTCTTCTGACGTAAAACTTTTTCATACTGGCGCCCAATGGTAATTTCATCCTCACTCCGTGTGAATACCACATGGTTATCCACGGCCAAGTTTTCCGTGAGAACTTTTTTATTTAAAATAGAGAAGCCGTATTCATAGACACGCTGTCCACTGATAAAGGTAAGTTCCATTTCCGTGGGCTGGGTGTTGATTTTCTCATCCCGGAATGGAAGGATCTTGTCCAAAGAACTGATCTGTAAGAGGGACATAAAATGCTTTCTTGGAATATCCTCCATTGAAAACAGCTGCCAGAAAATAAAAGAGTGAAAGCTGGTAAAAGCGAGAAAAAGATTGGTTTTACCGCTGGAATTTGCTCCATATATGGCCAGAGTTTTAAGCAGTTTTTTGTTGCCGGCCATTACCAGATGATTTGGATGTTCCTTGTAATTAACCGCTTTCATATCAATAAAAGTTTCATCCAGAAAGGAACGGAAGTTTTTAAAACGAAAAGAAATTATCATGGTATATTATCCTCCTTTTCGAAATTATACTGTATTTTTGTATAAAAATAAACAAGAATACAAAAAAAGTTGTTTACCATGTGATAATTTCGTCCAGGATCTGCTGCTGCTCCTGACTGGAACGGGTGAGATAAATTCTTGTAGTCTCAATACTTTCATGTCCCATTAAATCCGCTAAAAGAGAAATGTCGTTAAAACAGGCCAAAAAGTTTTTGGCAAAACGGTGACGGAAGGAGTGGGGATAAACCGTGTCAGGATCTATTCCATAGCGCCTGGCCAGATGTTTCAACTGAAAATTGATTCCCCGTGGGGTGATTAAATGTCCTTCTTTATTTAAAAAGAGGAAACCGCTTCGTTTGCCCTGGCTGTGACACCATTCTAACGCCTCTTCACATAGAGAATCAGGGAAATAAATACGGCGCACCTTTCCGCCCTTGGAATAAAGATCCAAATACCCCAGGTTTAAATGCTCGACCTTGATTTGGATCAATTCACTGACCCTGGCGCCTGTTGTTGCCAGAAAGCGGACGATAAAATACCAGAAGTAATTTTTCTCTTCTTTTAATTTTTCTTTAAAAAGCTCATAGTCCTCATTTGAAATCACGGTATCCAGAAAGGTTTTTTGCTGGACCTTTACTGAAGGCAAATGGTAAGTGGCGACTAAAATATATTCCTCTCCACTGGTCTCCGCCAAAAAGCGGGAAAAGTGATTCATAGCATGGATCCGCTGGTTGACGGTTGCCGGCCGGTAACGGGTAATCAGGTAACTTTTATAACGCTGAAGACTCTCCGGCGAAATTTCCTTATACATGCTGAAAAAAAGCCGGACGCTGCCCGCATAGGCCGTTATGGTATTATTAGATAAATTCTTTTTCTTCAAAAATTTCTTAAAATCATTCAGCAATTCTTCATTTAACATAATTTCCTACCAATTCACAATTTGATTGACAATTTGTTTTTGTTCCGTGCTGCTCCGGTGAAGATAGATTCTGGTCGTTTCGATACTTTCATGGCCTAATATATCCGAAAGCATGGAAATGTCCCCGCAGCTTTCAATAAAGTTCTTTGCAAAGCGATGACGGAAAGAGTGGGGATAAACCACCTTAGGATCCAAGTCATAGAGGACGGTGAATTTTTTCAGCTGGCCCCGGATTCCCGCAGGGGTGATCGGATCCCCATACCGGTTTAAGAATATGTATCCGCTGACCCGGTCAATCTGACGCAGCCATTTTAAGGCGTCTTCCCGGAGACTTTTTGGTATGTAGATTCTTCTTATTTTATTATCCTTAGAGTAGATATCCATATATCCGCGTTTTACGTGTTCAACCTTGATCTGGACCAGCTCGCTGACCCGGACGCCTGTGGCTGCCATAAAACGTATGACAAAATAATACAGCATGTTTCCGGAACGGATCAGACATTTTTTTAAGTATTCGTAATCGGCCTGGCTGATCACGTTTTCCAAAAAAGTTTTCTGCTGAACCCGTATCATCAGCATTTTAGACGAGGACAGCTGTAAAGACTCTGTGTAACAGTTAAGAGCTCTGATTCTCAAGTTAACGGTCTGGGGCTTGTAATGTTCCATAAGGTAACATTTATAAAGCATGAGATTATCATGGCTGATCACATGATATAACCCAAGAAATTGTTTTACTGCAAATAAATATACGTGAATGGTATTGGAGGACATGTTGTTGAACTCCAAATAGTCTCGGAAGTCATCAAGGCTTTGCTCGACTGGGCTTTTGTTTTCTTCTTCTAAATCAGTTACGGTGTTTTCATTTACCATATCGTTACTCTCCTTGTAGTTTGATGAAAAAATGGTTTGACATAAGTATATAGGTAATCCAAAGAATAATCAAGAAAAATTCGAAAAAATTGCAATAAATAACGAATAATCACGTGTAAATGGCCTGTTGCTTACGATAATTTCCAATATTAGAAGTATAATTACCTCGTAATGCAATTAGGAATTTCGAAGAGTATTTCAAAAAGAAAAAAAGGAGAGTGCATTAATTATGAGAAAGCAGACAAAATTAGTTGCTGTATTATCCACAGCAGCACTGCTGGCATTAGGCGCTTCCATGTCCTCTTTCGCAGCGACTGGCTGGCAGGAAGAAAATGGTACATGGGTGTACTATGACAAGAACGGTGACTTAGAGACAGAGAAATGGGAAAAATCAGGAGATAACTGGTTCTACCTCAATGAAGATGGCGAAATGGCTACCGATGTTGTTGTTGAATTCAGTGACAACTACTACTATGTTGATGAGAACGGTGCCATGGTAGCAAATAAGTGGGTTTCCGTAGAAAATGATGATTACGACGGCGGTGATGATGAAGAAGAACCGATGAATCACTGGTACTACTTCGGATCCAACGGAAAAGCTTTTAAGAGCTCCAGTAACGGAAACAATGCTTCTTTCAAGACTGTCAACGGAAAGAAATATATCTTTGATGATGAAGGTAAAATGCTGTATGGCTGGATTGACGACACCGGCGAAAGAGTAACTGGTGATGACGATTGGCGCGACGGTCTTTACTATTGCGGTGATGAGAATGATGGTGCTCAGAGAATTGGTGATTGGGCGTATCTGGATATCGTAGATAATAGTTACGACGGTGTTGTAGATCCTGGTGTTTCCAGTGACAATTTATTTGATGATGAAGATCAGACACGTTGGTTCTATTTCAAGACCAATGGTAAAAAGATGACCGGCGAAAAAGGTAAGACCATTAACGGTAGAAAATATAGCTTTGATGAAGAAGGCCGTATGAATGCTGAATGGGTTAACTGGGAGGCCACTCCTACTGAGGCAAAAGCAACAGTCAGTACTGCTTCTGATGCACAGGGAGGTTCCGAATACACCAGAGGATTCAGATATTATGGAAGCCCTGATGATGGAGCCAGAGTAACCAAGGGTTGGTTCCAGGTTGTGCCGGATTCTTATTTAAACAAGGGCGATTATGATGATGATGAGAGCAACTGGTACTATTCTGATAAGGATGGTAAATTGGTTGCATCTGAAATCAAGACCATTAATGGCAAGAAATATGCGTTTGATTCCTATGGCGTCATGAAGGATGGCCTGGTTGCTATTAAGTTTGTTGGCAACAGTACAACTGACATTAATGATGTCGCAGGTGATGATGACTTAGGTAAATACCACTTTGATACAGAAGATAACTTCAAAGAGAATGTATCTGATCTGTATAAAGAGGCAGAATACAGACTGTACTATTTTGGCAACGGCGATGACGGTGCTATGAAGACCGGCAAGCAGAACGTTACCATTGATGGAGATTCCTTCCAGTTCTTATTCAATAAGTCCGGAAGCTCTAAGGGACAGGGTAAGTTTGGCGTAGATAGTGACAAATATTACCTTGGAGGAATGCTGTTAAAGGCTGATAAAGACGACAAGTATTCTGTAGTTAAGGCTACAACCGTTGATGGAGAATATACAGAAATCAAACTTCTGACAACAGAGAAGTTCTTAGATGATGTAGATTATGAGAAAGTTGACGAAAAGGGATGTTCCGAGTATTATAAGGTTAAAGCTGCAGATAAGGTAGATGGTAAAACGACTGTAACATATAGACTGGTTAATACCTCTGGTAGTGTTCAGAAGAGCAAGAGCAAAGCAAAAGACGGCGATGATCGTTGCTACAAAGTGGAAAGCAACAAAGTAATTACTGCTGTATTTGTAGAAGATTAATTTATTTGTAAAAAGCCGCCTCCCGATATGTTAGGAGGCGGCTTTTTCTTTTATGGGTCGTGACCCTGTTGAGCTCGCGAAGCGTGCGAAATATCAACCACCCGCTATGCGGGTGCGCGGTGTTTGTTATACAAAAAAATCACCTTTCCGTTATAATGAGGTTGTTCAAGCCAATTT
>Ga0213828_1000816_pt1 | contig 28360 bp, 24 predicted proteins | sample MC6MC0897MG_FD_180664 | JGI IMG/M metagenome (GOLD analysis project Ga0213828, IMG submission 180664) | Enriched soil aggregate microbial communities from Iowa State University, Ames, United States - MC6-MC0897-MG | ecosystem: Environmental > Terrestrial > Soil > Unclassified | place: USA: Iowa... | reverse complement strand
ATTCATATATCCGGCGCTTATTAATCGATTATGGTTTTTTAGAACGATCGGATTCTGGTTCTGAATATTGGATTAAGGAGTAACCAGCCTGTTGATTCTGTTAGTAATTCTTTACTCTGGCGTTGTAGACTTTGGTAAGATGTTACTTATATAAATAAAAACAGGAACTTAACTGATGGGTCAGGTTCCTGTCTTTATCCTATATGCGTTCATAATACGTTTTATACATTAAAGCGGAACAGGACAACATCTCCATCCTTAACCACATATTCCTTGCCTTCCAGACGAACCAAGCCTTTTTCTTTTGCTGCGTTGTAGGTTTTGCAATCCAGAAGATCCTGGTAATTCACAACCTCTGCGCGGATAAAGCCCCGCTCAAAATCAGAGTGGATCTTACCGGCAGCCTGGGGCGCTTTGGTTCCTTCTTTGATGGTCCATGCTCTTGTCTCAGTAGGACCGGCAGTTAAGTAGCTGATAAGCCCCAATAAATGATAACTGGCAGCGATCAGTTTTTCCAGACCGGATTCTGTAAGACCCAGATCTTCTAAGAACATCTTTTTCTCGTCTTCTTCTAATTCTGCGATTTCCTGTTCAATCTGTGCGCAGATAACAAAAACTTCACTGTTGTTTTCTTCTGCAAATTTGCGGACCTTACCCACGTAATCATTGGAAGCTCCATCATCAGCCAAGTCATCCTCACAGACATTGGCAGCGAAAATCACAGGTTTAAAGGTGAGAAGATTAAGAGTGGAAATAAATTCTCTTTCATCCTCATCCTCAATTTCCAAACTTCTTGCCAGATTTCCATCCTCTAAATGTGCTTTGATCTTCTTTAAAATCCCAAGTTCCTTTGCAAGAGACTTATCATTCATAGCGCCCTTGGCGGACTTGGAGATTCGGCGGTCTAAGATTTCCAAATCGGAAAAGATCAGCTCCAAATCTATGGTTTCAATATCACGCAGAGGATCTACACTTCCATCCACATGGATTACATTGGTATCCTCAAAGCAGCGTACCACATGGACGATGGCATCCACTTCACGGATATTGGAAAGAAACTGATTGCCCAGACCCTCTCCTTTGGAAGCTCCTTTTACAAGTCCTGCAATATCGACAAATTCGATTACGGCAGGGGTAATTTTTGCGGAATCATAAAGGGCGGCCAGCTGACCTAAGCGCACATCCGGAACAGGAACCACTCCTACATTGGGATCAATGGTACAAAATGGATAGTTCGCAGATTCCGCACCGGCTTTTGTAAGAGAATTGAACAAAGTGCTTTTACCTACGTTTGGCAATCCGACAATACCTAATTTCATAGCAATTACCTTCCTAATATTGTTTATATTCATAGTTGATTTTTATCTGCAACTAATATAGAATAGCATATTATCCGCAAAAATAAAAGAGAAAAACACAAGAATCAACGCTTTGTCGAATTATAGTTGAATATGTCGGGCGAATCTGTTTGATTTTTGTGTTTTCCCGGGGTAAAATAAAGAAAACATCGAAAGGAGAAGACGAATGGCAAATACGGCAGATATTAGTTTTGTTCATCTGGGAATTACGATCGACCATTTGCAAAACAGTATCTCAATATTTGGATTCCGCATTGCATTTTACGGGATTATCATTGGGTTTGGAATATTAGCAGGTCTCTGGGTTGCGACAAGGGATGCAAAACGCAGGGGGCAGGACCCGGATATTTATCTGGATTTTGTTCTGTATGCAATCATAATTTCTATCATGGGAGCCCGAATCTATTATGTTTTGTTTGATTGGGACAATTATAAAGATGATCTGCTTCAAATTTTAAATCTCAGGGCGGGAGGACTGGCCATTTATGGAGGTGTCATAGGGGCCGTCATAACTCTAACTGTTTATGCCAGGGTGAAGAAATTATCCTTCTTTTCCTTGGCTGACACCGGATGCCTTGGATTGATAACCGGGCAGATTATAGGAAGATGGGGAAACTTCTTTAATTGCGAGGCGTTTGGCGGATATACCGACAGCCTGTTTGCTATGAGAATCAGAAGGGCGCTGGTTAATGAGAATATGATATCGAGAGAGCTTTTGAACCATTTAATTGTAAAGGACGGAGTAGAATTTATACAGGTGCATCCTACCTTCCTTTATGAATCAGTCTGGAACCTCTGCGTACTGGCATTCATGCTTTGGTACAGGAAACGTAAGAGATTTGATGGGGAGATGCTTTTTATATACCTGCTTGGCTATGGTTTGGGACGAGTGTGGATAGAAGGACTCCGCACGGACCAGCTAATATTCTTTAGTACTGGCATTCCGGTGTCTCAGGCACTGTCATTAATTCTGGTAGTGATATCTACTCTTGTGCTCTTCTGCAAACACAGACAGATACGAAAAAAGAGCAAAGGAGAAGTAATGATATGATGATGTCAAAAGAAGAGTTAATACATGATATTGAAGAAGCTAGAGAAAGATTGAATAAAAGCATTGAGCATGACGATGAAGATGTTATTTATCACAGGAGTGTGGAACTGGATAAATTGATTGAACAATATATTGCTGCAGGCTACTGACACCGTAGACCTGTTATGTGTTATACGCAAATTTAAGTAAAACGCGGAAAGAGAAGGAGCTCTTTCTGCGTTTTTTTAATGGATGAACAATTATCGCAAAAGTAATTTGACACAATTCACAGTGGGAGGTAATATTTATCTATGATTTGTAGAAAACTGTTACAAAGACGGTAATTTTGTCCGGAGGTGGGGAAATGAAGCATTTGTCGTTTCGAATGAAATTAACTCTGGTGTTTATTATAACAGCCATGATCGAAGGGGCTATTATAGGGAGTCTCTCTTTTTCCCATAGCAAGGCGATTGTTGTAAAGAATAAAAAACAGGAAATGTCGGATACCATTAACCGTATTGATATCAATATCAATGTTAAGGTCCGCTATATCATGGAAATTCTTGACAATGCAGTGACCAGCCAGCTTGTCCGTGATGCATGTACCCCCGGCTGGGACGATGGGGATAAGGGAGTCAGCCGTACTTATCTTGATGATTACTGCAGAAGTCTCATCAAATCAGTAGGGGAACAGATGGATATTTCCATCATCAATGCCTCCCAGGTAATGTATACAACGGTCAATTCCAATGGATTTGATACCGGAACTATTTCGGGAGAAACATTTAAAAGTTATGAAGATGCCATAGGCGGCAGAACCAATAAGACTGTCTGGCTGGGTATTATGCCAAAGCTTTTTTCCGATCCCAGAGAAGTGCATCAGGCGGTTACCGTGGTCAGGGCCATTAAGGACAGGGATGAAGAGAAGAGTCTGGGAATTATGGTAATTGAGCTGGATCCGGACATGTTCAGCAATCTGCTTTTAGGAAATCAGGGGCTGTTTCAGTATCAGTACTTGTTTATCCTAGACCAGAAGGGACAGATAATCTGCAGCAATCCCAAGATAAACAATGGATGGCAGGAAGAAATTAATGACCGGTTCGAGCGGGGGATCCGCCGCTTTGAGTTGGTATGGAACGATAAGAGGTATTATGTCTGCGGACAATATAACGGCATCACCGGCTGGAGATCTTATTCGGCCATACCATTTGAAGGGCTGTTTCCCCAGGCTGGAGATTTGAATCAAGCCATTTGGCTGGTAGGAGTGGTGAGTACCCTTGGCATTGCAGGGGTCATCGTTCTTTTGGTTTATACCATGGTGAGGCCGATCAAGCGTCTTTCAAAGGCAATGGAACAGGTACAGAAAGGGGATTTTGCTGTCCGGGTTCCCAATAAAAGAAAAGATGAAATTGGCGAGCTGACAGAATCCTTTAATTACATGCTGGAAGAGATTAATACCCTGATCAAGCAGGTTTATCAGGAAAAGATCGCCCAGAAGAATGCGGAGGTCCAGGCACTCCAGGCACAGATTAATCCTCATTTTCTCTACAACACCCTGGATTCTGTCAACTGGATGCTGATTGACCGGGAAGAATATGATATCAGTGACATCATCCTTTCGCTGGCAGGCTTGATGCGATACAGCATCGAAGATGAAAATGCTTTTGTGCCCCTTGAAAAGGAAGTTGGATATGTGCTGTGCTATTTAAAAATTCAAAAGAACCGTCTGGAAGAGCGGCTGGAATATTCTGTGGAGACAGAGGAATCACTGGCGGCTGAACGGGTTCCAAAGCTTATCCTGCAGCCCATTGTGGAAAATGCAATCACTCATGGAATTGAGCCGAGAAACCGAAAGGGTAGGATCCGAATCATTTTAAAAGATCTTGGAGAGGAGATGCTTATTTCGGTTGAAGACAATGGAATCGGTATGACTCCGGAACAGCTTAACCATCTAAGGGAAGAAGTGCCTGATATAGAGAAGGAAGGTCATACCGGAATCGGAGTCAGGAACGTGGACCGGCGGATCCGGCTCCATTACGGAGAAGCCTATGGAATCGTTATAGAAAGCACATACGGAGAAGGAACGATTGTAAGCCTGCGCATACCCAAAGACCATGAAGCTGTTACGGAGGGCGGAGGAAAGAAAGGAGAAAGCATAAGGAATGAAGCTGATCATCGTGGATGACGAACCGAAAATCAGAAAAGGACTTTTTAAGCTGCTGGAATCCCAGGAAGGCTTTCAAGTTACCGGTGTATTTGAAGACGTCCGTACGGCTCTTAAAGCCTTATATGAATTGGAAGCCGACGTGATCATTACAGATATAAAAATGCCGGAAGTATCAGGTCTTGAGCTGATCCGCCAGATCAGGGAGAGGAACTTAAATATCCGCATCATTATTTTAAGCGGGTACAGTAACTTTTCCTATGCCCAGAAAGCCATTGAACTGGGAGTAACCAGATATTTGTTAAAACCCACGGACCCGAGGGAACTTTTATCTGTATTAAGAGAATTGGAACAAGAGCTTTTTCCGGAATCTCATGGAAAAGAAGAAATGCAGGACCACTCTGCGGAAGGGGAAAATGAGGTTGGAAATTTATTGGTTTTAAAAGCAATTCAGTATATTGCAGTTCACTACGGAGGCAGGATTACGTTAAAGGATATGGCAGAGGAGCTTCATCTGTCCCCCAATTATCTTTGTGAGCTTTTTAAGCGTCATACAGGAAAAAATCTTATGGAATACGTAACTGAATACCGGATGCAAAAGGCGAAGTCATACTTAAACCATGTGGAATATAAAGTGGCAGATGTAGCGGAAATGGTAGGTTATAAAGAGGCGAAATATTTCAGCAGCGCATTTAAAAAAGAATATGGGATCACGCCCCTGGAGTATAGGAACAGGCGGCAGAGCCATCTGATATAGTTCGAAAAAGACGGGAAAATGACTAAAAAGTTTCTCCTGTCTTTCTTTTATTTGGTCATAATAACAAAAAACATAATATTTTGGTGTAAATAGTAATCTGATAGAATTGCGAGGATTGTCGAGAAATGATAATCTATTATTACAAACAACTTACAAACGTCTGTGAATCGAGATGTATGCTCGGAAACTGTCAGATATTATCGCGATTGGACGAAAAAAAAGGAGGAACTTGGTATGAAGAAAAGATTTGGTGCATTACTCATGGCAGCGGTAACGGCAGCAGCACTCGTACTTAGTGGCTGCAGTACTGGTGGAAAAACAGAGGGTGCAGCTGAAACAAAGGCTCAGGCAGGAGGGAAAAGCGCGGCGGATTATAAAATTGTCCTTATCCTTCCAGGGCCGATCAATGACCAGAGCTGGAATGCCACAAACTATGCAGGTCTTACCGCTTGTAACGAAAAGCTGGGTACTAAAATGGAATATGTGGAAAACGTGCAGGCATCTGACTATGAGTCAACCTTCCGTGAATATGCGGAACGAGGCTATGACCTCATTATGGCAGCTGGTTCCCAGTTCGACGAAGCGGTAGCAGCAGTAGCCCCCAATTATAAGGACACAACTTTTTGTGCGGTAAATGGCTCCAAATGTGACGGAGTCAATGTGGCTCCCATTTTCCCAAAAGAATATGAAGCCAGTTATATTGCTTCCATTCTTGCAGGAAATGTGACAAAGAACGGAAACTTTGCAACCATCGGAGGTTTCCCCAATGAGCCCATGGAACATTTAATGGATGTATATGAAAAGAATTCTGTTAAGATCGCAGAAAGCCGGGGCATTACCGGTGCAAAGGCGACCAGAGCATATGCCAACAGCTGGAATGACGTAGCCCTTGGCAAACAGATGGCAGAGCAGATGATCGATAACGGAGCAGATACCATGTTTGTATACGCCAATGAAGTAGGTCTTGGAAGCATTGAAGCAGCTAAGGCAAAAGACGCTAAATTTATCGGCTTCTCCAGTGATCAGACAACCATCGATCCAAATACCGTTGTAGCTTCTGTAAATTTTGATTTCAAGAATTTTTATATCTGGGCTCTGGGCCTTTATATGGACGGCAAGCTTTCCGGAAATATGGTTCATGAAGCTGGTATTAATGAAGATATCTTTGTACCGGTATATACCGATAATATTTCCCAGGAAGTAAAGGATGCAGTAGACCAGGGAATCAAGGATTTTAAGGACGGCAAGGTAGATTTACAGGCGATGTTTGAGAAGTAAGATATAACCGGAGGGCTGACGCAGGAGAAAAACAGGATTGTTTGAACTGCGTGGCCCTCATCGTATGCGCGAGCAATGAGCCGGACGAATATGCTTGCATATTCATTCGACGAATGCCGCGACAACTAAGAAAAACTCGCAAAGCGTGTTTTTCTTAGTATGAAGAGGAGGAGCTTCGTGAATACACCATTTTTTGAATTAAAGAATGTATCAAAATATTTTGCCAGGGTTGTGGCAAACAAAGACATTTCTTTTTCTATAAATAGGGGAGAGGTGCTGGCACTATTGGGAGAAAACGGGGCAGGAAAAAGCACGGTTATGAAAATCCTCTATGGCCTTTATAAGGCGGATGAGGGGCAGATCCTGATGGATGGAAAAGAACAGAAGATCACATCCCCAAAAGATGCCATGGCTTTGGGAATTTCCATGATCCAGCAGCACTTTTCTCTGGTGTCTGCCCATACGGTTACGGAAAATATTATTTTAGGCAATGTAAAGGTTGTGATTGATTACGAAAAATGCAAAAAGGAAGTAGAAGAGCTTTCTTCCCAGTACGGGTTTCAAATTCCTGTTGATGCAAAAGTGGAGGGGCTTGCTGTGGGAGTGCAGCAGAAGGTGGAAATCCTTAAGGCCCTCTACTTAAAGACAAGCCTGTTAATTATGGATGAGCCTACGGCAGTGCTGACGCCCCAGGAATCGGAAACGCTGATGGAATTTGTAAAAGAGTATACGGCCAGAGGAAATTCAGTCATTTTCATCACCCATAAGATGAAGGAAGTCATGGAGGTGGCGGACCGGATCATCGTTATGCGAAACGGAAGGCTTACGGGAGACCTTTCTGCAAAGGAAACCAATGAGGTAGAGCTGACAAGGCTCATGATGGGGAAAGAAATGGTACCCCCAAAGCGGGAGCAGGCAGAAGAACAAAAAGAAAAAAAGGTCTGTCTGGAACTGTCTTCTGTTACGGTACAGCGCAAAGGAGAACCTCCACTTTTAAGTGATTTGTCATTTCAGATCATGGAGGGTGAAGTCTTCGGAGTAGCAGGGGTGAGCGGAAACGGGCAGGAGGAGCTTTGCGAGGTGGTTTGCGGGGCACTGCCTGTGACCTCGGGAAAGGTGCTTTTAAATGGAACGGATATTACTTCCACTTCCATAAGGGAACGCATCGACCAGGGAATCGGATACGTTCCGGTAGACCGTTACCGGGATGCCATGGTGGGAGAGATGACCCTGGCTGAAAATATGATGCTAAAAACAAGCTTTGATAAAAAGTGGATCTCACACGGCTTTTTAAATAAGAAGAAACTTCAAAATGACACGCAGCATGCCATCAATGAATTTGATATTAAGGCGCCGGGACCGGATGCCCAGATCAAGGGATTATCAGGAGGCAACCAGCAGAAGGTCATTCTTGCCAGAGAAGTGGGAAACGCAGGAAAGGTACTGATCATGGACCAGCCTACCAGGGGACTGGATCTGGGAGCCATCAATAACATTCATAACAACATCCTGGCAGAGCGGAAGAATGGAAAGGGGATTCTTCTGGTATCCACCGAATTGTCGGAAATTTTCCAGTTATGCGACAGGATTGCCGTTATCTACAAGGGATCCTTTATGGGAATCTATGACCATGACAAACTTAACACAGAACGGATCGGTCTATTAATGGCCGGCTACAAAGAGGAGAAGGAGGCGTAAAGCATGAATACAAAAGTCAGGGACTTAATTGTGACAAATGCTGCTGCCATCATTGCCGGCTTGCTCTTAAGCGGCCTCATGCTTTTGCTGCTTCATATCAACCCGGTCGAAGTATTTGTATATTCCATCAATACCATGTTTTCGGATAAATATACCATGGGGGAAGTGTTTTTAAAGGCGACACCCCTTATATTTACAGCGCTGGCCTTCGCGTTTACGTTTAAGGCAAATTTGTTTAATATCGGCGCACAAGGACAGTTTTATATGGGTTCCATTGCTGCTATTGCCTTATCTTTGCAGCTTGACGGAAAGGTTCCCACAGCGGTACTTTTAATTCTTGTGTGCCTGACTGCGGCACTGGCAGGCGGGCTTATGGGCGCTTTGATCGGATTTTTAAAAGCACGCTTTAAAGCCAATGAATTCCTTGTCAGCATGATGTCCACTTACGTTGCTTTGGCTGTCATGAATTATCTGCTGCGCACATTTTTAAAAGAATCCAAAGGAGAGTATCCCCAGACCGATGCCATATCAAGGTCAGCATGGCTTCCTGTAATCGTAAAGGGGACCAGGCTGCATATCGGATTTGTACTGGCGGTTCTGGCGGCCGTGGGCATCTGGGTTCTGCTTTATAAAACGCCTCTGGGATACCGGATCCGGGCAGTGGGAAGCAATGCTTCTGCATCCAGGATGTCAGGAATTGATTCCAATAAGATCTTTGTGGCCGCATTCTTTATCAGCGGCGCCCTGGCGGGAGCAGCAGGATTTACGGAAGTAAACGGTGTTCAGCATATGCTGATCCAGGACTTTAACAGCGGAGTGGGCTCCGCAGGCCTGGGAATCGCAATTCTTGCCAATGCCAATCCCATCGGAATTATATTCGCCTCGCTTCTGTTCGGCGCTTTAAATGTTATGGGAAATTTAATGGGACGCATGCCGGGAGTCAATGTTCCCGCAAGCATTGTTGATCTGATGCAGGGGTTTGTTATGCTGTTCGTTATCATATCCTATTTCTTCCGGCATTATCTGGAAAACAGGAGAGAGAAGCGCAGACTGCAGAAAGGAGCGTGAAACAGGTTATGATCATAAGCTTATTAAAACGTGCACTGATGATGAGTACGCCCTTGCTGTTTGGCTCCATTGCAGAAGTCATAGCAGAGCGTTCGGGTATGATGGTTACCGCAATCGAAGGGATCTTCCTTATGGGAGCCTGGGGCGGATTCGTAGGAACCTATTTGACCGGCAGTGCATTCATTGGAATTCTTGCCGCCATTCTTTCCGGGCTTGTTGCGGCGGCCGTGTATGGAGTGGTATGTATTTATTTAAAGCAGCACCAGGTGGTCACAGGTACGGCCATTAATGTACTGGCAGCCGGAATCTGCACTTACCTTCAACGGGTATTGTTCGGAGTTCCTACCGCACCCCTTAAAATCAGCCCTCTGCCTGAGATCGCTATTCCCGTTCTCAGTAAGATTCCAGTTATGGGTCCGGTGTTTTTCCAGCAGAATATATTGACCTATGTGGTTTATTTACTCATTCCTGCATCCTATTTTCTCTTATTTAAGACATCCTTTGGACTGACCATTCGTTCCACAGGGGAAAACCCGGAGGCAGTGGATGTGGCCGGTATCAATGTTAATGCAGTCCGGTTCTTTACAGTCCTTTTAGCCGGAGTGATGGGTGGTATTGCAGGCGCATTCTACTCCGTAGGATATTTGGGAATGTTCACCACAAATATCATTGGCGGACGTGGCTGGATCGCATTTGCCATCTGCTTTTTGGGCAACTGGAATCCAAAAGGAGCTGTTTTGGGAACCGTGGTATTCGGACTTACGGAAGCCATTGCGATTTATATGCAGTCGGTGGGAGGAGGAAGCTACTTCCCCAATGAATTGTTCATTGCCCTGCCTTATCTGCTGACTATTATATTGACCGTATCCAGAAGAAACTTCAACGTACCCGCTAAGCTGGGTGTCGCATACAGCAAAGAAAATTAAGAATGAAAAAGACAGGCATTCCAGGTCAGTGTGTTCCAATTCACTGCCCAAGGGAATGCCTTTTTTCCATTATATGGAAATCCTGTCGGGACAACCGTTCCCAGTTACATGAAAGCCAAATCAAAATGAAAATTCTTCGAAATTGTTCTTGCTATTTCACGGTAAATGTACTAGAATTAAACCATAAGTGGTGGAAAGTGGTGCAAAGTGGTAGAAAATGGTGGGATAGTGGTCCAAAACCCTACCGATGTACAAGCAGGTGATTGGTATGTTCATGGGTGAATACAATCATACAGTCGATGCAAAGGGACGTCTTATTGTCCCATCGAAGTTCAGAGAGCAGCTGGGAGAAGAATTCGTCGTTACGAAGGGTTTGGATGGCTGTTTATTTGTGTATGATAATGATGAGTGGACTGCCCTGGAAAATAAATTAAAAAGCCTGCCGCTGACCAACACCAATGCCAGAAAGTTTTCCAGATTCTTTCTGGCCGGAGCCAGCACCTGCGAAGTGGACAAGCAGGGAAGAATCCTGCTTCCTTCCGTTTTAAGGGAACATGCAGGAATCGAAAAGGACGCAGTTCTGGTAGGAGTTGGAAGCCGTATCGAAATCTGGAACAAGGATGCATGGATCGCAGCCAATACCTATGAAGATATGGAAGAAATCGCGGAAGCTATGGAAGGACTTGGTATATGATGTTTGAACACAAGTCAGTGCTGCTATATGAAACCATTGACAGCCTGAATGTAAAACCAGACGGAATCTATGTAGATGGAACGCTGGGAGGAGGCGGACACGCGTTAGAAGTGTGCAAACGCCTTGGAACTTACGGAAGATTAATCGGAATTGATCAGGATGGGGATGCCATTAAGGCAGCCACAGAACGGCTGAAGGCTTATGAAGATAAAGTGACGGTCGTAAGAAGCAATTACGAAAATATAAAGACAGTATTAGAGGATTTAGGAATCGAAGGAGTGGACGGAATTTACCTGGACTTAGGGGTATCCTCTTATCAGCTTGACATAGCGGAAAGAGGGTTTACCTACAGGGAAGACGATGCGCCTTTGGACATGCGTATGGATCAGAGGAATGAACAGACAGCAGCCGATATCATCAATACCTACAGTGAATTTGACTTATACCGGATCATAAGGGATTACGGAGAAGATAAGTTTGCAAAGAATATTGCAAAGCACATTGTAAGGGAAAGGCAGATAAAGCCCATTGAGACGACAGGAGAGTTGTCGGAGATCATCAAAGGGGCGATTCCTGCGAAGGTAAGGGCAGTGGGAGGACATCCTTCCAAACGGACATTCCAGGCGATACGGATCGAGCTGAATAAGGAGCTGGAGGTTTTAATAAACTCCATTGATACCATGATTGACCTGTTAAATCCTGGTGGACGGTTGTCCATTATCACCTTTCACTCTCTGGAAGACCGGATAGTGAAGACAAGATTTAAAACCAATGAAGACCCTTGTATTTGCCCGTCGAATTTTCCGGTCTGCGTTTGTGGAAAAAAGAGCAAAGGCAAGGTGATTACAAGAAAACCAATCGTACCGTCGGAAGAAGAGATTGAAGAAAACAAACGTTCAAAGAGTTCAAAGCTTCGGGTATTTGAACGAAATTAAAAGGGAGGAAGAGAGAGTGGCTGCAAGAAAGAATGTGCGTTCCTATGGGAGCTCCACTTACGTACAGGGCAATACTGTCCGTAAAACCATGCCGGTTCCAATGCCGGTTCATACACCAGAAGAAATCCGTCGTCCATCAGTAAACCATCAGGTCAGAAGAAATCGTGAAAAAGCTTTGCAGATGGATTTGCCATATGTGGTCATGCTGACCATTGCCGCAGTCTGCACCCTCTGCCTGTGCGTGAATTATCTGCATTTGCAATCCTCTATTACAGCCAGTATTCATGGCGTTGAGCTTTTAGAAGCAGAGTTAGAACATTTGAAAACTGAAAATAATGCATTGGAAATGAACATCAATACTTCTGTCGATTTGGATCATGTGTATAAAGTGGCTACTGAGGAACTTGGAATGGTCTATGCGAATAAGGACCAGATCCTTCACTATGACAAGACGGAAAGTGAGTATGTAAGACAGAATGAGGATATCCCGAAGCACTAATAAAAACAGGAATAAGAAGAGTAAGGTATTTCCCCGTTATATGCAGGAAAAGCTGGCGATTACCGTCCTGGTAATTACGCTGGCTTTGTTTGCATTAGTTATGACGTTGTATAACTTAATGACGAATAAAAAGGAAGATTACAATCAGATTGTCCTGTCCCAGCAGGAATATGACAGCCGTATCATTCCCTTTAAGCGAGGGGATATCATGGACCGTAACGGAACTTATCTGGCAACCAGTGAAAAGGTATACAACTTGATCCTGGATCCCAAACAGATCATGTCGGACCAGGATTCCTACCTGGAACCGAGTGTAACGGCCCTGACCGAATGCTTTGGCTATGACCGGACGGAAATCATGAATCTGATACAGGAAAAGAAGGATAAGCAGTATGTACGGTATGCAAAGCAGCTTACATATGACGATAAACAAAAATATGATAAATATAAGACAGACCAATCCGATGCGCTGAAAAAAAGCGGGAAGGCCATTAAAGGAATCTGGTTTGAAGATGAGTATAAAAGGGTGTATCCCTATAACTCCATGGGCTGCAATCTCATTGGCTTTGCCAACGGGGACGGCATGGATGGGACCGGAGGAATCGAGCAATTCTATAATACGACCCTTATGGGAGTCAACGGAAGGGAATACGGATACTTAAATGATGACTCCAACTTAGAGAGAGTTATAAAACCTGCCTCCAATGGCAACACCGTGGTTTCCACCATGGATGTGAATATCCAGAAGATCGTTGAAAAATATATCAATGAGTGGGAACAGAATACAGGAAGCAAACGGGTAGGCGTAATCGTTATGGATCCCAATAACGGCGAGGTCCTGGCCATGGCAAACGACAAGGCATTTGATTTAAACAATCCAAGAGCCTTAAGGCCGGAGTACACCGATGATATACTGCGGCAGCTTGGAATCAAAGAAGCCATGGACGAATACAAGAGAAAGAATAAGGATGCCCAGCCCTTAACGGAGGCAAACGTTACAGATCATTATTCGAGTGAAGAGATCAAATCCCTGGGAACCCAGGTGGCATGGAACCAGACCTGGCGTAATTTCTGCATCAGTGACGGATTTGAGCCGGGGTCCACAGAAAAGATTTTTACCATATCTGCCGCCATGGAAGAAGGGGCTATTACCGGTAAGGAAACATATGAGTGCAACAAGTTCCTTGAAGTAGGAGGGCATAAGATCAACTGCGTCAGCAGATACGGGCATGGCCTTATTACCGTTGAGGAAGGCCTGATGAAGTCCTGCAACGTAGTCATGATGCGGATTGCTCAGCAGCTGGGAAAAGAAAAATTCTATAAGTATCAGCAGATTTTCGGCTTCGGCTCCAAGACCGGGATCGATCTGCCTGGAGAAGCAGATAATAAGACTCTTGTTTATACCCAGAATACGGCGGGGCCTACGGATCTTGCAACCAATTCCTTTGGACAGAACTTCAGCACGACCATGATCCAGATGGCTGCTGCCTATAGCTCCGTGATCAATGGAGGTTCCTATTATGAACCTCATGTGGTGAAGCAGATTCTTAACGAGCAGGGTTCTGTTATTAAAAAGGTAGAACCGGTCCTTGTCAGGGAAACGGTATCGGAATCAACGACCAAATTCATCAATGAAGCCCTGTTTAAGACCGTCAATGCAGTAGGAGGAACGGGAGGGGCTGCAAGAGTTGTGGGATATAAGGTTGCCGGTAAGACCGGTACTGCGGAGAAGATTCCCCGTGATAAGACCAATTATGTGGTATCCTTCTGCGGCTATGCTCCGGCGGACAATCCTCAGGTTTTAGTATACGTTGTGGTTGATGAGCCTCATGTGGAGGATCAGCCTCACAGTACCTATGCCAGCCAGATTTTCCAGAAGATTATGACGGAGATTCTTCCTTATATAAATGTATTTCCGGATACAGATACGGAGACCTCACCGTTGCCTGATGAGGCAGCTAAGCTTCCTGAGCAGGAAGGGATAACCAGTGAAACAGAAAGCGCATCCCAGGGAGAAGCTGCAGCCGATGAATCAGGTGCAGAAGAAACCACCGGACAGGCTCCTACCATGGAAAACGGTAACCCGATTCCAGATGAGTATTTAAACCCTTCGGAAGAATACGTCAACAGAGAGGAAGGGGATGACGGTTCCAATCTCCCGGCAGCACTTCCCTCAGAAGAGACAACGGCCCAATAAGGAACTTTTTTTAAAAACTCATAAAAAGTCCTGAAAATCATATACTGTAGAAATAATGGTGATGGAGCAGTGCATGAGTTCAAATAAGACACATCACAGAGAAAAAATAGCCATCCTGTTTTTCCTGTTATTTCTTGCCATGACAGGGCTAATGGGGCGGCTTATTTTTCTAATGGTCTTTCGTTCTGAACATTACAGTGCCATGGCATTGGACCTTCATGAACGGGAAAGGACCATAAAAGCCGCCAGAGGAAATATTATTGATGCCAATGGAACCGTCATTGCCACCAATCGGACGGTGTGTACCATATCGGTCATACATAACCAGATCAGAAAAGCGGATGAGGTTGTGGCAGTCCTTTCCAAGGAGCTGGGTCTCCAGGAGGAAGACGTTCGGAAAAAGGTAGAAAAGTACAGTTCAAGGGAAATTATTAAAACCAATGTAGACAAGGCTATGGGAGATTTGATCCGATCCTACCATTTGGACGGTGTAAAAGTGGATGAGGATTACAAGCGTTATTATCCCTATGATACCCTTGCTTCCACGGTTCTTGGTTTTACGGGAGGAGACAATCAGGGGATCATCGGTCTGGAGGTAAAATACGAACAATATTTAAAAGGCTTAAACGGAAAAATCCTGACCATGTCCGATGCAGCAGGAATAGAGATAGAAAATGCGGCAGAGGATCGGATTGAGCCTGTGGCAGGGCAGGATTTATATATCAGCCTGGATGTCAATGTCCAGCGGTATTGCGAGCAGGCCGCTTATCAGGTTATGGAGAAAAAAGGCGCAAAAAGAGTGTCAATTATTGTTATGAATCCTCAGAATGGGGAAATTATGGCAATGGTAAATGCGCCTGAATTTAATTTAAATGATCCGTTTACACTAAATACAGACGCCGGAGTTCCTGCATCTGACAAGGAAAAACAGGATCTGTTAAACAAGATGTGGAGAAATCCCTGTATTAACGACACGTATGAACCAGGGTCAACCTTTAAGATTGTTACTGCAGCCGCAGGGCTGGAAGCCGGAGTGGTAAAGCTTGATGACCATTTCTCGTGCCCGGGTTTTCGGGTGGTAGAGGACCGGAAAATCAGGTGTCACAAAGTGGGAGGCCATGGATCCGAAACATTTCTCCAGGGCATGATGAATTCCTGCAACCCTGTTCTGATCGATGTAGGGCAGCGCCTTGGCGTTGATAATTATTATAAATATTTTGAACAATTCGGTTTAAAGGGAAAGACCGGAATCGATCTTCCCGGCGAGGCAGCCACCATTATGCATAAAAAGGATAATATGGGGCTTGTGGAGCTGGCAACCGTTTCGTTCGGCCAGTCTTTCCAGATTACGCCGCTGCAGCTGATTACGACCGCTTCTGCTATCGTTAACGGCGGAAACCGTGTGACGCCTCATTTTGGGGTGAAGTCAGTGAGCACCGACGGAACTTCGGTCCAACCGTTTACTTATCCGGTAAGCGAAGGGATCATATCTCCCCAGACCAGCGAAACCATGCGCTATATTCTGGAACAAGTTGTGGCGGAGGGAAGCGGAAAAAGAGGGCAAGTCGACGGCTATCGCGTTGGCGGAAAAACAGCAACATCCGAAAAACTTCCAAGAAGTTTAAAAAAGTACATTTCATCCTTTATAGGCTTTGCACCGGCGGATAATCCACAGGTGATTGCACTCATAACCATCGATGAACCGGAGGGGATTTATTACGGCGGAACCATTGCTGCACCGGTGATTGCCGACATTTTTAAGAATATTCTTCCATATCTGGGAATAGAGCCAACCGAGGAAAAAACTGCTTCGGCGTTTCGAATCTATGGTTGATTATTCAGGCAAAAAGACGTATACTACTTACTGTGTACTTTTGAAATACAAATACATAAAATATTGAGGTGTGACATGATTAACGAAACGATTCTGGCAATCATCATAGCATTTGCAATCAGCGCCATGCTGTGTCCCATTGTAATACCATTTCTTCACAGGTTAAAATTTGGCCAGGAGGTCCGCAAGGAAGGGCCTGAAAGCCATTTGAAAAAGCAGGGTACTCCGACCATGGGAGGACTGATCATATTGACCAGCATCATCATTACATCGCTGTTCTATGTGAGGGAATATCCCAAGATCATTCCTGTGCTTTTTGTGACAGTTGGATTTGGTATCGTTGGGTTCCTTGATGATTACATTAAGATCGTAATGAAGCGGTCAGAGGGGCTTACGCCTGTTCAAAAGATGGCGGGGCAGTTAATCATTACAGGCATCTTTGCCTATTATCTGCTTCATTCAAAGGATGTGGGAACGGGAATGTTAATTCCCTTTACCGGAGGCTTTGAAAAAGGGCTGTATCTGAATTTAGGAATATTCTTCGTACCGGCGGTATTTTTTCTCGTAATAGGAACCGATAATGGTGTGAATTTTACCGATGGCTTAGATGGACTTTGTACCAGCGTGACCATTCTGGTGGCGACCTTCTTAACCGTGGTTTCTATCGGGGAAAAAACCGGCATCAGTCCTATTACCGGTGCGGTTGTGGGAAGTCTTTTGGGATTTCTGCTGTTTAATGTGTATCCTGCCAGGGTATTCATGGGAGACACCGGTTCCCTTGGTCTTGGAGGATTTGTTGCTTCCAGCGCCTTTATGATGCAGATTCCTATCTTCCTTGCCATTATCGGTTTTATTTATATGATGGAAGTATTATCCGTCATCATTCAGGTGACATATTTTAAAAGAACAGGCGGAAAGAGGATTTTTAAGATGGCCCCCATCCACCATCATTTTGAGTTAAGCGGCTGGTCGGAAACACGGGTGGTAGCTGTGTTCGCTATCGTGACTGCAGTTCTTTGCATGCTTGCATACCTTGGATTATAGGAGAGAAACCATATGAATCAGAAAATATTAGTTGCCGGCAGTGGAAAAAGCGGCATTGCCGCCGTGGGACTGATCCTTAAAACAGGAGATGAAGTAATTCTTTACGACAGCAATGCTGCCCTCAATAAGGATGAGCTGCTTCATCAGTTTGGAGAAGAAGGAAGGATTTCAGTGTTACTGGGAGAGCTTAAAAAGGAAGATCTTTCAGGGGTAAGCTTATGTGTCATAAGCCCCGGTATTTCCTTAGAAGCCCCCTTTGTAGCTGTCCTTAAAGAAGCAGATATCCCGGTTTGGAGTGAGATTCAGCTTGCTTACCACCATGCCAAGGGAAAGCTGGCGGCAATTACGGGAACCAATGGTAAGACAACCACTACGGCTCTTATCGGCGAAATCATGAAAGCATATTATGAGCATGTGTTTGTGGTAGGCAATATTGGGGTCCCGTATACAGAGGAAGCGTTAAAGACGACTGAGGATTCGGTAACAGTAGCAGAGGTCAGCAGCTTTCAGCTGGAGACGATCACCGACTTCCGTCCGGATGTGAGCGCGATCTTAAACATAACACCAGACCACTTAGATCGTCATAAAACCATGGAATGCTACATAGAAGTAAAGGAACGAATCACATCAAACCAAAGGTCCCAGGATTTTTGTATCTTAAACTACGATGATTCTGTTTTACGTGAATTTGGAAAGACCATCAAACCCCAGGTTGTCTATTTTAGCAGCCGTCAGTTTTTAGAAGAAGGCTACTGCATGGATGGGGACAGGATTATCCGGAACCATAATGGGGAGAGGACAGAGATCGCGGACATTCACGGGGTACAGCTCTTAGGCCGTCATAACCATGAGAACATCATGGCCGCAGCCGCTGTAGCCGCTGAAATGGGCGTACCTATGGAGATCATCAGCCAGGCGATCAGGGAGTTCAAGGCAGTAGAGCATCGGATTGAATTTGTTGCGGAAAAGGCGGGAGTAAAATATTACAATGATTCCAAAGGAACCAACCCGGACGCAGCAATCCAGGCGATAAAAGCCATGCCAGGGCCTACGCTGCTCATTGCAGGAGGCTATGATAAGAACTCCCAGTATGACGAGTGGATCGAATCATTTGACGGTAAGGTAAAATACATGGTACTTCTGGGCCAGACCAGAGAAAAAATCGCCGAGTGCGCAGCCAGACATGGTTTTACAAACGTAATGTACGCGGAAGATATGCAGGAAGCCGTAAAGGTATGTGCTTCCTATGCCAATAGAGGAGATCATGTGCTCTTATCTCCAGCCTGTGCAAGCTGGGGAATGTTTAAGTGCTATGAAGAACGCGGCGAAATCTTCAAGGAATCCGTCCGAAACTTGTAAAAGCAATGAACCATGCAGAAATATATGTAAAATTAATGCGTGGGAGCCTTGCTCACAAAGCCTTAATTTTATGTATATTTCTATAGGGCGAATGCCCGTCATGAATAATTTGGCGGCGCCCTTCCGCCAAATTATGAATGCATGGTGGATGACATAAACGAATAAACTTGGCGAGGAGGAATAATATGGCAGAAAAAGGGCCAGTGAAGAAAAAAAACAAACCGCGCCGTTTTTACGATTACAGCCTGCTGTTTACTGTAATATTTCTGTCTGTTTTTGGTTTGGTCATGATTTACAGCGCCAGCTCATACGCAGCCCAGCTTAAATACCATGACGCCGCTTATTTCATGATGAGGCAGGCTAAGATCGCCCTGGCAGGCTTTATTATCATGATTGTAATATCCAAACTGGATTACCACTGGTACGCCAAATTCGCTGTATTTGCTTACATACTTTCCTATGTCTTAATGATTACCGTATCCTTAGTTGGGCGTAAAGTAAACGGTAAGAGAAGATGGCTGGGAGTGGGAAGCCTTTCTTTCCAGCCTACGGAATTTGTAAAAATTGCTCTGATTGTTATGCTTGCTGTTTTAATCGTTCAGATGGGAAGGAATATTAACACGAGAAATGGCGTGCTTTTGGTAATTGTAACAACACTCCCCATAGCTGGAATCGTAGCGGCAAATAACTTAAGCTCCGGAATCATCATCATTGGGATCGCTTTTGTCATGCTGTTTGTGGCATGTAAAAAGAAATGGCCGTTTTTTGTCTGCGGTCTTGCAGGCGTAGGAGCGCTGGCTTTTGCCGGGCCAATGGCTGCTGTTCTGGAAAAACTTAATATTCTTCATGATTACCAGCTGGGCCGTATCCTGGTATGGCTGGAGCCGGAGGCTTATCCCTCTACCGGCGGCTATCAGGTGCTTCAGGGACTTTATGCCATAGGTTCCGGCGGTCTGGTAGGCAGGGGTCTGGGAGAGAGCATACAGAAGATGGGGTTTGTACCGGAAGCACAAAACGATATGATTTTTTCCATCATCTGTGAAGAACTTGGGCTTTTTGGAGCGGTTTCCGTGATTTTGATATTTCTTTTCATGATATACCGGTTCATGCTCATTGCAGATAATGCACCGGATTTATTTGGAGCTTTGCTTGTTGTAGGCGTTATGGGACATATTGCCATACAGGTTATCTTAAATATAGCGGTTGTAACCAATACCATACCAAATACCGGTATCACCCTTCCATTTATCAGCTACGGAGGCACCTCAGTTCTTTTTCTGATGATGGAAATGGGCATGGTCTTAAGCGTTTCCAACCAGATAAAGCTGGAAAAATAATGGGATGTGAAAACATTCTCTCACTTTTAACATAGGATAGTATATAAGAAGCCATGGGAGGTACCGGATTGTCAGTCATACAGGTCCAGGGGTTACGATCCTTAAAAGGTGAGATAAAAATTCAGGGTTCCAAGAATGCTGTTCTGCCCATGATGGCAGCAGCGGTTCTCCATAAAGGTACAACAGTGATTCATAATGTCCCCAGGATACAGGATGTGTTCTGTATGCTGGGGATACTTGAGCATATTGGCTGTATATGCCGCTTTGACAGCCATACCTTGACAATTGATGCGCGGGATTTGACACAGGCGGAGATACCGGAGGACTATATAAAGAGCATGCGCTCTTCTATTATGCTCTCTGGTCCTTTGCTTGGAAGGACTGGCAATGCGGTCACCAGCTTCCCTGGAGGGTGTTCCATAGGAGAGCGTCCCATAGACTTGCACTTGTCTGCCTTTCGTAACCTCGGTGCAATCATTGAGGAGCAGGGTGATAAGCTTATGGTGACTGCAAATCAATTAACGGGCAGCCATATTTATTTTCCCTTCCCCAGCGTAGGGGCTACGGAAAATGCCCTGATGGCAGCTGTGTATGCACAGGGAATAACCGTGATACATGGAGCGGCAAAGGAGCCGGAGATCATCACCCTATGTGAATTTTTAAACAATATGGGGGCTAACATACATGGAACCGGTACTTCCAGGCTGACGGTCACAGGCGTAAGAGAGCTTTGTGATTCTGAATTTACTGTAGCAGGAGACAGGATTGTCGCAGGAACCTATTTAATGGCCGTCATGGCTGCCGAGGGAGATATCGTAATTCAGGGAATAAACCCCGGACATCTGGCTTCTGCCATCTCTCTTGCTGATAGAATGGGTGCGGAGCTGAAACGGTATGAAAACTGCCTGGAAGTATCCATGAGTGGACGCCCCGATTGTGTAGATGTCATAACAGAACCCTATCCAGGTTTTCCCACGGATCTTCAGTCACAGTTAATGGCGGTCATGGCATCAGCAAAAGGCACCGGCAGAATTAAAGAAACAATCTTTGAAGGCAGGTTTGGGACTGCAAAAGAGTTGCATAAGCTTGGCGCAGATATTATAATAGAAGGGAAGCAGGCTGTCATACATGGACTTTATCCTTTAAAAGGAAGCCGGGTAACGGCTACGGACCTGCGGGGAGGCGCGGCTCTTGTGGTTGCCGGGCTTGCATGTGAGGGTGTGACTGAGATTCATGAGTGCCATCATATTGAACGGGGATATGAAGACATCTGCCGTGACTTAAGCAGTCTTGGTGCAGCGATCAGAGGGATGGAATGAATGATTTAAAAAAAAGCAGAAGAAGAATTAAATTTGGAATGACTGCCGCCGTGATCTCTTTGGGAATTGTCATTTTTATGTCGCTGCAGATCAGAGAAATTACAGTGAGCGGTAATAAAAAATACACATCGGAGCAGATTGTTGATATTTTATTCAAGGATGGCTGGGACCGGAATGCGGTTTTTTGTCTCTACAAGGATCGCTTTAAGAAACATGAACAGATCCCTTTTGTGGAAGATTACAAAATCGTATTCCTAAGCCCTGTTAGAGTGGAAGTGATCGTTTATGAGAAATCAGTGGTAGGCTATGTTTCCTATATGGGAAGCTATATGTATTTTGATAAGGACGGGATCGTTGTAGAAAGCTCCAGCGGAAAGCTGGATGGAGTTCCATGGGTCACGGGGCTGCAGTTCGGTCATATAGCCCTGCACCAACCCCTTCCGGTGGAAAAGGGAAAGATCTTTAGTGAAATTTTAAACCTGACCCAGCTTTTATCAACGAAGGCAATTCCTGTTGATCAGATCCGGTATGACTCCCGGGGGGATGCCACTCTTGTCATGGGAGATATCCGTGTTTTCCTTGGAAGCAATGATCAGATGAATGGAAAAATCTCTGAGCTTAAGGACCAGCTTCCTGTTTTAGGTGGTTTATCGGGGACCTTATATCTGGATACTTATGATGAGGCGGAAACAGTCACATCTTACCGTTTTGTGAAGAATTAATGAATTTACATATTTTGCTTGGAATTTTGTTTAAAAAGTGGTTGATATTTTTGGTAAAATCAAATATTATATTAATTAGGTTTATAGAGTAAGCTGTTTATGGTTAAAGGAGGATATAATCTTGTTAGAGATTAAGATAAATGAGGCGGACAATGCCGCAAGAATTCTGGTAATTGGAGTAGGCGGTGCCGGAAATAATGCGGTCAACCGCATGATTGATGAGAATATAGCTGGTGTGGAATTTCTTGGGATCAACACGGACAAGCAGGCTTTGCAGTTTTGTAAGGCTCCTACAGCCATGCAGATCGGAGAGAAGCTGACCAAAGGTCTTGGTGCAGGTGCCAAGCCTGAGATTGGTGAAAAAGCGGCAGAGGAGAATGCGGACGAGCTGGCTCAGACCATGAAGGGCGCGGATATGGTATTCGTTACCTGTGGAATGGGCGGCGGTACCGGTACCGGAGCGGCTCCTGTCGTTGCTAAGATTGCAAAAGACATGGGAATTCTTACTGTTGGTGTTGTAACAAAGCCTTTCCGCTTTGAAGCAAGAACACGTATGAGCAATGCCGTTAACGGTATTGAACGTTTAAAAGAGAGCGTAGATACATTAATTGTAATCCCTAATGACCGTCTTCTGGAAATCGTGGACAGACGTACTACCATGCCGGATGCCTTAAAGAAAGCAGATGAAGTCCTTCAGCAGGCAGTGCAGGGTATTACGGATTTAATTAACGTACCCGGACTTATTAACCTGGACTTTGCAGATGTTCAGACTGTCATGACCGATAAGGGTATTGCCCACATCGGTATCGGCAGGGCAAAGGGCGATGAGAAGGCATTAGAAGCCGTGAAGCAGGCGGTATCCAGTCCATTGCTTGAAACTACCATTGAGGGCGCTTCTCACGTCATCATCAACATTTCCGGTGATATCAGCCTGGTTGAGGCTAATGAGGCAGCCAGCTACGTTCAGGAGATGGCAGGAGATGATGCGAATATCATCTTTGGTGCCATGTATGATGAGAATGCTCATGATGAAGCCAGCATTACCGTGATTGCCACAGGTCTGGACATGCAGTCTGAGACTCCGGTATCCAAGGTTATGACGAATTTTTCCAACCCTAACTATAAACAGCCGAAAGCAGCAGCTCAGACCCAGGCTATGAATCAGGAGGCAGCCGCCACTGCAGCAACGCCTGGATATAACCAGAATTATAATCCCAATTACGGGAACGCAAATTATTCCAATCCAGCTTACAGCAATCAGAACTATCCAAATAATAACAGCAACTATAATAACCAGAATTATGGAAACCAGAACAGCGGTGCAGGAAACTATCAGAAGCCGAATTATGCTGGGCAGAATAACCCTCAGGGTGCTACCCAGGGAGGCGGACAGCCATATCGCCCGACTGTGAATAAAGAAGTTCAGATCAACATTCCTGACTTTTTAAGAAATAAACGATAAAATTTATCAGACTACATAATCAGGCAGGTTCCGATGAACCTGCCTGTTTTTGAAACATTGAGGGTATCCCTCTATGCCCAGAAAGCATGGGCAGGAAAGATGAAACACCCTACGGGTATCCCTCTATGCCCAAAAAGCATGGGCAAGATAGATGAAAGGAGTGGCAAAATGTCAGAGAAAGAACAGGATTGGGAAATTTCTGAGGATTATTACAACAGCAGAGAAGATAAAAAAAGCCTGTCTCTGGAAGATTTTATCTCAGAGTCAGATAAACATGCGGCTGACCTTGAGCCTTTCGGTCAATCGGATGAATTGTTGAGAAAGACAATCGCAGATGTCCATCAAGTGCTGGCGCTGTCTCAGGAAGGAAAGAATAATGCGGAGATCGCTTCCATTACGGGCCTTCAGGAGAAATATGTTTATGATATACAGGTATGTGCCCAGGGATTCAGGGAGGATGACGAGATTGCCGTAGCTCATCTGGTACTGGGATAAAGGAGGGATTTTGGGATGACGAAAAAGATTTGTCCGGTTTGTGATCTTCCGGTAAATGAGACGAATTACTGTCCGCGGTGCAGGAAGATAGTTCGACAGCCTATTTTGTGGAATGCAGATTATTATCTAAATGAGAGACGCCCGGATTATAACAGCCATAATACTCATAAGGCAGCTGAAGCGGGAAATTCTCAGAAAAAGAATGTGCAGGGACCGGTAGGGCGAAAAAATACGGCTGGAAAGCCGGTAATTCCAAGGCAAAATGTGGGGAGACCATCTCCTATGCCTGCCGACGGCCATAATCTGCCGCAGCCTTCCCGGCCGCGCCAGGAAAAAGGAAGGAAGAATTCCACTGTGCCTGTGGTGATATCCATTGCTCTGTTTGTACTTATAAATGCAGTACCAAGGATCATTGGATCGATAAACAATGTCGTAACGGATGAAAAGAGTAGCTATGAGACAGCGGTTCCCTATGATGATTCCGGTTTTGTTGAGCTTGAAGAAGAGGACGTAAAGGCAGCTGGGGTGTCCTGTACCGGCTATGACCACTTTCCCCTTGACGGAAGGCAGATTGCTGCTTCTATGGGGCAGTTTTTTAACGAAACCAACTATGGCTATGAGATAGAAGAGGGGGTTGTTTATTCGGATAATTATCAGTTTGAAGAGGAGGGTGGCCCGATATCCTATTATGAGACCGTGGAAAGCTACTCTTTTGAGGATGAGACAACCAGCCAGCTGGATCCGGACGATGAAAGTTACGTATACCAGTATGTAGATATTAATTATGATACTGCTACCGGAGAACTTCATGATTATATTTCTTCCCTGAAAGATCGGGAAAATTCCCTTATCTTTTTGGAAGAGTTTTTAAGGCTTGCAGAAACAGAGGCAGGTATTCCTCAGGAGGAAAGCAGCATTCCTGCTATTATGGAACAGGCTGGAGCAAGAGAATGGCCGGAAGATGGTACATTCATTACAGAGGGGCTGTTTGACATCAACCTTTATCTTACAAAGGATGGGGTCAGGATATACGTTTCTTACAGCAATCCTAAAGTGATGGAAAGCCAGGAAACGTAAGCAGGATTTCTTGCAGGATACAGTTTTTTATGATAAAGTGTTAAATAAAAAAAGTGTATGGGCAATTTGAAACAAAAGATAGGAGACAGACAGCATGAAGATTAAAGATATATTGAGCCAGGGAAAGCCAACCCTATCCTTTGAAGTGTTTCCTCCCAAAACAGAAGATAAATATGAGTCAGTGGAACAGGCTGCGTCAGAGATCGCAAAGCTGAAACCGGCTTTTATGAGCGTCACTTACGGAGCAGGCGGAGGAACCAGCCAATATACCGTTGATATCGCCTCTGCTCTCCATCACCAGCATCATGTGACGGCTCTGGCTCATTTAACCTGTGTATCCTCCACCAAAGAAAAGGTACACCAGGTTCTTGGAGAACTGAAAGAGGCCGGAATTGAAAATGTACTTGCTCTCAGAGGAGATATGCCTACCAATGCTCCTGCGAAAAAGGAATACCATTACGCTTCTGAGCTGATCAGGGAGATAAAGGAAGCCGGGGATTTCTGCATAGGCGCGGCCTGCTATCCGGAAGGCCATGTGGAATCAGCCAACAAGACCATTGATATGGATTATTTAAAACAAAAGGTGGAAGCAGGATGTGATTTCGTTACCACCCAGATGTTTTTTGACAATAACATTTTATACAATTATTTATACCGCATCCGAGAAAAAGGAATCACGGTTCCGGTCGTTGCGGGAATTATGCCTGTCACCAATGTTAAGCAGATTATCCGAAGCTGCCAGCTGTCAGGTACCTATCTGCCTTCCCGTTTTAAGGCCATCGTGGACAGGTTCGGAGACAATCCGGCAGCTATGAAACAGGCAGGAATCGCTTATGCCACAGAACAGATCATTGACCTTATCGCCAACGGAGTGAATGCCATCCATGTTTATTCCATGAATAAGCCGGATGTGGCGTTAAAAATCAAGGAGAACCTTTCCGAGATATTGTGATTCTTTTAACCAGGGTCCGGCTCCTTTATATAAAAGGTCCGGACCCATTTAACCTCATCAAGTAGCGAAGCGGATTGCGAATATCCAATTGACCATGATAAAAACGGAGGTACAGCAATGGAAATCAGCCGAGGGGAGATCCGGCGGTATTTAGGATACGGGAAAAATGAAGGCGATGAAGCTGTAAATAACCTGATTGAGGAATGTATCAGGGAACTAGTGGCTGCAGCATCTCCCAAAAGCATAAGCCGGGTATATCCCCTTAAGCTGCTTTCTGAGGACTGGATCAATTTTACTGTATTTAAGACCAGAAGCCGGAATTTAAGCCGGAATTTACAGGATTGCGAACAGGTGATCCTATTTGCCGCTACGTTAGGCGCAGGGGTGGATGTTCTGTTGCATAAATATACAAAACTGCAGATGAGCAAGGCGGTCACCATGCAGGCGGCAGCCACCGCCATGATTGAGGAATATTGCGATGAAGAGAACCGGAAACTGAAGGAAGAATATGAGGACAGGGAACTGTACTTAAGGCCTAGGTTCAGCCCGGGCTACGGAGATTTTCCTTTAGAGTGCCAGAAGGATATTACGACAGTTTTGGAAACACCCAAAAGGATTGGTATCATGTTGACGGACAGCCTTCTCATGACTCCTTCCAAGTCTGTCACTGCGGTGATGGGAATCAGCGGAAAGCCTTACCGCTGTGAGATAAAGGGATGCGAATCCTGCGGAAAAGCGGACTGTGCATACCGGAGAGATTAGAAGATACGAACGCAGATGGAGGAACGTATGGCAGTGATTTTAGAAGAGATAAAGAAGAGAAAGGTATTTTTTGACGGCGGAACAGGAAGCCTTTTGCAGGCAAATGGCCTTGAACCGGGAGAGCTGCCGGAAACATGGAATGTAAAGCATCCGGATATTATTACGAAGCTTCACCGTGATTATCTGGAAGCAGGTGCGGACATCATAAAGACAAATACCTTTGGAGCCAATGGGTTGAAATTTTATAAAGGTGCGGAGTTCGATTTAGAAGAGGTAGTGACTGCAGCATTAAAAAATGCCAGGAATGCAGTGGAGACAGCTTCTTACCCGGCCGGAAAGAAAAAGGGTTACATTGCCCTTGATTTGGGCCCTACAGGAAAGCTTTTAAAGCCTTTAGGAGATCTGGCCTTTGAGGACGCCTACAAGATGTTTTCCCAGGTAGTTAAAATTGGAGAACGAGAGGGAGCGGACCTGGTTCTCATAGAGACTATGAGCGACAGCTACGAGACTAAGGCGGCTGTGCTGGCTGCAAAGGAAAACTCCAGTCTTCCCGTATTCGTAACCACGATTTTCGATGAGAAAGGAAAGCTTTTAACCGGAGGAAATGTGGAATCTACCGTTGCCCTTTTAGAAGGCCTGGGGGTTGATGCCCTGGGAATCAACTGCGGTCTGGGCCCGATTCAGATGAAGGGCATTTTAAAGGATATCATGAAGGTGGTTTCCATACCGGTCATCGTTAATCCTAATGCAGGGCTTCCAAGAAGTGAAGGCGGTAAAACGGTATATGATATCGATGCAGCTGAGTTTGCGGCTGCCATGAAGGAAATTGCAGAGGAAGGGGCCTGTGTGATCGGCGGCTGCTGCGGAACCACGCCGGAACATATTGAGAAAACAGTGGCTCTTTGCAAAGACCTTCCTGTGAGACTGCCGGATAAGAAAAACCGCACCGTGATCTCTTCCTATGCACAGGCGGTTGTGATTGATAACGATCCAATCCTCATTGGGGAGAGGATCAACCCAACAGGGAAATCGAAATTCAAGCAGGCTCTTCGTGATCATAACCTGGAATATATTCTCCGTGAGGGAGTGGCTCAGCAGGACAATGGAGCACACGTCCTGGATGTGAATGTAGGACTTCCGGAAATTGATGAGCCATCTATGATGGCGGAAGTGATAGGGGAGCTCCAGAGCATCATCGACCTGCCTCTTCAGATCGATACCTCCAATATAGAGGCAATGGAACGGGCAATGAGGGTTTATAATGGTAAACCTCTTATTAATTCCGTAAATGGAAAAAAAGAAGTGATGGAAGCAATTTTTCCTCTGGTAAAACAGTACGGAGGCGTTGTAGTAGCCCTTGCCTTAGATGAAGACGGAATTCCGGAAACAGCAG
>Ga0213828_1000813_pt1 | contig 28490 bp, 36 predicted proteins | sample MC6MC0897MG_FD_180664 | JGI IMG/M metagenome (GOLD analysis project Ga0213828, IMG submission 180664) | Enriched soil aggregate microbial communities from Iowa State University, Ames, United States - MC6-MC0897-MG | ecosystem: Environmental > Terrestrial > Soil > Unclassified | place: USA: Iowa... | reverse complement strand
AACCACATCGCCACCACGGCGCGCGTCAAAGTCCTCAAGGACAACTACGACATCCTCAAGGGGATGCGCCGGATCGCCACCCTGGACAGCCGGACCACGCTGTTTTGCATGAGCATCGACCAGACGATCATCCCGCTGGATGGGCCAAGGCCGCCTTATCACTGGCGGTGCCGGACGACGCTCATCCCGGTGCTGAAAGACGAGTTCGCCCGGGAGATCCCAGGGTCTACCCGGCCTTCAGTCGGTCCAGATGGCGTCGAGCAGGTGAGCAGCAAGACCAGCTATGGCGAGTGGCTGGCCAGGCAGCCGGCTGCATTCCAGTCCGACGTGCTCGGCCCTGAGCGCTACAAGCTGTTCAGCAAGGGCGAGCTGTCCATCGACCGGTTCGTGGACGACGACGGCAAGACCCTGACCCTCAAGCAGCTGCGCGAGCGTGAGCCGATGGCGTTTGAAAAGGCTTTTGCATCGTAGAAGAAGGAGCGCACGACTGTGTCATGCGCTCCTGTGGTTTAGGCATGGCCTCGATTGAACCAAGCGGACGGTATCTTCTGGTCGGGGGCGACGGGATGCTGCTTGCAGTACTCCTTCGCCTTGTCATACACGATCTCCAGGCAATTCACGCTGCGGGAGTAGGGGAGGATGTGTGCTTCCAGGATCGCCTGTTCACGCTGGAAAATCTGGTCCGGCATCAGGCGAGCCTGGTTGAAGCGGACTTCGCGGAAAAGTCCAGTATCGACCAGTTGGTCCGTTACCTCGTTCACCGCTTGCATCGTGTTGCGGTACGACTCCGAGATGAAGCAGGTGCGAATGAGCGCCTCCAAGGAGAAGAGCTCTCGACCTTCGAATTCGTGAAACGGCTTAGCCCGCTTGTTGATCGGAAGGCTCTGGATTCCACAACGCACCCAGTACTCAACGAACCGTGGAAGATCGATGGCAGCGCTTGCTCCGGCATTGGGCAGCCGGATCGAGAGAGGGATTTGGTGATCGGCGTCCCCGGTCGCTGCTGCTCGCGCAGTGCCGAACACGTCGGCGTACTCGGCGTACGGCACGACGGCAAAAATTGGCTGGCCATCCTCACCGAGAATGAATTGGTGTTTCAACATTTATGATTACCTCGCTATTTAGGTTAAAGGAGCAACGAAAATGTGCTCCCTGAGTTAAATATATCGCTCCCTGAGCGCTCACTCAAGATAAATCTAGCTCATCGACTACTAGGCCCGCCAACCGCCGGCCTTTTTGTTCCTGCAGGCAGGGCCTGCTCAACGTCTCTGGGAGACAGCAATGACCTTGAAATTCCAACTGGACAGCCTCGAAGGCGTCGACGAATCCATCCAGGCGCTGTACGTCGAGAAGGACGGCAAGTTCGTCCTCGGCATCGACGGGCTCCCGCAGCAGGAAGACGTCACCGGCCTGAAGGCCAAGGTTGACGAACTGCTCGGCGAGAAGAAGGCGGCCGAGAAGGCGCGCAAAGAGGCCGAGGAAACCGCTCGCCTCGAGCGCGAAGAGGCAGCCCGCAAGTCGGGCAACGTCGAGGAGCTCGAAAAGTCTTGGTCCGAGAAGTACGCGCGCCGCGAGGCTGAACTGACCGGCCAGCTCGAAAGCACCAACAGTACCCTGCAAAGCCAGATCCGGGATCTGACCGTGGGTCGCACCGCTACCGAGATCGCGACCACACTGGCTGTCCCTGGCAGCGCCAAGGCATTGCTTCCCCACATCGAACGCCGGCTGAGCGTCGAGCAGCGCGACGGTAAACCCACCGTTGTTGTGCTTGATGCAGCCGGCAAGCTCTCGGCGGCAACGCTGGATGAGCTGAAAGCAGAATTCACCAACGATCCGGCCTTCGGTCCGCTGATCGCTGGTAGCAAAGCATCCGGCGGCGGGGCCGGGGGTGCTGGAAAAGGCGGCGGGGCCGCAAGAGGCAACATCGGCGGCACCAAAGAGGAACGCACGGCGGCATTGGCCAGCCGGTTCCCAGACCTTCCATTGAAATAAGGAAATACACCCATGTCCCTGTCGCAAATGCAGGTTTTCAACGAATACATCATGCCGGCGACCATCGAGACGCTGGATCAGATGCTCGTTGCGTTCAACGCCGCCAGCCGCGGCGCCATCGTGCTGTCCCCGGACGGCTTCACCGGCGACTTCCTGCAAGAGTCGTTCTTCCAGACCCTGGCAGCCGCCCAGCGCCGCGTGGATCGCTACGCCGCCAACGGCGCAGCGCCGATCACCGACCTGACCGAGCTGAAAAACACCTCGGTGAAGGTCGCCGGTGGCTTCGGCCCGATCCGTTACGAGCCTTCGCAGATGACCTGGCTGGAGCGCCCGACCGCTCAAGGCATCGAGGTCGCGTCCCGCGCGTTCGCCGAGATCCTGCTGAAGGACCAGCTGAACACCGCCATCGCAGCCCTCGTCGCCGCCATCACTGCCCAGGCCGCTGCCGTCAACGACGTGTCGGCCACCGCCGGCATCACCTATGCCGGTCTGAACAACGCCCACGCGAAGTTTGGTGATGCGAGCCAGAACCTGGTCACCCAGGTGATGCAGGGCACCACCTACCACAAGCTGGTTGGTCAGAACCTGGCCAACCAGCAGCAGTTGTTCCAAGCCGGCAACGTCCGTGTGATCGACATTCTGGGCAAGGTTTCGGTTGTGACCGATGCCCCGGCTCTGATGCAGGACGGCACCCCCGACAAGGAGATCATCCTGTCTCTGGTCCAGGGTGCGGCTCTGGTGCACGACGGTCGCGACATCATCAGCAACGTCCAGACCACCAACGGCAAGGAGCGGATCGAGACCACTCTGCAGACCGACTACACCTTCGGTCTGGGCCTCAAGGGCTACACCTGGGATGTGACCGCCGGCGGCAAGTCTCCGACCGATGCCGAACTGGCCACTGGGACGAACTGGGACAAGACCGCCACCAGCATCAAGCACACCGCTGGTGTTGCTCTGATCGGTGACGCCTCCAAGTAACCCTGATGGCGGGCTGGGCCGACGGCTTGGCCCGCTGAGGACGTGAGCATGAGCAAGAACAACATCTGGTACCTGGCGGGACCGTTCCACCAGTACCAGGAGGATGTGAAGGCCCTGGCCAAAGAACATGGCCTGGTCATCGTCGACGCCAACGCCGCTACCAGCCGCAAGGGTGAGGCCAAGGACGTGCCCGAGGTGACCATCCGCCCTGAGCTGAAGGCCGTGGCCGTGATTATCGAGGCTGGCGGATTGAGCCAGGACGATATCGACCGCCTGACTGCTGAGTTGACGTCCATCGGCGTGATCGTCGAGTCGTTCGCTGAGCAGGCCCTGGAGCGTCCGCAAGGCGAGCTTGGCGAAACCGCAAGCCGCCTGTTCCAGGTACTCGAAGCGGTGAATGCTGGAGTTGCCAGCCTGCAGCGCGAGCGCGACGGCGAAGTCCAGAAGGTGCTCGACCTGGAGCAGGAAAAGGCCGACCTGCTCAAGCAGATCGAATCCCTAAAGACTGCGGCTGCCGATCCCGAGGTCGAGGCGCTGAAGGCTGCGCTGGACAAGGCCGGCGTCACCTACCGCGCCAACGCCTCGAAAGAGTCGCTGCAGAAACAGGTCGCCGAGCTCAACCAGCAGTAAAACCGGGGCTTCGGCCCCACTCATTTCAGCGGAGGCCTGATGGCTATCTACATCACTGTCGATGACGTCAATGCCATCTTGAGCCCCGCCTGGGCTCCAGACGATAAGAAGGCCTTGGCGGTTGCGCAGGCCAACGCCTACCTCACCTCGCTTAGCTTGTGCGGAATCAGCATGTCAGCCGTGCCTGACGAGGTGAAGCAAGCAGGCGCTTTGCTGGCGCAGGTCGCTGGCGATGGCAAGTTGTTCGAGCAACAGACTGAAGGGGCCTTGGCAGCTAAAACCGTAAAGGCTGGCTCAGTGTCCACCAGCAAGAGCTACGCCGCGTACGACAAATCCAGTAGAGGTTCGAGACCTGAGGGTGAGCAGTTCGCATTGGCCTTGCTGACACCTTGGCGCTGCAACCCATTTTCATTCTTAGTCAACCGGGGGTAGCCATGGGTCTGCGCGAGGAGATACAGGCTGATATGGCGGAAGCCTTTGATACCGACCTGGCGGATGCCGTGCGGCCGTTCAGCGGCGGTGTCACGCTCCCGGGCGGCTATGACCCTGTGAGTGAGGAGGTGCTGGCTCCGGTGATCATCGCCTACACCGGTCGCGGCGTGTTCGACGCCTTCAAGATCGCCCAGGTCGACGGCGTAAACATCCGCGCCACCGACCAACTGCTTATCGCCCTCACCAATGAGACGATTGGCGGAGCGCCCGACATCGGCCACAGGATCAACGGCTTCGACGTGGTCAATGTCCAGACTGACCCGGCCGGCGCGCACTACGAGATCCAGCTGAGGAAGACCTGATGGCCAGAGGCTGGTCCATACCCCCCACAGCATTTGCTGATCAGATTGAGGCGGAGATTTCACAGCGTGTCCGCGTCATCGCGATGGCGCTCCTGAATGAAATTGTACTCCGGTCACCAGTGGATAGCGGACGGTTCCGGGGAAACAACGTGGTCAGCATTGGGGCGCCTGTGTACTCGTCAAGCAATGCCACTGACCAGACTGGTTCGGACACAATCGCCGCCGGCGCAGCACAGCTGTCGGGCCTCGAGCCATTCACTGTCGTCTACATCCAGAACAACCTTCCATACGCAGAGCGCTTGGAGGATGGCTACTCCGAGCAGGCGCCTGCCGGCATATACGGACTGGCCTTCATCGGCGTATCCGAGGCCTACAGATGACTTTCGAAGAGATCAGGACGCTCATCACCGCCCGTATGGTTGCATTCGCTGGGCTAGACCAGGCACGCATCGATTACCCGAACCAGCCTGCGGTGTTCACGCCTCCTGACCAAGGGTTGTGGGCAAGGCTAAATATCCAGTACGCCACTGCCTTCATGGCCGGCATGGCTGACCGACCTTACACCCGCAAGCCCGGCCAGATCAGCATCCAGTGCTTTGCCCGTGTACGCTCCGGCATGAAGGCGATCAGCCAGCTGGCTGATTCCCTTGAGGGGCATTTCGCCTACTGGCAGTCCGGGCAGCTCGAATTCATTGAGGCAACGCAAGTGGTGGTAGGCGAGTTCGAGGGTTACTACCAGATCAACGTGAACGTTCGCTTTCGCGCGGGTTAGTCAGGGTTCCGCAGTACTGATGAAGTGTGAACCACCGCTGCATAGGTTTGAGTTTTGCTACGGCATGCGTTGTATCGCGGTACTTGCGCAATGGATCTTTCTTATTTTCTGGCCAGTCGGCGAATGCGTGCACGATCACAGCGGAAACGGGATCTATGCAGTCAATGCGTTCGCCTTTGTAGTATTCAACCACCCCGCCGGCTAGGTTTTTCAGCTTTAGGTAAAACTGATGCCGCCAATGCTCCTCATGGCTTTCGCATTCTTGGCGGATGAGATTGCTCGAGATCCTCCGCTTCGTACGCTTGTAGTCCTCGATAAGACGCGCGGACGTCAGCCATGCAAGCCGGTCCGCGGGGGGGATTTTTTCGCGCTCCGAATTTCCAGCTAGAGATGTGTAAGAGCGTTCCAAGGTCTGTACGGCATGCGCGAGCAACCGCTCATTTGACTTCGCACGAGCCGTCGAAATGATCGTAATCGCGGCAAAGGTAGCGGATGCAGATGCTGCGATTGCGGCAGTCACTTCGGGTGATGGCAGAGCAGCCATCAAATCCGTAAAGACCTCAATAACTTCCATACAATTCCCTTTTGATGAGTTCCGAGCGCGTGGCAGCGATCATGGCCTCACTATTATTTTTTTGATAGCCGTTTGGAAATACGCCCGCCCGCTTTAAGCGGGTTTTTTTATGCCCGCAGATAGGAGACTCCAATGTCCTCTGGCGCGAAAGTAGTTTCACACATCATCAAAGAGGTGACGCCTGGCGTTACCCCCACCGGCACGTGGGATACCCTGCGCCTCACTGGCAATGCGCTGACCCCGACCGTCAACACCGAAGTCAGCGACGAAATCACCGACACCCGTCTGAGCCAAGGCTCAGTGGCCACCAGCATCGATATCGGCGGCGATCTGACGGCTGAGTTCTCGTTCGGCTCGTTCGACCAGTTGTTGGAGGCTGCCTTCTACGGCGCGTGGACGGCTGACGTGCTGCGCGTAGGCGATACCCGCCACACCTTCAGCATCGCCAAGGGCTACAACGACGTCGGCGTCTATGGCGTGTTCAAGGGCGCGCACGTCTCGACCTTCGCGCTGGACATCCCGTCGGAAGGGAAGGTGACCGCCACCTTCAACATGGCGTGCCTAGACTACACCGACGGTGACACTCCGATTGTGATCTCGCCGAATGCGCCGACCACTACCCCTTTCCTGTCGAACAACAACGTTGGCACGATCTTGGTGAACGGCCAGTCGCTGGAAGGCGTGGCCTGCGTCTCGGCCATGACCGTGAGCCTGGACAACAGCCTGCAAACTCAGCGCTGCCTTGGCTCGGATCGTCTGGGGCCGGGCGCGCACATCGCCACCGAGGCGGCAGTCACCGGCAGTATCACGCTGGCCTGGTCGAAGCGCGCCTGGGAGATCTGGAAAAACACCTTCACTCGGACGCCGATCGCCGTTGTGTTCCCGATCACCGACTCGCTGGGCAACAAGTACACCTTCAACTTCCCTGCAGTGGAAGTGGACGGTGAGCTGCCGAACGGTGGTAAGCGCGACCTGATCGAGGTGACGCTGAACTACACCGTGTCCAAGCAGAGTCCGACCATCACCCGCGAAGCTGCTGACCCCACCCCGTAACACCTTTGGCTACCCCGGCTATAACGCCGGCCGGGTCGGCCCCTTATTGGCGTGGCGTTGAGGAATTGAAATGGCTCTGCAACTGGGCAAGAAGAAGCCGGCCACTGCCGGCGAGCGCTGGGCAAAGTTCGACGACGAAACCAAGATCCTGCTGGCCAGCATCGACAACCCTGATTACCAAGTCGCCCTTGAGCGCATGCGCCGCCGGATCCAGCGCAACGACGCGCGCTTTGAAGAAGGACAGGTCGGCGTGGTCGCCGGCGAAATGACCGAGCACCAGAACCACGCGATGCTGCTCAGCCACTTCATTGTGAAGGACTGGGAAGGCGTGCTGGATGCCGACGGCAATCCGATCAAGTACAGCCCGCCAGTGGCCGCTGAGCTTCTCGAGAACAACATCGAGTTCTTCATTTTCGTACTGCGCGAAGGCGCCCTGGCCGCCAATGACGCCGCCGAAGAGCGAGCTGAGTCGGTGGGAAAGCAGTAGCCCGATTCGAGTGGGAGCAAGATTGGGGTGGGGAAAGCGAAAAGCGCCGAGCGGTCTACTCTCGCCTGAAGATAGCGATCCCCGGCGAGCCAGACAATGACCCGATTACCGCTTACCTGCTCAACCTGTATCGGAACGTGTCTCGCGGCCGCCGGTACATTGCCGGCATGGCCGGGGCTTTCCCGCTGCCGCTCTCGGCACGGGAGATTTCCGATTGGCTGGAGTCGCATCCGTCGCCGTTGCCGCGCGACGAGGTGGACGATGTGATGTTTGCGCTGGACGCTGTGTGCTTGGCCGGCGACGATGGGTAGAATGAAAATTCATAGCCAAGGAGAGGAATACATGCAGCGTAATTGGGACTTGATCAGAATGATCCTCTTGGACCTCGAAAATGCGAAAGGCGAGCATCGAAAGGCCGAGGAAATGCCGCCTTTCCCTGCTGACTGGGTGGCCCTTCACATGAAAATGATGGAAGAGGGTGGATTGATCGAAGGTCACGACCCAGGATTTCTGAGCGGCCCACCACAATTTTTTGCTCTGGGTTTGACCTGGAAGGGGCGAGAACTCCTAGACAGCATTCGATCGATGTCTATCTGGGATAAAACAAAGGATCTGCTCAAGGAAAAAGGTATCGGGCTGACCATCGACACCATCAAAGCCGGCGTCGGTGCGGTGGTTGCCCACATTCTAAAGTAGCAGTTTTGGTGCTTCCCTCGGATGGTGGTAGATTGCTGCCAACCTAGGGGGAGGGCTCATGAATAGAATTTACACAGTCGCAGCGGCTTTGTTTTTTTGCACTGCTGCGATGGCGGCGGATCCAGTAAAAAATGCCTACGACGAGGCGTTTGCTTCTGCAAGGGTGACGTTAGACCTGCAAAAAGAGTGCGAGGCGGCAGTAAAAAAGGATGACATAGGCCCGTGTAAAAAGGCGATGAAGGCCTACGAAAACTTCCGCTCCAAGGCTAAAAAATTCACTGCATCGGTTGATCCAAAGGATCTTTTTCACCATGTAACGCCGCAACAAATGGATAGCCTAACCGCGATGAATCAGAAGATTGGTGAGTCCATGGATTATGTGAACCAGTATTTAGAGGCGAGCAAATAGTTCGCCTAGTCTTCGAACCGCAGTGCAGGCCGCCTTTCTTGGGCGGCTTTTTTTCGCCTGGAGAAAACAATGGCTCAGACATCCCGCTTGGTTCTGGAGATCGACAGCCGGGACGCCGAGCAAAAGGCTGCCGACACGCGAAAGGCACTTGAGGCTCTGGAGGGGGCAGGTCTCCGTGCTAAGCCAGTGATGGACAAGCTGGCAGGCGGAATCGACAGCGTCGGGCAGTCATCGGAAACCACGGGCAAGAAGGTCAAAACGCAAAAAGAGCAGCTGGAAGAGCTGCTGGGCAGCATTGACCCTGTCACCCGAAAGCTGGGCGAACTGGACAAGCAAGAGAAGGAACTGGCTACAAACCGGAAGCTTGGCTTGATCGACGCGGATACCTTTTCCGAGTATCAAACGAAGATCAATACCTCGCGAGCAGATCTAGGGCGCTTCAACGCGGACCTTGGCAAGACCGGCATGACGGCAAAGGCAACTGCTGCTGCGCTAAGGGGCGTTCCTGCTCAGTTCACGGATATCTTCACATCGATCGCAGCAGGCCAGCCCATTACCATGGTCGCACTGCAGCAGGGCGGCCAGCTCAAAGATATGTTCGGCGGTGTCGGGCCTGCCGCGAAAGCGCTGGGCGGCTATATCCTTGGCCTGGTGAATCCGTTCACTGTGGCTGCTGCAGCGGTTGGCGTTCTTGGAGTGGCGTATTACCAAGGCTCGAAAGAGCAGGATGCCTTTCGACTCTCCATCGTTACCACGGGCAATGCCGCTGGCACTACCACTCTCGCGCTGGCCGAGATGGCAAAGCGCGTCAGCGGAACAGTAGGCACCACGGCAGACGCTTCCGCAGCACTGGCGCAACTTGCCGGTACCGGGAAGATCGCAAGTTCAAGCTTTGAGCAGATCGCAACGTCCGCAATTGCATACGAAAAAGCCACGGGCAAAGCGGTTTCCGAGACGATCGCAGAATTTGTTCGGCTTGCTGATGATCCTGTGAAAGCGGTTGCCGAGCTCAATAATAAGTACAACTTCCTCACAGCTGCGGTCTACGAGCAAATTCGCGCCGCGCAGGAGATGGGAGAGAAAGAGGCAGCGGCGGCTTTAGCCCAAGAGGCGCTCGCCAAAGCGCTGGGCCAGCGCGCCGCGACGATCAAGGAAAATCTCGGAAGCCTTGAAAGGGCATGGAACGATCTGGCAGGCGCGGCCAAAAGCGGATGGGATGCAATTTTGGGTATCGGTCGAGAGTCGAGCGCCGGCCCTGATCTGACCAAGCTGCGGCAGGAACTCGCGTACAGGAAAAGCCTGCTGGATACCGGATTTGAAGACAATGACACGCGCGAGCGCATCAAGGCTATCGAGTCCGAGATTTCCGCGTATGAAAAAAAGAGCAAAGCGCAGCAGGATTCTGCTGATGCTGAGGCGAAGAACGCACAGATCCAGCGTGACGGCCAGGCTGCCTACGAAGGCTTCCAAAAAAGCATCGAGGATAATTTCACCAAGCGCCAAAAGATGAACAAGGCGCTGGAGGTCGAGGAAAAGCGCATCAATGCTGCGCGCGCGGCTGGCTATACGATCACCGCCGAGCAGGAGAAGGCAGCGCTCAAAGCGATCCGTGAGAACTCTATCTACAAGGAAGCAGCAGAGAAGAACCCCAAGGCATACCACGAAGACGCCGGAATGAAGGCTCTCGACCAAGCCCGCCAGCAATATGCCGTGCTGCAACAGCAGAACTCTTTGATCGGCGTACAAAAGGGCGAGGTCGACAAGCTTAGCGCCGCCGGGCAGGCTCTGGTGAAGTGGGAGCAGGAGCTCGCCGACATCAAGGGCAAGCAGATCCTTACGGCCGACCAGAAGGCTCTGGTCGCGAACCAGGAACTGATCACCGCCCAGCTGAAAAAGAACGCCGCGCTTGAGAAGGAAAACCAGCTCAAGAAAATATCGGTCGAAGAGAGCCGCAAGCTTCTGGCGTTCCAGCAGAACCTCAATAGTCAGTTGGCCAATGCCCAGACGGGCCTGGACAATAGTGTTGCGGGGATGAGCCTAGGTGACCAGCAGCGTCAGCGCCTGCAGGAGCAACTGGCCATCCAGCAGCAGTACCAGCAGCAGATGGACAACCTGCTGCAACAGCGCAACGAAGGCCGTATCAGTCCGCAGCTTTATGAGCAGGAGAACGAGTCGCTTCGGCAGGCTCTGGACAAGAGGCTGACGATGCAAAGCGCCTACTACACAGAGGTTGACCGGCTGCAGTCGGATTGGACAGTTGGCGCCTCTTCGGCCCTCGCCACTTATCAGGAGCAGGCTGCCAACGTGGCGGGTCAGACTCGCAACCTGTTCTCCAATGCCTTCGGCAACATGGAAGACGCGGTGGTCAACTTCGTGAAGACCGGCAAGCTGTCGTTCAAGGATTTTGCCGATCAGATCGTGGCCGACCTCATCCGCATTCAGGTTCGCCAAGCGGCTGCCGGATTCCTCAACATGGCGATCAGCGCTGGCATGAGCGCTTTCGGCGGGGGTGGAGGTTTTGCAGCTGGGAGCGCTGGGGCTGCATCATCCAAGCTCGGCGCGTCTGCTGCTGGCTATTCCGCGAAATACGGGTTCTCCGGTGGCGGATACACGGGGGATGGAGGCAAATTCGAGCCGAAGGGTGTTGTGCACGGCGGTGAGTTCGTGGTTCGCAAGGATGTGGTCAGCCAGCCAGGCGCTCGGGAATTCCTCGAGCGCATGAATGCGAACAAGAAGGGCTACGCTGACGGCGGTTACGTAGGGTCGACCGTCGCAGGATCTTCACTCACACAGACCAATAGCTCTTCGGCCGGATCAGTATCGTTACCTCCGATCGTGAACAACCTCACGGTCAACGGAAACCCGGATCAAGATCAGCTTTCACGGATGGAGGATTCGATCACGCGTGCGTCTAACAGGGCGTATGAGATGATGCTGGGAGACCTGAAGCGTAACGGACCAGCAATGCAACTGATAAGGAGAAACAGATGAATATTTCTGATGCGGACATGGAAAAGTTGGTACATGCCATCGGAGAGGCGACCTATTCCGTAGTGTTTGCCGGCATCAGTGCTGGGACTGCTCCAAGCGAGCTGCGCGCCAGGGCGAATCTGAATGCAGAGATCATGGGGCGCATCATGGCTGTGCTGCGGTGTGGCGACCATGTCGGCCAAGAAATTTTCGAGCTCATTGATCTGGACGTCGCACGGATGAAGGCGAGCTACGGGCAATCCTTCGGTGAGTTGCTTGGGCCTGGCGGAACGCTGAGCCAGCTCAACAAGACCTAAAACACCCGAATTCCCCAAGGAGTACTGCATGGCTCTCACGTGGCCGGCTTCGCTGCGCCCGTCAGAAATGACGTGGGGCATCGTCAACAACAGCAGGGCCTTTACTTCCTCGCTGTCAAACGCCCAGCAGATCGTCGGCCAGCCAGGTGCCTACTGGCAGTGCACCTTGACCTTCGGTTTGCTCACTCGCGCTCAGGAACGCGAGCTTTCGGCGTTCCTGGGTGAGCTCGACGGAATGTTCGGCACCTTCAACATGCCGGCGATCACCCGGAGCCGGTCGAACAGCGTTGGCAGCCTCACCGTGGTTACAGGGGTTGCTCAGTCGCGCTCGCTGCAGGTGGCTGGGGCAGCGCCGGGGGCCCAGGTGTTCGCGCCTGGCGACTACCTGACTGTCGCGGGCGAGATGTTCGAGGTGGTGCGCGCGGTGGCCGCGAATGCCCAGGGCCAGGCCGTGGTACCGCTGAACAAACGGATCAGGCGCACGCTGACTGCAGGCGCTGCGGTTGAGTACCTCAACCCCTATTCGGAGATGCGGATGACTCAGGACACATGGGCCATGTCCGTGCGTCCGGTCGTTTCCAGCGGCAGCTACCAATTCAGGGAGGCCTTCTGATGCCCAGCTCGTTCCCTTTCAGCCAGAGCGTGGTCGACATCATCGCCACGGGCCGTTTCATGACGGTGTACGCCTGCCAGCTCGACTTCGAGGATGGTCCGGTGTACGCCCACACCGGAACCGGCGATCTGGTGATTGACGGGATCACCTACCTGGGGGTTGGTCAGTTCGGCGAGGTCGCCCAGTCGCAGGAGAGTGACAACTCAAACTCGCCAATGTCCGCAGAGCTGAGCCTCAACGGCCTGGACAGCTACATCATCACCGAGACGAACATCCGGGGCTGCCGGGGCCGCTCCGGCAAGCTGCTGTTCGTGGTGTTCGACGAGGCGGGTAACTACGCCGTGGACATCCTGTTCAGCGGCCGAATGGACGCGGCCACCTTCTCTTACGCCGGAAACGGGCAGGACGGCAACAAGATCACCGTTCCAATCGTCGACCGGATGGCCGAATGGAGCCGAACCGGAACCGAGCGCTTCACCGACGAAAACCACCGAGCCCGCCACCAGGGCGACCGATTCTTCTACGCCGTCGCTCAAATGTCCGAATGGCCCATCTATTGGGGGTCCAAGAAGGACGCCCCGACGTTTACCTACGAGAAATAGGCATGCGCTACCGAGACTGGACCACACGCCTCAACGATGTGATCAAGGCCGCCCTAGAGCGGCCTTTTTCATGGGGTGAATTTGACTGCTGCATTTTTGCCGCTGATTGCGCGGTGGCCGTTTGCGGCGTCGACCCTGCAGAGCGGTATCGCGGCAAGTACAAGACCGAGGCTGGCGCCAAGCGGGCCCTGAAAAAGACTCATGGAAGCCTGGATGCGGCGTGGGACGCCTGCTTCACCCGTGTTGCGCCGTCCTTCATCCAGCGCGGCGATGTCGCGGTCTACGAAGCACCGGGCGGGCGGTCGATGGCGGTCTATTGGGCCAATGAATTCTGGGCGACTACTGAGCTTGGGGTAACCCGGGTGGTGTGTGAGCCAATTGCTGTCTGGAGAGTCGAATAATGTCAGGTGGCGTCAGCAAAATCGCACAGGTAGCCATCGGCGCGGTGATCGGGTTTGCCCAAGGCGGGCCAATTGGCGCGGCCATCGGTGCCGGCCTGGCCTTCTATGCTGCCGAGCAGCAGGAAAAGCTCAACACCAAGTCGCCCCTGCGCGACAACGAGCCATCGGCGCAGACTGTGCGCTCTTCCAAGGCACCGGCCAGATTCATCCTCGGCCGGGTGAGCACCGGCGGTGTCCTCGTTTGGGCTCAGGAGCAGGTCGGCAACCAGACTGATGGCGAGTGGCTGCACCTGGTCTACGTGTTGTGTGAAGGGGCAGTTGATGCCCTGGAAGCCATCTATTTGGGTGAGGAGCCGATCGCCACCTACGGTGATCATGCTTCCTATGAACTCGTCTCGAACCCCACTCAAGTAAACGCCTATCTGAAGCAGTACTGCCCAGACTGGAAGGACGAGCAGATCGGGCGGGGCCTCTCGTTTGTGCGCCTGTCCCTCAAGTACAACCCGGAGAGGTTTCCTTCCGGCATACCTGACGCGCGCTTCATCGTGCGCGGCCGGAACGATATCTTCGACCCGCGCACTGGCATGGCCGGCTATACCGAAAACACTGCGCTGCACATCCTCTGGTTTCTGCGCAACCGCTGCGGCGTGCCTGACGACGAGATCGTATTCGAGACCTTTGCCAGCGGGGCAAACGTCTGCGATGAGTCGGTCGGTAACCCAGATGGCACCACCAGCCCCCGATACCGCAGCAGCTGTGTCATCGGCGCGGACGAGCAGCGTACCAGCGTGCTCCAGAAGCTGGAGGCAGCGTGTGGCGGCAAGACTATTCGCGTCGGCGGGCGCTGGATGTTCCAGGCTGGCGCTTACTACGGGCCGTACGACTTCGAGATAACCGAAGACATGGTGATCGGGACGATTACCGGGAGTACCGAGCCAACCAATGACGCGGCCATCAACACGGTCCGTGGCACCTTCATCGACCCCAGCCAATCATGGACCGAGACGGACTACCCCGAGGTCTCGGTGGCCGAGTGGGTTGTCGAGGATGGGGGCGAATCGGCAGAGACCCTGTCGTTCTCCTACGTGCCCTATCCCTACCAGGCCCAGCGCCTCGCGAACATTGAGCTTCGCCGCCGGCGCGCGGGCGGGACCATCAGCGTGCCGATGAACTTCCTGGGGTACAACTGCCGCCCAGGCCGTGCGGTACGTGTGAATCTCCCTTCGCTGAACATCCTTGGCGAGTTCATCGTCACCAACTGGAACATGGGTGCGAGCGAGGGTTGCACAGCACAGCTCCAGCAGTACGATGCTGCGCAGTTCGACGACGCAGTGGGTCAGCCGTACAACCCGATCGGCTTCATAAGCCTGCCGGCCGGTGGCTTGGGCAGCCCTACCAACCTGGTATGGTCCCCGGACGAAACAGCGGAGGTCACTCAGGGCGTGCTCAGCTGGGTTCAGCCTGCAGGGATTGTCACTGGCTACGCTGTCACAGTCCGCCAAGGTGCCACCGCAGTTCAGGCCACGCAGGTGCCTGCCACTACGCTGCAGCATCCGCTTTCGGGCTTGCCTTCTGGCGATTACACCATGAGCGTAGCCGCGCTTGGCCCTCTGACTCGCTCAGGTGAAGCGAGCATCACTGTGAGTATCGGCGGGCCTCCGATCCCCGAGTCGTGCGTCGTGCAAGCCACCATTGACACGATCACGCTGATTCCAGGCAATGCGCTCCATGGGCTGAATGGCGGCACATACGAGTATTACTTCTCGACCAACCCGCAGCCTACTCAGGGGGACTATCTCGGCCAGGGTTTGACTCTGACCCATACTGGCCTTGCCTTTGCCACCAACTACGCCTATTTCGTGCGCTCAAAAAATGCCTACGGTGTCAGCGCATTCTTGAAGGTGGTGGCGTCAACGTCGACTGACGTAAGCAACATGCTCGGCGCGCTCAAGGACAAGATCGAAGCCGGCAATCTTTTGCCAGCCCTGCGCGAATACATTGCGCTGATCTCTGGGCCGCCCACCATGCCGGGCTCGGTCAACAACCGCTTGAAGGCGGTAAACGATCAGTTGCAGCAGCAGATCGACACTATCGCAGACCTGGCTGACTCGATGCCGTACAAGCCAGACCAGACCTACGCGATTGACCAGGGCGTGCTGGGCGACGACGGCAAGCTGTACCAAGCCAAGAAGGCGGTACCGGTCAACACCCCGCCGCCGAACACCACCTACTGGACCGATGTTGGCCAGGCAGTGCGCACGGCTGACGGACTGGCCGCGCGGGTGAGCATGGTCGAGACCAAGGTTACTGAGCAGGATGGGAAGCTGACGGCTCAGGCTCTGCGCATTGATGGCGTCCAGTCGAGCCTGGCGGGCAAGGCTGATGCTACAACCGTCAGCTCGCTGAGCAATACCGTCACCCAGCAGGGGGCGGCAATCACTGCTCAGGGCGCGGCGATCACCAGCGTCCAGGCGACAGTGGGGCAGCAGCTCGACAACCTGCTGCGCCGTGGTTCGTTCGAAGATGGTATCGCCGATCCGTGGACGGGCGCCGTGGCGGTGGAAACCGTCACCGTGCCAGGCACGTCGGCGGGCAAGGCTATCGCCTTCGTGGCCAACAGCTTCTGCGGGGTAGGCAACTCTGTCCTGACCAGTGCGGGCCAGCAGTTCGACCTGTCCGCCGATGTGTGCCGCCAGTTCATGACCGCAGGCCAGACTGCGAACCTGCAGATGCAGTTCTACGACAAGGACAACGTCAACCTGGGATACTTCAACGCCTTCATCGTGGCGGCAGGCGGTTCCGGGTTCCAGAATTTCAGTGGGCGTATTACTGCGCCGGCAGGGGCTGTGGCCGCACGATTCGTGACCCGCATCCAGCCTGCCGACGGCGCGGGTCGGGCGCTGTGGTGCAACATGACGGCCACCAGAGTGACGCTGGCCGACATCGGCAACGCAATCGCTACATCGGCTCTTGATGGTCGTGTCACCCAGACGGAGGCTGGCCTGTCCGTTCAGGGTATGGCAGTCACCCAGCTGCAGAGCGCCATCAGCGGCATTGGTGGAGCCGGCACGAACCTGCTGGAGGACACCTACAGCTGGCTGACGTCGACCACCTTGCCGGCGGTCAGCGGCAACGCGGTGACGCGCGAGGGTGTTGCAGTGGCAGCTGCTGACTCGGGCTTTGGTTACTCGCTGGCCTTCACCACGGCTAACGCATCGGCCTATTTCGTCTTCTCGCAGACCAACACCGCGCCTCACTGGAACGTGCGCATTGAACCTGGCGTATACCTGGTGTCGATGTACATTCAGGGGAGCGCTGCAGGACTGGCAATGGCCAACCTGTACAACGGGCCGTCCCGGTCATCGGCCAACGTTCCTTACACCACTGCCCGTACGCGGGTCACGTTCCCGATCACTGTCACCGATAGCGCTCGGGTATCGCTGCTGCTGTATCCAAATCGGCATTCGGCGGCTAGCGGCTCGGTCGTGGTCGACTCGGTCATGATCGAGAAGCGGATCGGCGAGGGCAACGTGCCTTCGCCATTCGTGTCCGGCTCGTCTGCTCGCGCTGTTGGTGGGCAGGCAACCGCGATCAGCCAGATGGCCACGACCGTGGAGCAGCAGGGTACGGCCATCACCGCGCAAGCCAACCGGCTGGACGGGATCTACGTTCAGGTCAATCCGGAGATGGAGGGCGATTCGTCTGGCATGGCTGGCCAACAGGGCAGCATGGTCGGCGTGTGGACCGAGCAATCGGCGCGCACGGACGAGTTCATTGCTACCGGCAAGCGCGTCGACACGGTGCAGGCTCAATATGGCGAGGTGAATGCCTCGGTGCAGACCATCAGCGAAACGGTCGCCGGCGTCGACGGCAAGGTCTCGGCCATGTCCACAATTAAGACAGAGACAAGTGTCAACGGAAGAAAGGTAGCGACTGCCATCGCCCAAGGTAGCAATGGGGAGGAGGGCGAAATCCTGCTATCGGCACAGCGAGTTGCGATTGTAGACGGCGTGAATGGTGACATGGTCCTACCGTTCGTTGTGCAGAACGGTCAGGTCTTCATCAATCAGGCGGTGATCAACACGGCGTTCATTCAGGAAATCATTCTGGGAATGACGCTGCGATCTCAGGCGCTCAACTCCCAAGGGCTACCGCTGTTGGAGATTAACGTTCCTGCCGGGACATTGACTCTTCGCGGCCAAACCTCAGACGGGTCGATCCTGCTCAACAACTATGGCCTGTACGTCTACGACTTGAACTACATCGAGCGTGCAGCGCTAGGGAAGCTTTCCTGATGGCTGAACTCTATGGCCTTCGGGCAAAAGATGCGGCCGGGGTGGTGACGATGGACACGACCATCACCCCGATCCGCTCGCTCAAGATGCTCACCGTTACCGGCAATGGCGCCTTTGACCAGTACTTCTCGATCCCCGAAATAAAAGCCGAGTCTTTCGTGGTGGTGGATACGCTGGAGAATCGCGGAGAGTACACATTTTCGCCGCAAGCCTGGTATTCAACTGGTCAACTTCATCTACGCCAGCCGCAAGGATTCAACTGGCAGGTGATGATCCTATCCCAAGGGGGAGAGCCGTTCGCTGCGCCGGGCAGCTATGGGATCAGGGCGTCCAATAACAACATGAGGACCCAGATCGACGCGATAAACAAGCTTCTCACCATCCGGCACAGCGGAAACTTCAACATAGGTTTTCAAGGTCCGGGTAGTGGCAATCAGATTCAGTGGGGGGATGTCACATTCCCATCGCCAATTACGACGACTGAGCGGCCCCTGGTATTTCTCAACGCCGTGGATTACATGATGGTCGGCAATTTCTCCGTAAAGGGTGTGCCGGGCAACTGGACTGGATTCCGCATCAAGGCGTTCAACAACCAGGCCGTGCATGGCTCCATCGCGCTGTATCCGATGCAGATAAAGTGGTTCTGTGCGAGCTACATGACGCCGGCAACGCCTGCGGGGGAATACGGTGCGTCGGTGCGCGATGAATCTGGCAACAGGATATTCGTTACATCGGCAAACCTTTCAATGCTAAACGGTCAGCCAGCCAGTGCCTCGTTCTCGCCAGGAGGGCCACCTATCAGTGGGGCCGGGTACTATGCCTCGCCATCACGTATGGCTTGGACAAGTAGTTATGAAGACTATGTACTTGCGAATGCATTGTTCTCTTGCACCAACGTAATACAGACCACCCAGCCATTCCGAGCGAACTATGGAGGGTTCCTCGGCGGAGATAGAACGCTGCTCCAGATGTACTGCGAGAACTTTGACGGAATTAACCCCCTCAGCGTGAACGGGCGAACATTGTTTGCATCACGCCCAATGAAACCTCTGTAAAGGATTCAACATGGCCAAACAAACTGTCAGCCTCGGTACAGCCCCTGCAGGCGCCGGCGGTGATGATCGCCGCAGCGCCTGGCTTAAGGCGATCGCTAACTTCAACGAGCTATACGACTGGTTGACGGGAGTTGCTGGCGGAACCACCTTGCCAGCGGCCTTGCCACTCGCAAAGGGCGGTACCGGCGCCACCACGGCTGCAGCAGCGCGAACCGCCCTGCAGCTGGGTGATGCCGCGACGAAGACCGTGGGTGTTGCGACTGGCCAAGTGATGGCCGTAGGCGCTGGTGGCTTGCTCGGCGCGGCGCCTTCTTTAACGAACCTGCATAGCGTGTCCAATACCGAGTTCAGAAGCTCAGCCAGTGCATCGAACTCCCCACCTGGGGCGGCTGGGTTTTACAACCTGACAAATATCCGGGCTGGCGTTGACCCCCGCTGGACCACCGTCCTGGCCCAAGAGGTCGTCGGGTACCGCCTCGCGTTCAAAACCGTCGCGGTTGACCAGTCTTCGGCCACCAACTGGTCGATCATTTACCACACCAACAACACAACCCGCGCTGCCGACGGCACGCTGAAGGCGATCTGACTATGACCACACGTGCAGCCATCAACATCCTGGGTGATGGTTCGATCATCGACATCACTTCACTCGGCAGGTCCGACCTGACCGTCGAGCATCCCGGGCCGGGTCAGTACCTGGTGCACGGAACGCTGGGCATGTGCCCTCCGCCTGAGGGTTGGGGCTACGTCACCAACCAGATGGACGCTGGCGCCTCGATCGCCATTGGCTACTCCGGTGATGTGCTGAGCGTAAGCGTTGCCAAGGAGGGCGAGCCGGCCGACCTGCTGCACAGCATCACGCTGCATGTGTCGGTTGACGATCTGCCGTTGCCTGAGCTGCCACCCGTGCCGGAGCCTGACCTCGACGACCTGCTGGCGCTGGTGCAGGCCGAGATTGCGCAGCGCCGCGCCGTTGCTGACTCGATGATTGCGCCACTGATGGATGCGGTCGAGCTTGGCCGGGCCAACGAGCAGAAGCTGGCGTCCTTGAAGGCTTGGAAGATCTACCGCCTCGACCTGCTGGACCTGCCAGAGCAGGAAGGCTACCCGCTGGACATTGCCTGGCCCACGCCGCCGGCCTGACCCCAACCGAACACACCGACCGCCGTCTGGCGGTATTTTTTTGCCTGGAGAAAAGTCCCATGCCTTTCATCGTCATTAACTCGAGCAATCACTTCGACCCGGTCCACCAGAACGAATTCGCCACCGAGCAGGAGGCTGATGCCGCGGCGCGCGAGCTGCTCAAGGCCCAGCCGGCGGCGATCGTGCGTACTGCGCAGGTGATCAAACGCTACAGCGCCCAGGTTCGCGTCACCGCGCAGGACGCGGGCGAGGCGGCGGTGGAAGCGCCGGCAGAGGAGGCTGCTGAATGAGCACTCCCCGCGGCGTACGCAATCGCAACCCCGGCAACATCGATTACAACCCACGCAATGACTGGGTCGGACAGACCGGAAAGGAGCCGAACGGCCGCTTTGCCATTTTCGATACCGCCGAGAACGGCATCCGCGCCCTGGGCAAGCTGCTGATCGCCTACCGAGGCAAGGACGGCATGCCGGGCGTGGGCGGCAAGGGCATCGACACGGTGCTCGAGACCATCAACCGCTGGGCGCCGAGCAACGAGAACGACACTCAGGCCTATGCCCTGGCCGTTGCCAAGCGCATCGGCGTGCGCACCACTGACCCGATCAACATCAAAGACCCAGCGGTGCTGCGGGGAATGGTGGTGAGCATCATCATCCACGAGAACGGCGGCAACCCCTACGCGCCGGCGGTGATCGATGAGGGCGTGCGGAGGGCGCTGGCATGAAGGCATGGGCGCTGCGCCTCACTGGCGCCGGGCTGCTGATCCTGCTGGGCATGGCCGTGGGCACCTGGGCGACTACCCGCCATTTCCGGCCGCTGCTGGACGATCAGCAGGACAAGGCCGCCCAGTGCGCCGCCGCGCGCGACAACCTGGCCGGGCTGGCCACGGAGCAGGGGAAAGCCATTGGCGACCTGATGCTTGCCGCCGCCAACCGCCAGGCTATCGCCGATCAAGCCGTGGCAGCGGCCAAGACCAGCGCCGAAAACGACTACGCCGCGGCGAACCGCCTGCAGCAAGAGCGAACCGGCGGCGACCAGTGCGCAGCGGCAACCTCGATCATCGATAAGGAGCTTGGCCTATGAAAATGCAGGTGCTGCAGGGGATGCTGGCCGGCCTGCTGCTGGCCGGTTGCGCAGCGAAGACGCCGCCGCAGGTCGAGTACGTCCGCATCGAGTTGCCGGTGCAGGTGCCGTGCCGCGCGCCTGAGGTGGCCGTGCCGCCCTGGGCAGCGGCCGGCCTGCGCAAGGGTGACAGCCTAGAGGTGAAGGTGCGGGCACTGCTGGCGGAGCGGAGGCAGCGCATCGGTTATGAGAAGGCGCTGGCGGCGGCAGTCTATTCCTGTCAATGAACTCGCGACGTCTCTAACAGTTGGCCACAAAAAAGCCCGCTATCGCGGGCTGTTTGAGTGCTCAATGCACCTGGACTAGACCATTTCGATAGGTCGCTGACACACCTTTCATGGAGGTGGCCGGTTGAGCTGGCTTGCGATCCTGTGCGGAAGGGATGGATCCACTTCTGTCTGAACAGGCAAAGGTGCGTTGCACCTGATCATTGTCCGCGTACGACGTGGAACCGATCTGCCCTGAGAAATCGCGATAGCTATAAGTCATGAGAGTAACCTGTATGGTTATGTACTAATTTTGGCTCATTGAGCATGGCAAATTTTTCACCGCGCTTGAGCACACCGATGTGTGTCCTTCCACCTACGGTTGCTACGCCAGTCGCAAACCTCTGCACCCCTGACTGTAGATTGACCAAAAGCTCGGCCAAGTCAACTGCATACTGGGTAGGTAGATTTCCAAAGTCAATACTCGCCACGTTTTCAAACCATGGTAGCTGAGCTGGAAAATCCGGCGTATCAAACGTGAATCCTTCCGGCAAAATCACACCGGCGTCCTTCAAACGATCCAACAATGCCTGGGCCGTTGCTTCACTGTGGGCTGCCAGCATCTGACGAATGGCAGCTTCAACGTCATTTATGATTCTTTGATCAACGCCGACAAGCAGTCGTTCAACAAAATCGGACTGCCCGGCGAAACACGTACCAGAGCGGGAGCGCCAGGCAAACTGTTCTTCCATGGTCAAAGAATTGACTGATAGCTTGAATACCACCCCTGATGCATCATCCGCGCCATAACCCCCGACGATGAACTGAACATCAGGAAAGTACGGCCGCTTTTCTTCTTCTGCAGTCTCGTATTCAACCTGGATCTCCCATTCGAGTCGAACGTGAGCTAGAAAAGCTTCTGCCACATCCTTGACTGTTCTAAATTGCTTTCCTTCCGCGACGTTCCGCTTTTTGAATCGGGCCGCGACACCAGCAATTGTTACGCCACCAAGCGTAGCCATCCCCGCGGTTACCGCGGCAACAGAGGTGTCATCGTCCTCATACAGGCAGAACATTTTTTGAGCACCGCCGAAAACGTTCGTAACGTACGGTTGCAGATGCGCCATGGACACTACACGCTGACCAGTCGCGTCTATCAGCTCATTGCCATCGGCATCTCGTGCAAAACCAACCCCATGGCGAAAAGGCATGATTGCCTGCTCGACCTGGCTGGACAGACTGTCACACCCCAGCACGATGGCATCGTACGTTGCGATAGCAATATTGATGGTCACGCGGCTCTCCTTGGCAAAATGGCGGCGAATTATGCGCTAGCAGCCAATGGCTATCAAATGAATCCGGACGGACGAGCGCGTTGCTTGCATGCTGGCTGCAACACACAGGCTTCGGGAAAAAGCTGATAGTCACCATCGGCGCTTGTCGTTAGGCTGGGGCATAGACGGGCTTATCTCGGCCGCCTAGCTGAGGGATGACCGGTGAGCAAGGAACCAAGCTGCGTGCTGATGCCAGACCATGAGATGTACCTGCAGGTCATGGCTGCGCTAAAACGCTATCACGAAGCGAAGGACATGGGCGCTGCAGCCCTCGAGGTTGAGCGGCTGCGCCAGATTTACGAGGCACACGCCCAAGCGGTCACCGATTACCAGCTCAAGGCACTGAGCGGCAGAGGCGCGCCCGCGCACTGATCCTTGCCCGCCAGGCGGTGATTGCCGGCGGCGGCTCCCGGCCTTACGATACTGTTTTTATATACAGTATCGGGTGCCGCCATGTCACAACACTTACCTGCGCTTTGGGTCGCTGAGCTCGATGATGTCGCTGCATTGACCGACGACCCGGAGGGAAGAGCGGCTGTGCTGGAGGTCATGGCCCTGGCCGCTCACCGCAGAAAGGAGGTGGACGCCGACCAGCTCGCCGACATGCTCGAGCTGGCAGAGGCGGCTCGTCTCTATGGCCTTGAGGCTGGCCAGCCATGCAGTCCGTGAGTGCTTTCGCGGGAGCCGAAGACCTGCAGGCTATATCCCTCGACGAACTGCTGCAGGTGCATGCGCCCAATGTGTACCTGGTCAAGATCGACGGCGACAGCATGCAGGGTGCCGGGATCTTCGACGAGGACGTTGTGATCGTCGACAAGGCGATCGATGCGCGGGCCGGCCACATCGTCATCGCGGCGGTGAACGGCGAGCCAATCTGCAAGCGGCTCGACTATATTGGCCGGCAGATCGTGCTGCGCTCGGAGAATCCTCGGTACGCGCCGCGGTTCATCATGGAGGGTGACGAGTTCTCTGTCTGGGGCGTGGTTACCTACAGCCTGCGCAGCATGGTCCGATGACATGTATTTCCTGATCGTTCGGCGGCGCAAGCTGGGGATGGCGATCCCGAGTGATCAGATGGGGAAGATCCAGGCCCTGAAGGCAGACATCCACATCGGCGATCACCACAGCGCGCCGTTGGGCAGGGTGTCCACGCAGGCCTGGGTCTTCACCCATTCGCCCGGCGCCGACGTCATCCCGCGCCTGCACGATGCGAAGGTGAATGGCATGGCCCAGCTAGGCATCAACATCAATGGTGTAGAGGAGGTCGACGGCGTGCTGTATGCGCAGTCATGGTGGTGTCGGACGGTGTAGCCATATAAAGGAAGGGGAGGTCGGCAGAACGCCGGGCGCAGGCCGAAGCCCGTGGGAGATTTTCGGGGGTTTGTGAAATTCGGTCTTGCAGAGTGCGGCACCGTTTGCAGCGAGCGCCCGCTCAAGGCCTTGTTCCGTAAGGCTTTAGTAGTGCCTTGCACGCATGGGGTGCAAGGGGTCGAGTGTTCGAATCACTCCGTCCCGACCAATAATCCCAATGACTTAGGCCATTTCCGCAAGGAATGGCCTTTTTCATTTGCGTGACTTTTGCGTGACTTCTCCATTTTCAAGCCTGCCTCCTTTTCAGAATTGTCAGCACCGGCCCACGCGAGTCCGTTGCTGAAACCTTGTTTGCCGCCTCTATCAACTGACCCAGCTCAGCGCCGGAGTAGTGACTGGTCACGCTCCCGTTCTTGTGGCCAAGCAGCGACTTCCGATCTTCCTCTGTCACGCCAGCTGCCTTCAGGCGTATGCCGAAGGTATGCTTCAGGTCGTGAATCCTGATTGAAGCGAAACCAGGGCAAGCTGGGCGCAAATGTTGCCTCGCTGCGCAGCTTCTCAAGCTTGTGGATCAGGCACTGCTCAGCTTCTTCCCGGTCACCAGTTCCAGGACCAGTGCGTATCCAGAGCCAATGGCCTTGAGCTCATCGTAAAGGGTGGTGAACGATGATGTAGGGGCAAATTTTTTGTCCGGGATTTGCAGGCATTCCTTATCTCCTGAATTGCCCCAGTCCATGGGCTTTCCGGCAACGAACCGCGGCGGTTCATTGCGAGGCGCAACACTACGACGGCGCTGTAGTGGCGCGATACTGGCCTTTCATCCACGCTGGATGTGCGACAGGTCATACCTTCCGCTTTCAGTTGGCCCGGCGGTCTAATAGAAAAATTCCATATTTTGAATAGGCGCATACTCGATTTAGCTCAGAATTTCTGAGCGTTGAGAGGTGCGTATGTCCAGAGATAGATATGGGATCGATAGTGATAGGCTGGTAAGCATGCCGGCTGATAAAGATAACTATCAAGGTGATCAACAAGATCAAGCCGATAAAAATCGTTCAGAGGATCGCGCCCGTTACGTACAGAATCCGCCCTTTCGGAGCGTGAATAGGCAAGGACCGCCGGATTTGTCAGGTTCACCCACTGTAAAACGTTACATATATCAAAAGCATCCCTGGGAATAATCTCCGTATTGGGGCTTAAGTGATCATCTGATCCTTTGGATTAAGTCGACAGAGCCCAGCACCGCGCTGGGCTTTTTGCATTTCAAAGACCGATGGTCAGCGATACTGCTGGAGGAGGGCTGGCTCCATGCTGGCCAGCTCCACAGCCGCAGCGGTAAACGCTTCACCGCAATGACCGCAAGCCGTCATGACTTGCGGCAGGTCAAGCGTAGGTCCAACTGGACGGACGCCGAATGGCTTGCGTTTGTTAGTGGCTACAGGAGTGTGTTCAAAGTTAACGTCCTGCGGGTGATTTAGATTGATCCGCCGAATTCGCTCCCAATGCAGGAAGCATCAGGAGTATCGGGCTGCATCGAAGCAGCCTGGATCCTGATCGAGGAATTTCTTCATCCTGCGCCACAGCGTGGTGGTGCTGATGCCCAGGTGCTCGGCTGCGATTCTTCGGTTGCCGCCAGCATTGGTCAGTGCGGCGAATAAAATGTCTCGCTCGTTCGGCAGCTTTGACACACCTTCACCAGCAGGATTGATGGCTGCCGGCGAAAGATCGTCAAGCGCCTCGTCCAGCCAGTCCGGAAGCAACATGCTGCACTTACTCATCACGCTAAGGCGTTCGACGATGTTGCCTAGCTGTCGTACATTACCTGGCCAGTGGTGATCGCAAAGCCTGGCGATAAGCTTTGGCGTGCTTTTCAGTACGTCGCTGGCGCTACCTTTGAGAATGTGGCGGGCTAGGGCAGGGATGTCCTCTCGACGCTCGCGCAGAGGAGGCAACCTGAGCCTCAACACGAAGATCCGGTAGTAGAAGTCCTCACGGAACAGCCCTTGGGCAATCAACGCCGGCAGCGGTTTGTTGCTCGCGGTGATAATGCGGATATCCACCGGCGTGACCTTGTCGTCCCCCAAACGGATCACTTTCCGCTCCTGCAGAGTTCGAAGTAGCTTTAACTGGATGTCCGTAGAGGTTTCGCTGATTTCGTCTAGAAACAGAGTGCCGGTATGGGCGAGCTCGAACACTCCTGCCCGGCCCTCCGCCGCCGCTCCAGTGAATGCGCCCTTCACGTAGCCGAATAACTCGCTCTCCAGGACGCTGGGCGCGAAGGCTGCACAGTTGATGGCCACGAAGGGACCGCTGCGGCGTGGTGAGGCATTGTGGATACTCTGCGCGAACAACTCTTTGCCGGTGCCGGTTTCACCTTCAATCATCAGGGTGCTGTCCACTCCTGCAAAGGTCGCAGCCAGGGCCTTGGCTTTCAGCAAGGCGGCGCTGTTGCCGATGATGTCGTCGAAGCTGCTTTCGGCCAGGTGGCGGCCTGCCAACGCGCGACGCATCTTCTGCTCGATCGCTTTGATATCCGTCTGGTTTTGCAGGGTGGCGACGGCGCCGATTATTTCTCCCTCAAGCACGATGGGGGCAATGCTCAGTGTCAGCGAAAGTCGGCCTATGTCGATCAACGCGCCACGCACTGGTTTGCCATGGCGGAGCGCCTGAGTGAAGTAATTGCTTAGCGGTAGTTGGGTAACGGCGTCTCCGCAGCTGACTGCACTCAAGTAGGTCCGGGCGACATTATTCATCCTGGTTACCACGCCCGAACCATCGACGCTGAAGATGCCTTCAGACACGCAATCCAGAATCGACTGGATCATCTCGTATCGGTGTTGCAGTTCCTGTCGCTGCTGTCTTCTTTCCTCCTGCACCTGCAAAAGGTGCAAGGCCTCGTCGATCGCTTCTGCTGCTGCGTCACTGTCGGTATCGGACATGACATAGTGCATGCCCCGCGATTTCACCGGTTCCTCGAGTGACAGTCCACCTATGGCTACTTCGATACCCTGCGTCTGCAGGTTGTCGAGTACCGAGTCGGTGTTTTGCAAGCTGCTCAGAGGGTCGATAAAGCAGATTGAAGCATCGGGCAAGAATGGACGGGACTTTTCCAAGATTCTTGCGTAGCCCTCTGAGGTGGCCAAAAAAGCAATTTTCGATGACAGACGTGAAGCCTTTTCATAAGCATTGATGCAATCGAAAAAGGTATGCCTGACCTCCACGACCGGCACGCGAAAGTGTTCGCGAAGCATGCTTGCGGTCTTGCCTCGACTGATCAGCACCTCAGCACCTTCCTCAATCAGCTGCCGAGCAGTCTTGATCGCATCGGTCTGGGCCGCCTCCACAACGGGCAGCGAAAGCTGGCGCGCTCGCAGGATGCTGTTCATTACCCGGGTCATGGTGGTGGACGGCGTGATGACGGCGATTCCGTTTGTAGGAATCCGCTGCTCAGCCAAGTAGACCTCGTGTTTCATGCGGTTTCCTTATATTTCATTGTTGTTCAGGAAATGAAATTAACTGCAATGAGAAGGTTATCCCTCTGTTGCCTCCTGGCAAAGGTCAGGTGATCGAGCATGCGCTAATTAACTGATCTTAAAAGATTTTATTTTATGTGAAGCCGACGTCGCCGCGCGTGGCACATGCCTTGCTCTACCTCAAGAAAATAAATCCAATAAGAGGCAATGTGTTCATGGACCTGATCTTTATCGGTTTCGGCGAAGCCGCGTTCCACCTGGCCAGCGGCCTGGGGCAGCAAGGGGGAATGCGTATAGGCGCATATGACGCCTATAGAGACGACCCAAAGGCTGGCCCGCTGATTCAACAACGTGCCGAGCAGGCGCAGGTGACGCTGTATGACACCCTGGAAGAGGCCTGCCGAGAAGCGCGCTTCATCGCATGTTTGACCAGCGCCAGCAGCGCCCTTGCACTGGCCGAGCGGATCATGCCGCTGCTCCAGAGCGGGCAGCACTACATCGATATGAACTCGGCAGCCCCCACTGTCAAACAGGCTATCGATCGATTACCGCGGGCTGCCGGCGTTGACTTCTGCGACGTCGCGGTGATGGGTACCGTACCGGGTAACGCCCACCGTGTCCCGATGCTGCTGGCCGGGAGCGCCGCCCAGGCGTTTGAGCAGGCTTTCACGCCGCACGGTATGCGGCTGACTGTGCTGGACGCCGAGCCCGGCTCTGCTTCGGCCATCAAGATGCTCAAAAGCGTGGTGATGAAAGGCTTGCCGCAACTGTTTCTGGAATCCTTCCTGGCGGCCGAGCGTTTCGGCGTGCTTGATACCTTGGTCGAATCCTTGGCTGACTCACTGAACGGCAAAACGGTAGAGCAACTCGCCAATACCTTCACCGCTCGGACCTTGATCCATGCGAAGCGCCGCGGTGCTGAACTCGACGATGTAGTGGCGACGCTCGAAGCGGCCGGTGTCGATTCCACCATGTCCACGGCCACCCGCGGTCAACTACAGAAGCTTGCTCTGAGCGACTGGGCCAGCCTGCTAGGGCCGAGTGGCAGCGACATGAATTATCGCGACGCCATTGCCCATCTCGCCCGCCACTCTTGAGGATTGTCGATCATGAACACTGAACAGTATTTTGCTCTGCCTGAACCCATCCCGCAGGACATCCTCGAGCGCTTTCGCAAACTCAGCCCCGCCCAGCTTTGCGATGGCATGCAAAGCCTTGGTATTGCACGTAATGGCTGCATGGACAGCGATCTGATGCCGC